>ERZ1740060.214-NODE-214-length-43894-cov-8.709870_pt1 | contig 43894 bp, 33 predicted proteins | sample MGYA00581743_ERZ1740060 | MGnify/ENA primary metagenome ERZ1740060 (study PRJEB43018, sample SAMN04849235) | marine metagenome | isolation source: floating plastic debris | place: Pacific Ocean | collected 2008-08-27 | study: EMG produced TPA metagenomics assembly... | reverse complement strand
CCCTGATATGGGGGCCTAACTCCCCCAAACCCCCCGAAAGGGAGATGCGGGTTGGGTCGTGAATGCGCACGGTAAGACGACAGGGGCGAGGCTGGCAATAATCTATTCCTCATAGGAACCGATTTAGAGGTTTTGCCCCTTGCAATTGAGGCCAGAACCCTCCCTATACAAGTCTTGTGTAGAGTTTTGCCTAACGGATAGCTCCCTAGAGGGGAAACTGACGCTAAACCGCGCCCACCGGTACCCGCTCAGCCTTCCAGCCCACTTGCTTCGCCTTCGCTTGCGCCTGGGCCGTCACGTCCCTCTCCACAAAATGCTCGTGGAGAATCTGCACACTCAACAGGTGATTGATCACCGCATCGAGCTGCACCCGCTCAGGAATGGGGGTGGTCTCAGTTTGCTGACGTTGCAGCAGAGTCTGCACCGCGCCGTGGTCTAACAGCCCCGCCGCTTCCACCCGATCGCGACTCAAATACCGATCCGCCAGGTCCAACATCGCCCGCTGCTTCACCCGATCTGTATGGGAGGGGGGGGCCATAAAGGCAAACTTTTGGCGCTTGTAGAGGGTTTCGGGCAAAAGCTCTCGCATGGTTTCTCGCAGGATGTATTTATCCTGACGACCCCGCAAGCGCAGGTTTGGCGGCAGGGTGACGGCAAACTCTACGAGAGGATGGTCGAGAAAGGCAGGGCGGGCCTCCATGGAGTTGGCCATATCGACGCGATCGCCCGCCCAACCCAACACCTGGGACTCAAACTGGGTCTTGATCCACACATACTGGGCCTTATCGAGGGGATGGCGATCGCGCAGTTGATCCACATCCAGGCTGTGGGCGATCGCCGCCCCTGGCGCATAGTTGCTGAGCTGGGCACGATGGTGGGGATGCAGGAGACCGGGGGTGTGAGCGGCAGCGGCCAACCAGGACTGCAGACAACTGGGGGTGAAGCCGACGCGATCGCTGAGGGTGGCATCTTCTAGAGGGTTCTCGGCCAGCAAATTGCCTTTAAAGAGCCTGTTGCTTTGGGCCAGCCAATCCTCTAAATCCGACCGCTCTTTGGGGGTGGCATGGGCCATGCCATGGCGAATCATATCTAGCCGCAGTTGGGGATAGCCCGCAAACAGCTCGTCGGAACCTTCTCCGGTGACCACCACCTTGTAACCGGCTTGGTTGACATGCTGGCTCATCAACAGCTTGGCCACGGTGAAGGTGTTGTAGATGCTGCGCTCCGTGTGCCATATGGTGCGGGCAAAGTGGTCGTAGAGCTGGGTACCATCTACGGTCAAAATATCCTGGTCGGCCCCAACCGCAGCGGCCATTTCGCGGGCGATCGCCGTTTCGTCATAGTCGCTGTCATCAAAGCCAATGGTGAAGGCTTTAACCGGCGACTGCTGACAAGCCGCTGCCACCCCGAGAATAGAACAGGAATCGATCCCGCCCGAGAGGTAACAGGCCACCGGCACGTCTGCTTCTAACCGTAGTTGGATCGCCTCCACAAACCGCAGCCGCAACTCTTCGATGCAGTCCTGATCAGAGCGCTGGGGCCGATCGCCCCACACCGGAAAGTCGAGATTCCAATACTGACGAGTGTGAACCGTGAGCTGGCCGTTGCGGCGCTGCACGATCACCTGCTGACCGGGCTCCACTGCATGGATGCCCTCAAAGCAGGAGGTTCCCGGCACCATGGTTTGCATCAACTGGTGATAGAGCCCCTCGGAAGAGAAGCGGGCCTGCACGGCGGGGTGGGCTAGCAGCACCTTGATCTCAGAGCCAAATACCAGCCCCAATGGCGTCATGGTCCAGTAGAGGGGCTTAATGCCAAAGCGATCGCGCACCAGCGTCAGCCGATCCTGCTGCCGTTCGTAAAGGGCAAAGGCAAACTCCCCCCTCAGGTGGGACAGTGCCCCGTCGAGACCAAAGCGATCGGTGAGGTGCAGCACCAGCTCCGTATCGCTCTTGGTGCGGAACCGGTAGCCCCGAGAGGTGAGGTCCGCCCGCAAGCGTTTGTAGTCGTAGAACTCACCGTTGTGGGCAATCAAATACTGGCCGTCCGCCGAGCGAAAGGGCTGGCGGCCCCGCTCTGGATCTAAATCAATGATGGAGAGGCGGGCATGGGTGAAGCCGACGGCGCGATCGCCCACAATCTCAGTGCCGAACCCGTCGGGGCCGCGATGGTATTGGATGGCGGCCATCCCCACCAGTACCTCTGGATCCACCGGTCGGGACGGATCGGCGTAGAAGACGCCACCAATGCCACACATAAACTTGCCTCAAATAATGCGGTTGCTCCGTAGTAGGCAAGCCGCTGGGGTGGTCATCCTAAGGGTTTAACCCCTTGTAAGCAGGGCTTTTTCAAAAAAATTCAATAGAAATTGATTGCCTTTAGTTTGGTATCCAGGATTACCAAAACGCCGCTAGTCCAATAGGAGCCAGTCTCACCGGGATCAAAAATCGTATGCTGCGCCACAATCCGAATTTCAACAGTCCCTGACAATTGAAGCGTTCCAGTCGGGATTGATGTTGAGATGACGTTTTCGATTGTGGCCTGGGACCCCGCCACGGGGATGACCGGCGTGGCCGTAGCGACAAAGCATTTAGCGGTGGGGGCCTTGGTGCCCCATGCCAAAGCAGGGGTAGGGGCGATCGCCACCCAAGCCCAAACCAACCCCTTACTGGGGATTTGGGGATTGCAGCTTTTAGAAAATCACCGGGCAGCAGAAAGTATTTTTAGCCCTGCAGCAGCAGAAACCGTATTGGATACGCTGCTGGATCAAGATAGCGATCGCCACCAGCGCCAGGTGCATCTGGTGGACTATCAGGGCAATGCCGCCGCCTGGACCGGTGAAGCCTGTGAGGATTGGGCCGGACACCGTACCTTTAGCCAGGGTTCGGTGGCGGGCAACATGCTGGTCGGCCCCGAGGTGCTGGCGGCCATGGCCGCAGCCTATCAAGCTAATCTGAACCAGCCGCTCGGGGAGCGGCTTTTGTTTGCCCTAGAAGCGGGCGATCGTGCTGGAGGCGACAAGCGGGGACGGCAGTCAGCGGCCCTCTATGTAATGGGGCAAGCCGTATATCCCCATCTGGATCTGCGGGTAGACCACCACGATGACCCGATTGCCCATCTACGGCTGCTCTACGACGAGGCTCACAAGGACTATTACCAATCCTTCCGGCAGACCATGCCTGCCCAATTGTCTGCGCCACGGCCAGTGGACCCCCGCTGGTTACCGAAGGCCGTGTAAATCAATCAGCACAACCTTAGGTTTGTTCAGCCATGCCGCCGAGCCCGTCACAGCGGAAAGATTGTTTCGCCCCGAGAAAACACAGCATTCTTGATATTGCTCATAACCTATAGCGCTGGCCACTTTGCTTAAGACACCTCGGATCGCTCTGATCTTTAGCGAATCAGCAAAGTGGGTCGCAGTCTTGTCCTAACCGGACTGGCGACTGCTATAAAGCATCAACCTTCACGGTCTGGCGCTGGGCTTAGAGATAACCTATTCGACCTCTTGAGTCCTGGGCGCATAAATTTGCTTGTTTATTTGGCTTTGCAAGGCTCTAGCCGGACTTCCTCACGAGCCGAAGCATGCCTCAGGATTTGGGCAAACAACCGTTAAAGAGGCGGAGTCGATGTTGCTTTTACCAACCAAACAGGTAATCTAATAGTATTCATTCTCAATAAGATCTAGATTAGCCTTCTACACAGGCGGTGGAGTGCATCGCCGCAGTTGTCTCGTGCATCTCTAAGTGTGGCCTCGCTCAACTCAACGTATGAAACGTTTGTCGACCCTGTATTCAGGGTTCAAGATTCGCTCTAAAATCACCTTGCCCTTTGTGGTGGCATTTGTTCTATTGTGGCTATCGGGCACTTCGTTGCTTGGGTATTTCTTCACCCAAAAACTCCAAGCAGAGCAAATAGATAATACAGAAGAACTAGCTCTGCTGATCGCTGAGGGCTTTGAGAGCGAGGCTCTGCGGTTGCAGCAAAAAGCCCAACTCTTGGCCGATAGACCCGCTTTGAAACTGGCTGCAGCACGACAAAAACATGACATTTTGCGGTGGGAAGTCAACAACATTCTCAATATTCAAAGCGAGGATTGGATCGGCATTTTTGAGAATGATCGCCAGGTTCTGCTGGACCTGAGACAGGCTGAGTTGAAAGACACGGGGCTTAATTTCAGCAGCGCTGTTCGTCAGGGATTGGAGGGGGAAAATGAGTCCACTTTGGTGACTGCGAGAACTGAGAATCAATCCTTATTGGTGGGCGTATCACCAATCACCAATAGAAGTGGTGTTATCGCCACAATCTTGCTGGGCAGGCAACTCAGCAGTGAGCTGCTCTCAGAGATGGCTGGCAAATTGAATGGAGAACTGATTGCCCTGAGTGAAGATGCGATCATTGCCCACAGCTTCAGTACCCTGCCAGAAGTCGATGTTCAAGCTTTGCAAGCCCAAGATAGCGACATTATTCGCATTGGCAACCAACGTTATTTCAAAGCCAGTTTGCCTTTGCAAGGCATCAGTGGTGAGGAAGTCATGATTTTAGTGTTGGGCGATCGCAGCAATTTTGAACGGGCCATTCTGACCATTTGGAGCGCTGTTGCCATCGTGGCTGTGTTGGGAGCAGGGCTAGCCACCGCGATTGGATTTTGGATTGGCCAACGCATTGCCAGTCCCATTCAAGAACTTGCGGACGTGGCCAATCAGGTTTCCCATGAAGCAAATTTTGATGTGCGAATTCCAGTCGCTGGCAAAGATGAATTGGGGATCTTGGCAAACGCTTTGAATCACTTGATCGCCTCGTCTGGGTTTTACACCCGCAAGCTAAAGGTTATGAATCAAGCCTTAGAAGAGCGGACTCAAGGTTTGGAAACAACCGTGCAGGAGTTGCAAGATACCCAGGTGCAACTGGTTCAAAGTGAGAAAATGTCTAGCCTAGGGCAGATGGTGGCAGGGATTGCTCATGAAATCAACAATCCGATCAACTTTGTTCAAGGGAATATTTTCTACGCCAAAGAATACTTTGATGATTTGAAATCACTCTTAGAGCAATATCAAAAGACTTATGAGGCAACCCCAGAAATCAAAAAAAAGATACGTATGATTGATCTTGATTTTCTTATTCCAGATTCTCAGAAGGTTTTGGACTCTCTTGAAATAGGAACTAGACGGGTCAAGCAAATCGTCGTCGCTCTTCGCAATTTTTCCCGACTTGATGAAGCAGATGCTAAAGAGGTTGATCTGCACGAAGGCTTAGAAAGCACCTTACTGATCCTAAGTCACCGTCTTAAATATGGTATTGAGATCATCAAAGAGTACGGAAACTTGCCACTGATACAATGTTATCCGGCTCAGCTCAATCAGGTTTTTGTTAATATTATTGCCAATTCAATTGATGCAATGGAAGAGGCAAAATGTGAGCCTCAAAGCATCAGGATTTCTACCCGCCTTATCTCAAAAACTCATGTGCAGGTCTCTTTTCGAGATATAGGTCCTGGCATTTCTGAATCGGTTAAAACGAAGATGTTTGATCCATTCTTTACGACAAAAGAAGTCGGTAAAGGAACCGGCCTCGGCCTCGGAATTTGCTATCAAATTATTCAAAAGCATTCAGGCACTATTGAAGTTTTATCAACGATGGGGAAAGGGGCTGAATTTAAAGTGACCTTGCCGATTAAGTTGCGGCACAAGCAATTAGACAATTACAGGCAGAACACCGTTGTATGCCATTAGATTGCGTAAAGCAAATCATAAAGCAGCCTCGTATTAACTCATTGTCAGCCAGCCAAACACGCGATGTCTGGGACGAATCCTAATTGCTGGCGCGGTTGGTTTATTGTCCTATAGCCAATGTCGCAAAGCTTGCGGCATTGGCGACGCCAGAAACCCTGTGGATAAAGACTTAGCGCTTTCAAGCGTGCCGGAGGCTTTCTGGCCAGAGCTATATTTAGGGGGCGTTCTTTAGCGATCGCGCGGGCGTACCCGTCTTTTGCCGCCCCGTTTCAACCTTTGGCGCTTCGCTAAAATCTCAGCCTTATCCACCATGGTGATCATTGCTGGCAGATCTTTCGAGGCCCGGTCCTGAAAGTTGAGTTCAGTAATCACATCGGGGAAGGTGCGGCCCTTGGTCATGCGGTAAGCGACTTCTTCCATTTCCTCCCAGGTGAGGTCGCTCTCAATGAAAGCCTGGGCCATCACGTTCAGCAAGTCCTGATATTCATCGCCCTCCGCCTTGGTGAGCATAGTGTGGGGAATATCAAGGGTGCGGCCAAAGCGGTTGTACCAACATTGCGGCTGGGCACTGACCGCCCGGTCAAATAGAGTGCGGTGGTCCAGGTTATTCACCGCTTTGTCGCTCTCGCTGGAAATCACAAACATCGGCGCGACCGGCCCTTTGTCTCGCGACTTGGCCATCACATATTTACCAATAGAGAGCACCGCCCGCAAAGCCTTTAGCGCAAAGCCTTGGTAGCTCTGGCCCACGGTTTTTTCCCACTCAAAGTAGTCATCAAAGGTGTTCACAAACAGGTCAATCACCCGCAGGCTGGCGCTCATATAGGGGGCAAACAGCAGAGCGCGATCGATATCGCTAGATTTCTCATAGGCCAACCAACTGCAGAGGGTGCCGCCTCCCGAGAGGCCACCAACCACAACCTTATCCCCCATTTGCTTGGCCAAGTTCAGCCATTTCACCCCAAAGGTGAGGTATTCCTTTGAATCTGTGGGGAGCGGCGGCGGGTTGTCTTTGCTCCAGTCACCGGCTCGACCATGACCGGGCATCAGCGGTGCCAACACGTTGTACCCAGCTTGATAGAGCTTCTCACCCAAGGGTTGAAACTGGTATGGCCCAGCGGTGAACCCATGGAGAAACAAACAGACTCGCGCTGTGGGCTGGGGATGCAGCCACACCTGGCTGTACATTGACTCATCCATAAGAGGATAGGCCGCTTCTTGGCTGCGCAGATCCCGCTCTAGAACGGCTTTAATCTCGTTGTAGCTTGCCATACTCCCGGTTCCCTGAAGGGCATTAGCATCCCCAAAGCATCTGCACTGGGACTATCGTGGACAAATTATAACGACGCTTAGAGGCTGTTTGAAAAGGGGTTAATCCAGTCTTGAATGATATTGGAACTCGTCCAGAGAATGACTCAAGCGCTGATGTTATCGTTGCCTGCCCTGGGTAATCCATGTCGCTAAATGCAATCCAGATAACTTTTCAAACAACCTCTTCGGGAGATTGCTAGAGGAGCGGGAAAACCGAGCAAACACGGACGAACGCCATCGTTCTAGATAGCCCAGCTTTTAGGTTTAGTGCTGTCTAGGTTTAAGCATTCGCCCCACGGTGACCATCAGGGAATATGGTGTTGCCGTCGCAGAGAGCCTCCGTAAAATCGACACCCGCGGCCCGGAAGAAATTTGCGCCAAACAAGCAGCTCCCAGAAAGGACCGCATCAGTCAAGTTCGCACGAATCAATTTTGCCCCAGACAAGTCAGCATTTGTGAGATCAGTGCCGCGTAGGTCAGCACCACTCAAGTCTGTATTCGTGAGATTTGCCCCCCGCAGGCAAGCCTGCCTCAGATTGACTCGGGCTAAGCATCCCCCTTGCAAATTTGCCTCACTTAAATCGGCAGAAAAAAACTTGGCATCGCCTAATTCTGAACCTTTCAGCAGGGTACGTCTGAGAATTGCTTGACTAAAATTGCTATAGGGTAAATAGGCTGCCGTAAACACACTGTTGCTGAAATCACCGCTCTGGAGATCGCTCTCAAAACCATCTACCTCAACGAAGCACAATTTCTGAAACATGCGCTCTCCTTGCCGATATCGCTCAAGGATCTGTTGAAAATTGACTTTCTCCATAGCCTCCTATTAGCCAAACAGAAATTCAAGCAATGTGTGATCAAAGTCAGGGCAGCTCCTAAGCTTTCGGAGGAATCTATGGACTCCCCGCCAGCAGCCAGACCGTCTCGAAACGAACTTTTACAAAACTTAGTGAACGAAAATTAATTTACAGTGCCGTGCCTATCTTCCAGCAGGGGTTAATGTTCTTTTTACTTTTATGAACCCGACGGAATCAGTCCCCTGCTCTTGGTTGTCGAATCATGGGCACGGTTTGGTATGGTGATGGCGACATTGATGCAACTGAGTGTGGGTCTATTCTTTGGACTAAGATCTAGGCAGAATATTGAAGGGCCTTGGGGTAATCTCAGGGCTGCAATGCCTCAGAATCAGAGGTCTTAAAAATGGTTGTATCGGCACGGGTAGGCAGGCACGGTAATGCTCATCCAGTAAGCGATTTATGGTTGATGGATGATTGTTCAGGGTGGCAGGACAGTTGAAGCCCGTCGTAAGCTAGGAAGCCACCCCAAGTTAAGTTCTCTGTCCTTGAAAAACGGTCCCTTCGGCACCGTTCGATGCCCTCAGAAAATTTTCACTGACCGTTTTCGTTGTTATGGCCCATTTGGCTCCATCTTTCGCCCAGCACTTTCACGATCGCACCAAATACGACCCTGACACCATCTCCCAGGTAGCGGGGGCAATGCAGGGCTCTCAACCCGAACCTTTCAAGACTTATCGGTTGGGCAGTCCTGTTGACCTCAAGCCTTATCTGGATGAAACAGCATCGTCAAGCCCTGGGCATCTTCCTTGGGTACGCCTCTCCCGTTTATTGATCAATACCTATGGGTTGACGGCTCAACTTTCCTCTCAGTCCGGCAAACCTTTCTATCTGCGGGCAGCCCCCTCGGCGGGTGGTCTGTACCCAGCTGAGGTTTACCTGATTGCTCGGGGTAACGCCCTCTTGCCCGCAGGTCTTTATAACTATCAAGCCCGCAGCCACAGCCTACTCAGGTATTGGGATGATCATCCTTGGCAACGACTCCAGGAGGCCTGCTTTTGGCATCCAGCCCTAGAACACACGCAATTAGCCCTGGTGGTAACGGCTGTTTTTTATCGATCGGCTTGGCGCTACCGAGATCGCGCCTATCGCCGCATCTGTCTCGACACCGGTCACCTACTTGGCAACCTAGAGCTAGCTGGGACCCTGACGGACTATCGCCCCCATTTGATTGGTGGTTTTGTCGATAGCGCCATTAATCAACTGCTGTACTTAGATGAACGCCAAGAGGGGGCGATCGCCCTAGCCGCTTTGGCCGATCTCCTGGAAGTGGAGCAAAACCTCACTCCGACCCTTGCTGCTCAAGCAGCCTCAACTCAAACAGACTATCCGGCCTTAGCCGATGGCGATCTATGGCCGTACTTACACCGCACTACCAGCATGGCTGCTGACGGAGATATTCGCTGGCAAAATCGCTCCTCTCACCATCCGCCAAAATCTGAGAATAGCCTTAACCCTGATTCAGACCCCCTAGCGGCAGCGGCAGACAAGTACAACTTTCCATTTTGTTTAAAAGTTAAAACCTTGGCAGCGCCCATTGCTTGGGGAGAGCATCTGCAAGGTCTGGAAACCACCATTCTGCAGCGGCGCTCTACCCGCATGTTTAGTGGGGCAAATCTCACCCAAGCAGACTTAAATGCCGTTCTGAATTTCACCTATCATCCACAGCATTACATCACGCAAGGATTTGACCAATCACCTGACTACTTTGATCTAAGCCTGGTTCAAAGCTTCGTTACTGTTTCTGGCATTGACGGACTAGATGCCGGTTGCTATTACTACGCCCCCCAGGGTCAAGAGCTACGGCAAATCCGGTTCAAGAACTTTCGGCAAGAACTGCATTATCTTTGCCTAGGTCAAGACTTGGGTCGCGATGCTGCAGCCGTTATTTTTCACACCGCCGATCTCAAAACCGCTGTAGAACGCTACGGAGATCGCGCCTACCGCTATCTACACTTAGACGCGGGGCATCTGGGGCAGCGGTTAAACCTGGCCGCCATTCGTCTAGGGCTGGGCGTGAGCGGTATCGGCGGCTTCTTTGATGACCAAGTCAATGCCGTCTTGGGCATCCCAGAAGGGGAAGCGGTGCTGTACATTACGGCCCTCGGCCACCCCGCTTAGGATTCAAAGGGATTACCAGAGCCTTCATTGTCTAGTCCACTTTCCAAACATCCCCTAAGCTGAAACCATGGCACTGTAACGAAAGCTTAAACGCATCCATGGTCACCATTAACGAGAATTATTTAAAGCTCAAGGCTGGGTATTTATTTCCTGAAATTGCTCGCCGGGTTAGCACCTTTGCCCAAGCCAACCCCGACGCCCCCATCATCAAGCTGGGCATTGGCGATGTCACGGAACCTTTGCCTGCAGCCTGCCGTGACGCCATGATTGCCGCCGTGAATGACATGGGAGATCGCGCCACCTTTAAAGGCTACGGCCCTGAGCAAGGCTACCTTTGGCTGCGAGAAAAAATTGCAACCCATGACTTTCAAGCCCGAGGTTGCGACATTAGTGCCGAAGAGATTTTTATCTCTGATGGCTCCAAATGCGATTGCAGCAACATCCTAGACATCTTTGGCAATGACAACACCATTGCGGTTACTGATCCGGTGTATCCCGTCTACGTTGACACCAACGTGATGGCCGGTCACACCGGAGCGGCCCAAGCAGATGGCAAATACGAAGGGCTCAATTACTTACCGATTACAGCCGACAACGACTTTACTGCTGAGATCCCGAGCCACAAGGTCGATCTAATTTACCTGTGCTTCCCCAATAACCCGACCGGTGCCGTTGCCAGCAAAGATCACTTGCAAGCCTGGGTAGATTACGCCCGAGCCCACGGCTCCTTAATTCTCTTTGATGCCGCCTATGAGGCTTACATCACCGATGCGGCCATTCCCCATTCGATTTATGAAATTCCGGGAGCCAGGGACTGCGCGATCGAATTTCGTTCATTCTCTAAAAATGCAGGCTTTACCGGCACGCGCTGCGCTTTAACCGTTGTCCCCAAAACCCTCACCGTCAAGGCATCTGATGGCAGCGAGGTCGCCCTCCACAGTCTATGGAACCGCCGTCAATCCACTAAGTTCAACGGTGTCTCCTACGTGATTCAACGGGGGGCCGAGGCTGTCTATTCTGAGGCCGGTCAAGCCCAAATCAAGACGCTGATCAGCTTCTATCTAGAAAACGCCCAGATCATTCGCGAACAGTTGTCTGCAGCGGGCATCACCACCTATGGCGGCGTAAATGCGCCCTACGTGTGGGTGAAGACTCCTCAGGGACTCTCCAGCTGGGACTTTTTTGATCAGTTGCTGAACACCTGCAATGTGGTTGGCACCCCTGGGTCTGGCTTTGGCGCTGCTGGGGAAGGCTACTTCCGCATCTCAGCCTTCAACAGCCGGGAAAACGTCGAAAATGCTATGGCTCGAATCACTGCCAAGTTTTCAACGTGATAACTGACTTCAACAGAAGTAACGCAGCCCTCAGGAATTAGCGCCTGAGGGCTGTTGTTGGACGGTGAGACTGGCTGAACGCGACCTAGGAATCTCTCTGGCTCAATCTAAGCGTCGTAAATTAAACTTCCACCTCGGACGCATCTTGTGCCTTGCGCTTCAGGGCAGAAACGCCGACAGCGCCGAGCATCAGCAAACCCGCAACAGAAGCAGGTTCCGGGACAGGCTTAGGTTCTAACTTGATATTGATATCAGACTTCGTATTGCTGCTTGGATTAAAAGTCTTCATCACAACTGGATTGACACCGTCATCGTACTTAAATGTACCGGTGTAGCCAAACCAATAGGATGCACCTACATCGCTATTCTTATCATTCGCTCCCTCTCCAACCTGAGCGACATAGTTGTTGGCGCGGTTATAGAGATTGAGGAGCGACCCTTCGTACTTACCAAGACCGATCAATTTATTTTGCTCAGGGTCACTACTGATCTCGTAAAAATCCCACTTTTCTAATGCAGCATCACGGCCACCTGCATAACCGGCTCCCTTAGTTCCACTGGTCCAGTCTGCAAGAGCATTGAAACGCAAATCCACCTCAAACCGCTGACCATCATCATTCTTGTTAACGATCTCCCCCATTAAGGTGATGTAATCAGCATCACCATCATTATTGGTATCCCACTCAGTCAGCATGCCGGGTTCGTCAAAAACGAAGTGTGGTCCATTGGCGTAGCCCAATTCAGACAACCCCTTTAGCCAGAACGCATGACTAGGGCCATATTCCATGGCGTTATAGCTTTTCAATGCAGTCTGCGCATCAGCCTGACCAGCAAGACCCAAAAGCGTAGAGCCTGCGATTAATGTTCCGACAAGGGCTTTCGTTGCATTCATGGTGTTTAGAGAGACGTTAGAGAGATATCGGTACCATCCACCTATCTAATGTATCCAGAATTACGTACTAGCATGTGAATTTCACGCAAGCACCTTGTGTTGTTTGTATGAAAATTATTCTGGCCAGATTTTAATGATCAAACTTCAAAGTTGAGTTCCGGTAGCTTATCCTCAAAAACCTTACATATCAGAAGGTCTAAGAATTCATGCATATTTAGAACGCCCAAACTGGCTTCACAAAATCATCCTTGAATCACACCATCAAGACAGTTGCTGTGCTGTCATTCGACAAAAATGCCTTTATCTAAGTTCACAAAACGCTCAAGGTTTATTCCGTGAAACCCGCATTTCGTGCAGGTTCATCAGCCGCACATCCGTGATTACGCTGCGGGCGCAACGCGCTTTTTGAGGGATTCAGACCGGCGCTTCGCCGTTTTGTTATCAGGCTCGTAGGCCAAAGCTTGCTCATAAGCCTCTAAGGCTTGAGGAATGAGCTGTTTGCGCTCATAGCTGTGGCCAATATTATTGAGGGCGGTCACGTAGTTGGGATCCAGATTCAACGCTTCTTTGTAGGTGCGAATCGCTAAGTCATACTGCTCTTGGGCAAAGTAGGTGTAACCCAGGGCGTTATAGATTAGAGGTGCATTATCGACTTCGTCATCGCCTAGAGCCTTCAGCGCCAGCTTGAGCTGCGCCATCGCCTGGGTGTAGAGCTTTTTATCGAGCATCAAGCTACCCAGCTCGTAATATTCCTGAGCCGTACCTTTTTCTTTGGAAAGCTTGGCCTGAAGACGCCCCAGAGTCCCCTCTACGCGACGCGTTTTCCAAACCTGACGAAAGATCAGGATGGCGGAAACGCTGAGGAGAACAAGCAGAGTGGTCAAGTAGACCAAAAGCAGGTTGCTATTTTCCATGGATTATCAAATCAAGTCCCAGTAGGCCATCATATGGCACCATCTTGCCACGTTCAGGGAAGCTGCCAATGGCTAATACGTTCTGCCAGCCAGCCATTGTCTTGGAGTTGGGCGATCGCCCCATTCACTTCGCGGCGGAAACTGTCATGTTGCGTCCCCTTGGGCAGCACAACAGCCAGCGGCTCAACCGTCACAAGTTCGGGTAGCAAATGATAATTGGGATGTTCCTGCACCCAGCCTGCCAGTACACTGGCACTGCCCGCAAACACATCGGCTTGATTGGCCTCTAGGACTGTCCATGCTTGCTGGTAAGAAGAAACGCCTAACAAGTTGGCAAAGGGAAAAAGATAGTTGATCTGGGCAACCGCCTCTGAGCCTGCTAACAGGGCGATGTCACTGGCCCCTAAATCATTAATGCTTTGCAGGGTGGGTTGATGGGTCACAAACCCGGTTCCATCCAGGTAGTAAGGGCTGCTGAAGGCAACTAATCGCTGTCGCATCGGGGTAATGGAAACGCCTGCGATCGCCATATCCACTTCGTTATCTATCACAGCCGGTAAGCGGTCAAGATTGCTCACCGGCTGTAATTGAATGGCTTCGGAATCACCGAGTATTTCCAGAGCGAGCTGACGCGCCAAGTCAATCTCAAAGCCAACCAATTCGCCCTGCTCATCGATAAAACCCAGCGGTCGCCAGCTATCTTTGACCGCGACCACCACATAGCCTCGATCTTGAATGGTGTCTAAATCAGCAGACAAGACAACTGGGGACGCACCTAAGTGCATCCCCAGTATCTGCATGCCTAGTACCGTGCTAAACCCAAAAAGTGCGTAGCGCATGTCGCAGGTTCCAACTTCGCGACGGTTGGGTCAATCAGGCTTTACGAGCCACCTCGACCACTTTGCTAAAGCCCGCTGGATCTAAAATCGCCATCTGAGCCAGCATTTTGCGGTTGATGTCAATATTGGCTTTCTTAAGCTGGCCGATCAACTTGCTATAGCTCAACCCTTCTTGGCGGGCTGCAGCATTGATGCGGGTAATCCACAGGCGACGGAAATCGCGCTTGCGGTTGCGGCGATCGCGGTAAGCGTACCGTAATGCCTTCATCACCTGCTGATTCGCAGTGCGAAACAGCTTGGAGTGGGAGCCCCGAAACCCCTTAGCCAGCTTTAGAACCTTTTTGCGGCGCTTGCGAGCGACATTGCCGCGTTTAACCCGTGCCATGACGTCTAACCTTCTCTAAATCAAAATAACTGTGTGTTGAACCTGATGTTTTCCTGACCTCAAAACCCGCCCTAGAGATAAGGAAGCATGGCCTCTACATTGGGGGCATCTGCATCGGTTGTGACCGCAATCTTAGAAAGATTACTCTTGCGGGCAGTGGATTTCTTCTGCAGGAGGTGGTTTTTGAAGGCTTTGCGGCGCATGATTTTGCCGCTACCGCTGCGCCGGAAACGCTTTGCAGCTGCCCGACGAGATTTCAGCTTAGGCATAACTTTACTTGGGTTTAAACACAGTCTTCAATCATACACTGAGGGTCTAAGTCCCCACAAGCACCATGACGTTTCCATCTCCCACAACCAATTCTTTAGTTCCAGATGAAGGGGTCATCAAATATCATTGCGACTGGCAAATCGGCCCTGCTGTTGAAGATCCAGCCCTAGCGGATTTGATGGCATGGCGCGATCGCCTATACACCAGCCATCTGATTGGGGTCTATGCCGATGGCATTGGTTTCGGCAACGTCAGCCATCGCCATCACCAGTCTGGGTTCATCATTTCTGGCACCCAAACGGGCCATCTGCCCACCACCATCCCAGCCGACTACGCCTGGGTAACAGATTGGGATATTGCAGCCAACAGCCTGCACTGTGAGGGGCCGGTCCAGGCGTCATCGGAATCACTCACCCACGCCGCCCTGTACGAGCACCCTGATATCCAGGCCATTGTCCATGGCCACCATGCTCAGATCTGGCAAACGTATCAGCAGGTCTTGCCCACCACCCAACCGGACGTGCCCTATGGCACCCCAGCCATGGCTGCTGAAATGGGACGATTGTTTCAAGAGAGCGATCTCGCTGAGCGGCGGGTGTTGATTATGGCGGGTCACCAAGATGGTGTTTTGAGCTTTGGCCCCACCTTGGAGACTGCCGCCAAGGCAATCTTGGCCCTGTTACCAGCCCCATAGCCGTCCATCCCAGTATCGGAGTTGGGTGTTCAAAAATCCTTGTAAAGCTCTTTAATGGCAGAAGGTAGCGATGAGGTGAAGGGCAAGTGACTCGCTGCTAACCCGTATTGCTTAGGGAGAGAACTTGTGAGACTGATTTTACTCGGGGGGCCTGGCGCAGGTAAGGGCACCCAAGCCAAGCGATTAAGCCAGTCTTTAGCCATTCCTTGGATCTCGTCAGGAGATTTACTCCATGGGGCGATCGCCGCTCAAACTGAACTGGGCAAAGCGGTGCAAGCCACAGTCGAGAAGGGCGAGTTTGTCAAAGATGAAACCATGATTGCGCTGATGCGCGATCGCCTCAGCCAAAACGATGCTCAAAAGGGCTGGCTCTTGGATGGCTACCCCCGCACCGCCTTCCAAGCCGAGGAGCTAGATTTTTTGCTAGATGAGATTCAGCAGCAGGTGGATCAAGCGATCTGGCTGGATGTCCCGAAGGAAATTCTGATGGAGCGCTCTTTAGGGCGATCGCGATCAGATGACAACCCGGAGGCGCTGCAGCGGCGCATTGAGCTGCTCTATGAGCGCACCCTCACCATGCTGGACTACTACGGCTACCGGCAAAAATTACTCAAGGTGAATGGCAACCAACCCCCAGAAGTTGTGGAAGCCGCCATTCGTGAACACTTAGGCTTGTAGCCTGGGCCTGTAACCCTGCCCCAGACCTCAAGGGGAATGGCACAATAAGTCAGTTTATGGAGACGATAGGTCAACCCAATGGCAATACCCACCCCGCTTCAAACTGCCTTCAATCAAGGCCAAGCCCTCAAAATCATTAGTGGTCTCACCAACCATGATCAAGAGCGCGTCGCTGCAGTGGTTAGAGCTGCAGATCAGGGGGGCGCTACTTTTTTAGATATCGCCGCCGATGCTGACTTGGTCAAAATGGCGCGGCAGCTCACCCAACTGCCCATCTGCGTCTCGGCAGTCGATCCCGAAGCGTTTTTAGCCCCCGTGGCAGCGGGCGCAGATCTAATTGAAATTGGCAATTTTGATGCCTTCTATGCTGAAGGCCGTCGTTTTGAGGCTGCTGAGGTATTAGATCTCACCCGTCGCACCCGCGCATTATTGCCCCACATCACCCTATCGGTGACCGTGCCCCACATTCTCACCCTCGATCAGCAGGTACAGCTCGCAGAAGACTTGGTCGTGGCAGGGGCAGACATCATTCAGACTGAAGGGGGTACTAGCAGCACACCTTCCCATCCTGGCACCCTCGGGCTGATTGAGAAAGCGGCCCCGACTCTGGCCGCTGCTCGGGAAATTTCTCGTGCCGTCTCGGTCCCTGTGCTCTGTGCCTCGGGGTTATCGGACGTGACTGCACCGATGGCGATCGCGGCTGGCGCGGCTGGCATCGGGGTTGGCTCAGCGGTGAATAAGCTCAACAGCGAGGTGGCCATGGTGGCTGTGGTGCGGCAACTGGTGGCCGCCCTGCAAACGGTTCAGCGTTCAGTCGAGGTCAACGCTTAGAAAAGCGTCAGACTAGGGCGAAACCATGAGCCCACCCATCTGGGCCAAGCGTGCCGTACCCAAGGCGGCTTCTGTATGCTCAGCGACGGCTACCGGCACCGGTAGCCGTTGTTGTCGTATGGCTGTCCAAGTCGGGTTTTGAGCACCGCCACCCGCTGTCCAGACGCGCTTTAGGGGAGAGGCTCCCAGGGCTTGCAATTGCTGATATCCCTCCGCCTCAATCCGCGCCATTCCCGTCAACATACCCTGCAGGAAATCCTGGGGACGCTCCGGTCGCGGCTCCAAGCGAGGGGGATAGCTAGGGTCATTGATAGGAAAGCGCTCCCCTAGGCCAAGCAAAGGGTAATAATCCAACTCAGAGGGCACATCTGGGTCAATCAACCGGCTCAAACGCCCTAATTCTGCTTCCGAGAAGAACGCATTCAGCACAGCCCCGCCCGTATTCGAGGCCCCACCCACTAGCCACAGGTCGCCAAAGCGGTGACTGTAAATGCCCATGGATTGATCATCCACCCGCGTCAGACTCAGCAGTTTCAAAACCAACGTGGATCCCAAAGAAGTCACCGCTTCGCCAGGCTGACTGGCCCCACTGGCGATAAAAGCGGCAATGCTATCGGTGGTGCCAGCGTGGATCTGGCAAGCTGGGTTCAGGCCATATCGTTGAGCAGCTTTTGCACTCACGGTCCCAATGCGACTGCCGGGGGCAATCACTCTGGGTAACAAGGATGCGATCGCAAGCTGCCGCAGCCAGACCGGATACGCCAACGCCCCCACGTCGTAACCGATCTTGAGGGCATTGTGATAGTCACTGAGGCCCCATTGGCCATGGAGTTGCGCGGCTAACCAGTCGGCCTGATGCAGGCAGTATCGGGCCTGCTGCCAAGTCATTGGTGCTAGATTTGCCTGCCACCAAAGCAACTTAGCCAGGCTAGAGGTAGCGCTAAGGGCTGGACTATCGCTGGGTGCAAGCCCTTGCAATTGGGGTAAAACACTCTGCCCCCGTTTGTCGTTGTAGAGCAGGGGCTCCGTCAAGGAATGACCAGAGCGATCGCACAACAAAACCGTACCTGAAGTGCCATTAATGGCGATCGCCTGCACCGCCTGCCGCAGCAAAGGCGGCACAGCGTGCAGCAGCCTCTGCAAAGCCCATTGCCACTGCTGGGGCAAATCTCCGGCAGGCGCTTTGTCAAAGCGAAGGCGTCCTTCGTGGACAACCTGCGCAGCATCCAGCACCACAATTCGGGCTCCTGAGGTGCCAAAATCAACGCCGATCCCATAGACCATCAAAAGCCCTCGTCTTTGCCGACAAGCTCAGATCCCCAACCCAAAATTAAACGGGGCACCCAAGTCGGGTACCCCGCCAATCAGTTAACCCCAGCGCTATGCCGCCGGACTCAAGCTAAACGCTGACTTCGCTCAGCTCTTGCAGCATGTAGTCAAAGGGTTCATCAATAAATGAAGTGTCGGCAGCACCCGCCTCGGCAACTTTGTCCTTAATCATGTCTTTCATGATTTGGATACCCATGACGGTGGAACCAATGGGAACACCCAGAGAGTTATAAGTTTCCCGCAAGCCCTGCAGCACCCGCTCATCTAAAACATTGTTGTTACCCGCCACTAGGGCATAGCTGCCGTAGCGGAGATAGTAGTCCATATCGCGTAGGCAAGCCGCATAGCGTCGAGTCGTATAAGCGTTGCCACCGGGCCGCAACAACTCTGGGACTGTCTCAAATAGACGGGAGCCTGCTGCCCGCACCAGCTCTGCGGCATTAGCACTAATCACCGCTGCCGCCTGAATGCGGGCAGAACCCGTTTCAAAGTAGGACTTGAGTGCATCAATCGCAGTGCCGTCTAGGTAACGACCGGTGGAATCGTAGTTGCGAATTAAAGTAGTGACTGCGTCCTGCATTTAAAGTTTTTCTCCCAATCAGTCGTACATATCCCTGCAAAAGCAAAAATGAACAACTTTGCCGCCGCCGGAATGGGTTTAAGAATCTGAACAAACGACTCACAGACCAGCTCTTGAGCTATCTAGCCTGCGCCATTTCCAGAAGCAAGCTTATCACGCGCTCTCATGTCACCGAACCACTCCCTGAGAAACGTAAAGCTGCAAGCGGCTCTACCGTTACAAACAGAAACATTTCGATACAAGTTCGGATTGCCTCTATCCCAAACCCAAACAATTAAAGAATTTTGAGGGTTAAAACGCCAACTTGATTTTGGTGTCGGTTGATACAAAACGCACATAATCCTATCCATAGGATAAGTCAGACAAGTTCAGTCAAAACGCTGCTGGGCAAGTATTACAGACCAACGGGAGCGCCTCTTTCAGCCGGATTTGCCCCCTCATGCTGCAAGCATGGCTTTAGGAAGATTGGCTGTAAGGCCATTCATTGTCTCCTCAAAGCGTGGACACCTCTGGGTTTAGGGTCTGGCGATCGCTGCTCCCCTTTAGCGTTCAATTTTTCAAGGAGTAACTCATGGCAACTGCTGCAGAGGTCTTAAAACGCATTCAAGACGAAGACATCCAGTTGATTGATCTAAAGTTCATCGATCTGCCCGGCATTTGGCAGCACTTAACCCTCCACCGCAGCCAGATTGATGAGAGCAGCTTTACCGATGGCGTCGCTTTCGACGGATCCAGTATTCGCGGTTGGAAAGCAATCAACGAGTCCGACATGATGATGGTGCCGGATCCCGACACCGCTTGGGTTGATCCCTTTATGAAGGAACCCACCCTAAGCATGATCTGCACCATTAAGGAGCCCCGCACAGGTGAGCTATACGAGCGTTGCCCCCGGGCAGTGGCCACCAAGGCGATTGACTACTTAAAGTCCTCAGGCATTGGCGATACCGCCTTCTTTGGCCCTGAAGCAGAATTCTTTGTATTTGATGATGTGCGGTTTGATCAAAACGAACACTCCGCCTACTACTACGTCGATAGCGTCGAAGGCCGTTGGAACACCGGTCGCGAAGAACCGGACGGCAACCTCGGCTATAAGCCCCGCTACAAGGAAGGCTACTTCCCCGTGTCTCCCACCGACACGCTCCAAGACCTGCGCAGCGAAATGCTGCTGGCCATGGCCAATCTTGGCGTTCCCATTGAAAAGCACCACCATGAAGTGGCAACCGGTGGCCAATGTGAGTTGGGCATTAAATTTGGAGAACTCATCCAAGCGGCTGACTGGCTGATGATCTACAAGTACTGCATCAAAAATGTCGCTAAGCAGCACGGCAAAACCGTGACCTTCATGCCTAAGCCTTTGTTTAACGACAATGGCTCCGGTATGCACACCCACCAATCCATCTGGAAAGATGGACAGCCTCTGATGGCCGGGGATCAGTACGCTGGCCTCAGCCAAACGGCCCTGTGGTACATCGGCGGCATTCTTAAGCACGCCCCAGCACTGCTCGCCTTTACCAACCCCACCACCAACTCTTACAAGCGCTTGGTACCAGGCTTTGAAGCTCCGGTGAACCTGGCTTACTCCCAAGGCAACCGCTCTGCTTCTGTGCGGATTCCGCTCTCTGGCGACAATCCCAAGGCGAAGCGCCTAGAGTTCCGTTGCCCTGACGCCACATCTAACCCCTATCTGGCCTTCGCAGCCATGCTCTGCGCCGGTATTGATGGCATCAAGAATCAGATTGATCCGGGCTCTCCTCTAGATGTGGACATCTACGATCTGAGCCCCGAAGAGCTGGCTAAGATTCCTTCTACCCCTGGCTCTCTGTTAGAGGCTCTGAATGCGCTCAAAGCCGACCACGACTTCCTCACCGTTGGGGGGGTCTTCAGTGAAGATTTCATCACCAACTGGATTGAATACAAGCTCGACAACGAGGTCAACCCCATGCGGCTACGGCCTCACCCCTACGAGGTTGCACTCTACTACGACTGCTAAGTTGTAGTGTCACCTGCCGAGGGCTAAGGGCTGACCGTCAGTACGGGATAAGCGAGAAACCTATACCAACTAACCGATTTTTCCCTCCTCCTGGGAGGGGTTCGGGGTGGGTTTTCGATGTATTTCGAAGGGTTTGACCCACCCCGGACTACGGCCACCCCTCCCAGGGAGGGGATAGTTCAGTCCGGTTTCCTTAACCCGTACTCAGGTTACTTAAGCTAGGCGTCTAATTCAGATGACTCAATACCCCCCAAAGGCCACAGCACCATTTTGCTGTTTAGACCTTTGGGGGGTTTCTCATTCAGTCATTGGGTTCGTGCGTCAGCCGCAGTGGCACTTTGCCCACCAAAACTCGTTACAATTCTTGAAGTTTAAGTTCACCTTTTAAAACCTGACCTTGCTGCCATGGCTGAAACCCTCACGAAGCTAGCTTACCAAGCCTTTCAAAATGGTAAGAGCGCCTTTAGCTTGGGCCACAGAACCTTCGCGACCCAATTACGGCAGTGGTTACGCCCGGAGCTGCAGTTTGAGATGGCTGAGGTTGACGATGACTTTTTAAAAGAGGTCACCCGCCGCCGTGAGGCGCTTTTGCAGTTGGACTGGGCAGATGCAGAGGCTGGGGTTTATCCAGAAGCACTGCTGTTCGATAATCCCTGGGATGATTTCTTTCAGTACTACCCAGCGGTTGTGTGGGAGCTGCCCCAGCTCTGGGAACGCATTTTAAATAAAGAAACTCAGGTTTTTGACGCCAATATCAATACCCAAGGGTTTCCTCGCTACTATCTCCAGAATTTTCACCATCAAACCGATGGATATCTCAGCGATGCTTCGGCCAATCTCTACGACTTACAGGTGGAGCTGCTTTTTAGTGGTACTGCCGATGCGATGCGGCGACGGGTCCTCGCCCCGATCAAGCGGGCTTTGGGCGCAGACAATGACCGCCCAACCCAACGGGTTTTAGATGTGGCTTGCGGTACGGGCCGCACGCTCAAATTCCTGCAGGGAACTTTCCCTGAGCTGTTTCTTTACGGTTTAGACTTGTCGCCCGCCTATTTGCGCAAAGCCAATCAGTTGTTGAGCCAGACTAACCTGCCTCAACTTGCTCAGGGACAAGGGGAGGCGATGCCCTATCGGGACGACTATTTTGATGCCTTGACTTGTGTCTTTCTCTTCCATGAGTTGCCAGGACCGGTGCGACAACAGGTGATTGACGAATGCTTCCGCGTGACTCGGCCCGGTGGAACGTTCGTAATTTGTGATTCGATTCAGGCGATCGAAACCCCAGAATTAGAGCCGATGATGGCCAACTTCCCGGTGCTCTTCCACGAGCCCTACTACCGCGACTACATCAAAGATGATCTCGTCACCCGCCTAGAGACCGCTGGGTTTAATGGGGTTACGACTCAAGTGCATTTTGTGAGCAAATATTGGGTTGCCCATAAGCCTGTTTAGAGGGTGCTTGAAAAGGGGGTAAGCCAGTCTTGAACAATACCGGGGCCATCAGTAGGATGGCTGAAGCCCTGATGCTACCGTTACGTCTGTTGGGTAATGCGTCGCTAAACGAAGTCCCGAGAACTTTTCAAACACCCTCTTAAGGAAATCAGAACATCCGTAAAACCCGCTAACGTAAAAAAAATTAATCGGCGTCCTGTGCTTTAGGGGATGTCGAGGTTAGAGTTTGTGAGAGCCAATTCATATCAAGGATGACAACACTGACCATGAGCACACCATCGAGCTTAGAAACCTTGGCCCCCTTAACCTCTGAGCAGGAGGAGGCTGACTTGGCGACTGAGCATATCGAAATCATCGAAACTGTCATTGCCAGTCTGGACCAGGACCAAAGTGCCATGGTCAGCCATCAGGACGGCGGCTATCTCTGGAAGTTTAGCTATGGCAGCGTTGAAGTGTATGTGCAGCTCTCTGGGACCAACGACAACGATATTTTGACGGTCTGGTCACCGGTTTTGGGTTTACCCGCCCAAGATGAACCCAAGCTGATGCGCCATTTACTGGAAATGAACTGCGGCGAGACCTTTGAAGCTTGCTTCGGTATTTTGGGTGAGCAGGTGGTCGTTTTAGCGAGTCGTCCTCTGGCCGATATGTCTGCGGGGGAAACCTCTCGCATTATGACCATTGTGGCGACCATTGCCGATGACAACGACGAGGCACTACAGGCGGAATATGGGGCCTAATTCAGGTTCAGGGTTCCAAAAGCCCCTTCACCTAGATGGAGTCTAGGAAAATAAGGTCACAACCTTGGAGGCTTTTGCCATTCAGCCAGGGGCCAGGAGACTGGCACATGGCCTTAGATAACTGGCTACTCAATCAGCACATTGCTGGTCAGCAGCCCACCCTGCGGTTTTATACCTGGCAGCCTGTTGCGATTTCGTTGGGCTACCATCAGCGCCATTGGCCAGACCATTGGCAACACCTTTGTTGGCAAAACCAATCTGTCTCCTTAGTCAGGCGGCCCTCAGGGGGGCGGGCAGTGCTACATCAAGGGGATTTGTGTTATGCCATAACGCTCCCCTTAGACAATCAAAAACGACAATATTGGTATCGTCGCATTTGCGATGGGTTAATTGCGGGCTGGCAGCAACTGGGCGTCGCTCTCAACTATGGCGAGGCCGGACGGGGCTATATCCACAATTCCAGTTGTTTTGCGACGGCAACTGCAGCAGATTTAGTCACGACCCAGGGCTATAAGTTAATTGGCAGTGCTCAACTGCGGCGCGATTGCAGTTTGTTGCAGCAGGGCTCGATGCGCCTGAGTCCAGACCCAGTCCTAACTCAAGCCGTATTTGGCGATATAGCAGACGGGTCGCTGCCCCTCTGGTTACAAACGGCAAGCCGGGATGCGTTGCTTAAGCGCATTGTTGAAGTCATGGTGGCAGCAATCTCACGCTCACTCAACGTCACGTTTGAAACCCGATCGCTCTCAGATGCAGAACATCAAGCGGTGTTGAGGCAACTGCCGTTACCAGCTACTCCGTCAGTGTCTTTGCCAAACTCGCCAGCTTGAGACCGGCAGGATATTCCCCCTCTTCTTTGATGCGCTGAATTAGGGCCTCAGAAATGGAAAGGTTCATGGTCTGGGCCATGGCTCGGACAATATCGCCGCGATCGATCACCCCAGCCACTGCATCAGCGGGCGTTAAAACGGTAATGCGCTTGAGACTCTCCTGCTCAAGTTGATTGATCACGTCAGCCAGAGGCGTTTGCTCATACACCACCGGGATACTATCCAGGGGCTGGGCAATGGCCTGCAAAGACGTTGTATCCCAGGTGCCACGCTCTAGTTGCTGCACGGCCTCCAGGGTAATTAGGCCCCGATAACGACCGTCAGAGGCCGCAAAATAGGCGGGAGCCCGCTCGGTTTGCAGTAGATACTCTTCCGCAAAGTGGCGCACCATCTGGGTGGCATCAATGACGCGGAATTCCCGAGACACCGCATCTGCAGCGGTGAGCCGCTCCAGCGTGTCTTGGAGGTCGGCCACGCGGCCATAGGCGGCAGCATTGCGCACCGCAAAGCCACCCACGAGCACAATCCAAATCAGATCCAAACTCGGTTGAGCCAGGTAAGCCAAGACCCCTAAGCCGATCGCACCCCACCCCAAAAACTGACCGGTTCTAGCAGCCCAGCGAATTCCTTTCACCCGACTTTGGGTGGCCTTCCAAATGGCGGCCTTCAGCACCTGCCCGCCATCTAGGGGCAGTCCTGGGATCAAGTTGAACAGGGTCAGCACCAGGTTGATTTGGGCAACGTTTACCAGCACGGTTTGCACCATCAAAGGCAACGTTGCCAGACGAATCAGCAAGGTCAGCCCTAAATAAAGTCCTAAGCTCACCAACGGTCCAGCGATCGCCACTTGAAACGCCTGCCCTGGCGTCCGAGATTCTTTTTCAATGGCGGCAATCCCGCCAAACAAGAAGAGGGTGATCGAGTTTACCTGAATCCCTTGACTACGGGCCACCAAGCTATGGCCCAGCTCATGGAGGAGCACCGAAGTAAACAGAAGCAGCGCCAGGGCAAACCCCACGGCCCAAGCCGACATCCCCCACGCACTTTGCCAGTTTGGATCGCTGCCATAGGCAAAGGTTACCAGCAGCAAAATGATGAACCAGGAGGTATCCAGAAACAGAGGGATACCCAAGATGGAGCCGATACGCCAACCAGATTGCATAAAAGAATTTAAAGCGCTAGGGAGAGGAGGTTTTCAATCAAAACTGTGGCTGACCAGAGATTGCAAATGCCGCCTAACAATTGTTCTTCTATTGTAGTGGTCTCTTTTATGGGCCATGGGCGATCCGACTCACCCCTGATGGTTGTGATTGCATATCGCCCAATCGCAGTTGAGCCAGGGCGCGTCATCAATTACAGATAAAAACCTTTCTAGGCAAGTTGATCGCGCTCGTCCCCATAGTCTTGTTAGGGGCTGAAACCTTTGCACCACCAGGACTCTAGATTCAATCAATGACAGTCCTTCATGCTATTGCCAGGGGCTGAAACCGTTGCAACACAAGGATTTCAGTTTCAATTAATGACAGCCCCTGGGTGCAGCCGACACGCTATAGCAAACCCGCATTCCCCAACCCCAAAATCATCCCAGCCCCCAACAAATGCCCGAAACTTGTGGTGGCCAATAGCTCAGGCACCCCAAACCCATCAAACAATCCAGGCAGGGAAACGGGCAAAGTCGGCCCCACCCCTCGCTGTTGAATGGCCGATCGCCCGATCGCGATCGCAAACAAATTACAGGTCACCATGATCAAGGCCACTTTAATCGACCACTCTGGGGTAGATGGGACCGTCGCGGCCAACAGGGCCATGGATGTGTAAAGCAAGGATTCAGCTCCTAAAAGAAGTTAAAAACTTTGTGTCAAAGTACAAAGGATTATAAAAACGGACGCCGACCTTGCGGGGGTTGTTTAATCAGAGTTAACACCTCGGTGTCAGTGGCTTATGGAACGGAGTGGGGCGCGAGATGGGATATCCCTGGGTCAAAATTTGCGGATTGATGGCCCCTGAGCAGGCGATCACCATTGCGCAACAGGGGGCCGACGCGATCGGGTTTATTTGCGTGCCGGCTTCTCCCCGCTATGTCACCCCGGCAGTCCTGAAATCTTTAGGAGCGGCGTTAATCAGGGGTCACAGTGCGGTCGAACGGGTCGGCGTCTTTGTGGAGGCCAGCGATGCCGATATCGAGACAGCAGTGGTTGCCGGACAACTGACAACCCTACAACTCCACGGCGCAGAGTCTCCAGAGCGCTGTCAGCAACTCCGCCAGCGGTACCCAGACTTGCGGCTAATTAAGGCATTTCGCATTCGATCTCCGGAGGCATTGGGCCAGATCCAGCCCTATGAGGCAGTGGCTGATGCAGTCCTCTTAGATGCCTATCATCCGCAAGTCTTCGGCGGCACTGGCCAGACTTTAGATTGGTCAGCCTTGCAAGCCTTTTGCAGTCAGAAGCCTTGGATTTTAGCGGGGGGGCTGACCCCAGATAACATTGTGGAGGCTTTAACGGTGTTGTCCCCCCAGGGTATTGATCTCTCCAGTGGGGTTGAAAACCGCCCTGGTGACAAAAATCTTGAGCGAGTCCAGCAGCTTTTTGATGCGCTTCAAAAGCTGGATGCCACAGTCTGAAACGGGAACGATAAACTGAGGAAGAGTAAAGGTCAGACATCCTTTGGCACAGTTTTGACAGCTGCTTTTACCCCCTGACCGACACAAGGCACAACCTCTTATGACATCTCCCTTGCATCAGCGTTCTCCATGGCGTCGAACCGTCAAAACCACTGTCTCCAGCGTGGTGACAGCCAGTTGGCTGATGCTGCAACTGCTCACGGCTGTTCCTGCGGCGATCGCTCAGACTGAAAATGAAGACGAGCTCTCTTACGGGGAGTTTCTTGAGAGCGTAGATGCCGGTCAAGTCGAGCAGGTCAACCTCGACCCGGAGCGGGGAACTGCTGAAGTGGTCTTTAAAGGAGATGACGACGAGACCGAGCCTCGCCAGGTCTTGCTATTTACAGACGATGGCCGTAACCCTGATCTAATTCAACGGCTGCGCCAAGAAGGGGTCGCTGTGGAGGTGGAATCCGCCGGAAATGGCGGGGCGATTGCCTGGGTGGCCACCAACACGCTGCTGATTTTGGTGTTGGTCTTTGGTTTATTGCTGATTCTGCGTCGCTCTGCGGGTAATGCTGGCGGAGCCATGAGCTTTGGCAAATCCCGAGCCCGCTTTCAGATGGAAGCCAAAACCGGGGTGCAGTTTGAAGATGTGGCCGGCATTGAGGAAGCCAAGGAAGAGCTGCAAGAAGTGGTGGCCTTCCTGAAAAAGCCAGAGAAGTTTACGGCGATCGGGGCCAAGATTCCTCGGGGCGTGCTCCTGGTTGGCCCCCCTGGAACCGGTAAAACCCTGTTGGCCAAGGCGATCGCGGGAGAAGCCGCTGTACCGTTTTTCAGCATTTCCGGCTCAGAATTTGTGGAAATGTTTGTTGGCGTCGGGGCCTCCCGCGTCCGCGACCTCTTTAAAAAGGCCAAGGAAAATGCCCCCTGTATCGTCTTTATTGACGAGATCGATGCCGTCGGTCGGCAGCGGGGTACGGGTATCGGCGGCGGCAATGATGAGCGTGAGCAAACCCTCAACCAACTGCTTACCGAGATGGATGGCTTTGAGGGTAATAGCGGCATCATCATCATTGCGGCCACCAACCGCGTTGATGTGCTAGACCAAGCCCTGCTGCGCCCAGGGCGCTTCGATCGACAAATCATGGTTGATCCACCCGATGCCAAGGGGCGGCTAGAGATTCTAAAAGTCCATGCCCGTGATAAGAAGGTAGATGAGGAAGTTTCTCTAGACGCCATTGCCCGACGGACCCCTGGCTTTACCGGTGCCGATCTCGCCAATCTGTTAAATGAGGCTGCCATCCTCACCGCCCGCCGCCGTAAAGAGGGCATCACCATGGCAGAAGTGGATGATGCGGTAGATCGGGTGATTGCCGGGATGGAAGGCATTCCCCTGGTGGATAGCAAAAGTAAGCGGCTGATTGCTTACCACGAAATCGGCCATGCCATCGTGGGCACCTTGGTCAAGGCCCATGACCCGGTCCAAAAGGTGACCTTGATTCCTCGGGGGCAAGCCAAAGGGTTGACCTGGTATACTCCCGACGACGAACAAGGCTTGCTCTCGCGTGCTCAAATCTTGGCCCGCATCATCGGCGCTCTAGGGGGTCGAGCTGCAGAGGTTGTGGTTTTTGGAGACTCAGAAGTGACCACAGGCGCAGGTCAAGATCTGCAAGTGGTCGGCAGTCTCGCCCGCCAAATGGTGACCCGATTTGGCATGTCTGATCTGGGTCCCCTATCCCTTGAAAGCGCTCAAGAAGAGGTCTTTTTAGGACGCAACTGGGGGCAGCGCTCTGAATATTCTGAGGAAAGTGCGGCGCGCATTGATGACCAAGTGCGTTCTATCGTCAACCACTGCTATGACCAGGCCAAACAGATCATGCGCGAAAACCGTATGGTGATTGATCGCCTCGTTGACCTCCTGGTGGAAAAAGAAACCCTAGACGGCGACGAGTTTCGCCAAATCGTCAGCGAGTACATGACTATCCCGGCAAAAACACTGGTCAAAACCCACTCCTAAATTCGTAAGGGATTCGGCAGGGTGTGGGGCACACTTGAATAAATAAGAAAAAGGGCAGAGCGCATGATTCGCTCTGGGCAATGTTCTGATCCCTCCGCCATGACCGCTAACTGTCCTGTGATTGTGCTGATAGGGGACGGTAGCTTCCCCTATCAGCATTGGTTGACCTCACCAGACCAGCCCCACTATGAATGGGTGACGGCTCCTGACCTGGCGTCTGACGGCCTAGGGGATAGGGCTGATTTGCTAATTTGGGTCACTGCAGCACCCACTGTCAGCGGGGTGACCCAACTGCGGCAGCACTGTTCTGCTTCTCTGTTGCTCGTTTTACCCGCAGACCAGGAGGAAAATGCCCCCCTATTGCTGGCAGCAGGAGCAACCGACTATTTAGTCGCAGATCACCTGACGCCAATCCGTTTGCGCACCACCCTAGAGCGCGTGATCAAGCAGGGGCAGCTACAAAATCAGCTCCATGCCCACCAAGCCTGCGATCGCCGATCAGCTCAACAGCAAAGCATTGAAGCCCTCGGTCAAACCGGAAGTTGGTCCGTTGACTTAGAAACAGGGGAGACCTGGTGGAGCCCCCAGATGAGGCATATCCATGGTCTAGATGAAAGCTTTGGATCTAACGTTACGCAAAATTTTGACTTTCACCTCAGTTTCTACCCATCTGAGAGTCGAGAAACAATCCGTCAAGCCTTGGCCCAGCTTCTGGAGCAAGGGCAAGGGTATGACCTAGAGCTGCCCTTTGTAACAGCCCAAGGCCGTCGCCGTTGGGTCCGTACCGTAGCGCAGGCATTAACCCAGGCGGGCCAGGTGACCCAGTTGGTTGGCACCCTGACTGATATTAGCGATCGCAAAGCCTTAGAACTCAGCTTGCAAGATTCAGAGGCTCAGCTCGGGCGCATCCTTCACGATGCCCCAGCCTGCATTGCCAGCTATCGCCTCTATGGCAGGGACTGCGCCGATCCGACCCATTATGCCGACGACAGTTGGGACTATGGGTTTTACTCAGCAGGGTGCGAAGCCGTGTTTGGGTATACCAACACTGCATTTTTAGAAGATAAAAATCTCTGGCGATCGCGCGTCCACCCAGAAGACTGGGACGCTGTACTGTTGCCCCGTTATGAAGCTTTTTATCGGGAAGCGCCAACCGATGTTAAGTACCGGTTCTACCACGCGGATGGTAGCCTCCGCTGGATTGCCGAAAAAACAACATCTCAGTGGGATGGGGAAAACAATGCCTGGCTGATCACCACCGTAAGCAGCGACATCACCGCGTCGAAACAGGTACGTCTGGCCTTACAAACCCGTGAAGCCGAGTTTCGGGCCGTGTTTGAACAGGTCGGGGTGGGGATTAACCAAACGAATCAGGCCGGACAGTTTATCAAAACAAATCAATGGTTTTGTGCGCTGTTGGGCCGCACCCCGACTGAACTCCAGGGCTTAACCTACCAAGACATCACCCATCCTGAGGATTTACCGAAGCAGCAGCAATTGTCTGAGGCGCTGTACCAACACAAGCTGGGATCTTACCGGTGTGAAAAACGGTATCTCACCAAAGACGGCACCCCGATCTGGACTGCAGTCACCGTGTCTTTGATTCGGGATGAGCAGGGGCAGGTGCTGGGCGACTTAGCCATTGTGGAAGATATCCGCGATCGTAAACGAGCCGAAGAGGAGCTACGGGAGGCACTGCAACAGTTGACTTTCCATGGCGAGAACTCTCCCTTAGCCACCATCGAGTGGGACAGTCAATTTCGCATTAAGCGCTGGTCGCAGCAGGCTGAAGCGATGTTTGGTTGGTCTGCAGCGGAAGTGATAGGCAAACACCCTTACGATTGGCCCTTTTTGGTGGAGGCCGATCAGGATGGCGTCAGCAAAGTTTTTGCCGCAATCTCTGCGGGCACATTTAATCGAGGCGCTCATCGCAACCGCAATTACCACCGCCAGGGTCAAGTGTTGCATTGTGAGTGGTATAACTCGGTGCTCAGAGATGAGGCCGGTGAGATGGTTTCGGTGCTGTCTCTGGCTCAGGATATTACCACCCGACATCAGCTTGAACAGGCTTTGCGGGCTTCTGAGGCCAAACTCAATGACATGCTCAATAACGCTGGAGCTGTCATCGCCAGTTTAACCCTGCGGCCTGATCAAACTTGGCAATACGACTACTACTCTGAGGGCTGCAATCAAATTTGGGGCTATACCCGCAGCGAGTTGCTGTACGACACAGATCTCTGGCTTAGCCGCATTCACCCTGAGGATCAAGCGACGGTACGTACTAACCGAGCTGCCATGACCGAGTTGGCAACCGGCAGTTGTGAATATCGATTTCGCCATCATGATGGCCAGTGGCGCTGGATTGCGGAAACGTTTACTTCCCGTTGGGATGCGCCCCAAAACAGTTGGATCGTCAACACAGTCAGCGTTGATATTACCCAGCTTAAACAGACTGAAATCGCCCTGGCCCGAGCCGATCAACAGCATCAAGCCCTGTTAGAGGCTCTACCGGACCTGGTGATGCGTATCTCCCGAGAGGGAATTTATCTTGACTTTTTCCGTCCGACCTTCTTTGAGGCGCTCGGGGGGGAAAGCCTGATTGGTCAAAGCATCGCAGGCAATCACTTGCCACCAGAGATGGTAGAAACCCGGATGGCGGCGATCCATCGTGCTTTAGATACTGAAACCCTTCAGGTTTATGAACAAAGCATTTTGGTCGCGGGGCAGCAGCGCATTGAAGAAATCCGCATTAGTCCCTGTGGTCAGGATGAAGTGGTTCTCGTGGTGCGGGATATCAGCGATCGTAAGCAGGCCGAACAGGCATTAGCTGCCAGCAGCCGCAAAGGCCAAGCCTTAATCGCCGCCCTACCTGACTTCATCATGCGCCTCACACGAGACGGCACCTACCTCGACTTTCGGCCACCTGCAGGCATGGAAGTGATTGGAGATCAGAGCTTGGTGGGCCAAAATATTGCCGACCACGGTTTACCAGATGAGTTGGTCCAAGCGCGCTTAACCGCCATTGATCAAGCGTTGAAAACAGGGAAACTACAGGTTTCTGAACAAACCTTAGTGATTGGCGATCACCTCCGGATTGAAGAGGTGCGCGTAACCCCTTGTGGGGACGATGAGGTCCTAGCGGTGGTGCGAGACATCACCGATCGCAAACAGGCTGAAGTGGCTCTCATGCAGAGTGAGCGAAAATTACGGGCACTGATTGAGGCCATGCCAGAGCTGGTGATGCGGATTTCAGGGGATGGGGTGTATCTCGACTTTTTCCCCCCCTCTAGCTTTGAGGCTTTGGGGGATGAAACCCTGGTGGGCCAGAGTCTTCACGGCAATATTTTGCCTGACGAGATTGTTGAGACCCAGATGTACTACATTCAGCAGGCTCTGGCGACCCAAACCCCCCAATCCTACGAACAGCCGATCATGATTGATGGCCAACGTCGCGTGGATGAAATCCGGGTCGCGGTCTGCGGCGATAACGAAGTGGTGGTGGTGGTTAGCGATATCACCGATCGCAAGCGGACCGAACAAGCCTTTCAATCTCTCCTTGAGGGCACCGCTGCTGCGACCGGGCAAGACTTTTTCCCCGTTCTGGCCACCCAGATTGCCCAGGTGCTGCAGGTCTCCCAGGTGTTATTGACAGAACAGCGGGGCGATCGCTTAGCGCCGATTGTGTTTTATGACCATGGGACCTTCCTGGAAAATCGAGACTTTCCCATTGACAGCAGCCCCTGCGAACAAGCCTTGATTCATGGTCTCTATCACTGTGAGCGCGACGTTCAGGCCGTTTTTCCTCAGTATCAGGACCTAAGCGCACTCCGGGCTGAAACTTACCTTGGAGTTGCCCTTACCAATGGCCAAGGACAGACGATTGGGGTTCTCTGTGTACTCAGCGATCGCCCGCTCCAGCAACCCGCATTTGCTGAAACTATTTTGCGGATTTTTGCAGCCCGAGCCGCTGCTGAGCTAGAGCGTTTGGCCACAGCCTCAGCTTTAGCACAACTCAATCAAGCCCTAGAAGAACGGGTCGAACAACGCACCGCCGACCTGCAAGCCTCTCAGAACCTATTGCAGTTGGTCTTCGATACCCTACCCCAGCGGGTGTTTTGGAAAGATCGGGATAGCCGCTTTTTAGGCTGCAATCGCCTTTTTGCAGAAGATACCGAAACCCCCTCCCCCTCAAATATCATCGGCAAAACCGATTATGACCTCTGGCCCTCAACCGCTGCTCTATATATCAAGGACGACCAGCAGGTGATCAACAGTGGCATCTCCAAGCTGAATTATGAGGAGCCCCAATTGCGGAATGACGGCACCTCAGCTTGGCTGCTCACCAACAAGATTCCCCTGCGAAATCAGGATGGTGAAATTATTGGCGTCTTTGGCTCCTATGAGGACATCAGCGATCGCAAACATGCTGAAATGGCCTTGCAAGAGAGCGAAGAGCGCTTTCGGCAATTGGCGGAAAACATCAATCAGGTCTTTTGGCTAACCACCGCTGACCACGAGAAAATCCTGTACGTTAGTCCGGCCTACGAAGAGATTTGGGGACGATCTGTCGCCACAGTTTATACAGAGGGTCTGAGCTGGTTGGATGCCATTGACGAAACCGATCGCCCTCAGATTCAGGCAACCCTGGACCAGTTCATCCGCGACCAAGCGCCCTACGATGAGGAATATCGCATCTACCACCCCAACGGAGAAATGCGTTGGATTCGGGAGCGCGCCTTCCCGGTTCGGGATGAAACCGGACAAATGTGCTCCATTGCCGGCATTGCCGAAGATATCACTAACCTTAAGGCCGCAGAACACGTCTTAAAACAAACCAATCAAATCCTAGAAGAGCGGGTAGCCGAGCGCACCGCCCAGCTACAGCAGGCTAAGGACCTAGCCGAAGCCGCCAGCCACGCCAAAAGTACTTTTTTGGCCAACATGAGCCACGAGCTTCGCACCCCCCTCAACGCCATCTTGGGGTTCAGCCAGCTCATGGCCCAAGACTCAACCCTAGACCCCGAATACCTGGAAAATCTTGGCATTATCAATAACAGTGGCGAACATCTCCTCACCCTGATCAACGGTTTACTGCAGATGTCAGCCATTGAAGCCGGTCGAGTTCCCTTACAAAATCAGCCATTTTGTCCCCGTCAACTGGTGGAAACCATCGCGGCGATGCTGCAGGGCAAAGCAGCAGCCAAGGGCTTAAAGTTTGAGATCACCTACCCGGATAATCTACCCGCCACCATCGAAGCGGACGAGCATAAACTGCGTCAGGTTCTGATTAATCTTGTCGGTAACGCCATTAAATTTACTGACCAAGGCCAGGTGACGCTGCGCATCCTGACGGTTCAAGAGGCAGCCGGGCGAAATGCTCCCCCCTCAGCAACTCAACGGCCCCTTTTGCCCCTAACCTTTGAGGTCAAAGACACGGGGCTCGGTATCGCCGAGATGGATCAAGCGCTAATCTTTGAACCTTTTTCCCAAGCAAAAGTTCATAACCGTTTGCAAGAAGGGACCGGCCTAGGACTCGCCATCAGTCACCGTTTTGTAAAGGTTATGGGAGGCAACCTGCAGGTTGAGAGCGTCGTCAACCAAGGTTCTAAATTTCGCTTTACCATACCCGTTACTATCGTTGAGGCGTCAGCGATTAACCCCGAGCAGATTGAGCCTCAGCCCGTCGCCCTGGCCCCTGGCCAGCAGCCCTATCGCATTCTGATTGTTGAGGATGATCTGGCCAGTTGCGCTGTTTTGTATACCTTGCTCAGTCAACTCGGATTTGAAGTCAGAATCACCAACAACGGTGATGGGGCGATCGCCCAGTGGCAGCAATGGCGTCCCCATCTGATCTGGATGGATTTGCGCATGCCCGGTCTCGATGGCTATGTTGCCACCCGTCGGATTCGCGCTTGGGAGCAACAGCACCCTGAAACGACACCAACTAAAATCTTGGCCCTCACCGCCAGTGTCTTTGCCGAAGACCGGAATAAGGCCCTGATATCAGGATGTGATGATTTTGTGCCGAAGCCGCTCAAGACGCCGATCATCACTGCCAAACTGACTGAACACCTGGGTGTGCAGTATCAATATAAGCCCGTACCCTCCAAAACCATTGCCCTCGAAATGGCGACCGCTGGTCCGTCTAAGCAGAGCATGATTGCCACATTGGCGACCCAATCTCAGCAATGGCTAGAGCAGTTACATCACACGACCCTGCTGTTAGATGAGGAGGCCATTATTGCCATGCTGCAGCAGTTACCCGCAGAAGATGCCGAGGTTGTCCAGTACCTGAGTGAGCAGGTGAGTGATTTTGATTTTGATGCCGTGCTGCCGCTCATTGAGGCCGCAATCGCTCAATTGGCCGAGTCCTCAACAGCGAAGTGAGCCCATCGTCAGGGACAGTTTTTCTTACAATGCCTAAGGGCTAATTGCTGCGATCAAGAGGCCCCTTGAGCTGAGATTGAATCGGAGAACACCACCCATGGCAGAGGTTAATTGTGCCGTTGATTGCGTCAATGGCTGCGTCCTTAAAGAGAGCTGTCCCCATAAGGAGTACACCCAGCAGGCCGCTAGCTTCATTGAAAACACCTCCCTAGACAAAATGCTGGAAATGGCCGATGAAGCCGTACGGCGCAAAATGCTGGAGCGGGCCTCTCAGCGGAAATGGGTGATTCCCGAAGAGTAGCGGCGCAACTGCTGGCAGCGCTTTAGCACCCTCAATTTTTAGCCTAATCTCCGAGGGGGATAATGCCCCCTTGGGAGGAAATAATCGGGCGTTGCAGGGTGGCTTTATGGCTTTCCTCTTGGGTGGCTAAATCGATGGCGATCGCCTCAAATCGTACCTCTAAGCACCCCATCGGTACTTGCAGGTGTAGCAGCGCTTCCAATTGCCCTTGCCCAGTCGGCGTCCAATTCATCAGCCAGCGAGGTTTCTCAACCAGGCTGCGATTCTGAATATCGGTCATCCAAAACTTAACCGCCAGACGGTGGGGAAAAGATGACAAGCTCACAGTGAGCGTTAAAGGGCTACCAGCCACTAAGGGGATATTGGGTAAGTTGACCTGGGGCACAGGCACAATCAGGGTTTCTACAGGCTGTGCTTCATCTGCATCACTCCTATCCTGATCTGATCGGTCTACGGGTGCGGGAACGGGCACATCATCATAGACCACCACCTCGTGACTCGGGGCGGCCACAGTCATGGTAGGCAGCACAGGCTCCGATTCAGGCACATCCAACTCGGGCAAAGTAGGGTCGCTATTGGGTTCAGACTCAACCCCAGCCGCCTCCATTTGCCGTTTTAGTTCCGCAGCTGCCGACTGTCCTTCATGGGCCAATGCACTCAAACGACCCCAAAATCGATCCTTGAGGTTGAGGTCCGTGAATTGGGCATCAGGAACCAGGCTAGGAACCTCAGAGATCGGTTCATCCAAAACAGCAGGTTCAGACTCTGTCCCAGCCCTGTTAGTCGAATCAGCCGCTTGCCTCCCGTCGGGTTGAGGTATGCGGCCCAAGGTTGGCAGCTCAAGGGAGCGACCTTCAGGCTCCTCTGAATCCGCTGCAGAACCCGGTAAATCGGCTGCAGAAGAACTGTCTTGGGGTGCCGCAGGCGCTGAAATCAGGGGCAGCTCCAGAGAACGCGCCGGAGATGACGCGGGTGCGGAAGCTGGTCGGGTCGGTTGGTTGGGCAAGGTCGGCAGATCTAGCCTGCGCGGCCCGCTATCGCTCAAGGGTATGGATTGAATCTGAGGGGGCAGTGTCAGCCCAGAAGCCGGCAAATAAATTAACCGAAAAGGCACGTCACGGACCGCAGGCATGGCTAAGGGCATGGTGCGAATGGGCACCTCTGGTGAATCATCGCGTTCTGAGTTGGGCGCTTCTCCCGCCCAGACTTCGTCCCCATCGCCTTTGCTGGCATCTTCCTGGAAAGCCACCTCTCCTTTTTGCGTCACCGTTTCTAGCAGTTGGGCTAAGTTCGTGGTGACGGTAAACCCCTGAATTGCCATGACCTGGGGGGCTGGCATCGTCCCTTGCCATAGGCTCATTTCCCCTACCAACAAACGGGTATCCGCAGCCTCTGGCAAGGGCATTGTCACTTCAAAGACAGCGGGTAAGCGGGGCCAGCTCAGCGATCGCGACCACCGAGCCACCACCTTACCCTGGGCAGGATCTCGCAGTTGCACCCCTAGGGTGCCAGAACCGGGCAAGGCCGGTTGATTCCCCACATCTATGACCTCACCGGCCAGGGTAATGGGCTGCTGAGCCTGAGCCATAAAAGCCTGTTGCTCAAGCCGCAGCCGCAGGGGTAAATCTCCTAAGGATTGAGCATCTAAGTCCGGAAAGGTCTCACAAGGTTGCAGCCCAGGCACCGGCATATCAGCCTTACTAGATGCAACAGAAGTCTCTGGAGAGCGCTGCCGCGGTTCTACGGAACCCAGTTGATGCAAGACCTGCAGCGGCTCGGGCAAGGGTTCTTCTTCAGGAATATCCCAATCGGGAGCCCAGCTTTCTGGGTCAGCTTCGACCGGCACCACCCTTAATTGCACCCCATAGGCGAGAGCTTCAGTGTTATCCCCCTCAGCGGTCGCCACACAGCGAATCGTCCAAGTACCTGCCGTTAAATGGGTGAAGGGCATCACTACCATGAGTCCCTCAGCATTTGTCTGCCCCTGCCGCTTCAGTCGCCGCTGCTTGGGGGGCATTTGCTGAGCCAAAACTTGGGTGAGGTGAATCTCAATGGGGGTCTCACTATGGCTGGTGTGGGCCACAATCCGATACCGCCCTTCCCGAATTTCCACATGGGCAGTTTCTAGCGGTAGCCAAGTAAGATCGCCATCTTGCTGTAACAGAAACTCCCAGTAAGCCATAGCCAAACGTGCTCAATGATAGCGCTGACCATTTTGTCAACGGCACTACCCCACCGTACTTAGGAATAGTCCCCAACCAAAATGGCTGACAGTCTTGCCCTGGTTTCGGATGAGTGACTGCGGTACCCAGGTCATGACAGATTTTTAGGAAGTATAGCGGGCATCCCCAACCCTCGGGAGGATTCTGGTAAATCCCTATAGATTTCCCCCAGACATCTGCGTGCTTTCAAGGCTGCTTTTAACGGGGCTCTCCGAGACCTGAAGCAATGGGCTACCATAGTCTACTGGGATTTTATTGAGTGATGAGATCGGCCATGAGCCAAGGCACCCTGTTCGACAAGGTTTGGGATTTACACACAGTCGGAACATTACCCTCGGGCCAGACCCAATTGTTTGTAGGGCTACATCTCATCCATGAGGTCACCAGCCCTCAGGCTTTTGCCATGCTCGAAGAACGAGGGCTCAAGGTCCTGTTCCCTAAGCGCACTGTGGCCACAGTTGATCACATTGTTCCCACCGAAAGTCAGGCGAGGCCCTTTCAAGACGCCTTAGCAGAAGACATGATGCAGGCCCTGGAGCGTAACTGCAAAACCCATGGCATTACCTTCCACAACATTGGCTCTGGCAACCAGGGCATCGTCCATGTAATCGCCCCCGAACAGGGCCTCACCCAGCCCGGCATGACCATTGCCTGCGGTGACAGCCACACTTCAACCCACGGGGCATTTGGGGCGATCTCCTTTGGTATTGGCACCAGCCAAGTCCGGGATGTGCTCGCCTCTCAAACCCTGGCCCTCGGCAAGCTCAAAGTGCGACGTATTGAGATGAATGGAGACCTCCCTGCCGGCGTCTATGCCAAGGATGTGATTTTGCACATCATTCGCACCCTGGGCGTTAAAGGCGGCGTGGGGTATGCCTATGAGTACGGGGGCACCACCGTTGACGCCATGTCAATGGAGGAGCGCATGACCCTGTGCAACATGTCCATTGAAGGGGGCGCCCGTTGCGGCTACGTCAACCCCGATCAAGTCACCTATGACTATCTGCAAGGGCGTACATTTGCCCCTAAAGCAGCCGACTGGGAGGAGGCCGTGGCCTGGTGGGACAGCCTCCGCAGTGATGCTGACGCTAGCTACGACGACGTAGTCAAATTGGACGCAGCAGACATTTCCCCAACCGTGACCTGGGGCATTACCCCGGGCCAGGGTATGGGGGTTGATGAAACCGTGCCTACGCTGGCGCACTTACCTGAGGGCGATCGCGCCATTGCCCAAGAAGCCTACGCTTATATGGACTTACGGCCTGGGACGCCGATCTTAGGCACCCCCGTCGATGTCTGCTTTATTGGCAGCTGCACCAATGGCCGCATTAGCGATCTACGGGAGGCGGCCCGCATTGCCCAGGGGCATCAAGTCGCCCCTGGGGTGAAAGCCTTTGTGGTGCCGGGGTCGGAACAGGTGAAGCAACAGGCCGAATCAGAGGGCTTACACAAGGTCTTTGAAGCGGCTGGATTCGAATGGCGGCAGGCAGGGTGCTCCATGTGTTTGGCGATGAATCCTGACAAGCTGCAGGGCCGCCAAATCAGCGCCTCCTCCTCGAACCGCAATTTTAAAGGCCGTCAGGGATCGGCTTCGGGCCGCACCCTGCTGATGAGTCCGGCGATGGTGGTCACAGCTGCGATCGCGGGTAAAGTTGCAGATGTGCGATCGCTGTAAACCCCAGCCCCATTCTCACCAATTGTTTGCCTTGGGACAAAAGCTCAAGTTTTACGTTGGATGATGTTTAGCGCGGCACTTCCACAAAATTTAACGTCCTGTTAATATCCCCATCGCCCTAACTTAACCCCAGCCCTTGACCATGGCGATTAGCTGGGGATTGGGGAAAACACTGAGGTTGGCTGTCGTCTCGGCTAACTGAATCGCTGCATCTCCCCACAGCCCCATTCAATCTGATTGAGGGATCCGTATGCTTGCGAAACCGTCTGTCTTGCCACTGCGGCCCGCCTCAGCCCACCAAAGCTTTATCGATGCTTTAGAGCAGCTCTACCGAGAACGGACCCTGATTGCTTATAAGGCCGGGCAGACGATTTCCCTACAGCAGGGGGCGCTGCTAGTGGTCTGTCGCGGGATTGTACAGCTCTCGACGATTCAACCCGACGGGTGTGAAACCCTCTTGGGTTTAGCAGGGCCTTCTACGCCTATTGGTTTGCCCCTGACGATAATCAACCCCTATTGGGCAACAGCTTTGACGGATGTCGATGTCCTCCCCTTAGCGATGGCCGAGATTGAGGCTTCACCGGTACTCATGGCGGGGTTGGGTCACAACCTGGTGGGGCGGCTCCAACAAACCGAGGCTTGGTTAGCGATCTCGGGCAAACGCCTGGTTGTTGATCGCCTGCACCATCTGTTAGTGCTCCTTGCTCAGGAACTCGGACAAGTGGAACCCAGCGGTGTCCGCATTCCCGTGCGACTCACCCATCACCAATTAGCCACGGCCATTGGCACAACGCGAGTGACCGTTACCCGACTGCTCAAAGACTTTAAGACCCAAGGGTGGCTCAAGACCCACCACCGCTATTTCATCGTGAATTGGGAGCAGCTCAATATCGCTAGCACCTCAGAAAGTTCACTCTTCTAGAGCCCGTGTAGCCCGGTAATTAGGTGTCCGGTGCGGTCAATAAACCCCCAGCGGCCATCCACCTGTACCCGCGCTAGGCCCTCTGAAAAAGGCCCTGCGTTTTGAAACTGAGGGGCGATCGCCAGATTACCGTCGAGATCAACATAGCCGTACTGATTCTCAATCTGCACCGCTGCCAACCCTTCAGAAAAATCAGCCGCATAGCGAAAAGCTCCGGTAATCGTTGGCTCACCGTTCGCGTTAATGTAGGCCCACTGTCCCTTTTGTAGGACGACCGCCTGACCTTCTGAAAAGTCAGAGGCATAGTCAAATTGAGGCTCGATTGTAAATGCCCCATCGGGTCCCACAAAGCCCCACTGATCCCCCTGACGGACCCGAGCCTGACCTTCAGAAAACGAAAACGCCCCATCAAAGGTCAACGGAATCGCAATCTCTCCGGCAGGGTCCAAATAACCATAGCGACCATCCACCTTCACCACCGCCCGATCTTCCCTAAAGCTCCAGGCATCTCGAAACTGCACCGGAATCGTGACCGCGCCTAAAACATCCACGTAACCGTGCAGTCCATCCTGCTTGATGACCGCTAACCCCTGAGAGAAAGACTCGGCCAAGTCAAACTGAGGCTCGATGATCCAATCCCCTTGAGGATTGATAAAGCCATATTTTTGCTCCACCTGCACGGCAGCCATTCCTTCTGAAAAGGCTTTGGCTTGGCGAAATTGCACCTTGATGGCCCAATGACCCGTGGCATCGATATAGCCGTAATAATCGCCAGCGCGGGCCACCGCCCGCCCCTCAGAAAAGTCACCCACCACCTCAACCGACTCATCAGCCACCGTAACGGTGAGGCTACCGGCCGCGTTAATGTAGCCAAAGCGATTGCTCCAGCGAATGGCAGCTAACCCCTCAGCAAAATTAGAGGCAGTATCAAATAGGAGCGGTTCCGGCATACTCCAGGAATCAACGGTATTGGGCTCTATGAACTGTACCACCGCAACCGTTGCGTCTTGAGATTGGGGTTCGCTGTCAATGCAACCGCCGAGGCCCCAAAGCCCCAAACTCGTCAATATCCAGGCAGGCCATTTAAGCAGACACATGGATTGATTCCAGGAGTAGGGATTGTTATGGTGTGAAATCTTGTGGGCGATATAGGCCCTAATTGACAGCTTGACCCAGGATTTTAGTCTCTGGAGAAAATGACACAAAAGGTTTTAATCCTGGGGGGACAAGGTCGGATTGGATCGCAAGTCATAGCCGATATCTGGGCGCATACGTCAGCAGCCATTACCCAAACCGGTCGGCGACCGCGACAACCGCGACCTGAGTCCCCGCGCTGCAGATTTTTAGCCCTAGATTTGGGCGATCGCCCTGCCGTTACCGCCGCTATTGAGGGCCACGATCTGGTCATCCACTGTGCGGGTCCATTTAAATACCGCGATCGTCACGTCCTGGAAACCTGCATTGACCGGGGCATCCATTACCTGGATGTGGCCGATAATCCGAACTATGTCAAAAATGCCCTGGCTTTAAGCCCCCAAGCTCAAGCGGCTGGCATCACGGCGATCGTCAGCACCGGCGTCTTTCCGGGACTCTCCAACAGTCTGGTGCGCCAGGGCATTGAGCAGCTGGATGCGGCTCAAACCATCCAGCTTGATTACGGCGTGGCGGGCTCCGGGGGGGCTGGGGTGACGGTAATGCGCACCACTTTTCTAGAGCTACAGCATCCCTTCGCGGCTTGGATGGACGGCCAATGGCAAACAGTCAAGCCCTACAGTCAGCGCGAGAGGGTTTCCTTTCCGCCCCCCTATGGCCGTTGTGGGGTGTATTGGTTTAATACGGTTGAGGCCATGACCCTGGCTGAGTCGTTCCCGGTCGAAACCGTGGTGACCAAGTTTGGCTCTTGGCCCGATTTCTATAATCATTTGACCTGGCTGATGGCCCATGGACTGCCCAAGCCCTGGCTACAAAAATCCACCGTCGTCGAGTTTCTTGCCCAGGTCAGCTACCGCCTGACCCAAGTCACCGACCCGATTAGCGGCGTTGGCATTGCCATGATGGCCCGCATTCAGGGCCTCAAAAACCAACAATCCGTCGAGTATCGGGCCACCTTAACTCACCCTGACACCGCGATCGCCGCTGGCATCGGCACCGGCAGTATCGCCCAGGCCATCCTCTCGGGAGCCCTCTCAAAACCGGGGGTCTGGCCTGTGGAACAAGGCGTACCGACAGCACTGTTTGAATCCACCCTTGCCGAGAGAGGATTAACGATTCAGAGCGAAATCACGCCATCACAAAACCCCGGTTTCTGACAACTCTGCCCCTGCAGCCGTTGAGTTTAGAAAGAAACCGGGGTTTCAGACCCGCTACGGGTTGACGGACTTGAGACTAACTCAGTGCCTCCAAATAGTCTCGTACCCGGTTACGGCGCTTGGGCTGACGCAGCTTTTGCAGGGCCTTAGATTCGATTTGGCGCACGCGCTCTCGGGAGAGCTCAAGGGCACGGCCAATTTCAGCCAAAGAAAAGGGCGTGCCGTCTCCGAGTCCAAACCGCAGTCGAATCACTTCCTGCTCACGGTCGGTCAAGTCCGCAATCAACTGCTGCAGATCCCGGCGCAGCGCCTCCCGCATCAGCAAGTCTTCGGGAGAGATGCTGTCGGTTTCGAGCAGATCACCCAGCTCTGTATCGCGCTCCTTGCCCACTTTGGTCTCTAAGGAAACCGAACGGGGCACTCGCAGCAAAACCTCTCGTACTTGGCCAGCGGTCATGTCAAGTTCGCGGGCCACGTCATCTAGCGTTGGCGTACGGCCTTTATCCTGAGAGAGCTTGCGCTGGGCCTTCTTGATCTTGTTAAGTTTCTCAGTGATATGGACGGGCAGGCGAATGGTGCGGCTTTGAGTGGCGATCGCCCGGGTAATGCCCTGGCGAATCCACCAGTAGGCGTAAGTGCTGAACCGATATCCTTTGGTGGGGTCAAACTTTTCAACCGCCCGCTCCAGACCCAAGGTGCCTTCTTGAATCAGATCCAGCAGTTCTAAACCCCGATTTTGATACTTCTTGGCAACGGACACCACCAACCTGAGGTTGGCTTTAATCATGTGCTCCTTTGCCCGGATGCCGTCATGAATTGCTGATTCTAAGTTGCTCACCGAGAGGTCAGCCAGCTCGGCCCAATGGCGCTTGCCGGTAGACAGGGCAGGTTTCAGGTCTGCAACTGCAATCCCTGCAGCCTTAGCCCACCGCTCTAAAGACGGGCGGTAACCCAGGTGGGAGGTGAGGCGATCGCAGGTATTCATCAGGTGAACGTACTGTTCCAGGGGGCCACTGGCCTGCTCAGCAGCTTCGTTACGTAGCTCAATCAGCTGCATATAGCGCTGGACCAACTGCGCTTCAGCAACCTCTTCGTCCCGCTCTAGCAGAGGAACGCGGCCAATTTCCTGCAGGTAAAGACGAACTAAATCTGTCGTTCGCCGCTGAGTACCCCGACCGGTCTCACTGGCTTCGGAAAACTCAACCGTTTCTGAAGCAACAAGCTGCTCTAAATCTTCCGATGGGGCAATGTCGGGTAAATCGGCATCAGCAAGGGTATCCATGGCGGGGTCCGAATGGCGGGATTGTGAAGTCATATTGACGATTCGTCACTCCAGGAGGCGCGGTCAGACAGGCGTTACTTGGGGTCAGTGTGCCCAGTTGGTAAAGACCAGCCATCACCCTTGCGGGTTCCGACTCGGTCAGGATGAAGCCCTGATTCCAGTAATTGCAGTCTATAGAGGTGCAGCCCGCGACCTAGTGACCTGGGTCAAGGTCGTAGATTAATCTACGTCACAGGATCTGCGGATTCCTGACAAAGCGCGTCACGATGTGCGAAAAGCGTCTCACAAACCACCTGCATACACGTGTAGACAATGAATAACGAAGGGCGTGAGCCCGCTTGACTGAATCCTTAGTGGTGCAGAAAACTTTTCAGCATCTTAGTCAGTCTCACCATGAGAAT
>ERZ1740060.213-NODE-213-length-44378-cov-24.282314_pt1 | contig 44378 bp, 39 predicted proteins | sample MGYA00581743_ERZ1740060 | MGnify/ENA primary metagenome ERZ1740060 (study PRJEB43018, sample SAMN04849235) | marine metagenome | isolation source: floating plastic debris | place: Pacific Ocean | collected 2008-08-27 | study: EMG produced TPA metagenomics... | reverse complement strand
AGCGTCATCACGGGTCTGGGCGATGACACCGACATTGAAGGCGACACCCTGACCGTGCAGTCCGCCACGGTAGATACCAATGGCGATGGTACCCCCGACAACTTGCCCATCGACACTGCGACGCCTTTGACGGACAGCAACGGTGACCCCATTGGCACGCTGACACTCAAGCAGGACGGCACCTTTACCTTTGACCCCGCGCCAAACTACACCGGCCCGGTTCCAGAGGTGAACTACACCATCACCGATGGCACTGACACAGACACGGCAGTACTCACTTTCAACGATGTGAGCCCGGTGAACGATGCGCCAGTGGCGACGGATGATGGCCCGGTGGATGTCACCGAAGACACTCCGGCCACGGGCAGCGTCATCACGGGGCTGGGTGATGACACCGATGTCGACGGCGACACGCTCACCGTGCAGTCGGCGACGGTGGATACCAATGGCGACGGCACCCCCGATACCTTATTGATCGGGACGCCCACCAACCTGACTGACAACAACGGTGACCCCATTGGCACACTGACGCTGAACTTAGACGGTACCTTTAACTTCACACCAGCGGCGAACTACACCGGCCCAGTTCCCACCGTGAACTACACCATCACCGATGGCACGGCCACCGATGACGCTGTACTCACCTTCAACCCGGTGAGTCCGGTCAACGATGCGCCCGTCGCCGTTGACGATGGCCTGGTCACAGTCACCGAAGACACCCCAGCCATTGGCAGCGTCATCACTGGGTTGGGCAATGACACCGATGTTGAAGGCAGTACTCTGACCGTGCAGTCCGCCACGGTGGATACCGATGGCGATGGCACCCCCAACAACCTGCCCCTCGGCACGCCGACTAACCTGACGAACAGCAACGGTGATCCTATTGGGACGCTGCAACTGAACGACGATGGCACCTTTAACTTCACGCCAGCACCAAACTACACCGGCCCAGTTCCCACCGTGAACTACACCATCAGTGATGGCGAACTGACCGATACGGCAGCGCTGACCTTCAGTCCTGTGAATCCGGTCAACGATGCCCCGGTGGCAACCGATGATGGTCCTGTCGATGTCACCGAAGACACTCCGGTGAACGGCAGCGTTATTTCTGGCCTAGGCGATGACACTGACATCGATGGTGATCCCCTCACCATTCAATCCGCCACGGTAGATCTCAATGGTGACGGTACGCCCGATGCACTGCCAATTGGGACGCCGACTGCGCTAACTAATAGCAATGGTGAACCCATTGGCAGCCTAACGCTGAATCCAGACGGCACCTTCAGCTTCTCCCCAGCGGCGAATTACACTGGCCCGGTACCGGCTGTTACCTACACGGTTACCGATGGAACTGACACAGATACGGCGGTGCTCACCATTAATGATGTAAGTCCGGTAAACGATGCGCCGATCGCCGTTGATGATGGCCCGGTCGATGTCATCAAAGACACCCCGGCGACTGGTAGCGTCATCACCGGTCTGGGCGACGACATTGAGGTCGATGGTGAGCCTTTGACGGTGACCGCCGCCACAGTGGATACCAATGGCGATGACACGCCTGATCCGCTCCTGATCGGGACGCCCACTGACCTTAATGATAGCAACGGGACGCCGATTGGCACGCTGCAATTAAACAACGATGGTGCCTTCACCTTTACGCCAGCAACCGGCTATCTTGGCCCTGTTCCCGCTGTCACGTATACCGTTTCTGACGGCACCTTGTCTGACCAGGGGATCTTAAGCTTTAGCGATGTGAAAGTCGCTGTCGGCAAGGGCTCAGGCGGTGCCGATACCATTATTGGCGGCGATGGCGATGATGTCATCAACGGTTTGAGTGACAACGACTATCTCGATGGCGGTGCCGGTAACGATGTCATCAATGGCGGTAGTGAGCGCGATATTGTCATCGGCGGTAGCGGCGATGACGCCCTCAACGGCGGTAGCGGCGACGATGAGATGACCGCCGGTACCGGTAACGACGTCGCCAATGGCGGTAGCGGCAACGATCGCATCACTGGCGATGACGGCGACGACTTGCTCAACGGCGGCAGTGGCAATGATACCCTGGATGGCGGCAATGGGGCCGATGTACTACAGGGCAGTAGTGGCAGTGATTTACTGCTGGGGGGGGCCGGTGACGACTTCCTCGATGGGGGTCGCGACAACGACATCCTGGCGGGTGGCGATGGCGCGGATACTCTGATTGGCGGGCAAGGCGATGACATCTTCCGGTTCTCAGCGGTCAGTGAGTTTGGCGATACGATTGTGGACTTTGAAATCGTCAGCGATCGCCTCCAATTCACTAACATTCCCGGCCTATCGAGCAATACCGTCCAGTTTCGTCAGCAAGGTCTGGACACGATTGTCGAAGCAACGGTCAACGGTGCGATCTCGACGGTGGCCACCCTCAAAGACGTTAACGCCTTCACTCTGGGGCAAGAACACCTTGTCTTTGGTGACACCATTCCCGCTGGCAGCCCAGCGGATAATTCGACCGCTGTGCCGACAACTGGGTCGACGGCTGGGCCATCTCGTCCCAGAACGCTGACACTAGCTCAGGCTGATGACTATCTGGCCTCTAACATCGACCTATTGCAGGCGTTTGGCTATAACCTGGCCGCCGCCCAAAACCACTATACGCAGTTTGGGTTTCAAGAGAACCGAGCCATTGATAACTTCGACGAAGATCTCTATCTGGCATCAAATGGCGACCTGATTACCGCGTTTGGTTACAACCTAGAGGCGGCAACTCAGCACTATATCCAAAGTGGCTATGCTGAAGGGCGATCGACCCAAGGGTTTGATCCAGATCAATATCTGGCGTCGCGTCCAGACTTACAAGCGGCCTTTGGCAACGATACAACGGCGGCCACCCGCCACTATATCGAAACCGGCTATGCCGAAAGCCGTGACCCATTGCTCGGTTTTGATGGGGGTGAGTACATTGCGTCCTACGCTGACTTAGCCAACGCCTTTGGCTATGACCCGCAGCGTGGTCGGCAGCACTATATTGACTACGGCTATGCCGAAGGTCGGCAGGTAACCTTTGCAGCCGATGATTACATTGCCTCCCACGGCGACTTAATTCAGGCTTTTGGCACGAATTTTGATGCGGGTACTGAGCACTATATCCGCCTCGGAATGAGTGAAGGTCGGGAGATCGATACGTTTGATGAGGTTGCGTATCTCAATAAATACGCTGATTTGCAAGCAGCTTTTGGGAATGATTTGCAAGCGGCGACCCAGCACTACATCACCAGCGGCTTCTTTGAAGGCAGAACTGCTTAGCCGAAACAGGCGGCGGTTGCGGTAGTCGCGATCGCCACCTGTTTTGGCTGCTTGTTTGTCGGGCAACCTGTTGGTTGCTCTCCTTGTTGCATTTACCAATCTCGAGTTCAAATCCTATGAACACGCACACGCCCCGTCTACTCTCGATCCACGCGACCTTAAGCCTCATCTTGTTAGGGTTTCCCGTTGCCGCGTCAGCACAAGTGGAATCTGTTGAGACCAATGGAACAGATGACGTTGCCGATGCATCAGCGCTCGCGAATAGAATTTCTCCCACTTATTTGACTATCGATCAGCTAATTGCGAACTCCGTTGACGCTTTTCTCGCCACCACTGAGGCCGTGGTAACTGCCCAGACCCCCGAATCCACCGCTGCGATCACTGAAGCCCTGACCATTCAGCCGCGCTTTGGGGTCGGGTACATTACCGACGGTGGTAGCCATAGCAGTTTGGGACGATTTGAGGCGTTTGTGCCCTTGGATCAAGAGCCCGGTGAAACCATTAGCTTTTTAGAAGGTCGCCTAGTGCTGGGCGAAAACGATGATGTTGGCGGGTCGCTGCTGTTAGGTTACCGAGGCCACCGGAACGCTCAGAATCGGATTCGTGGTGGCTACGTCGGCCTGGATGCTCGCAACACTGGTAACAGTGACTTTTTTCAATTGGGAGCTGGCTATGAAAGCTTAGGGGACGACTGGGATTTTCGCTTCAATGGCTATTTGCCCTTAGGCGATCGCTCCAACACCATCAACGACATCACCATTGATGGTGACTTCCAAGTAGCGACTGGCTTTGTTGCCAATCAATTTGTACTCAACAGTCAACGGCAACGGCAACGGCTCTTTCAACAGGAATATGCCCTTGGCGGCTTTGATGCCGAAGCCGGATACCGTCTAGCGCGCTGGGACGCGGGTGATCTACAAGCGTTTGGCGGGCTGTATCTATATGATTCTCCCGATATTCCCGCCTACTTGGGCTGGCGGATTCGCCTCGCTTCTAACTTCACACCGAACTTTAATGGTGGGCTGTCGCTTCAGGATGATGGCCTGTTTGGCACCCGCTTAGTGCTCTCTGTTGGGGCGACTTTTCCAGGCACCCGCGCCAATGACTCTGAAGATCCCGTCGAACGTGTTCAGGCTCGCCTCGGCGACCCCACTGTGCGATCGCCGGAAATTGCCGTGTTCTTGGATGAAGACCGAGAAACGATATTCGAATCGAACACTTCCCCCTTAATCAACCCCGAAGAGGAGCAAGCCTATCGTTTTCAGCATGTGACCTTAGGTGCAACCGGCGGCGACGGGACTTTTGAAAATCCCTTCGGCACCGTCCAAGCTGGGTTGGATGCAGCGGTCGGTGATGGTAATGACGTCGTGTATGTCGATGGTAGCAATGCGATCGACATTCCGGCCTTTACCATTCCTGATCGCGTTCGCGTCATCTCACAAGGGCCAGCTCAGACCCTGGCCGGTTTGCCGTTCCCCGGTTTTGATACCGGGGCCGTCCGGTTGCCGTTCTCACCGACTACTAATTTCGCCGAAGGCATTGTCGTTGGGCTGCCCCTGTCGGGCGATGGCAGTTTTCCTAACATTACTAACGGCGTGACGTTAGGCAATCGGACGGTGTTAGCCGGTTTTCGTATTGATAATGCCGCTGGGGACGCGATCGCTGGTAGCAACATTCGCAACACCGAGCTGCGTAACAACACCATTACTAACTCCGGTGGCCGCGGCATTGCTTTCAATAATGTGGGTGGCAGTGTGGTGGCTTTCGACAACATTATTCGCAATTCAGCGGGATCGAGCATCTTTGTCGAGAACACTACCTCGGCCCAGCGACTCGATTTATCAATTATTGGTTACGAAGTGACGGGTAGCGGCAATATCGGCATGGAGTTCGTAACTTTGCCAACGGGCGGGGCGCTTGGTGCTCCTAGCCAGGTCATCTCCGTGCAGCCGAGCGACGCTAGCTTAAACACCAGTCAGGGCAGCAGTGGTGGTGAGATACCCGCCAATGCCATCACTGACAGTACTAATCAAGGCATCGTGTTGAGAGCGACCGGCACCGCTCGCAACAACGCTTCTACGCAAGAGTTTTCTTTTGATGGCGGTTTGATTAGCCGCAACGGCAGCAGCGGGGTACTGGCGTCCTCTGATCGCAATGGCGGTTCTCAAGAGATCTCGGTGACCAACAGCATGATTAGCAACAATACCGGGGCTGGGGTCGAAGTTGTGAACGGTGGTGCGGTTATTGCCGAAACCGCCTCGGCTCAAGAACTGTTCCTTCGCAATAATGAAATTCTCGATAACGGCGGCTCGGGCGTTGACGTTATCCTCAACGCCCTGGGAGCCCAGGAAATCACCGTAAATGACAACCGGATTTTGAGAAACGGGGGCGATGGTATTCGATCCATAGCCAATGCGGGTTTGCAAGAGTTCCCGATTTTAGAGGATGGCAGTGCCGGTATCACCAGCAACACTATCAGCGGTAACGCAGAACAGGCGATCGATGTAGAAGCCAATGGCGATGCCGTAATTGCCGTTCTCAACGTCCGTAACAACACCCTGGAGAACAATAGTGGCGGGGCCAATGTTGTCGATATCGACGTAGCAGCAACCTCGACTAACAACAGCGTCTGTACAGTGATTTTGAGCAATACTGTACCGACTGGGATTACACTGACAACCTTCAGCAACAATCCCACCAATCAAGCGCTATATCTCGTCCAAAACTTGAATACAGTGTCATTCGAGAATAACGGTGCTTTAGTACAACTCATTAACGGCAGCACCGGGTTGCCCGATCCAGCAGCATTTAGTAACGAAACAGGCTTCTGCATTCCCTAGGCAGGCTGTTTGCGCTGAGCGCTCCAACTCTATGTGGCAGTGACTGGGACGTTGGCCTGCAGATGAGCCAGCATCAGCGAGAAAACATCAACAGCAGTAATCGACTCTTGCAGTATTAAGTCACGTTGACGGGTGATAAAGACAGGACAGTCACCGGGCTGCGGCGTGAGGTGACCGTGCGAGCCTTTCACCAGAGTGGCATCAAGGGGGATCACGTCCATCAGGTAGCGGAAGCCGAGTTGCTTCTTGAGGAGTTTGGCAGCCACTTTGAGTTTGGGGGCGTTGAAGGCCGGGTCGATGAAGAGTTCGACGGGGTCGTAGCCGGGCTTGCGATGAATATCGACGGTGCGAGCAAAATCGGGGGCTCGGCTGTCGTCAAGCCAATAGTAATAGGTGAACCAGGCTGCTGGTGCCGCGACAGCCACAAGTTCGCCAGCGCGATCGTGATCAAGGTGATATTCGCGCTTACCCGCTTCGTCCAGTACATAATCGATGCCGTCGGCCTGCTCTAGCAATTGCTTTACCGTGGGCAACACAGTGGGGTCGTTGATGTAAACGTGGGCCAGTTGGTGATCGGCGACGGCAAAGGCCTGACTCGCCCCAGCATCGAGGATTTCCAAGCCCAGTTCCTCCCGCACTTGCAGGAGCCCAGCGTCTCGCAGCAGACGATTAATGTGAACAGGTTTATTCACCGGAGTGATGCCGTACTCGGAGAGCACAATCACTTGAGCCCCCTGCTGCTCATAGAAGTTAATGAGGTCGCCGCACAGGTCATCAATTTCGTGTAAGTCTTGAGCGATTTGATCAGGTTCGCAGCCCACCTTTTGCAAACAGTAGTCCAGATGAGGCAGATAAATCAGCGTCAGGGTGGGATGGACGCGCTGTTCGACCCACTTAGCAGAATTGGCAATCCATTGACTAGATGCTATCGAGGTGGCCGGCCCCCAAAACTTGAAGAGCGGAAACTGGCCCAGTTCAGTTTGTAATTGAGGACGCCAACTTGCCGGCTGAGTATAGATATCCGGCAGCTTCCGGCCATCAGCGGGGTACATCGGGCGGGGGGTCACGGTGTAGTCGGCTGTGGAATACATGTTGTACCACCAGAACAGATTGGCACAGGTGAAACTGGGGTCGATTTGGCGAGCAACATCCCAAATTTTGGGCGTCTGGACAAGCTTGTTGGACTGTCGCCAGAACTTGATTTCGCAGTCGTCCCGGAAGTACCAGCCATTTGCCACAATGCCCGTTTCACTAGGCCATTGCCCCGTCAGGTAGGTACTTTGAGCGGTGCAGGTGACGGCGGGCAGGACGGGCTGAATCGTGGCTAGCTGTCCGGCTTGCATCCAGCGCTGGAGCTTGGGAGTGTGTGGGCCAATCAGGCGAGAGCTGAGACCGACGACATTGATGGCGACCGTTTTTTTCATGGAGTGACGCTACTGTGGGCAAAAAGGAACAATCTAAGTCGCTAAACGGAGGCGACTGCTGGGGCTGAATACTGCGGTAACGCCGCCAGCACCCACTCATATTCGCGCTGGATCGAGGCCAGAATATCGAGCTTCATGTTGGGTGGCAGGACCTCCCAGGTGTACGTTTCAATTTCTAAATGAGTGCAGTGGGAGATCTCAGGTAGGCGTTGGAGGATAGCGGTGATGTGATCTTGGGTCGAAGCGAACGGTGGACAGGCATCAATGAAGATGGGGACATGGAAATGGGTGCGCCATTCAGTCGCGGTGGTGGTGGCTAGAGCGGGTAGGGCGTCTTGCAGATCGGTGTAGTGATGTAAGGTGTCAGGCGATCGCTGCTCAATCACCTGATGTAGATAGGTCGACTCGGCAAAGGGCTCTAGATGTTGGGTGAGCACATGGCGCTGGCCTGCATCCGCTGGAATCGGAATGCGAATGGCCGCACTCAACTGGAATTTGCCGATCGCAATGCCGGCTTGCTGAAATTTGGCCAAAGCCGTTGTGGGGTCTTCATATTCCACAGCGAAATGGCACGTGTCATAACAGACTCGAATATGCCGCCGCAGCCAAGTTTCAGCCTGGTGCGTGCTGACGCCGTAACGCTGTTGCAGATAGGATCGCCCCACAACCAACAGCCAGTCTTGAAAAAAGGCAATCGTCTCATCACTATTTTCCAGCAACGCATCGGGCTCTGGTTCTAAATCTAAGTGCAGCAGTTTACCCGTGGTCGCCTCGACTTGGGCCATCTCGGCGGCAATTTGCGCCAACTGTCGACTACAGCGCTCGAAAACCGCGGCCAGCTGCGCTGGTTTAGTCTGCCACCAGGGTTTGTAAGACAACGGCACCGTCGAGATACCGCCATCCATGCCTGCCGGTAAAAGCTGGGCAAGAATGTGGACGAGCCGCTGAGTGTAGGTCAGGCGATCGCCCATCGTCCAGTCCGGTGCATAAACGTGATCTTTCACCACCTGTCGGTGAAACCCCCCATAAGGAAATCCGTTCAGCGTGAAGACATAGCAGTCTTGAGCGGTTAACCAGGTTTGCAGTTGCTTGAGCCGGTTGCCTGTGAGCAGCGCTGTGCTAGCGGCACTTGCCAGACGCAGCCCGATGCCAAAGGACGCATCGGGCGAGAGCTGCTGCTTCAATGACGGGATGTAAGTCTGCAGATTGTGAAAAACGCTGTCCCAATCTTCGCCTGGGTGAATATTGGTGCAGTAAGTCAGGTGGTAGGTGCGATCGCCAGTGATTTTCATGGGCGGTAAGTCTCAAGGGCGGGGTGGTTAGCAAGGGATTCCGATGGTCTTCGTAACGGCAGCATCGACTTCTGTCGCTATACTTCATCGAGTTGAAATCACCCGATGAGCAGGACTAGGCTTCAGTGGGGGCGAGCGTTTGCAAGACTGAGATCGCATCTTGATAACGTTCCAGATCAACGTGATGCACTTCTAACCCAGCCCCGATGCCCTGGAGCAGTGTCAGGGTCAACTCACCCCCAAGATGCTCGCGAAACTCCGTCAGTCCTCGGAAAAGGGAATCCGGGTGCTCTGGCTCATCCAGGTGGCTAGAGAGTTCTGGCACATAGAGCGCAAACCCTAACGTTTGAAAGGTCTGACAAATCCGCTGCCAGTCCTCACGCGATAGTAAGCCGGAGAGATAGGAGTAGGTGCTATCTAAGGCAATTCCAATGGCGACTGCTTCGCCATGGCGTAAGCGGTATTGGGTTAATTGTTCTAGACGATGTGCCGCCCAGTGTCCAAAGTCCAGGGGTCGCGAAGACCCCATCTCAAAGGGGTCGCCATGGCCGGCAATGTGTGCCATATGGAGCCTGGCACAGCGATGGATGGCGGCTTGCATGGGCGGCATCTCACGATGGGCGAGCGCAGCGGCATCGGTTTCAATCGCGGCAAAGAATTCGGCATCTTTAATGAGGGCTACTTTCAACGCTTCGGCCATCCCTGAACGCCAGTCGCGATCGTCCAAGGTGGTCAAGAACGTGAAATCGTTGAGAACCGCATAGGGGGGTGCAAACGTCCCGAGAAAATTCTTCTTGCCATAGGCGTTAATACTATTTTTAACCCCAACTCCTGAATCATTTTGAGCTAAGACAGTGGTCGGGACCCGAATCAGGCGAATGCCCCGGTGTACCGTTGCCGCCGCATAGCCGACCATGTCTAGAACGGCACCGCCGCCAATACCAATCACGTAAGAGTGACGGCAGAGGCCCACTTCGTCCATAGACCGCTGGAGCTGCTCAATCAGGCTGGCGTCATTTTTAGACGCTTCGCCGCCGAGAACCGGAACGGTGCTGGTGAGCGTTAGAACACTGCTGTAGCACTGTCCGTAAGCCTGAATTTGCCGCAATAAATGGGGATGAAAGGACAATAAACCATCGTCGATGACGACCATGACTTTTTTCGGCCCGGCCTCGCCGTCGGCGGTAATGACATCGGCCAGTAGCGAGTTTTCCGGATGAAAAAGCTGCTCAGTAAAGTACACGTCGTATCGAAAAGCAACCGCAAATTGCTGCTGAATCGGCTGATGGGTAAATCTTTTAACTGGAGTCGGAAATGTGGCAACCACAAGAAACCTCTGAATAAAAAACTAGGTCACAGCAAACAGCCGTGCTAACGTCACCGACAGGGGTAGTAGGGCCAAGACCAAGAGCCCAAAGGGCCAGCCAGCAAATCCGGCGGCGATCGCAGCATCCAGGACGATCAGCGCCAGCACCCCCGATTTCACTGCTTTGCGAATCGTGACGGCACTGGGATCTTGAGCGGCCCGAAAGAAGGCTGGCAACACCAGCCCCGCAAAGAGCGTCGCAAACGGTAGGGCGGCTAACCAGCGATAGCTAGCTAAGCTCGTGAGCCCCAAGATGCTGGTGAGCACGATCAGCACTAGGGCGATCGCCACGATGCCGGTCTGTCGTTTGCCGCCTTCAACTTCGCCCTGGCTGATCGCTGTGACTGCGGCGATGTAGATGATGGGGATGACCGCGATAAACCACCGCTCCGCCAGCATGGCCGGCAGGATACTGACGCCCAGCAGCCAATTGCCCCCGCGACACAGACCCATGTTCAGCGGCCCTAGCCAGCTTTGATGTTTGCCCAAGGCGTCATAAATCAGCGCCGCGATCGCGACGGCGGTTGCTAAGGCCGCGCTCACGAGGGAAACCTGGGCGGCGGCCAGCACGCCCATGACCAACAAAGCACTGCCCAACAGCGTGGCTCCCAGCAGCGAAGCCCGACCACTCGGTAAAGGTCGCTCTGGCCGCTCCTGCTGATCTAACTCAGCATCGAAAACATCGTTGAAGACTACGCCCCCGCCGTAAAGTCCACTCGTGGACAACAGCAACCAGCCGAGGGGCACCAGCACACTAACGCTGCTCTCTCCGGCCCAGAGGTTGGCTAACACCATGCCGCTGCCAGCTGCCGCATAACCTACCAAGATATCGGCCCAGGCAGTCAGAATATTCGCCGGTCGCATCAGTTGTAAATAGGCCCAGACCGGCTGCGATCTCACCCCTAGCGCTTCCACAGACTCCTCCTTGTACGAAATAGTTGTGCGTTTTGAATAGCGCGAATCCAGTGCCCTAGCGAATCACCATGGATTCTTGAGCCGGGTCATACACCGTCGGCGTTTGGCCCCGGAGGACAGAATTGCCGTCGTAGTGCTGCCGCTGGTCAATAGCGGGGGGGTTGAGCCAGTCGTCTGCCTGCATTTCGCCGCTCTGGCCATAGGCCTTGAGCGCATTGCCGTAGCACACGGCAGTCACTTGGTCTGCCGGGATGTCGCTTTGCAACATGAGCTGAGCCGTTTTGGGCACGGCCAGCGGATCGCTGAGACCCCAATCGGCAGCACTGTCAATAATCAGGCGATCGCTGCCATATCGCTTCACGACTTCGACCATGCGCTCGTTGCCCATCTTGGTGTTGGGATAGATCGAAAAAGCACACCAAAAGCCGCGATCGACGACTTCGGCAACAGTTTCCTCGTTCGCATGATCAATCACGACCTGTTGCGGATCAAGACCATGCTCCAGGCAAATGTCCATGCTGCGACTAGTGCCTTCCTTCTTATTGCGGTGAGGCGTGTGCACGAGCACGAGCTTGTCGAGCTCCTTGGCCAAATCCAGCTGGAGCCGGAAAAACTTTTCCTCAGCGGCAGTCATATCGTCGAAGCCGACTTCTCCGATCGCCACGACCCCTTCCTTGCAGGCATATAGCGGCAGCAGTTCCATCACCTGATCGGCCAGCACTTCATTGTTGGCTTCCTTGGGATTAATGGAAACGGTGCAATAGTGGCGGATGCCAAATTGCCCTGCCCGAAAGCGCTCCCACCCAATCAAACTATTGAAATAGTCCTGAAAGGAGCCGGCATTGGTGCGGGGTTGCCCCAACCAAAAAGCGGGTTCGACGACGGCCACCACTCCGTATTCTTTCATCACGAGATAGTCGTAGGTGGTGCGGGAGGTCATATGGACGTGCGGGTCGATGACCATCATGTTGTTGGGCTGCATGGTGTTCTCAGGTAGATATTGGTCAGAAGCCAGTAAAAAATTGCGCGCTCAAGGCGGCGGTCAAGACTTGAGCGCGGCGGTGATTTAGGGGTGAGTGATACTCAAAAGCTCCCAGGTCAGTTGGCCGCTAGCGACTTGTTGCTGCAGCGTCGGCACTCGTGCTAATAGGGTGCGGGCTGCTGCTGAGGGCGCACTGGCGCAGGCTAACGCGGCGGCTTGCTGCTCGTGGGGCACGTCACTGCTGAGAGCACGCTCTAAATCAGCCACCAAGGAGCCTGTCGCAAACAAGCCCAGCGGTCTCCATAACTGCGGATTCACAGGCCGCCCGGCGGCCCATCGTTCATGGGCATAATCAGACAGCATTTGCGCCAGCTTGGCGTTGGCGCGCGCCTCTAGCCCCTGAATTTGGCTCAGACGGCTGTCAACAAACAGCGCTTTGAGCACCATTTGATTCCAGGCTGCTTCGTCAAAGTAATCGGCAGGATAGGGATTGTTCAGGGCGATCGCGTTGAAGGCGGCAGTCACGTTGGTCCGCAATCCGTCAATGGCGTGGGCCCGCAATCGCTCGGGATAGGCCAGCAGCGGCAAGCTCTGATACAGGGCGACTTGCTCGGCAACGTCAGCGGCTGAGAGTAATTTCTCAATGGCGGCCACGTAGCGATCGCTATCCTCGTCAGGAAAACTGAGTAGCAGTAAAGTTCTGACAGCTTGGTCGGTACTCCAACCACCGGGCATCCATCCTGCCCGCAACGTTTGGGCCATCTGCAATTGCGGTTCAGTTAAAGCTAAATCAACCTTCCCAACCCGTCGGGATGCAGCACTAAATCGAGTAAACAGAAATCGCTCTGAAGCCGCTTCAGAAAGTTGCTGACAACTTTGATTAAGCCAATCTAGAGCTGATGGAGAAAGGCGCTGCAATAGCAACGTCTGTAATGCCTGAATAATCTGCTGGCCAGAATAAGATATGTCAGATGCTGTCGATAAATGCTGAGTACTAGCAACCATGATTTCTAGATATATATTTAGCTATTTTCAGGCAGTGACAATCACCAGCCATCAGCCTTAAAATCTTTAATCAAATGCTGTTCCACTCAAACCAATAAATGTTTGCAAGAACAGGAAATCGAATCAAAAGGCCCTGACGCTATAAAAGCGAGCCTTCGCCGACTTCTGTTGATTGTGGTCGCCGTTGCTATGAGGTTTCAAGAGGTACGTCCCAGCCTTCACCAAAACTTTAATCAATTTCTCCTAGAAACTACGCAATTTGAAGATACTGTCTTGCCTGATCTGATAACTCCACATGAAAACTACGTGAATCTCATCATCATTATTTTGTTGACAGTGCCCCTAGCCCTATTCAGTACCGTTGGGTTCATTGCTCCTCGCGGCATCAATAATGCTGTCTATGTGCTGGTGCTGCTGATTGGCTGCTTTAGCAAAAACACCATGCTGATTGTCGAATTTACGAATCAACTGAGAGAGACTGAACTCACCATTGCGTAAGCCGCTCAAACAGCGGCAGGAAAACAATTCTGCTCCATTTTGATCACGGAACCCTGTCAACTTAAATATTGTCATGGCCTCTGTCAGAATTAGTCAGGGCAAGCCGGTGCGTGTGAGCTACAAAGCTCGGAAGTAACGCGATGTGAACTCAACAGATTTCCTTTTTAAGGAGCAATTAAATCTCGAATTGTAGACAAAGCCTGCTGTCGAGGTGATTGAAATGGGCAGTGTAACTGCTTTATGTGGCTGTAGAGCAGGGTCACCAGCGTTAACGTCTGGTTGCCAGTTCGATGGTGAGAGCCTGCCGAATAGAGCCTTTATTGCCTAGCGACAGTTCCTTCAAACTCACAGCAAGTCCAGACACTTACCCTCAACAGGTATCAGTGCCCTGTCACCCGACATCAACTCTAAAACGCTCAATCTTCAGGAGCTTCGGCGTCTTCCAGAAAAATACACAAAGGCGGCACCCAGATTCGAACTGGGGGATGGAGGTTTTGCAGACCTCTGCCTTACCACTTGGCTATGCCGCCATTCCAGTTAACTAGCATATCAAACAGAACCCCAGTTGAACGGTACGGGCGCAGGTGATTTTGATTGGCGATCGCGCTGGCTCTCTAGAAATGAACAGATGATGACGAAGATCAACATCACTTGAAGAAATAAGACGTTGGTCAACACTCTTGCAACGTTGCCCATGAACCGGCCAGCCTTGAGACTTAATGGAGATACAGAGTTAGGCATTTATACTCATGGCGTATGCATGTGAATCCCAGTTGGCCCTGACACTCAAAAATGTACTGCCCCGCCGTCTGCAAGAACATCCCTGGAGAATTCTTGAGCTGGCAAAAGAATTGGCCCGAGAGTTTGATTGTCCTCTTTGCGAAATTCTGACCCCGATGGGTGAAGCACTCGCCGAGCTGACAGCAGCCCACTCGATCAAGTTTGATGCGGTTGAGAAGTCTCTCATATTGGCTTGAGAGCGGTTTTACATGGCCACACTAAACAGAGCAATTCTGCTGAAAAACTGCCAAAATACTGCTCATATTCTGAAAGATGACATGAAAGTTTTATGGCAGATGCAAAAAATGTTCTCGGTGGGCCACTCGAACCCTGTTCTACTGAGCCGATGACGGGGTTTTATCGAGATGGCTGCTGCAATACTGGGGCTGGCGATTTCGGGGTGCATGTCGTCTGCGCCCAAGTGACCACCGCCTTTTTGAGCTACACCCGTGCTCAGGGCAATGATCTCAGCACCCCCATGCCGATGTACAACTTTCCGGGTCTCAAGCCGGGCGATCGCTGGTGTCTCTGCGCTGCCCGTTGGAAAGAAGCCTATGACGATGGGGTGGCACCGCCAGTCGTCTTAACAGCGACGCATGAAGCAGCGCTCAAAACCGTGCCGCTTAAACTACTGCGAGAATGTGCTCTAGATGCCGAGGCCACGAGCTAAAGCCTCTAAATCGCCTTGGCTCAGATCATTCGCATACTCAGATCGAGCCAAGGTGATCGCGTAATCGGAGCACTTGTGGAAATGTAGTCGACGCCAGTTTTAGCCACTGATCGCAGGGTATCGAGCGTCACATTGCCAGATGCCTCAATTTTGACGTGGGGCTGCGCCTGACGAATTTGTTGCACCGCCTGCCCCATGAGGTCAGGCGTCATGTTGTCGAGCATGATGATATCGACCTTAGCCGCCAGCGCCACCGCGACCATGGCCAATGTTTCTGTCTCCACTTCAATCGTGAGGGGATAAGGCATATTTTGGCGAATTTGGGCGACCGCCGCTTCAATACTCCCAGCTGCAACAATATGGTTATCTTTCACCATCACCGCATCGTCTAATCCCAAGCGATGGTTGCGAGCCCCACCGACTCCGCTGGCGTACTTTTCTAATAGTCGCAAGCCAGGTGTGGTCTTGCGGGTATCGACGAGTTGAGTCGGTAAGTCCGCAATTTCATCAACATACTGGCGGGTCAACGTGGCAATACCGCTCAGTCGCATCGCCAAATTTAGGGCCACTCGTTCACCCATCAGTAACGAGCTGAGCGACCCCTGCACTTGCGCAAGTTCAGTTCCAGCCTCACACCAACGCCCCTCTTCTATCAGCGGCGCCCACTGCGTTTGCGGGTCGAGCAGCGTAAAGACCCGGCCAGCAATCGGCAAACCCGCCACGACCCCAGGTGCTTTGGCAATCCAGATCGCTTTATATATATGATGCGCGATCGCCCCCAGCCCCATCGTGGTGCGATCGCCCCGACCAATATCTTCCTGTAACCAGCCCCGCAGCAGCGGATCTAAAACCACATCAGGGGGTAGCACCAGTTTTTTGCCTCGCTTGTTTCTGTGTCTCTCAGCCTACGATACCCTCACTAAAGTCGCTCAAGCAGGACTGCACTGACGTTAGCGTCAGCGACTGAAGAAGGGCTAAGCCTGCACACCCAGAAAGATTTGTGTTACTTTTAGCCCAGTGCTGAAACACGCACTTAATCTAACAATCAACACCGTTAGGGATTCAAGGAGGTGATGCCCATGTCAGACAGTAGTAAACGCATGGGTCTCCAGGTTGAGGTAAACCGGCTGTGCGCCGGGGCTGTTCACTAGGAACCAGTGCCAATCTCTCTGCAGATTGCCTGACCGATTGAAACTGGATTCTGGAGTTCCTCCCGGCAGTCTGGTTTCAACCTGAGACCCGCTAGACCGCCCCTACTCTCTGAAGGGTTTTCCTTCCACGAGTAGGGGCGGATAGTTTTTTAAAGCGCAGTTGAACTACCGCAACCCGGTCAGCCCTTAAGCGGAGCGCTAGCAATCCCCGTTTTGATGGCTTTACCGCTGGTTTGAAGCTGGTCATCGACTCATCAGACTTTCAACCAAGTAAGAGAAACCCGTTGGCTGACTCCAACCGCGATCGCCCTGGTGATGACCAGCGCAGCCGACGCAACGACCAACGAACTGAACGACAGCATCATGAGCCCTGTCGTCTGGGTTTTTCCACCACGACTAGTTCCTCATAGCTGAGAAACACCGAGAGTTGAACAGTACCGATCAACTTTTCGCCCGTCAGCTATTCCCTTTGATATCAACAAAAAACATACCCCTCATGGCCACCTTATTAAACGGCGTCGAGATTCAAGCCCACTTGACTTCACTCAACAACTGGGAGCAAGACGGTAATACGATCAAAACGGTGAAGACCTTCGACGGTTTCCCCAGCGCGATCGCTTTTATCAGTCAGCTCGTGGAGCCTGCAGAATTAGCAGGCCATCACCCTGACATCACGATTTCCTACAACAAAGTGACGCTGAGTTTGACCACACACGACGCTGGCGGGCTGACTCAACAAGACTTTGCGATGGCCGCTCGCATCGATCAGATGAGCTAAACTCATATTCCTGAGCAGTCAGCTTAAATCGGCTCAAACTAGGTGGTGGGGCTGTGCCAGATCTTTTTGGTGTCCATGGGCTAGTGTGCTCGAAATAGATCTGCTAGTATCAGTGTTGTGATAAGTAGTGTGTGGTTTACCCACGGCTACATGAGTGATTACACAACGGCTTAGGCTTTTTTTGCCTAAGCGTTTTAAACCTTTATCTCAAGGTGTGAGGAGAAAAGAAGGTAATGTCTAACAAATTGTGGAAAGTACTGCTAGCTAGCCCCGCTGTTTTGGGGTTGGGCTTTGCAAATCCAGCAAATGCTGAAACTACCAGCATTGACGCTCTAGAAGCGGATCAAGACAGTGTCCAACTGGCTCAAGTTAGCACTGTTGATGAACTTGTCGACGTTGACCCGACTGCTTGGGCTTTCAGCGCCCTGCAGAGCTTGGTCGAAGACTACGCTTGTATTGAAGGTGACTTTGGCACCAACACTTTCCGTGGCAACCAGTTCATGACTCGTTTTGAGTTTGCTGCTGGTTTGAACAAGTGTTTGGATTCCATCCGCTTTTTGATTAACGAAGGTATCGATGCTGAGACCTTAGCAACCATCCAGCGCCTGCAAGAAGAGTTTGCTGCTGAGCTGGCAACGCTGCGTGGTCGCGTCGATGCGCTTGAAGCTGAAACGGCTGAGCTGCGTGCTCAACAGTTCTCGACTACCACCAAATTGCGTGGTCAGGTTGATGCTAACTTGGTTGTTCCTTTCGACAACTTGGGTGGCGGCAGCGACGACGACAGCACGACCTTCAATGCCCGTGCTCGTTTGAACTTCGACGCTAGCTTCACTGGCGAAGATCGTTTGCGCGTGCGCTTGCAGTCTGGTGACGATAGAGGATCTCTAGCTGCGGCTGGTGGTTTGGCTAACTCCACTGGTGACGGTGACGGCTTCAACGTCGATATCGACGACCTGTACTACAGCTTTGGCGTTGGTGACAACCTCGACTTCATCATTGCCGCTAACAGCATTGCCACTGATGACTTTGTAACCAGCACTATCGTTCCGTTCGATGGTCCTAGTGTGGCTGACCCCGGTGGTCCTCTGCTTTATGACTTCGACATGGGTGGCGGCGGCTTCGCTGTCGGTGGTAGCTTTGGTATCGGCGACAATTTTGTCATCGACGCCGGTTATTCGGGCGATCAAGGCAACAGCGGTACCAATGATCCTAACGATGGTGGTATCTTCGGTGCTGATTCTCAGTCCTACATCGTTCAAGGTAGCTACATCAGCGATGGTTTCTTTGACTTAGGTTTGGCTTACCTGCACGGTAATGATGGCGGTGACAACGACTTCACTGACACTTTTGCCGCGCTGCTCAACCTCGATTTCAACGGCTTCTTCGTAGCGGGTACCTTCGCTTTCCATGACAATGGCGATGATGATGACACCTCCTTCATGGTAGGTGCTGGTTTCAGCGACTTCTTGATCGAAGGCTCTGACGTCGGTGTTTACTATGCTGACTTGCCTGACTACAACGATGATCCCTACATGATTGAGGGTTACTGGGGTATTCCGGTCAACCAGTTCTTGACCTTAACCCCTGCCATCATCTACGGCAACATTGACGGTGGCGGTGATGATGACAACTTCTACGGTGCCTTGCGCGCTACCTTTAGCTTCTAAGCAGCCTCTGCTACTTAGCTAAGTTAATTGCTTGAAAAAGGCTCCGGAAACCCGGAGCCTTTTTTGTTGTCATCATCTGGGCCAACCCTTGAGAGGGTCTAGCTTTTACACCCCTGCGGATTGAGCAATGCGTCACTGAGAACGGTACTGGGGATTAGCAAGAGTCTTCTGATTTGGCGAAACTCGGGAATCCTGCAAACCCGACCGGAGAACCGGAGTTATACTAAGAACACCGCTTTCTATACCTCAAATATCTTGTGGAACTGTCGAGTAAAAGTGAATACGCGCTGTTAGCTCTGTTAGAGCTAGGCCGAGGCTTTGGCCAGGGTGAGCCGATGCAAATTCGGCAGATCGCAGCGCATCAAAATATTCCCGATCGCTATTTAGAACAGCTATTAGCCACCCTGAGACGAGCCGGTATCGTTCGCAGTCAACGCGGGGCTAAAGGCGGTTATTTGTTGGCGCGATCGCCCTGGCAGATTACGCTCTACGACGTGGTGAGCTGCATCGAAGGCTTTGATAGCAGCAAAGAACCCCCGGCTACCCCCCAAACCTCAGAAGGCTCAGTCATTGCTGAAGTTTGGCAAACCGCTCGCCAGGCTGCTGAAGACGTCTTGCAAAAGCAAACGCTGCAAGACTTAGTCGATAAATGTAAGGCCAAACAGCAAGTTGACTTGATGTACTATATTTAGCGCTTATGCGGATCGCAGAAAATATTACAACGCTTATCGGGCAAACCCCCCTCGTGCGGCTTAACCGCATTCCTCAGGCAGAGGGTGTGCAGGCCACTATTGTGGTGAAGTTAGAGGGTATGAACCCGTCAGCGTCGGTCAAAGATCGCATTGGCATCAATATGATCAATGCTGCCGAAGCCGAGGGTAAAATCACACCCGGTCAGACTACGTTGGTTGAACCCACCTCTGGCAACACGGGTATCGCGCTAGCCATGGCAGCAGCAGCTAAGGGCTATCGGTTGATTTTAACCATGCCGGAAACCATGAGCGCCGAGCGGCGGGCCATGCTGCGGGCCTTTGGGGCACAGCTCGAACTCACACCTGGGTTAGAAGGCATGTCAGGCTGTATTCGCTGTGCGCAACACTTGGTAAATACGCTGCCAGATGCTTACATGTTGCAGCAGTTTTCCAACCCAGCTAATCCGGCAATTCACCGGCAAACCACCGCCGAAGAAATTTGGTCAGATACAGACGGCACCGTCGATATGGTGATTGCTGGGGTCGGCACTGGAGGCACCATCACGGGAATTGCTGAAGTGCTCAAAGCCCGTAAACCTGACTTTAAGGCGATCGCCGTTGAGCCGACTAACAGCCCGGTGTTATCAGGTGGGCAGGCAGGGCCGCATAAAATTCAAGGCATTGGGGCGGGGTTTGTGCCTGCGGTGCTGAACACTGACATGATTGATGAAGTCATTACCGTGAGTGACGACGACGCGATCGTCTATGGCCGTCGATTAGCACGTGAAGAGGGGTTGCTCTCAGGAATTTCAACTGGGGCCGTCATGAAAGCAGCGGTAGAAGTTGGCAGTCGCCCCGAAAACGCTGGCAAGCTGATTGTGATAATTCAGCCTAGTTTTGGCGAGCGATACCTGAGCACGCCCCTATTTCAAGATCCAGAACTGACGTCACCGGTCACGCTGTACTAGTAGAGTGAGTCTAGCTGGGGAGATTTTTAGACCTGTTACACAATGGAAGCTGCTTACCACTTTCAATGAAGACTGACGCTAGATGTGGCATGAACGGAACTGCCGGTTACGCAGCATTTTGGTCAGGCAGAGATAAACGCACTAGATGATAAGTTTCCGTGGTTACCAGAGCATTTTGCCGTTCAACCGGCCAATTAAGACTGCTGATCTCATCCATCGTCCCCACGACTAAAGCAGACTCAACTCCATTTTCACCAGACAGCATTGGCGGTAATTCTTCGGGGCGCTCAACATATATGACCGGTCTCTGCATATAAAAGACCAGGCTTGGCTTCATAAAGCCGACCATATAGAGCGATTCGTCTGCTAGTTGCTCCAAAAGCGCAGTTTGGGCAATTTTTCTGAGAGGCTGCTGCCGCACCTGATCCGCTAACTGAAAGGCAGGCAAAATAGACAACAGGATAAATGCGGCAAAAGCCACTAGATTGACGCTCCAAAGCCAGCGACTCCGCCGTCCGAACACCAACCCTAATCCGACCAGCAAGGCCGCCCCCCAAATCACGGTGGCCCGCACCATGATGCCAGACTCTCTGACTAACTGGGGCAGATTGGGCATGGACGGGTCGTTACCCATCCAGTTGGGACTGTAGAGTGCCGCGATTGCCAGCAAGCCAAAAATCACTAAGTTCAAACCATAGCTGAGGCTAAAACCGATGTCAGATTTAGTCTGATTGGGGGCGGGGCAGGAGCGATCGCTCCACCCAAGTGCGACGAGAATAGCGGCTGCAGGCATCAGCGGTAAAACGTAGCTGGGTAGTTTCGTCACGGCGATCGTAAAAAAGCCAAAAATGACGAGAAACCAGATCAGCGCAAACATCCCCAACTGAGCAGACCGTGATTGTACTTTCCAGGTCTGACGAGTGTGGGGTCGCAAACGAGCGATCGCCCAGGGCAAAAACGGCGACCAAGGTAAGAAGCCCACCGCCACCACTAAAAAGTAAAAATACCAAGGGGCAGCATGGCCGTTGACGACACTCGTGAAGCGTTCAACATTGTGATAGCCAAAGAAGGAATCGATATAGGCGCGTCCGTTAGCCGCAATCACTAACACATGCCAGGGCACCGTAATCGCGAGGAAAATGATCGCCCCTTTCACTAAATGCAGCTCATGAACAGCCTGCCGCCATTCACCTGTGTACAGCAGAAAAACACCTACGATTAGCCCCGGTAGCACAACGCCGACGGGGCCTTTGGCCAGCACAGCCAGCCCTAAGAGACCGTAAGACGCGAGATACCAGTTGCGCTGCCGCCGGGGAAATTGGGGCTGCGCATACCCGCAGAAAAAGGCAAACAGGGCCGTACTCATACATCCCGATAACAGCATGTCAGACACGCCAATGCGCGCCCACACGATCGTTTCGGGGTGCAGGGCCATAATGGCCGAGCCAATCACCGCTGAGATCAGCAAATTGCGTTGACTGAGCCGGGCCAGAGAGGCGGGATGGCCAGGACTGGGAGCCACCACGTAGGCCGTCGCCAGCTCCGATCGCGAAAAGCCAAAGCGAGACAGCGTATAAAACCCCATGCCAACCAGCGCCGTGGCCGACAGGGCCGACGGCAGCCGCACCGCCCATTCGTTCACCCCAAAAATATGAAGCCCGAGCGCCATCAGCCAGTACACCAAGGGCGGCTTATCAAACCGGGTAACGCCATTAAAGTACGGTGTCACCCAGTCACCCGTTTTATACATTTGGCGCGCCGCTTCGGCAAACAGAGGCTCAGTTTCATCCACCAAGCCGGTGCTGGCCAAACCCCAAAAGAACGCGATCGCGCACATCAGCACGACCCACAACACGGCCAGCCCTGTGACCAGCTGTCGCGACTGAGCGCGAGCTACAGGAGATAAAGGGGTCGCACTATTCAGGGTTGAACGTTTCATAAACCAGAGCGCACCGGTAATTCGCGGTTATCTATTCAGTCTTCTAGGGTACAGCGGTTTGTTCAGAGACATCGCCCGCAAACGGTCAAAAGTAGAGCTGTCATAGAACCCAAGGATCGGGATCAAAACAAGCCCTTGGCATCTATGAGGCAATCTTTCACAATATAAAGACAGAACACGACGCTGAGACCCCCTCAAGGTGACTGCTGGGATGCTGCAATGACGATGAAGTCGATGAATATGGATCACTACCGCACGCTGCAAATTCCGGAAGCAGCGACCCAGCAAGAAGTCAAGCAGGCCTATCGGCGGCTAGCGAAAGAACTGCACCCCGATACCCAAACGACCCCAGCGGGTCACGAAGGGATTCAGCAGATCAATGCAGCCTATGAAGTGTTGGGTGACCCCCAACAGCGATCGCACTACGACCAGCAGCGCCGGTTACACAAGGCCGGGTTTGAATCGGACAGTCAGATTCGCGATCGCACCCATCGCACCGCTCAATCACAGGCGCAATATCGTCAGCGACGCGACGCCACCCAAGCCGCCGATAATGCCTTTGAGCTGTGGATGCGCCAGGTCTACAATCCGGTTGATCGCCTGATCGGCAAAATTCTGAAACCCCTGAAGGCCGAAATTCGGGCGCTCTCTGGTGACCCCTTTGACGACGAGCTGATGGAGAACTTTCAAACCTATTTGTCAGACTGCCGCGAGTCTTTAGAAAAAGCTCGGAGTAAATTCCAATCGTTTCCGAATCCGGCCAGTACCGCTGGCGTGGCAGCCAATCTTTACTACTGCTTGAATCAGCTAGAAGACGGCATTGAAGAGATGGAACGCTACACCTACTGCTATGAGGAAAGCTACTTACATACCGGACGCGAACTGTTCAGAATTTCGACACAACTGCGACGTGAAGCGAAGGAGCAACTAAAATTAGTGAGCTAGATGAGCAACGCAGCAGTCTGCTCAATACTCACCAGAGTCGGTGAATATGCAACTCCCCATTTTCCAAGTCGATGCCTTTGCAGACAGAGTTTTTGGCGGCAATCCGGCGGCTGTCTGTCCGCTCGAAGCCTGGTTGCCTGCTCCGGTGATGCAACAGATCGCAGCAGAGAACGCCCTAGCAGAAACCGCCTTCTTGGTGCCGCGCGGCGAAGCCTATGAAATTCGCTGGTTCACACCCGAAATCGAGATGGATTTATGCGGACATGCCACACTAGCCGCTGCCCACGTTCTCGCCAGACATGGCAACTGCGATCGCCCATCAATCCAATTCCTTTCCCCCAGTGGGCTGCTTACCGTCACGATCACAGAAACACTACTCACGCTAGATTTCCCCAGTCGCAAACCCGAGCCTGCCGTTGCTCCCGCTGAGATTTTGGCCGCTATTGCTCAGGCACCGGTCGCAGTCTTCAAGGCGAGAGACTATCTGCTGGTTTTTGAAGATGAGGAAACCATTCGAGCCCTAGATCCGGATCAACGCCAGATGGATCAAATCAATCTCGATCCGGGTGGTGTAATTGTCACCGCCCCTGGTAAAGATGCAGATTTCGTTTCGCGATTTTTTACGCCCCAAGCCAGCATTTTTGAAGATCCGGTCACCGGCTCTGCCCATTGCTCGCTGATTCCCTATTGGAGTGAAAAACTCGGCAAGGACTCGATGCAAGCGCTGCAGCTATCGCCCAGAAAGGGCCAGCTGTTTTGCACCAATGCGGGCGATCGCGTACTCATTGGCGGCCAAGCCATCACCTACTTGGCAGGAACAATCACCGTTTGCAGCGGCGGCAAATCAGCCATGCAATCAGCCACGTAACGAGATCTCCTCTCCCCCGTGCTAGCTTTACACTAAGACTTTCCGCACTTGATAGCAGGCCGTTCATGAGCATTGCGACCCAGCAAGTCCCCCCGACAATCGAACTCCTGACATGGGATGTCTCGCGCTATCACGCTGCGGCCAGAGCAGGTCTGTTAGGAGATCGCCGACTAGAGCTTTTAGACGGATTGATTACGATTGTGCCAAACCCCGACCAGTTCCATGAGTGGATTATCCGACAAGTGATCAATTTACTCATCGGGGCCTTGGGCGATTCGGCTTTGATTGATAAGGGACAACCGGTGCGCTTGTCAGAAACCTCTGAACCTGTGCCTGACGTTGTCGTACTCAAACCTCAGGCCCATGAGTATAAACGCATCAGACCCACTGCCGCCGACGTATACCTAATTATTGAAATCGGCAACAGCACGCCCGAACGCGATACTGAGGTGAAGCGAGAGCTTTATGCCCGATTTGGGGTTCAGGAATATTGGGTCTTTGACCTCGAAGTCAATGAACTGAGAGTATTTCGTGACATTCAAAACGGCAATTATCAAACAGATATCGTTTGGACGGAGAAGACTATCTCAATTCAAGCTTTATCCGATGTCGAACTGGATGCTGAGCAATTGCTCGCTTTGATGGATGAATGATTCACGGGTGTTCTGGGGGAACACAGTCGGCTGGATAGACTTACGCGATTGCCGAGGAAGCCTATACCGGTACTGTGAGGGCAGGGTTAGCGAGTCACCGTCATGATCATCGCGACTAGGAAGCAACAAAATCCGCCCCTACGGGCATCGTCTTGGCGAGAAGTCTCCTTAGAAGTAGTTCAGGATCTGCGACAATGGAATATTTGCTGGAAAAGCAATCGTTAAGATAGATTCATCACTCCTTTCTCCTCGGACGTTAGAACATGCCGCTTCCTGTTGTTGCCATTATTGGCCGCCCCAATGTGGGCAAATCGACCCTCGTTAACCGACTGGCGGGGGTGCAGGAGGCGATCGTCTACGACAAACCGGGGGTGACCCGCGATCGCACCTACAAGCCCGCCTTTTGGGCCGATCGCGACTACCTCGTGGTGGATACAGGTGGTCTGATTTTTGACGACGACACGGAGTTTTTGCCCCACATTCGCGAGCAGGCCCTCGCGGCCCTCGCCGACGCGCAGGCAGCCATTATGGTCGTCGATGGTCAAGAAGGCCCCACCGAGTCCGATCGCGAGATTGCCCAATGGCTGCGTCAGCATTCCGTGCCGGTGCTGCTGGCAGTGAATAAATGCGAGTCACCCGATGAGGGCTTAGTGCAGGCGGCACAGTTTTGGGAACTGGGGCTGGGTGAGCCCTATGCCGTATCGGGCATTCACGGTAACGGCACGGGCGATCTGCTAGATCAACTGCTGACCCATCTGCCCCCAAATGAAGAGATCGACGAGCCGGAAGAAGTGCGGGTGGCCATTGTGGGCCGCCCCAATGTCGGTAAGTCCAGCTTGCTCAATGCCTTTGTGGGCGAAAATCGGGCGATCGTTAGTCCGGTTTCGGGCACCACGCGAGACGCGATCGACATGTTGGTAGAGCGCGATGAGCAACGCTATCGCCTGATCGACACCGCCGGGATTCGCAAAAAAAAGAACGTCAATTACGGGCCGGAATTTTTTGGCATCAACCGGGCGTTTAAGGCGATTCGGCGAGCCGATGTGGTGCTGCTGGTGATTGACGCGATCGACGGTGTCACCGAGCAAGATCAGAAGCTCGCTGGCCGCATTGAAGAAGACGGACGCGCCTGTGTCGTAGTGGTGAACAAATGGGACACCATTGATAAAGACTCCCACACCATCTACGAATACGATCGCACCCTGGGCAATAAGCTCTACTTTATGGATTGGGCTAAACGCATTTACACCAGTGCCCTGACCGGACAGCGGGTGCCGAAGATTTTGGATTTGGTGGACCAGGCGGTAGCCGAGCATCGGCGCCGCGTCACCACCGCGGTGGTCAACGAAGTGCTGGAAGAGGCCGCCAGCTGGCATACGCCACCCACCACTCGTCAGGGGCGTCAGGGGCGCATTTATTACGGCACCCAGGTGACGGCCCGACCGCCCACGTTTGCCTTGTTTGTGAATGATCCCAAGCTGTTTGGCGAAGGCTACCGCCGGTATGTTGAAAAACAGTTTCGGCAAAACCTCGGCTTCGAAGGCAGCCCCATTCGTCTGTTATGGCGGGGCAAAAAGATGCGAGAGTTAGACCGGCAGAGTGCTAACCGCGCCACCAAAGTTTGACGTCTTGACCTAACGCATGGATCTGCTCAAAACCCTTCCCATTGGCCTCTACCTCGAAGAGCCGATCACCTGGCTGCATCGACTTGATCCCCGCGTCAAGCTGTTTTGGCTCGTCAGTATTTTAGTGAGTCCGATTCTGGCAAACGCGGCCTGGCGGTTTTTTCTGGTTGGATTACTGATCGCGCTGACGATTTCGGCACTGATTCCGCTGCGGGTGTGGCGACAGCAAATGGGCTGGCTGCTGTTTCTCTGCACGCTGATGCTAGTGTTGACCGCTTTGCTCCCCGACGGGCTCGCGATTAATTATCAACCCCCAGTGCCCACAGCTCCCACGATAGAGCAGATCACCCCCTCACCGGATCAATTCCCGACGGCAGCATTGACGCTGCCACAGCCAACGGGGTATCGGTATGTGCTGGTGGATCAAGGGCCGCTCACGGTCACGCAGCGATCGCTGGAATTAGGCATTCGCATTAGCACCCTGCTGTTTACGCTCATCTACGGCACTAATCTATTTTTGCTCACCACCGCTTCAGAAGAGGTCACCGTGGCCCTCGAAGTGCTGATGTGGCCGCTACGACCACTCAAAGCGCCCGTCACTGAGATTGCCCTCACGGTAACCCTGGCGCTGCGGTTCATTCCTCTCGTGCTGGAAGAAACTCAGAACCTGATCCGCTCGGTACAAACCCGCGCCATCAATTGGAAAAAGCTCGGCTTTCGCGGTTCGGCTCAGGTCTGGCTGGCCTTGGTCGAACGCCTGCTGAAAAATTTGCTGTTGCGGGCCGAACAAACGGCGGCAGCGATGGCCGTGCGCGGCTTTACGACCCCAGACACCCATCGCGTCAAATGGTCTGTGTTGCGGCTCAAGACTGTCGATGTGGTCGCGATCGCCCTGATGGCCAGCTTTTGGTATGCCCGCTGGGTCTGGGGTGGCGAAGGGTAGCCATGCTAGCACCGTGGTATGTGCGTTCGCTGCCCCTGCAGCAGCGGACGGGGTCTCAGATTTTTCACGCGCTCTACGGTTCACCGCCGTGCTCTGAAACAGGCGCCACCGCTGCGCGCCCCTGGCAAACCATTGCCACCCTGCTAGAGAGTCCAGCTACGCTGCCGGTCGCCACGCCCCAGGCTCGCCTCGCCCGCTATTCCATTTGTGCTGGGCCACCACGTTGCGCCAACGGTCAGCCGCTGCTGTGGACCCCGCCGGTGGGTCAAATTTTGCCGATGCTGAGCGATCGCCTGCAAACACCGCGCCCCGATACCGTGCTGCTAACTGAGCACGGCCAGCCTTGGCACTCTCCCCTTGAACCCTTTGCTGGGGGCTGGCTGGGCTGGCTGGGCTATGACCTCGCCTGGGAAATTGAAGCGCTACCAAACCAAAATCCCGATCCGCTGCCGTTTCCCGTTGCCTTTTGGTATGAACCGGCCACCTTTGCCGTCCTCGACCATCAGCAACAGCATCTGCACTTGGCCGCAACGACCCCCACTCAGCTGGATGATTTGCAGCAACGGCTCGAACAACCCCTCGTGAACCCGACACCGCTAATGATCGCGACCGAGCCGCTCACGCTGATGTCATCCCAAGCTGCCTATGAGGCAGCGGTGCGGCAAGCCCAGGCCTACATTCGCGCTGGGGATATTTTTCAGGCCAACCTGTCTCTACGCTTTGCCACCCAGACCTCGGCGGATAGTTGGGCTATTTACCAGCAGCTGCACGCGATTAATCCCTCGCCGTTTGCCAGCTATTGGCGTACCCCCTGGGGAGCCGTGGTGAGCTGCTCGCCCGAGCGCTTGGTTTCCCTGCAGGGCGATCGCGCCGAAACTCGCCCGATTGCTGGTACACGGCCTCGGGGCAATACTCCGCAACGCGATCAAGCGCTGAGTCAAGAACTGCTGCGTAACCGCAAAGAGCAAGCCGAACACATCATGCTGGTTGATTTAGAACGCAACGACTTGGGCCGCGTATGCACCTGGGGCAGCGTTCAGGTGGATGAGCTGATGGTGCTAGAGCCTTACAGCCACGTCATGCATTTAGTAAGTAATGTGGTTGGCCGCTTAGCGCCCGGCCACACCGCCATTGATCTGATTCGTGCCACCTTTCCCGGCGGCACGATTACCGGCTGCCCCAAGGTCCGCTGCTTAGAGATCATTGAAGAGTTAGAGACCGTTAAGCGCAATTTGTTCTACGGTTCCTGCGGCTTTTTAGACTGGCGCGGTCATTTAGATCTGAATATTTTGATCAGAACCCTGCTGTGGGTGCCCAATGACACGGGCTCGATGCCGACCGTTTGGGGGCAGGTGGGTGCCGGGATTGTCGCCGACAGTCAACCGACTCACGAATGGCACGAGTCTTTACAAAAGGCCCAGGCCCAACTGCTCGCCCTCGGGGTCACTCTCAAAGGCGGCGATCGCCCATTTTCTACAGACGATGCAGACCAGACCTGAACTTGTCAAACCCAGGAAAGGTTCTTGTTTGTGTAAATACTTACAGTCGAGAAATCCGTTTAAAGCATCAAACTTCTAAAAAACTATAGTCTTGTAACACGTCATGGCTTAAAGTGTGGGGATGACAAAGTTACCCAATTAATTGGTTTCTCCCGCCCTGAATGAGCACAGAAAACTATATTAACCACCCCACATTTGGGTTACTCTTTCGGCTTTGTCTGGTGGCCGAAGGCAAAGAGCTGTTTTCTACGCTGTACGCACAGCGGCTATTCTTTGTCGTCACCTCAATGACACCCAAAGGCTTCACGTTTGATGCTGTTGGTCGCAGTGAAGCGCGGCAGCTGTTTGAAGAGCGGATGCGATCGCTGCGGCGTCAAGGCAATTATCCGGAGTACGATCGTCTACAAAAGACGTACAAACAGACCTTTCAATGACCGGTTCTCTCTCGCCTGAGCAGATTCAAGCGCGCATCACAACGATTCAAGCGACGTTACCGCCCCCCACCCGTTTAATCTGCGTCACTAAAAAGCAGCCGAGTGCCGTTATCAAAGCGGCCTATGCCGCCAACGTGCGTGATTTCGGCGAAAGTCAGGTGCAAGAGGCGATCGCCAAACAGGCTGAACTGAGCGATCTGCCTGATCTAACCTGGCATTTGATCGGTCACCTGCAGAGCAACAAAATCCGCAAAGCGCTGCAGCATTTTGACTGGATTCACTCCATTGATAGCCTGAAGCTGGCCAAACGGCTGAATACGGTGGCGGGTGAACTGTCGCGCTCACCCTATTGCTGCCTGCAGGTAAAAATGGTGCCCGACCCACCCAAATACGGGTTGACCTTAGACGAGTTATGGTCGGCGCTGCCACAACTCAATCAGCTCACCCATTTAAAAATTGTGGGATTGATGACAATTCCACCCCAAGAAAGCTCGCTTCAAGAAATTGCGGCGATCTTTGCTCAGGCGCAAGATGTGGTTAATCAAATCAATAACAAAGGGTTCGATCAGCTTCACTTATCAGAGCTTTCGATCGGCATGTCGAGCGATTATCCCCTCGCGATCGCGGCGGGTTCAACCATGATTCGATTAGGCACAACTCTCTTTGGCGATCGCCCGGCTTAGGTTTCAGCGATCCGACCTTTGACGAGGGCCTTCATTTTTGCGAGATCAGTGCCGCTGTCATCGATCAGAAAACCTGATCACTCCCTACGGATCATCACGAGCAAAGCAGTGGAATTCAGCCACAGCAAAGATCCCAAAGTTTTTAACTAATTATTAATAGCACTATCCTTTTGGGGATTTCGTGTATACTGTGGACTCAAATTCCGCATTCTCGATTAGAGTAAAGGCGGTTCAACGAACTGGTCGTTTCACGACTGATTCTGAATTCAGATTCGGCCTGAGAAACGACACACCTTATCCAAACAGTGAGTTCTCTCTTTAGCGAAGTCAGAGCAACTGAATGAGGTCGTTGGCATAATTCCTCATGCTGAGCAGGTTCGCCTGTGAAGCGCTGATTGTCATGGAGTGTTAGCTGTGAGCAACTTGTTCAATAAACTAAGAGACTTTGTCGGCCTCAACGACCCTGCCGACTACGACTATGAGTACGACGAGATCGAAACGGGTGAAGAGTATCAAACGATCTATCAAGAAGAGAATGCTCAGCCTGCGGTAGCCGCCCCTCAGCAGCAAGCCGCTCAGGAAGAACCTCGGGCGCGTCGCCGTGTCCGCGAACGGATGCTGTCTAACGAAACTGGAATGAACACCATGGGAAGTAATGTGATTGGTATGCCTGGAGCGATTAACGGAGCCTCGGAAGTAGTGGTGATGGAGCCACGCTCCTTCGAAGAAATGCCACAGGCGATTCAGGCGCTGCGCGAGCGGAAGTCGGTCGTCCTGAACCTGACCACGATGGATCCTGATCAGGCTCAACGCGCTGTTGATTTTGTCGCGGGTGGCACCTACGCCATCGACGGTCATCAAGAACGGATTGGCGAGAGCATCTTCCTCTTTACGCCCAACTGCGTCCATGTGAGCACGCCGACCGATGTCGAAGACGACATGCCGATGGCACCGCAAACCCCGATGATGGATCCGCGCAGCGTGCCTCCCGCTCCCGCTTGGACCGGCGATCGCGTTGTGGGTTTAGGCTAAAGCCCCGCACTCCCACAGTCACACTGCAGGAATTTAATCAGAGGCAGCGTTTGACTGTCTCCGTTGCTGTTCGTTGAAAAGGACGTTAGCTAGTTGCCAACGAAGCTAAGCGTTTTAGGAGGCGGGGTGATGGGCGAAGCGCTCATCTCCCGCCTTATTTCGCTGAAAATTTTTGCCGCCGAGGCGATCGCCGTCGGTGACCCATCGGCAGCGCGTCGGCAGTTTTTGAGGGAAACCTACGGCATCCAAGCCCAGGACGATAACACGGCCGTTCTGGCCGCTGCCGATATCGTTCTAGTGGCGGTTAAACCGCAAGCTTTTCGCTACATTGTGCCGAATTTGCAGGCCGTCGCTGACCAGCAGCGCTCCCTACTCCTCTCGATCATGGCAGGCACTCCGCTGGCCACGCTAGAGGCCGTGGTGCCTAGCTGGCCGGTAATTCGCGCCATGCCCAATACGCCCGCCACAATTGGCGCCGGGATGACGGCGATCGCCCCAGGCCAGCTGGCAACTGCCGAGCATTTGCAGCAGGCTCAGACCCTGTTTGCCGCCGTTGGTCAGGTGGTCGAAGTCCCGGAAAACTTGATGGATGCCGTCACCGGATTATCCGGATCAGGCCCCGGCTATGTGGCAGTTATGATAGAAGCCCTGGCCGATGGCGGCGTGGCGGCAGGTCTGCCCCGCGCGACGGCCTTAGCCCTAGCCGTGCAAACCGTTAAAGGGACTGCTGAGCTGTTGCAGACGACAGACATGCATCCCGCCGTCCTCAAAGATCGCGTCACCAGTCCGGGTGGCACTACGATTGCCGGCATCACCCAACTCGAAACCGGGGGGATCAGGTCAGCCCTGATCGCGGCTGTACAGGCCGCGTGCGATCGCGCCAAGGCCTTGGGCTCGTAGTCTATCGAGGCGTTCTGAGATGGATGTAACTCGCTTATTAGTGCAGCTCGCGATTGCTGTTGTTTGCGGCGGGCTAGCCACCCTGCTGATGCCCCGCCAAATTCCCGGCAAGCTGATTGGCTTAGCGGTGATTGGCTTTGCCGGAGTCTGGTTGGGCGACTGGATCATCAGCTTCCTCACCACCACCTACAATCTACCCATTCCAGAATTTGTCCTCTGGGATTTTCAGGGGGTGTTGATCCTACCGGCAGTCGTCGGCTCCGCGATCGTGCTTTACATTGTGACGACCTTTTTGTCTTGGGGGCGTTACCGGCGCTAAGAGAATCGCAAAAAGCGTTAAGGATGCAGAGCGTTCCTATATCTCCTAGGCAAAGCGGCTAACGCTGGATGTTCTCAGTTGGCTGCTCAACTGCCGGTTTGTCCCCCTAAGCGCGGCTCGGTGCCCGCGATCAGTCGGCGGATATTAGCGCGATGCCGTAGAACGACGTATAGGCTACCCGCGATCGCCAGCAGAATATAGGGTAACGGTTGCTGTAGCGTGACCATCAATGCCGCCGATGCTAACGCCGTGGTAATTGAGCCGAGAGAGACAATTCTGAAAAGAGCGAGCATCACCCCAAAAATCGCTGCCGCGCCCACCCCCGCAGGCCAATAGAGCGCCAGCAACACGCCTAACCCCGTTGCCGCTGATTTACCACCAGTCCAGTTGAGCCAAATTGAGCGGCTGTGACCAATGATCGCCAGTAGCCCCGCACCGGTCATCCACCAAGGCACGGTAGACAACCACTCAGGAAAACTCGCGTAGACCGCTGTCAGCAAGACTTTAGTCGCCGCGACGGCGATTAAGCCTTTCAGCAAATCGATCATCAAGACCGTGATTCCAGCTCCTTTGCCCACCACTCGAAACACATTGGTCGCCCCCGTATTGCCAGACCCATGTTGTCGAATATCGATGTCTTTGACCGCTTTCGTCACGAGGTAACCCGTGGGCAGCGCCCCCAATAAATAGGCTGCAAAAACTGCAAAAATTCCGACTGCCCAAGCCATTTTTCACTACTCTCACAGGACACCACTGTTTAGTCTACTGTCCCGAGTTCGCTTCAAAATCAACTCAAAACGAACTGTTTACAAAAGGCGTCATAAAGGGCAGCTATCCCCTGCGTGCAAATCGATCCCCGTCGTCAAGCCTCGTCACGGTAGCCGCGATCGCGGCCACATCGCACCCAGTCAGATCCAGGGATCGACTTCAATCACACTGATCGCGACAATCTCACCTGGCACGTTTGTCTGCTCGAGTGCTATCTAACTCTTGGGTGCTTACAGCTAAGCGTTCAACTCGCGATCGCGGGCACTCAGGCGTTTTCTTACGGGACTGGTGCGCATGCAGGCATCTTTATTTCAAAGGCTCAATCAGCTGGTATTGCTGAATCCGAGCCAACAGCGGGCCCTGAGCAATATCTTAGAAACCGTGGAGATGCCCAAAGACTCTCTTTTGTTAGAAGCAGGACAAATATCCAGCCACCTTTACTTTGTAGTAGAAGGAATTTTGCGTTCTTCTTACACTTTTGAAGATAAGGAAGTGACTCGATGGTTTTGCTTTGCCGAGCATTTTGCCACATCATACTTTAGCTTCGTTTATCGACAACCCAGCGAAGACACGATCATGCTGCTAACCGACGCTAAGCTGTTAGCGATTAGCCACACAAATCTACAATATCTCAGTCAACAAGATAGCGTTTGGATTGATCTCAACCGGCATTTGCTAGAACATTACTATACGAACTCATTAGAGCGGATTGCCTCCTTTCAAACTCAATCGACGCTGGAACGATACGAACATCTATTGCAGCAACATCCGACCATTGAGGATGACGTGCCCCTCGGGTATCTGGCCTCTTATTTAGGCATGACGCAAGAAACTCTGAGCCGAATTCGACGTAAAAAGAAGCGAACGTAGCAGAATACGTTTGATTTAAATCAAAATCATTGGGCCAGTTGATTTAAATCAAAGGAACTGAGCTGACGTTTGATTCCAGAAAAAATATTATCGAGTTAAGCAAACCCATTGAGGCTTTCGCGATGACTCTACGCTCCCTAATTGAAACTTATTACGATACTCAAACTGATAAATTTGCGACATCTTCCCAGTTTCAACAACTCGAATCAGGTCATTTAAACATGGCTGAAATTGATGAATTCATTCACAATCTTTGTCGATCGCATCTCAAGAGCCCCCAAATTTTGGCCTTTTTATATGCCATTGCTCCTCCGGCTGCTGCCGACGCGACACAACACAACCTGTTAGAAGAAATGGGGTTAGATGATGCCGGCATTCGACATCCTGATCTGCTTTACCAACTCATGCAGGCAGCTGGATTTAGCCCACAACAACAGGATGCCGTCACCGCCGCCGCCCAGGCACAAGTGCGATCGCTCTGCACCGACCCGTTGATGTTTGGCACGATTAAAGAACTGGGGCTCTCTGTACTGTTAGAAGTCACCTGTTTTGAATGGATGCTCGCGCGGCTATCGCGCCGGCTGGGACAAGCGCTGCAAACCCATCGAGGCTTACCGACGGCGGGCTTGGCCTGGTTTGATCACCACTCAGAAGTCGATATTCGCCATGCCGCCGAAGGGGTTGAGGCCGTTGTGCATTACGTCAGCGATTACGACATTGAGGCGGATGAACTGGCCACAATTCTCGATATCACGTTTCGCGAAAACGTCTTTATCCGCCGCTATTTTGGCGGCCCAACGCTGGCACTCGCGACCCCGGCTGGGGAGGCCGCGTCATGAAAATTGTCGCCGCCACCATATTCGCACTGCAGATTCCCTTTGTTGAGGCATTTGCCCACAGCATTCGGCATCGCGCCTATTCTGATGCCATTGTGGTGCGGGTGGTCGCCGCCGACGGCACAGTGGGCTACGGGGAAGCGATCGCGCGGCCCTACGTCACGGGCGAAACTGTGGAGTCATGCCGGCAATTTATGGCCAACACCCTCTGGCCCGCCGTGCAGCAGCAAGACTATCCGCCGCCCCCGGCGGACGCATCGACTGGAGTTGACTGGCTCAATCAGGTATCGCTAACACTACCCAGTGATCCTGCTGGCAGTGGGCGGCCCGATCCGTCAGTTGTGGCGTGGCATGCCGCCCGTACCGGTTGGGAACTGGCGCTCGTGGATTGTCTGCTGAAGTCGGCGGGGCGCTCTCTAGGCGAGATCGTGCCACCCCAGCGGGCGACCGTCACCTACAGCGGGGTGATTACCGTCAGTGGGATAGAACAAGCTGTGAAAGTCGCCAAGCGATTCAAACAGTTTGGCCTCTCTCATCTCAAAGTTAAGGTGACCGGCCGAGATGATCGGGCACGCGTGGCGGCTATTCGCGATGCGGTCGGTGCTGAGCCGCTGATTCGCCTCGATGGCAATGGGGCCTATACCGTTGAGTCGGCGATCGCCGCTTGTGACAACTTGGCCGAATTTGCGATCGCCAGTGCCGAACAGCTGATTCCGCGCGGCAATCCCGCTGATTATGCCCGACTCCAAGCGGCGACCGCAATTCCTCAAATCGCGGATGAATCGCTCATCACGCTGGCTGACGCGCAGGCGCTCATTGCCACGCAGGCCTGCCAGGGGTTCAACCTCCGCCTCTCCAAATGTGGAGGATTGGCTCAGACCCTCGCGATCGCCCGCTTAGCCGAGCAAGCCAACGTCTTCGTGCAGGTGGGCTGTCAGGTCGGCGAAACCGCCATTTTGTCCGCTGCTGGCCGCCATCTAGCCGCTGGATTGCCCCAGGTGAAATTCATCGAGGGCTCCTACGGCAAACTCTTGCTCAGTCAAGATATTAGCCGCATGCCCGTGCAGTTTGGCTATCGCGGCCAGGCCCCCGTGCTGACGCGTCCCGGCTTAGGCATTGAGGTGCAAGATGAGGCGATCGCGGCTCACGCTCACCAAACGCTGCGATTAGCAACCACCTCCAGGGTTCACCACTAATCGATTGCCCGAGGGCTCATTAAATCGCCTTGCCCAGTTGCCATTGATGAGGTCATACCAGTTCTCAGTGATCGGACTCCCGATGCAATATTGGAAACGCAGGGGAGCCGAGGGGCAGGGGAGCCAGATCTGTAGCCTTGTTTCAGAGAATCGGTATCACCCCCCAGGTGGGAGCAGACAGGCGGGCCAAAGGTTGAGGTGGTCTGGATAGCGGCCTCCCGCAGCGGGCGATCGCAGCAGTCAGCCTCCTTTCCCATTGCCCATTGCTCAAGTATTTTCCCAAAAATAGTTTTGACGCCCCGGCTTTTGAGCCGGTTTTCATTCATGTCACCTTTAATTCCGATGACGATTCGCTGGCGCGGTCAGGCGCTGGCGAACCGCTTTGATGCCGCTGCCCGTAACCCCGAACGAGCCCAACAGGACTGTCTACAAGCCTTGCTGACGCGCCATCGAGCTACGGCTTTTGGCCAAACCCATGGTTTTGACCAGATTAAAACTCCTGCCGACTATCAACGAGCCGTGCCCTGCCGCGATTACGAAGCGCTACGGCCCTATGTGCAGCGAATGATGCAGGGTGAGGCCAACGTGCTGGTGAGCGATCCGGTCACAATGTTTACGCTGACCAGCGGCACCACCGGACAGCCCAAATACCTGCCCGTCACGGCGGTGTCTGAAGCGCGCAATTCTGCCCTGATGCGGCAATGGCTCTCTCGGCTGCTGACAGACCATCCGCGCTGCCTCAGTCGTTCTCTGGTAGGCATTGTGAGCGCCGCAGTAGAGGGCCACACGCCAGGTGGCATTCCCTACGGCAGTCTATCCGGGCGCATTTACCAGCAGATGCCAGGGCTGGTACGCCGGGCTTACGCAGTGCCCTATCCGGTCTTTGAAATTCCGGACTATGATCGGCGCTATTGGGCGATCGCCCGCTTTGCCCTGGCCCGCGATGTCTCTTTTATGGGCACCCCCAACCCCAGCACGCTGCTGCGACTCGCCGCCGTGATGGATGAACACCACGAGAGTTTGATTCGGGCGATTCACGATGGCACTTTGGGCCTGGCTGCCACTGATCTGTCGCCCGCCATACGGCGATCGCTCCAGCCGGACTTACGCCCTCAGCCCCAACGGGCCAAAACGCTAGAACGCCTGGTGACCACCACCGGCCATTTGCACCCTAAAGACTGCTGGCCCCAGCTGCAGCTAATCGGCTGCTGGACTGGCGGTAGTGTCGGCATCCAGACACCGCGCTTGACCTCAGCCTACGGTGCCGTGCCGCGCCGAGATTTGGGCTACCTGGCCAGTGAAGCCAGAGTGACTCTGCCGATCGCTGATCACACGCCGAGCGGCGTGCTCGACCTGACGCTGAACTTTTGCGAATTCATCCCCGAAGAGGCGATGCAACAGCACCAGCCGCCGGTGTATCTCAGTCACGAACTCGAGGTCGGGCAGCGCTATCACATTCTCCTCACCACGCCGGGCGGTCTGTATCGCTATCACATCAACGACATTGTGGAAGTCACGGGGTTCTATCACCGCGCGCCGCTCTTGGCCTTTGTGCGCAAGGGCAAAGATATGAGCAACCTGACCGGCGAAAAGCTGCACGTCAACCAAATTTTGCTGGCCATGGAGCAGGTGCAGCGTCAGTTTGACTTGACCATTGGGCAGTATCAGTGGGTGCCGAACCTGTCTGAGATGAACTATCACATTTATGTGGAATGGGCTGACTCGCGCGGCGATCGCTGGATTCAGCACACCTTGTTGCCCGCTTTGGATCAGACGTTGCAACAGCTCAACCACGAATACGCTCAAAAACGCGCATCGCAGCGCCTGCGGCCGCTTTGCCTACATCGCCTGCAGCCTGGCTGGGCCGATGCGGTCAAACGGGCCGTGATCGCCACGAGCGGCCGCGACGTGCAATATAAGTGGCGGGTGCTGTGTCCGGATACCCAACCGCATCCATTGACGTTGAGCTACCGCGAAGCTGCTCTGCCGAAGTAAATTACCTCGATGCGCTGGATTGAAGCCATGCATCGGGCCAGTCGAAGGCGGAGGATAGGCCGACGTTAGTGGTGCCCCATACGACAGAGATCAACCCTGCCAGGCGTTCGAGGGAGTTGCTTATACCCGTTCTCAGTAATCAGACTCCTGATGCAATCTTGGCAATGCAGAAGAACCGAGGGACAGGGGAGCCAGATCTGTAGCCTGGTTTTAGAGCACTGGTATTAAACATCGTGTTGCGCTAAGAGCCTTCCAAGCAATAACGTGTCCAAGACCCCGGTTTCTATAAAAACTGGCCGGAGCCTGCTGGCCGGTTCCCAGAAACTGGGGGTCTTCAGGTGGGATATTGTTTACTTTGGAATACTCTCAACAGAGACGGGCCAGAGCCTGACAAGCATGGGGTCTGGCTGGTTAATTTCTCGAAAAGCCGCCGAATTCAGGCTTATAGCGAGCAATGAACTGCCGATTACCGTCGTAGACCGCGATCGGCAGCTGCACCTGATTCCCTAACTGCATGATGTTTTGCACCAGTTCATGGGTTTCGGCCATCACAGCGTCGTTACGCGAGAGCTGGCTCTGAGTCGAGGGCGGCGAAATCGACTGACGAATAGCGCTGTCGTAGGGTTCGCGGAGCGTAAGTTCAATGCCCTGACGGCCATAGGTGTAGGTACAGACGCCAGCCGTCGTCGGACAGAGATTAGCCAAATCATCATCAATGGTTTGCAGCGCCACCGCCTGCCTAAGCTTCGTTTGGGCCTGCTTGAGCGAGGCTTGGTAGGTAGCAAGCTGACCCTGCGCTTCGGCATAGCGCAGCGTGTTTTTCGGCACCTGACGCATCTGCGCAAAGGCTTCGCTCCAGTGACTGACGGCCTGAGTCCACTGGTCGTTGCGTTCCGCCGCTTGCGCCTGAGCCGCATCCGCTAATGCGTCCTGATAGGCGCGTTCACCAGCCTGCTCAAAGGTGACACGGGTGCGAGTTTGCACCATCTGACTGCGGTAGTCTGACAGCAGCGATCGCGCTTCTTGATAGGCCAGCGTACCCTGGGGAATGTTACTCAACGCTTGAGTCGCTTGATTCCACGCCCGTTGAGCCACCAGCCACTCGGTCAGAGTGGTCGCCGTCTCAGTTTGGGCAGTTGCCAGCTGCGCTGCCTGCAGTGCTTCATTCAAATTAGCTTCGGCCTGCTCTTCAATCGCGAGGCGATCGCCAATCGCCTGATAGTTGGCCTCATATTCTCGCTGCTTGGTTTGGGCAAACGCCGCAAGTGGACTGTCAGCCGGCACACGACCGAGATGGGTAACCGCCTTTTGCCACAGCAAATGGACTTCGACCCAAAGCGGTACGGGATGGGGCGGGTCTTGGCTCTTTTCTGACGCTTCGGTGGCGTCGCGCTGAGCCGCCAGAATCCACTCCAAGTCAGCCAGCTGGGTGCGGTAGCGCAGCAGGTCAGCCTGGGCCGCATCATAGTGAGACGACCAGGGCGGAATCGCCGACACGAGTCGAATCGCCTTTTGCAGGTCCTGGTGAGCGCTCGTGACTTCATCCGGCGTGGGCCGACCTTGCAGCTGATCAACCGACGCCAAACTCAGGTCACTCGCGGTTTGACGGCGCTCGCAGCGGCCTACCAGACAAGGGCGACTCACCCCATAGGTCACCACCCCCACCGCGACTCCGGCCACCACTAACCCTCCCACGGAGCGCCAGGGTAAGGCTTGCCAATGCGTGGTCAGCTGCTGCCAGCGATCCTGCCAGGGTGCTGATGCCAAGCGAGCTTGCCAGCTCTGCCAAAAAGGCCCTGTGGCAGCATCGGAGGTCGTCTCCGCAGGCGAGACAGCAGCGTCTTCAGCTGCCACCTCTGGCTCTGGTGCAGCGGCTGCCGGTTCAGCATCACGGGAAAGTAAGACGAGTGCTCCAGCGGTGCCTTCCATCGCGGGCTCGCTGCTATCCAGTGCTGCATCACCCGCTGCATCCAGCCCATCCGCCGTATCGTCAACCGGTTGCCAGCCCCAACTGCGAGCCGCATAGGGGCTGGCGGTGCCGCGCTTTCTGAGATAGAGCCTTACGGGCAACTCGCCCGTGTCGTCTAAGAATTCTGCGGGCAGTTCCGTTGCGGCCAGCCCGGTGCCCATCGCCAACGCCAGCGCTTTGAATCGCTCATCTCGCTCAGTCGCCGTCGCCGCCGCCACGGTGTCTTCAGACAAAACCAACAAGCGCCCCTGCTGAAACCGACAGCGAATCGTAGGGGCCGCTGCGGGCAGGGTTGGAGCGATCGCCGCTTGAATGCGATGTTCTAAGGCGGCGACAAATCGGTCTAAGGCCGCGAAGGAAGAGGTAGAAGTCATAACCCTAGGCAATGCTCAACGCTTGGCTGACAGTTATTTCAATAGATCCATCCAATAGCGCTCGCTATGGCAACGAAGTATAACAAGGGTTTTTGGGTTTCGAACACTCTCATAAGATTAGAAATCAGCGATATCCTCACGAGATCCGAGCTAAAGAGATGACAGATGATCAGGGCAAAGCACTGTATCAATGGCATGGCTCACAGCAGCACCGCTATCAGTAGCGTTTGACGAGGTCATCGGGGCGATTGGGAACGGTTGCCCAAATTGAGCGATCGCTGTAAAGAAAGCTCTCTTCCCGTAACCGCTTTTGGCCCCTCCATAGCCGAGCAGAGTTACACTTTTCTGCCCGCCTCAGGCTCAGAAATATGATCTAGATCGACCAAGTTCCACTGCATACCCTGATGCCGATATATCCGCTTTTGCTGGCGAGGATAATCACCCACATCGTGCGCTAATCGCTGGCCCACCACGATGCATTTGAGAACGCCATCACCCGTATTCTTCAGTTGGTGCGGCTCGCCCCCGGCGCGGTAGCCAATGAAATCCCCGCTCTTAACCGGGTACTTGGCATCACCAATCGTCGCCTCGGCTTCTCCCTCCAAAATATAGACACATTCGTCTTCGTGATAGTGCTTGTGGAACTCCGTTGAGTCACAACCGGGGGCCACCTCAATGATGTGAAAGCCGATGCCCGTCAGCCCGGTTAAATCCCCCAGGGATTTGTTGAGACGTTGGGCATTCTCATTGAGAAAATGAGTCTTGGCGACGCCTTCATATGCGGCAATTGCTTCGCGGGTGATGATGTATTGATCCATCTTTTAGAGTCCTACCGGTGCAGAGTGCTCGTCGATCGGGCCAGTCGTTTGAGATGATTTCCACAAACAACCCATGGCGGATATTCAGGGCTGGTTAGGCAAGTTCACCGCCCTCAGGCCCATAGAACATGACCCAAGTCGCAAAATCATCCGTAAACGATTCGAACCGATGCACCACACCCGCTGGCACAAAGAGCATCTCACCCGCTTCAAACGCCTCTCTGGAGTCGCCATTCACAAAATAGCCCGACCCTGAAATGACCACATAGAGTTCGTCACGGCTGTGCGGCTCTTGCAAATCGACCTTCTCAGGTTTGTAGATTTCGACACTGAGGGAGCCATGGTTGAAAAGCTCTCTAAACGGCTGATCATGACCTTCCAGCTCTTGCAAAGCATTGGCAAGCGTTAGTCTCATGTTTGCTCCAGATCTGCGATGTCCTATTCTGCAGCGATCGCGAACAATCGGGTGAGCGCCAACTGACCAGCATTCAGTCGTCAGTGTGAATGTCAGACGGGGGAAAGCGATCGCTGCTGATGAATGGTGGCCGATCAACCGCTGGCTGTGACCGGCGATCGTGCTAAATTTCTCAAGCAGTGCAGAAGCAAAGCCATGATTACTGTAGCGAACTAGAGGATCGCACTATCTCTGTTGATATCCTTTTAGGAATCTCTCTGGAGGTGTCCATCCAAGGTATTTCGGGGCCCGCCATCCGGTTGCGTTTGACAGTGCTTGGACTTCTAAATAGTTATCTATCCGGATAACATTCCACGCATGAATGACTTCGCCGTCTCCTATACACAAGCCCACATGTCCCCAGTCTTTTTCCACTCGATCAATTGAGCCTACAGCCTGATAAAAAACAAATGAACCTTTCGGTGGACATCCCATAGTATTGAAGCCATATTCTTCTGCGGATTCAGCAGCTGTTGATCCACCAAAAAGTTCAATATTATTCCCTTTTTCATAAGCATCTTCAACAAACGCTAAACATCTCAATGGGTACTCTGCTTGATCCTTCTTGCTCAAAGCCCATGCGATCGCATTTTCAATAAATTTATCCATTTGCTTTGTTTCTCCGATAGAGATTATGTGCAACTTCGCTCAAAAGCGAATGAATTCACCCTTCAAGCCAGATGCTTGTCTAATCTGAAAACGATAAATATCGAAATCTATCGAGGCAAGTTCAACTCCACTTATCAAAATCTCTGTTGACAAAATCCCAGAAAAGAGCATGACTCCAAACAGCCTTCTATAGAGCTTTTCTTCAGATACTGACAGCACCCCTGAGCAAGCATCAGTCTTTCAGTCAAATTCAGATTCCTTCTGCATGAATGAGCAAATCACTGACATATCGTCGTGCCATGAAATTAGTCTGAGCGGGCATTTTTAGCCCTCTCCATCAAATGTGTTATCTCTTGTCTGGAGGCAAATTATTGATGGCAGCGGCAGCTGTACATAGGCCGCGAGATCAACGGGGCGATGTTTAACCTGGGTACCTGCCGGATGATTACCGAGATGATTGTCGCCTTTCCAGTTCTTTGAGGGTCTGATAGGTCTCGGAACAAAGCCGCCCCACAGTTAGGGCAAATGTTGTGGCCCAAAACATCCTCCACACAGGCCACACAGAACGTGCATTCATAGGCGCAGATGCGGGCCTCAAGGGAATCTGGCAGCAAGGCTTTGTTGCAATGTTCACAGGTGGGTCTCAGTTCAAGCATATTCAGTTCAATCACGCCTCTTCTGCTTTGTGGTATGAGAATCCTCAGATGTCAAGAAACTGCTGCTCTTTCCCTGTTAGAGGACTTGATCAAATTATCTTCCTAGGGCGTGTCATCAATTAAACTCGAAAGCCTTACGCTATGGACATTACCGCGCCCGTTCCGTAAAACTGGCTAGAGGCTGAACCGTTTTCAGCATAAGGACTCAGCCGCTAAATGATGACAGCCTCTAGAACTCAGCACATAAATATACGCTGCGACTGTATTGCCATCTTTGAGCTTTGCGGTTGTCAGAACGCGTTCATAGGACTCACCTTCAAACGCATCCAGGTCTGCCCAATGCGAGGTTAGATTGCTGGAACTAAACAGATAGCCTTCAACGTTTTCACCCGTCTCATCTAGAGTAATGCCGGGGTAGCCCATTGCAGCTCCCCAACCCTCGTGATGTAGTTCTCCAGTGACACTGGCTTCCGTCCATGTGCCGCCAATCTTGAGCATGATGTGTTCATTGGGTCTGCCAGGGCCTAACGTTCCATATACAAATAATTTTTGAATCATTGCCATCGGCTTCCTAATAAATCGATTGGTCTAATTCAAGATTAAAGCGATCGCTCATTTTCTTTCAGAAAGAGAGAATTAGTCAGCCCGATCATGCCGTCTACCTACTCACAGATCACGTTCTGGCACAGCAGTGATTAATTACCTTGTCAGCACGCATCGCCGTTTTACCAACGATTCTCTCTATGGGAAACATATAGATTCATCTACTTCAGCACGCTCTCTATGCTTTGAAATGAGAGTGGGTCAAATCGTTGTGCCATAAAGCTTCTGCTCCAGTTGGGTGAGGACGAGGTTTTCTTTTCCCAGACTCTTTAAGACTTATCCTCAAAGTCTAGACATCTTAGATTCAGCACCCAACTGTCATGCAGTCCACTCATTAACGGTATTGACTCACACGACATTAATGCCGAAATTTTTTCAATACATTTGCGGATTTTCTGTCATTAGAATTGAAGAGACTCAGGGAAGGTTCGCGTTACATCATTGCCCTGGCGTTATACCCCCTCAAAAATTATGCTATCAAGTCACTATTTTCCGTTTCCCAAAGTCAGCGTTATTGAAGTCGCTGTCGCTGACTTTGGCAATTTTCAACTTGTTGTGCCGACCCGTAATCAATCTCAAACGCACGCTCTTGGGTTAGCGCTTACCGTCCCCCAACGCAACTATAGCCGCGAAGGGTGGATGGTTGGTTGCGACAAAGTCGTAGGCGCTCTAACCCAATTGGAAATCGGCACAATTGCCCCCGAGGGTAGCCCCTTTAAGCCCATTAAGCGGTTGGGGCCAGCGGTGCCGATCGCCTTTGAAACTCGCAGTCATCGTCCTTTACCGGCGCTCCTCGCAGACAACGCTAGTTTTGCTTGTCGGCTAAAAGACAAAGCAGCCCCCTATTGCTCGGTATTTCGCAACGTGTTGCCCAGATTTGTGCGGCGCTACACCCTCAAGAGTCAGCACCCGCATCAGATTCAGCGCATCGTTCAGCAATTGCTGCGGGAAGAAACCCAATTCGTCCAGCAGAATCGAGAGCATCTGAAGCATGTACCGTTTTATCGCGAGCAGTTTAATCTATAGAACCTATTTGAGATCTCTAAGCAGTGGCGGCTAGGCGCTTGAGCATCA
>ERZ1740060.212-NODE-212-length-44435-cov-12.015232_pt1 | contig 44435 bp, 34 predicted proteins | sample MGYA00581743_ERZ1740060 | MGnify/ENA primary metagenome ERZ1740060 (study PRJEB43018, sample SAMN04849235) | marine metagenome | isolation source: floating plastic debris | place: Pacific Ocean | collected 2008-08-27 | study: EMG produced TPA metagenomics... | reverse complement strand
ACCCAAAGTTTACAAGCTGACCTGCTCTTTTCAAAATTTAAACATGCTCTAATACAAGGTCATGCTTCCTCTCGGACTACTAGGGGATTCAAAGATATACCTTGGAATAAACTTTGGGACGACTTTCTCTTTTCTGCTAATCGATGGGATGACAGAAAGCTTATTGAAATTTTTGGCGAAATAGATGGAAAGCCTAAAGCATTAGTGCGCGACCCTTTTGAGCATTTCGATAATCTAACCGAAACGGATCGAAAGCTGATAGGTGAGTTTATTCGCCGACACCATCCCCGTATGGCTCATGAGTTTGCCTTATACGGTGTGCCCGGTCCCAATGACGAAGTGATTACTATCCAGGGAGATAAGGATATCCGAGATATTAGTGGACTAGTTGCCAGAAGTCACGGTTTACCGTTACGGCGTTGTTTAGAATACTTAAATTGGTATCATCATAGGGAATATAAGGGAATTCACGCAGTGTATTTGATGACACTGTTGCGTATTGCTGATTATCTTCAGATTCAAGCCGACCGCGCACCGGCAATAGCCTTTGAATATCGTCATATACCTAGTGAGATTTCTGTGCAAGAATGGAAAGCTCATAATGCAGTAAAGAATATAACCCAAACTCATAATGATCCTGAATCTATTGAAATTCAGGCCCGACCGGAAGATGTAAAAACGTTCTTACGGTTAAAGGACTGGTTAGCTGGAATCCAAGATGAACTGGATAAATCTTGGGCGGTACTGGGTGAAGTGTATGGATCACATGATAAGCTTTCTAAGCTAGGCCTAATCATCAGAAGAGTTCGCTCAAATCTAGATAATGTTAAGATATTTTCTAAGCAAGTAGACTATGTGCCAGAAAAAATAGAATTAGGCGTTGCTGGTTCCGATTTGTTAAAATTACTTGTTCGCCCCCTCTACCATAATAAACCTGAAATTGGGATTAGAGAATTGATGCAAAATGCTATTGATGCAGTGCGCGAGCGTTGGATTCTTCAAGAAAAGTATCCAGAATTGCAAAATGCACCATTAATCGAGCAAGAAGGTGATGTAGTTATTTGGTTAGATGATCCTGATGAAAGTGGGTTTGCTTGGTTAACAATTAGCGATAGAGGAGTAGGAATGACAGTAGATATTATCCGAGATTATTTTTTGACTGCTGGAGCATCTTTTCGAAATAGTGACGCTTGGAAAAAAGAATTCGAGACTAATGAGAGACCTGCTTCTCAAGTCCTACGATCAGGTCGCTTTGGAATAGGAGTTCTTGCGGGTTTTCTGCTTGGTGAAGAGATGGAAATTTCTACTAGATATATAAAGAGTGAAAAGGGAATCAGATTTAAAACTGCTCGAGACTTCAGTGCGATTGAATTAAAGTATGATAGCAGTCTCGCAGTAGGAACTATAATAAGAATATTAATATCTAATAATACTAAGAATAAATTAGAAATACCAAGGAAAAACAATAGTAGAAGAAATGTACCCTTTAAACTTGACTGGTTTGTGTACCAAGCCCCCTAGTAGTCATACAGGTAGGGGTAGAAAAAAACAGGCTTATTAAAAACAAAAAAATACAATTAAACGAATTTAATACCCCGCAGCATTGGAGGTATCTTTCTTTTCCTACAGAGACTTATGATATATTTTGGTCATTTCACTCTAAACCAATTCCCTTACTAACAGTGAACGGCATTCGCATTACAGATTCTATTCATAGGAAACAGTTCTCAACTAGTTTAGTAAATTCTGCCACTACTGCTTACATAGATTCCGAGAATACTTATAATGAATCATTTCATAGTATATACCACCCTAAAATATGTATTCAAGATCCTGACGGAAGTTTCCCATTAAATTTAAAACGGACAGACATTACTGAAAAATACTATCCTTTTGAAAAAAAACTCTTGAAAAATATTATCGACGACTATATTGCGTATTTGATAATTCGTTGCCCTTCCTTTCATGCAAAGCTAAAACCCTTTAAAATACCAGAGCATCCAGGCGTAAAATATCATGCTAGATCCTTTGGCATAGATATTTACCAATTTAGGATGTTGCAAAGTGGTTTATCAGTAGTAGACTCTAATATATCGCAGACATATTCATCCTGTCTTTTTCTGTTTCAAGGTAGGAACAAACTTTATCAATTTAACAACATCATCTCTGCTGAAAGACCATTGTTTATTGCCAAGCACATGAGACATGTTTATTTTAACAAAATAGAAGGAGTCTCCCCAAGTCATTACTTTAATTTTGATATTTCTGAAAATGAATTAAGGCTTTTCAATGTTCTGAGTTTATCTTTATACTGTGATTCTGTAAATAAAGATTTTGACTTACGTGAACATAATTTTTACTCTAAAAGTAGTTTTGGTTGCGAAAAACTTTTAAGTGCTCGTATTATCCTTCCTAAAGAATTTCAGGGAAAAATCTTAAACCAGAGTCAGTGGATTTCTCGAAGGAATACAATAGTTAATGACATACGACATAATAGATCAAAACTAGCATCTGATGCGCAATTAGAGGAGGATATTAAAAGATATGCATCCGTAAGTCAAAATTGGCAACAGGAAATGGATAATGACAAATATTGTGTATTCATACTTCCCGAATGTCCGCCATCACAAATAAATATTGAAACCATACCAAAGCTTAATGAGGGCATTATAGTTGAGCTATTTGTTGACCAGAAGGAATGGAAAAGTCCGGTAAATAGCAGGCTTGCCAAACGCTGGAGTGAATTAATTCCAGGAGGAGTAATTCCTTTTGATATTGATGAGCGAAAAGCAAAGCTTCAGAAAGCTTACCAAGAATTAGCCCCACTAATTAAAATACACGAAGAGATGAAAGAAAAAGGAGTGTTGTATTAGCTAACTCCTAATCTAAATACTACTCGAAGGTTTAATATGTTGACCAGCGCAGAATGCCAAGACTAAACCTTTAAAATTCTTACTTTAAGCCAAGAAAGTGTGAATAGTACTTCTCTTATAAAACCAATAACAAATCAGGGCTATATGGAAGTTATTAAAAAATTCTAAGACGAGTAACCGTTCAAATGCCATTACAATAAAAGTTATAAAGCCATATGCGCTTCATTTATTACTCCCACCAAATTATCTATGGCATACGAAGTTACTCTCGAACTTTTTCAAAAATAGTAGTCGTAAATGAAGCGCGTTTAGTACAAAAACTTCGGTAGATGTGGTATATGAAGCTCATATACAACTTTTATTTTCATTATAGTCCCGTATTGAGCTTTAATAGCTTTCCTATTTCCGTAGCAAAGGTAAATGAAGCCACTATACAGTTTCTCAGTTTATTCCAGTTGTATATGAAGCTTATTCAGGGTTTTTCGTTTGAAAGTAGCTTTGTGGTAGAGTGGGGAAGATTACTTCGCTCGTTCCTCGTCCAGCGTGGAACGCTCGTAATGACGTTAAGAAAGCATTTTCATCTATAAATTAAAGGGAAAGCTTGCTGTCTGAGCGTAGCGATCCACCGTGGACGCGGCGGGTCGCCGGTGCGATTTCAAGGTTTCCTAGATTTTTTGCGTTCCACGCTGGACATACTTTTTCATCGATGGAAAAAGTATGGGCCTGCCCGACCTAAGGGCTGAGGTGCAGAAAATCAGACTTTCGTAATCTACCATAGATAATTTCCAATTCATGTTTCATATTCAAAAAGAAGCAAACCAGCTTATGTAATATTTTTAGTTAAAGAAATCGCTTCCTTTACATACTCTTGATACCGTTTCTGATAACTATTAATGAAATCAAACAACACCTGGTCTTCCACTGGCTTCGGCACGTAGTCGGATAAATAGAAGGGAGGATACACAATAGCGGCGGTAGTAGTGCGGGTGAGCTTTTTATCAAAATTAGCTACCGCAATGGGTACAATCATCGGTTCAGGATGAACGTAGGCAGCTAAGCGAAAAGCCCCGGCTTTAAATGGCTGAGGTGAGTCTTCTGTCGCTACATTTTTCCCTTCCGGACAAATCACAATGTTCTCCCCATTCAGCAACAAGTCTCGAGCCTGATCAAGAAAATACTTCCGTCTTTCTGCCGCCGTATGCTGAGGTTCGTAAACCGATTCGTCTACATGCCCTGAATACACGTAGATATAGCCCAGTTGATCGTAGTACCGTTGGTGTCCATATTCATCTGGACGAGACTTGCGAATAACCCGTACCGGAGCTGTTCCATACTTTTTGTAGATAATCATAGAAGACACAAAATGAGAATCTAAGGTTAGTTGAAAATCATTGGGCAGCGTATTTTCTGGATGATTAAACAAATGGTTCATAATAAAAATATGACCGGGCTGGTCGGGCAAATTCTCTTCGCCCCGGATGATATAATTTGTGCCTTCGAACAGTTTGATAAACGCGGAACAACAGTTACTCCTAATTTGGGGAGGAATCATTGTTTTCGGAGCATTGGCTACGGTTTCGTATATTTTTTGTAGTTGTTGGTAAATCCGCAGCTCTTGTTTTACCTCTGTCAGTAGTTCCAGACATACCTTCGCTAAATGCTGCTCGGTTTCATCCCCGTGTGCCTCTAATGTTTTTAGAGTAATAAATGCATCGTGCAACGTGAGGCGATTCGCCAGATAGTGCGGAATTTTGTGCAGCGGAGAAGTCACACTTAGTTGCTCCGCACTCTGATCCAATAGGGAACGAATGGCTACGGTGATTTTATCGTAACGCTGGGCAATAAGCCTCACGCGAGTAGCCCGCAGGCGATTGCCAATAACCCATAAAATACGCTGCATCAAAAAGATGCCAAAACTAGGATGTTCTAAGGCTTCTTTCTCCAATGCCTCCTTTGGTATTGCCAATATTTGGGTTTCCTGGGTGGCCGTTGCCGTTGCCCGATAATGATAAGGAGGCACCAGTGCCGACCATCCTATCAGGTGTCCCGCTTTATTGATCGCATATATCCGTACCTCGCCTTCTTTTGTCCTTCGATCTTCAGATGCTTCGAACATAGACTGTACCGACAACATTACTTCTCCTTTCACCAGTAGATATAGATTGTCAGCAGTATCTTTTTCCTGAAAAACAGTAGCTCCCTTCGCAAACCCCTCAATGGTTACAGCTTGAGCTAAATCTTGTAAATACGCTAGCTTAAAAGGGTGAAAAAAGGAGGAATGCTGCAATAAGGTAATCGGATCCTGTATGATCTCATCCGAAAGCGTCAATAGGTCAGTTGATTTTTCCTGAGGGTGGGCTATTGGGGTATGAGTGCTAGCTTGGCTGGCAGTAAGCAAATGATCCCGAACCTGTTCCAGGCGATTGGCCACGGTAGTGTTAATCCGCTTTAAGATCTCGTATCCGACTAGTGGATAGGTACGAAATATTTCATCAAAAGCCTGCCGGGGTAACTGAACTAAAAGACTCTCTTCCTCAGTAGTTACCGTGGTAGTATATCGATAAGGAAAACGAAACGCTGACCAACCAATTAGAGCACCCGGGGTTTTCATAACTCCCACCAAGACATCATCTAACTCTCCAGTCTGGAGATGTAACTGCACTGCCCCGGAAAGCAGAAAGAAGACAAACCGGGCTTCGTCGTGCTGATGTACAATAGAGGTATTGGGTTCAATGGTGATCTTTTTTCCTACCTCGGCCAATCGGTGTATTACTACCAATGGTATATCCTTAAAAAAGGGAAGCTGGGATAGTAGATTTGAGTTCACCATAATACCTGCTACTCACGTTTATCAACGTCTCTGAAAATAAGGATTTTTTAAATGTTTCGCTAATTTGGCACACGCTTTGAAAATTTTTGGTAAAGTAGTTCTACATGAGAAAAGAGATAAAACCCATTCTAACTAAACCCGTTGATTTTGAGCACTTTTGGAGAAAAACTAGGGAAGAATTACTGGCTCTTCCTCTCTCAATCAGTTACGAGCCTACTGATACCAAAAACCAAGATTGTACCCTTACTAATATCTCTTTTCTTTCACTAGAAAACCAGCGCATTCATGGATACGCTCTCCAATGGAACGACTCCCAACCGCGACCATTAATTGTTCACGCTCACGGCTATATGTCCCAAACGGAAGTTCGCTGGGAATGGGCTCAACAGGGTTTTAATATTGTGGGAGTAGATATTCGGGGATTCGGCCGTTCTCGTACCGCTGTGCCCAACCCCTCCCAGTGGGGATACGTACTCACTGGCATTGAATCTCCGGAGCAATCAGTATTGAGAGGAGCGGTATGCGATTATATACAAGCTGTACGGGTGGCTCAGGAAATCTGCGCCGAAAATGCTTCCCGCTTAGTGTTGCAAGGCATGAGCTTCGCGGGCGGTTTGGCACTAATGGCTGAGTATGTATTACAAGCTGCTGATCTGCTCGTATTGGGAGTTCCTACCTTTGGCTGGGCAGAAGGGCGGAAGTTTTTTGCCCAATCCGGTTCTGGCCAGGAAATTAATCGCTTTCTCAAGATCCATCCCGAGTACGAAGAAGACACTATGCTCGTCCTACGGTACTTTGATCCCGTTAACTTTGCCAGTTACATTCAATGCCCCACACTAGTAGGAGTAGGTATTAAAGATCCGGTAGTGCCCGCTTATACTGTTTATGCCATTGCCAATCATTTATCAGGCCCTCACGAAATTATGGAGTTTCCCGTGAGCCATACCGATTTACCTGAAGAGCAACACTGGAAGAAGTTTGAAGAATACTGGATACAGCTAGCACAAAAAAGTATATCCCAAGACTTTGGGAAAACTAAACACAAAACCTATTAGAATCTCATTGCGATTATGCCCAGTATGGAATGCCAAGGTGGGCGAAACATAGAAAGGAGTCTTTAAACCAAAAAGCGATGGAACGAGGCGGCTGTATCTACATTATGACTAATCGGCATCATACGACATTATACACTGGCGTAACGGCTGATTTAGTCGCCCGAGTACAGCAGCACCGCAATCGTGACAATCCTGAAAGTTTTACGGCTCGGTATAACCTTATCAAACTGGTGTACTACGAGATATATCCTCGTATTGAAGAAGCTATTCAACGAGAAAAGCAGCTTAAAGCTGGCTCTCGTAAAAAGAAGGAAAATTTAATTACGGCAATCAATCCTGATTGGATTGATTTGTGGGATGAGATTAAAAAATGGTGATGTTTTTCAAAAGAAGAAAGATAACAAAGAGGGCGTCACTGCGAGGCTCTGCGAAGCAGTCTCCCCTACTGACATACTTTTGCTACTAAGCAGGAGATCGCCGCTGGGCGGTCCCATTCGTTCCTCGCGATGACGTTGTGGTTAATTTTGTGCCGTTATCGCGCCACACAGTGGGCGAACGAAGCGTAGCGTAGTGACGCGATCTTCTCCCCTCGAATCCGAATAGCTCTTACAGGATGAGGTTGCTTTGTTCCTCGCGATGAAATTCAAAGAGAGTATCGTATATACCCCTACTGAAAAAGCCATTTCCCGATGGTTTTGTAGTTTACTTTGGTGCCGTAGGTCAGGATACCGATGCGGTAGATTTTGGCGGCGACCCAGGTGGTGAAAATAAAGCCACCTACGAGCAGTGCCATTGATAAGATTAACTGCCAGTCGGGTAAGCCGAAGGGAATCCGCATCATCATGGTAACGGGGGAGGTAAAGGGGATCATCGACATCCAGAAGGCTAAGTTTCCGTCTGGTTCGTTGAGAATGGCTGCTAGTGTAACGATAGAGATAATCAGCGGAACTGAAACGGGTAGCATAAATTGCTGGGTATCCGTATCCGAGTCGGCAGCGGAACCTACAGCGGCAAACAAAGCCCCGTACATTAAGTAGCCTCCTAGAAAGTAAAAGATAAAGCAGAAGATGAGTTTAGGAATGTTTACTGAATCAAATGCCGAAGAAATATCCTGCATAGCCTCCAGTTGAGGGCTACTTTCGGGTACTTGCGCCATTGGCATAGTGGTAGTAGGGTCATTCACAACATCAGGAAAGAAGCTACCCGCTACGTTTACAATTAGTAGCGTAAGCCCTACCCAAAGTAAGAACTGGGTTAGCCCTACCGAAGCTACGCCAATGACTTTACCCACCATCAATTGAAACGGACGAACCGAAGAGATAATCACCTCCACAATTCGGCTGGACTTTTCCTCAATCACTCCTCGCATTACCTGAGCACCGTAGAGGAAGATGAAGATATAGATTAAGAAAGCCCCTACGTAACCCACCACCGAGGCTACTTCGGCATTGCCCTGCTGTTCTTTTCCGGCTTGGCTTAGGTTAATGGTATTAATATTTACACTAGTTTCCAGCGCATCGAGCATTTCCTGGCTGATGCTGGAGCGTTCTAGTTTTACATCGCGGATATTCTGACGTAAGGTACGCTTGATGTTGCCTAATAATTGTATACTAGGGTTGGTCTCGGCAAAAAAGGTGACGCCCTTGGGGTCGTCAATATCAATATCAGGAATATACAGCAGTCCGTAGCGGTTGCTCGCCGAAAAGCCTTCCTTCGCTTCGTCTAACGACTGGTTGATGTACTGATAGCGAATATTACCACTCTCATCATCTTCAAAGCTATTGGTTAATAAACCACTTTCGTCAATTACGGCAATTACCTTTTCCTCGCTGCTTTCGCTGGAAGCTAACCATATAGGTACTACCACAATCCCTGCAAAGATCAGTGGCCCGAGAAGGGTCATGATGATGAATGACTTCTTACGAACGCGAGTCCAATATTCCCGCTTAATAATTAATCCTATTTTATTCATTAGGTCTTTTTACAGTTTGATCATTTTGCAATCGCGCCCCGGCGGGGAATCGCACGATGGTTAAGGTACGAGCCAATGCGGCGTGGGAGATTGCTTCGGTATTCGTTCCTCACGCCTCGCAACGCTCGGCGTCCGATGACGCTAAAATAAATATGAGCAGGTACTTACTGCACAGCAGCAATAAAAATTTCATTAACCGTGGGTATCTTTTCTTGAAAACCGTGAATCTCTACTTGAGGGATTAGCTCTTGCAGTAATTCATTTGGGTTGGTTGATTCGGGTATCTTCACCGTTGATTTAATAAAATTTTCCTCGCCATTTTCTTGATTAAGTATTTGATAATCAGAATTTAATCCGTTTAAATTGCCCAGGTGTATTATCTCGTAAGTGTTGGAGCGAAACTGATTTTTAATGTCCTGTTTCCGCCCATCTAGTATCTTTTCAGACTTATTAATTAGGGCAATGTGCGTACACAGTTCTTCTACTGATTCCATTCGGTGGGTAGAGAAAATGATAGTTTTTCCACCTTCCTGAAGCTTCAGAATTTCATCTTTAATCAGATTAGCGTTTACCGGGTCAAACCCAGTAAAGGGCTCGTCCAAAATAATTAAATCGGGCTCGTGAATAACCGTAGCGATGAACTGAACCTTCTGCTGCATTCCCTTCGATAAGTCCTCAATCTTCTTTTCGCTCCAGCCCGAAATTTCTAATCGGACAAACCAATCCTTAATGCGGCGAATAGCATCTGAACGAGATAACCCTTTGAGTTGCGCCAGATAAATTAACTGTTCGCCCACTTTCATTTTCTTATACAGTCCCCGCTCTTCGGGTAAGTAACCAATGTCGGCAATATGCTTGGGCTGCAAGGGTTCATCTTTTATCAAGATTTGCCCAACATCGGCTTCAATAATCTGATTGATGATACGGATCAAAGTCGTCTTTCCCGCCCCGTTGGGACCAAGCAGTCCGAATATAGACTGTCGGGGAATTGTAATATTCACATCCCGAAGGGCTTCGTGGTTAGCGTAGCGTTTCGAGACATGCTGAGCTTCTAGTAGATGCAATGTTTGTTAATTTTGGATGCTAAGAACACAAATTCGCGGTTAGGAATCAAATTCGGTAAACCCACTGGAAAGCCGTAATTTTATCCGAACACTGAATTAGTCGTATCTCGGTACTGTTTATTACACAATTCAACTAAATATTTCCAAAGTTATACTAATTCAAATTATTAACTGCGTAATTTATACTTTATAAAGTGTTGATAAACAAAAGCTTATCATCAACTGTCTGTTTTCAATTTTCAACCAGTATTATGTATAAATATTTTCTTTCCTTAGCATTACTCACCAGCTTTTGCTCGGGATATACTCAAACTACTGAAGTTGATCCGTTAGCCAAACAATATGCTCAAACCATCACCCAGGAAGAGTTGCGGGAGCATTTGCAGATTATAGCATCGGATGACATGGAAGGTAGGGAAACGGGTACTGCCGGGCAAAAGAAAGCCGCCGCATATATCTCTGGCTATTTTGCTGGGTTAAATCTACCTCCGGTGGTAGGAGATACTTCTTATTTTCAGACCTACCCCATCACCGAGAATAAGTGGGAGGAACCCTACATTGAGGTTGATGGACAACGTTTTACCTTTCTGGAAGACTTTTACTCTTTTTTTCGGTTAGCTGACCCCATTGATACTTCTTTTCAGCAAATCACCTTTGCTGGCTACGGTATTTCTAGCGAAAAGTACGATGATTATGCCGAAGTGGATGTAACCGGGGAAGCCGTAATGATATTAGCCGGAGAGCCTCAGGATAAAGAGGGTAATTACTATGTAACCGATTCGTCCGAACCTTCCCGCTTTACCAAAAGCCTAATGGCAAGTTTAGGTACTAAACGTACTTTAGCCGGAATTGAAGACGCAGCTTTGGTAATAGTAGTAGATGATGACTTTAAAAAGCATCTGAACCGCTACTCTATGGCAGCCCGTCGCCCTATCCTGAAGTTGCAGAACAAGTTTGCTCAACCTAGTCTGGTTATTATTTCTCCAAAAATGGCGAAAGCCCTAAGTGGTAAAAATGATTTAGATAAGCTGCAACAGCGTATAGATAAAAAAGGGAAATCCAGTTCGTTCACCAACAAAGTATCACTCAAAGTAGATTTGCAGCAGGATGTGGAGCACATTACCTCCGAAAATGTGCTGGGCTACGTAGAAGGTAGCGATTTGAAAGATGAACTGATCGTGGTTACAGCCCACTACGATCATATTGGTAAGCAGGGGGAATTTATCAACAACGGAGCAGACGATGATGGCTCCGGCACAGTAACTGTATTAGAAGTTGCGGAAGCGTTTGTTGAAGCAAAAGAAGCCGGGAACGGTCCGCGCCGTAGCATACTGTTTATGACCGTATCGGGGGAGGAAAAGGGTTTGTTTGGCTCAAAATACTACACTGAGTATCCGATATTTCCACTAGAGAAAACGATTGCTAACCTGAACATTGATATGGTGGGTCGTATTGACCCTTACCATGCTGAAGATTCTAATTATGTGTACATTATTGGTTCAGATCGGCTAAGTGCCGAGTTGCATCAGGTAAACGAAGAGGCTAACCAAACGTACACTCAACTGAATTTAGACTACCGCTATAATGCTGAAGATGATCCTAATCGCTTCTACTATCGGTCAGATCACTACAACTTCGCTAAGAATAATATTCCGGTTGTTTTCTACTTCAATGGCACTCACGCCGACTACCATCGCCCATCTGATACCATAGAAAAAATTAGTTTCCCTTTGTTACAGAAACGTGCCCAACTGGTATTTCATACCGCTTGGAAACTGGCAAACCGTGATGAACGTATTATGGTGGATAAGATAGAGAAAGGCGAAGGGAGTAAGGAGAACGGTGAGGAATAAATTACAGGTGAAGATAGTAAATAGGTCAATGATAAATTTTGATAATGTCAGTTCCTCTCTCCACTTTTCGCTTTCCATACTCCGTTTTGCCCGGCGACCCAATTTGCTCGCTATTTTCCTTTTCATTCTCGGATGCAGCCAATCGCCCGAAGAGCAGCGGGATGACTTTGTGTTGAGGGGAAATTTACAGTTAGAAGAAGGTGAGTATCAGGAAGCAATTCGTTACTACAATGAAGCTATTAAGATAGACCCTAATGCTGCGATAGCCTATAATAACCGGGGAACAGCCTATACTAATTTGGCGCGTTTTCCCGAAGCCATTACCGATTATACCCGAGCCATTAACTCTCAAGCTAACTACGTAGATGCTTATTTTAACCGAGCGAATGCTTACCAGCAAAATGGTAATTATCAGCGTAGTTTGGCAGATTTAGATACTGTGCTAAGTCACTATCCTGATTCAGCCTACGTACATTTCAGTCAGGGACTGGCTTTTACGGGACTAAAGCGTTACACTGAGGCTAAACAGGCGTTTAGTCAGGCCATTCAATTAGATTCTACCAATGCCGAAAGCTGGGTGAATCGGGCTACGGTATATTATTATCAGCAAGATTACCAGCAAGCCCAAAAAGATATTCAACAAGCAATTGGTTTAGACACTAAGGAAAGTAATGCTTATAATGTTTTAGGGTTGATTTACACGGAAACTCAAGAGTATATTGCTGCAAAACAGGCCTTTACTAAGGCGTTACAATTACAGCCTTACCAACCTTATTTTCTTAACAACCGAGCGTATTTGTACTTGCAATTAGATTCGCTCGCTGCTGCAGAGAAAGACCTAAAAACTAGCATGCGCCTTGATGCAGATAACAGTTATGTTTACCGTAACCAAGGGTTACTTTATTTAAAAAAGAGTCAGGCAGAAGATGCGCTTCGTTTGTTTGAGCGAGCTATTGAGCTAGATGCCGCTACTCAAGGTATTTATTACTACGTTGGGCAAGCACATCAAAAATTGGAACAAATAGAAGAAGCTTGTCAGGCTTGGCAACAGTCGTTAGAAAATGGAAATAGCGAGGCGAATGAAGCTATCCGGCAGTATTGTTCATCAGATATCTAGCACCTTTATTTCAACCCGACGATTCTTTTGCCGATCAGTTATGGTATTATCGCGTGAAATTAGCTGCGTATTACCGTATGCCTTGGTCTTGATGCGCTTCTTACGAATACCCAAATCAACCAGATAATCTTTTACTTTCTCAGCTCGCTCTTCCGATAGGACTAATAATGATTTGCTACCACCTCGGTCGGTATGCCCTTCCAGTTGGATGACCATGTCGGGAAATTTCTCCATGAGCATTTTAATCTCTCCGATAATTGGTTGAGCTTCCGGTCGAATTATACTGACATCACGATCAAACCATATGGTATCTGAAAGTTGAATATAATCACCGGGTTGAGGGATAGGCTGAAGTAATAGGTTTTTAGGCATCACTTCAGAACCATCAGTTTCCAAGGTTAACAGCAGAGGTAAGTAATCAGCAGCGGTAACCTCAAGGTGATATTTCCGGTGTTGTTGTAAATTGAGTTGGTAGTGCCCATCTTGGTCATCAAAAGACCGAATACCCATTACATTGCTGACAGGGCGTAATTCATATCGCACTTTTGCTCCTATAGGCTCTTTTGTTCTAGCATCGAGGATTTTACCAGAAAGATGTACTAGATTATCAGGTTGGGCATAGGAAAGCGTATCGTGGGTTGTCGTCCAAAAACTAATAAGTACGAAAGCGAGACATTTCATCATGCCAATATAATTGTCCATAGGCTACCTGAGAATCAGGTAAATATACGTAATTGAGACAAAAAATATTCCAAAAGTAATATAAAATATAAAATTAATTATAATTAATAGAGTTTTTTTGCTATTCCCTATGTGATTAATGCTTACTCAATCACTTCAAACTCCACTCTTCGGTTAAGCTGGCGGTTTGCAGCTGATGTATTCTTAACTAGTGGGCGTTTTTCCCCGTAGCCTATGGTCACGATGCGCTCGGCGGAGATACCTCGGTGGGTCAGGTAGTCGACTACTGCACCTGCCCGTTTTTCAGAGAGGTTCTGGTTAAAACTATCTGTTCCTGAGGAGTCGGTATGACCCGCTACCCGTAATTTAACATCTGTGTTCTCATTTAAATAGGCAGCGACACCATCCAGGTATGAGTAGGCTTTCTTACCTAAAGCAAAGCTTTCCAGCTCGAACAGAATCTCTTCAGAAGCAATTGCCTTTTTAGTAAGGGAGAGGGAACGAGCAACGTCTACTCCGGATAGGTTATCAGACATATAAATATCGCGGAAGACTAGTTTATCACCATCTGGGTCAATTTCTGCTAGCGCAATTCGTTGGCGATTCAGGGTAGCGAAGCCTTGCTTTTCAGCATAAATATCGTAGGTACCCGGCGCAAGAGTTAATTCATAGCGTCCCTCGCTATCCGTACTGCCCTGACTGCTAGTAGAAGATACTGTATCTGAGACGTTATCGAAGATAACACTAGCTTGCACCGGCATATTATTTTTTACATTATACACTTGCCCTTTCACAATGTACAAAGGCTCAATACGCTGATAAATAGGTACTGATATTTGAAATAAGTCGGAGCTATCAACGGTAGCGCGAGTAAGGAAAGCGTACTGCTTATCTACCGAGATGTTGAAATAAGTATCATCATTTTGGGAGTTAATTACCGGGCCAAGGTTCTCCGGTCTCGTCCAACTCATCCAGGTGTCATCCAAGCGATGACTCACGTACACATCTTCACCTCCGAAGCCACTGTATCCTTTAGAAGAAAAGTAAAGCGTACTGTCATCAGCCATGAAAGGAGCTGATTCATTATCGGCGGTATTAATATTTCTGCCCAAGTTGAGTGGGGCTGACCAAGAATTATCCCCCCGGTTAAAACTCACGTAAACGTCTAGCTCACCAAATCCATCGTCGCGGCGTAAAGACATGAGCAAATATTTCTGATCGTTGGATAAATGGTAGTTAGCTACCTCAGAATAATTGTAGAAGTCAAGAATGTCCATCGGTACGGGTGTTGCCCAGCTACCATCGGCTTGGCGGGAAGTAATAGACACCCCACCTCGCATCTTACCATTTTCTAAGTAACGGTTGCCCAGTAGTAGCGTGTAATTACCATCGTCGTTTAAAGCTACCGAACTAACAAAGTTGTTACCTTTATTATTGAGCGGAATACCAATGTTTTTAGGATCGCTCCACTCACCAGTATTGGGATTGCGTTCTAGATACCAGATGTCTTCAAAATCTCGTTTGCCCCCTACATTATCCGGTGAGTTACGGCTAATAAACATAGTATTACCATCGGGAGACATAATGGGGCTAATGTTAATCATATCTCCAAAATTGGCCTTTACCTTTTCTAGTGCTAACTCAGGGTTGAGATTGGGCACAATGACAATATCAGCCACAGCTGGAACTGATGAACCTGAAATAGCAATGGCATCAATAGCATTATAGCCAGGAACAGCCTCACCTCTCAATACAATCTTTACCGCATTCACCTCGTAGGGGGTAGGGTCAAGGAAGAAATTAAACACTCGCCCCTGGGCTGCTACTGGGGCTGGTTCAAGGGTGGCTGCCAGATATTCATTACCCGAAACATCGTAACAAAAAATCTGGTAAATAGCTCCCGGATTACGAGACTCAGCAATCGCTATTTGCTGAATTTTCATAGGGGTATCAAACCCTACTTTAATAAAGTCTTCTTTATCGGGCTTAGCGGGCATCCAGGCGTTAGGGCTATCACCACTATTACCAGGTAGCACATCGGGTTGTCCCAGAACTTGACGGGGCTCGTATTCAACGTACTGCAAATCCTGCTTGAACAGCAAACGCGGACTGTAAGAAGAAGACACATCTAGTACTTCACTAGCCCATTGAGTTTCTTGAGCGTAATTAAAGACAGGGCAAGCTAAAATAAAGAAAAGAGAAGACAGCAAGATTTTGAACATGTTCAGTGTGGTTTGAATAATTTGTTCAAGAGGCGTTTATGAATACAGTGGTCAAATTTAGGTAAACATGCATACAAATAATATAGATAATGTGGTCAGAAATATGTATAAACAATTCTAATCTTACATTTCATGGTTTTTTATTGGTCTTTTTTGCTAGTAATAAATAATGATGCTACCAAAAAAAGATGACTTAATGAGTTAGAAGCCTAGAAATGTAAGCAGTTATAATATCTTCAAGGTTTGTGGTTTGAACTAAATATTCCCTCGTTACCTTTACTGAAAGGATGACAACTTGAAGTGGATGCGTACTGCTTATATTTTTCTCCTGCTTCTAATAATGACTGGTGCCTGGGCTCAAGATAGGCAGGCGTTGCCCTATCAGCGTGCACTCGTCTTGTATCAGCAGGGAGAGGTTGCTAACTCTTATGAACTAGCTTGGCAAGGGTTAGAAACAACCAAATCGCGTCACGGCGGTCTTAGTCCTGAGTACGCCGATCATTTACGCTTACTATCGCTGATTACTGCATCGTTGTACCAAGATTCACTGGCACTATCGTACACATTACAAGAAATAAAGTGTCGGGAATATCTGTCTTTAACGAATAAATACCCCTTAGCTGAGGCTTGCCAAAACGCAGCAAATCTACATTTATCGTTAGGTGATGTTGAATCAGCCCGGTCAATGATTAGCCGAACCCTGATGCTGTCTGATTCAGTAGAAATACCACAAGATTCGATCAATAGATTGAGGCTCAACGCAGCCAAATTCTATCAGGTAACCGCTGATCGGCGAATAGCAGACTCGTTATATAAACGCATTGAACGCCAATCCTCGGATAGCTTGGTGCGAATGCAAGCTCGTTTTCAACAATGGATACTTCGAGGCGAATTTGATAGAACGAAAGCGGAAGGCTTGATAAATACGCTTCAGCAACGGGGTGATACTACTACTAGCCTATACGCTGAAGTATGTTACCGAAGAGCAAATATGGCTTTGCATGAAGCGGAGTGGCAGGACGCTCGCCAATGGTATGAGATGGCTCGTCGTTTTTATGAAAAGGACTCAGTACAAACTACTTCAATCTACCCTAGTATTTTAAATAACTTGGGAGCAATTGCGCTAGCTGACCAAAACACTGGGCAAGGGGGCTTCCTCATTGAAAAAGCCTTTCGCCACCGATCGGTACCCGCTGAATATGAGCAAGGTAGTTTTTGGGTAGCCTTGGCTAACTTAGCTGCTTATTATCAAGAGCACAGTAATCCGGCAGAAGCCAACATATTATATGCTCGGCATATTCACCTTGACGATACTACTACGGATTACCCCTGGCAATACGCCATCGCTCTCAATAATGTTGCTGCTTTACAGCAAGGTGAAGGTAATTACAAACAAGCAGCTCAGTATTTTCGGCGGGCTATTGAAGTGCTAAGGCAAAACAGGTTGCCAAGTCGACGGGCATTACTGCACCAAGCTTCAATTTACAGTAACGCGGCCCGTAATTTTCAAGATTTGGTGCGCTTCGATACAGCCATCTTTTATCATCAGAAATCATTAGAACTAATTAAGCAAGCGGTTGGACGGGAAAGCCCGACCTACGTAGCCGCTATTAGTGGGATGGCAGCACTGTACCATGATATTGGGTATTTGGTTGAGGCTGAAATATTTTTTCAAGAAGCAATTACCATTCAGAAGAAACTCAGTGGAAAAAAAGAAAATGTGTATGCTAATTTGCTCAGCAACTACGCTTTAGTCTGCCAAGCCGCTGGTAATTACTCTAAAGCCATCGAGCTGATGGAGACGGCTATTGAAATAAAAGAAGAAATTTTGGGGGCAAGGCATCCTGAATACCTAGCAACGCTCTCTAATGTTGGTCTACTGTACATGGAGGAGGGAAAGTACGCTCAATCTCGACCGATGCTTGAGTTAGTGGTTAATGTACAACAGGAAAGACTAGGAATAGAGCATCCGGCTATGATTAGCAGTTACCTGAACCTAGCTCGCCTGGAAATAGTTACTGGTAACTACCCTGAAGCCGAGCCGCTATTACAGCAAGCTTACGACCTTTCATTAGAGTACTTTGGCGAAGAGCATCCTGAGCAAGCAAAGGTACAGCTAGAAATGGCAAAGTTTTATTTCACATTGGGAAATTTTACTAAGGCGAAACCTCTTTTACTAGCTAGTAGAGCGATTTTTTATGATGCCTACGGAGCTTATCATCCTGATCTAGCAGCAACCTATCAGAGCCTTGCGGCTCTTTATGCCGCGCAAGACAGTGTTACACTTGCTGAGCAATATTATCAGCAGGCACTTAGTATAGATGCTAATACCCTAGGAAAACAGCATCCATCCTATGCTGCTACGTTAAGTAACTTGGCTACGCTGTACCAGAACAATAATGATTATGAGCAAGCCTTACCATTATTGGAAGAGTCGCTCACTATTAGCGAAAAGATATTAGGTAAGGATCATCCGTACTATTCAACCACTCTACTCAACTTAGGCTTACTCTATCAAGACCTGAACGAGTTCGAGAAAGCTACTGAATATATTGAACAGGCAGTGACGGTGCGTCGGGAAGTATTAGGTGAAATACACCCTGATTTTGCTTACGCTCGTTACAGTCAAGCCGTTTTGTACCATAAACTAGAACAATATCAAAAGGCCGAAAATATCTTTTACGAAGTAGTTGAAAACTATATCGGGCAAATCCAAAACTATTTCCCTTCACTCAGTGAGCAAGAAAAAGGGGCATACTATCAGCGGGTAGAACCCGTCTTTCATGCTTTTCGCGATTTTGTAATTGATCAGACGTATTTCCGAGCCGGAGAGATAACCAAAGCTCGTAAACAACGGTTGCTGAGCAAACTGTACAACCTGCAACTAGTCACTAAAGCGATGCTTCTGGATGCATCTTATCAACTTCGCCAGGCTATTGAAGCCCGGAGTGATCCTGAAACAGTTCGTGAATATGAGCGTTGGTTGGCAGTGAAAGAGCAATTGGGACAACTATATACCCTGTCCCGGCGGGAAAGAGCTAAGCAAAGGAAAGTTGTTGCCACCCTAGAGGGAGAGGCTACTGAATTAGAAAAGAAGCTATCCCGTAAGTCTGAAACATTTGCTACCACAGTAGACAGTAAACAGATAACCTGGCAACAGGTACAACAGCAACTTGATCCGACAGAAGCCGCCGTAGAGGTTATACGTATTGCCCGGGATACCACTGTTCTATACGCAGCTCTGACCTTAACCTCAGATGACATTGCTCCCCAACTGTGTTTCTTTCCTGAGGGTAAGGTCATGGAGAATAAAAACTATTATTATTATCAGAATGCAATTAAGTTTCGCATTACTGATGAACTATCGTACGAAAAGTATTGGGCACCTATCTGGAAACAACTGTCTGGAAAAGTAGAGACGATATATCTGGCACCCGATGGAGTTTATCATAAGATTAATATTAACAGCTTGTACCACGCTGATTCAGAGCAGCATGTGATTGATGAAGCAGACTTACGATTGGTTAGCAGTACCCGCGATCTGATCCGTTCTCCCGAAGCCCAGCCGGAAAAACTTGCCTACTTAATTGGTTCACCTGACTTTCAGTTCAGGGTAGGTTATCAAAGTAGTGAGGCAATAATTCAGTCTGAGGAGATTGTCTCACCTACAGCTTTCAGTATGCTAGAAAGTACCCCGTTTTTGTTTGGAATCCGGGAACTGCCCGGCACCCGAAACGAGGTAGAGGCAATTAGTAATATGTTGACTCAGAAGCAGTGGGTTACTAAGGCCTATCTAGGCACGGAGGCCCGGGAAGAGATGGTGAAGTCTGTTAGGTCTCCAAGAGTGTTGCATATTGCTTCTCACGGTTATTTTATGACTGATCTTCCAGAAAATGGTCCAAGTAATCGAGCGTATGGAATTCATTTGCAGAATATTTCAGTAAATCCACTACTGCGATCAGGACTGTTGCTAGCGGGTGCTGAGTATACTGTTCATCGTCAAAACTCATCAGATTGGGAGATAGAAGATGGAATTTTAACTGCTTACGAAGCGATGAATCTACGGTTGAATGATACCGAGTTGGTTGTGCTGAGTGCGTGTGAGACAGGTTTGGGTGATATTAGAAATGGCGAGGGAGTGTATGGGTTACAGCGATCTTTTCTAATAGCAGGGGCTCAGAGTGTGCTGATGAGCTTATGGAATATAAGTGATAATAGCACTGCTGAATTAATGCAGCTTTTTTATCAAAACTGGCTCACTGGTCAGAGCAAACATCAGGCGCTTAGAAATGCCCAATTGAGTATTAGGAAACAACGTAGCGACCCTTATTACTGGGGTGGTTTTGTACTTTTGGAGAGGTGATTTCTGAATTCGAAATGAATGCATGGAGCAAGTGAGTAGAGACATCTTTAGAAGAAAAAAAGAAATTCTTCTGGTATGATCGACCAGCCATTTGTAATTTATCAGCACTAAGTACAGATGAGCGCATTGGATGAGGTCAGTAGGGGTGACTCTGAGATAAATATGTTTTAGTATTTTAGCAGAATAAGGTCGTCTTTCACCTTGATACGGACAGGGTTGGAGAGCAGTTGGAACATTAGCCTTATCCAAAAAAATGTAAGCGAACAGCTTTCCTTCTGTTCTTGTTGAATAACTAATGCAATCAGTTGCATTATTGCAAAACCATATTTATGGTCTACACTACGCTACAACTTTTATGAAAAACTCTGTAGGAAATATCCGTCAGCCCGTTCTTTGGACATTATTGGTATCGACCTTTCTTATCTTTGTTTACGCTATATGGATTACATTCAATCCTCTCTCTTCCGATAAAGTAGACTTTAATGCCGAGGTTCGCCCGATTCTCAATAAAAAATGCATCACCTGCCACGGAGGGGTAAAGCGGTCGGGTGGATTTAGCTTGTTGTTCCGCTCGGAGGCACTAAGTGTGAATGAATCGGGTAAGCGGGCGATTGTCCCAGGCGATCCGCATACGAGTGAAATGCTACAACGTATTACATCTGATGATTCAGAGGAGCGTATGCCTCCCGAAGGTGATCCACTTTCAGAGGAAGAAGTTTCTATTCTAATTAAATGGATTGAACAGGGTGCTTACTGGGAAGATCATTGGGCGTATATAAAGCCACAACCAGTGAAGGTGCCTGAAACTGAAGCAGCTTGGGGCGATAGTGAGATTGATGCATTTGTGCTACATCGCTTAGAGCATGAACAAATTGCGCCCTCACCCGAGGCAGATAAAGCTACCTTACTTCGCCGACTTTCACTTGACTTAACTGGCTTGCCTCCCACACTAGAAGAGACTCGGTCATTTCTTAATAATAGTAGCGAACAAGCCTATGAAGAAGAAGTAGATCGACTGCTGACTTCGCCTCGTTTCGGTGAACGCTGGACAGCTCTATGGATGGATCTGGCTCGCTACGCCGACTCCAAGGGATACGAAAAAGATGACTATCGTTCCATCTGGCAGTACCGTGACTGGTTGATTAAGGCTTTTAATGAAGATAAGCCTTTTGATCAATTCACCATTGAGCAACTAGCAGGGGATTTGCTACCCAATCCTACGGACGAACAGCGTGTTGCTACGGCTTTTCATCGGAATACCATGAATAATGATGAAGGAGGTACTGATGATGAAGAGTTTCGGGTAGCTGCAGTGATTGATCGGGTGAATACCACTTGGGACGTTTGGCAAGCTACGACCATGGCCTGCGTACAGTGTCATAGCCACCCTTATGATCCTATCCGTCATGAGGAGTACTATAAGTTTTTTGCTTTTCTTAATAATTCAGCTGATGTAGATGTTCCCAGTGAGTCGCCCAACCTGACTACCTTTAAACAGGAACAGGATCAACAAAAACTGGAAAGCCTAAAGAATTGGGTCATCCGGCATACTAGCTCCGCAGATGATAAGCTTCAAAAAGCCCAGCAGTTTGTTAACCTAGTCAGAGTTACTGAGCCTAAAATTCATCCTAGTGTTTTTGATACAATTGCTAATGGTGCGTTACGAGACGGTAAGTACCTCGTGGTAGAAGACGGTGGGTTTGCCCGATTATCGGATGTGCCTTTGAAGGGTGAAACCCAACTTCTAATTAGTTATAGTGCCAACCACAGTCGAGGTAAGGTAGAAATACGATTGGATAGTTTGAACGGAGAGCGATTGGCTACCTGGAATATAGAGAAAAACCAAGGTGGCTGGCGATTTGAAGCTACCGCTATTCCTATCAAAAGTATTAACGGTAAGCATGATTTATACTTCAAATTTAGCGACCCTAAGAAAGAAGGCGAGATTGCTACGATAGAATGGCTGCTGTTTCATGAGGCGCTTCCGGGTAAGGCTCAGCCACAGTATCAGCAGCAACAAAATAACCTCATAGCACTACTTAATAATCCGGAAGTCATTCGTACTCCAATCATGGTCGATCGTCCGGAGCGTTTTCAGCGAACAACCCATGTTTTTGAGCGAGGTAATTGGCTAGTTCCGGGTGAGGAAGTATCTCCTGACGTGCCTCAGGCCTGGCCAGCTTTGCCCGATGGTGCCCCTGATAATCGGTTGGGTATGGCACAGTGGCTGGTGAGCAAAGAAAATCCTTTAACGGCTCGAGTCATGGTAAATCGGTTGTGGGCGGAGCTGTTCGGAATAGGTATTGTGGAAACGATAGAAGATTTTGGAACTCAGGGAGCTAAACCATCCCACCCTGAACTACTCGATTGGCTGGCACTACAATTCATGCACGAGCACGATTGGAGCATCAAAGGGCTACTTAAGCAAGTAGTCATGTCATCTACGTACCGCCAATCATCCGAGGTAAATCCAGAATTGCTCGAGCTGGATCCTCGTAATCGTTTGCTGGCTCGAGGACCTAGGTTTCGGCTCACTGCTGAGCAAGTTCGCGACCAGACATTAGCAGTGAGTGGTTTATTAAGCGAAAAAATGTATGGACCGAGCGTAATGCCTCCTCAGCCCGAAGGAGTGTGGCAGGTAGTTTACAGTGGGCGGTCATGGGAAACTAGCATAGGGGAAGATAAGTATCGGCGGGCACTGTATACGTACTGGCGCCGTACGAGTCCTTACCCATCTATGATTGCGTTTGATGGGCCTAGCCGGGAGTTCTGCGTCACCCGCCGAATCAATACGAATACACCTTTGCAAGCCCTCGTCACGCTAAATGACCCAGTATACGTAGAAGCTGCTCAGGCACTAGCTAGACAGATGCAACAATCGGCTTCCGGAGTTTCTGAGCAATTGCAGTTTGGCTATGAACGGGCAATAATCAGAGATGCTGATCAATCCAAGCTGGATCAGTTAGAAACACTTTATCAGGAGGCTCAACAATACTACCGCGAAAACCCAGAGGAGATTACGAAGATGGCGGGTAATGATGATGCTGATTTAGCTGCCCTGACGGTAGTAGCAAATGTTATATTGAACTTAGACGAATTTGTAACCAAAGCCTAAATATGAATATTTATCAGGAAAAGCAATACCGGGAATTGCAACTTGAAACGCGACGGCATTTCTTAAAGAAATGTACTTCGGGATTAGGTGGGGTGGCTTTGGCTTCTTTATTTGGCTGTAATCTGGACAGTAGCCCAGCAGCCTCCGCTCCGGTAGCTCCTTTCCCGACTAATCCTATGGCTCCAGGTATTTCACATTTTGCGGGCAAGGCCAAGCGGGTGATCTATATGCACATGGCGGGTTCGCCCTCTCAGCTAGAACTGTTTGATTACAAACCTGAATTGGAAAAGCTACACGCCAAAGACTGTCCTCCATCATTATTGGAAGGTAAGCGTTTTGCATTTATTCAAGGAGTACCTAAAATGCTAGGGCCTCAGGCGAAATTCTACCAGCGAGGTGAGAGCGGTATGATGATTTCGGATCGGCTACCTCATTTATCCACTGTGGCTGATGAGATTACCGTAATTAAATCACTGCACACGGATGAGTTTAATCACGCTCCGGCTCAACTGCTGCTGCAAACCGGTAGTGCCCGTCTAGGACGGCCTAGCTTTGGCTCTTGGGTAACCTACGGCTTAGGCAGTGAGAATGAAAACCTACCCGGTTTTATCGTGCTGGTATCGGGGGGGAAAACTCCTAGTGCTGGAAAAAGTGTGTGGGGGAGCGGGTTTTTGCCGTCTATCTATCAGGGAGTTCAGTGCCGTTCGCAAGGCGATCCGGTGCTGTATGTTTCTAACCCAGATGGGATGAGTGGCGATTTGCGTCGGAAAACACTAGATGCGATAAACCATATTAATCAGAAGGAATATCAGGAAGTGGGTGATCCAGAAATTTTGACCCGTATCTCACAGTACGAAATGGCTTTTCGCATGCAGACTTCAGTTCCTGAGGTAATGGATATTGAAGATGAGCCTGAATACATCCATGAAATGTACGGAACCGAACCAGGTAAGGCTTCTTTTGCTAATAATTGTCTGTTGGCTCGTCGTTTAATTGAACAAGGGGTACGCTTCGTGCAGCTCTTCGACTGGGGGTGGGATACACACGGTGATAGCAGAAATACTGCTTTGGAAGCAGGATTTATCGATAAATGTAATCAGGTAGATAAGCCGATGACTGCCCTTCTCAAAGATTTGAAACAGCGAGGCTTATTGGATGAAACTCTCGTGGTTTGGGGGGGGGAGTTTGGTCGTACCCCGATGCAAGAAAACCGTAACGGTAAAACAATGCCTTTTATGGGGCGGGATCACCATACCGAGGCGTTTACCATGTGGATGGCCGGAGGAGGGCTGAAACAAGGATTCTCGTTAGGTGAGACTGACGAAATCGGCTACTATGCCATTAAAGATCGGGTACATATTCACGATCTGCACGCCACGCTGTTGCACTTGTTAGGAATGGATCATGAGAAATTAACGTATCATTTTCAGGGGCGGGATTTTCGCCTGACTGACGTACACGGCAAAGTGATAAAGAAAGTGTTAGCGTAGACTTGAGGTGGCAAACTGCTAATTGATTATCGTAAGAAAAAGGCTTATTTTAGTAGGTAATTTCACTACAGAAGCTAAGGGAGCTTTTGTTAGTACTTTCACTCAGTATAACTCTTAACAACAACGACTATTTTGGAAACTCCTGATATTGTTCTCTTCTTCGGACGCTTTCATCCGATCATTCTCCACTTACCTATTGGCTTTTTATTGTTAGCATTTTTGCTAGAACTTCTATCAAGGCTTGAGCAGTTTAAGATGTATCGTCCGGCAGTGGGACTAGCTCTTTTATTAGGGGCAGCTTCGGCATTCGTAGCAGCAGTTTTGGGCTATATGCTGGCACAAGGCGGTGGTTATGGTGATGAATTACTAGGACTACACCAGTGGTTAGGCATTGCTACGGTAGTGCTAGCGGTGATTGCTTACGTGCTATACTTGCAAAGAAACAAACGGGAAAACCCTGCATTGGACAAAACTTATGTATCAGCCCTTTCTGTTATGGTGCTCGTACTGATGGGAGCAGGGCACTACGGCGGCTCACTTACCCATGGTTCTGATTACCTCACGCAGTACATGCCCAATCCACTGCGGAAAATTGCGGGTTTGCCTGAAAAAGAAAGCAAAGAGGCTAAGCCCATCACCAATCTGGAAGAAGCAGTGGTATACGCCGAAATTGTTCATCCTATTTTAGATTCTCGCTGTGTTTCTTGCCATAACCCTGATAAGAAGAAAGGTGAACTGATGATGCACACGGCTGAAGCATTGCTAGCCGGAGGAGAGAACGGGGATATTTTTGTGCCCGGTGACCCTGAAACAAGCGAAATGCTCGTTCGTGTTCATTTACCTGAAGAAGATGAACATCATATGCCGCCTGATGGTAAAATTCAACTTACTGACGAGCAAATTACTCTGCTTAGTTGGTGGATAGCGCAGGGAGCTTCGTTCGATAAGACCGTAGCCCAGCTTGAAGTTGATGAGGAAACTCAGTCGGTTTTGAACACACTGGTTGATCCCAATGCCAATAAAACGGAAGTTGAAATTCTGTTAGCCTCAGAGATTACTCCCGCTGATGAGCAATTGGTCAACGGTATTCAACAGCGAGGAGTGATGATTATGCCTCTGGCGGAAGAGGTTCACTGGCTGCAAGTGAATGTGCCTCGCTCGGCTTCGGCTGACTCACTCATGAGTGAGCTTAGTAAAGCTGCGGAGCAAATCACCTGGTTGGATTTAGGAAATACCAAAACTACGGATGAAGCACTAAAAGTACTGTCTCAATTCAAGAACCTCACTCGACTGCATCTAGAGAATACAAAAGTGACCGATTCCGGATTGTCAGCTATTTCTGAATTACCTTATCTGGAGTATCTCAACCTCTACGGTACCAAGGTTACCGACGAGGGTGTGCAGCAACTAGCTCAGATGAAGAATCTGCGTAGACTCTACCTATGGCAGACCGAAGTTACTAAACAAGGTGCTACTCAATTGCAGGAAGCTAACCCTAACTTAGAAATCAACTTAGGAGTAGAAGACTGGAATGCTGTAAAAGCCGACAGTGCCGTGGCTTTGCGTTAGACCTTCGCTCACTTGTATACTAGAGTGTATTGGATTGAGAGCTTTGATAGTGGGGCTGCCGTAGGTATTATGCCTAGACCTAGAGGGGGTGACTGGTTAGAAGATGAAATCAGAAAACTAAAAGTTGACGGAGTACAAGTAATAGTCTCTCTTTTAGAAAGAAGTGAGGTTCAACAATTAGGTCTCAACAACGAAGAAGCAACTTGTCGTAAACATCAAATAGAGTTTATCAATTTCTCAATAGTTGATAGGGATGTCCCTTCAGATCAGTCGGCAACTAATGACCTTGTTTCCGTGCTGAAAAAGAATATTCTTGATGGCAGAAAGACAGTGATACACTGCCGGATGGGTATTGGACGATCCACTATAATTGCTGGAGTAATATTATTAGAGTTCGAAATGAGTGTTGAGCAGATTATTAACAAGATTAGAGAAATCAGAAAGATCGAAGTGCCTGATACAGAAGAGCAAACCCAATGGTTGCGCCAGCAAGAAATGCTAAGGAAAAATGCAAAATGATATCTCAAGCCCGAAAGCTGGTAAAACCAATTTTTTAATCCGACAAGCAACGGTAGATGATATTCCGGTTCTAAATCAGATTGTACAAATTTCCATCCGTCAACTTGGTGGTAAATACTACTCACCTCAGCAAGTAGAAAGCTCACTGAAATATCTATTTGGTATCGATACCCAGATAGTGCTCGACGGTACATACTATGCAGTTGAGAAAGCAGACGAAATAGTGGCTTGTGGGGGTTGGAGCCGTCGTAAAACTCCGTTTGGTGGTGATCAGGCTAGTAAGCAACTCAATTACGAGCTACGCAATCCAACTGTAGATCCGGCGGTTATTCGGGCTTTTTACGTTCATCCGAATTGGGCTCGTCGGGGTATTGCTCGTCAGCTTCTTCATCACTGTGAAACCCAGGCACTTCGTGACAGCTTTGGTTGGTTTGAGCTTACTGCCACGCTGAGTGGCTATTCGTTTTATTCCTGCTACGGCTATCAAGAAGTTGAGAAGATAGCCATGACACTTCCTGATTCCATCACTATTCCCGGAATGAAGATGGTGAAACACCCTTAGTTCTCTGCTAAAAGATTACCTGTTAACTTGTATATACAAGTTGAGTTTCTATCTTTGTAGAAATACTTCTATGAAACTCCCGCGCTACAAGCAGCTTCATCAACGGCTTAAAAGTGATATACTTTCCGGGCATTATGCTGAAGGAAGTTTGCTTCCTTCGGAAAACACATTAAGTGCTCAGCATAAAATTACCCGAGTGATGGTTCGTCAGGCACTCAGCGCGCTGGAGCAGGAAGGCTACATTGCCCGTCGGCAGGGAAAGGGAAGTATTGTCTGCGCTCAACAACCCGCTTTGGGGCTACTTTCTTTCCGAGGGTTTTCGGAAGTGTTAGGCGAAACCGAACATTCGGCTACTTCTCAATTCCTGAGTAAGCCACATGCTACTACTTGGAGTAAAGATTTTTTCTTTGATCTGTCAGTGAGCGAGCAGAAGGCTGGGTGTATCACGATTGAGCGTCTGCGAAAAGTTGATGATCAGCCGGTGATGCTAGAATTCACTTACCTCCCTAATTTAAATATTCCCAATTTTTGTGATAAAAAGTGGGTTCAAGGCTCGTTGTTTCGTATGCTCTATTGGTATTATCAATTGGAAATTACGAATGTAGATCAGCGTATTCGCGCTCTGGCTGCTGAAGCTGAAACTGCCGAACAATTTCATTTAGATATGGGAACTCCTATTCTACATATCCACCGAAAATACGGCACCAACCGACCAAACTACTTCATATACAGCTCACTTTACTGCAACACTGAACACTACGCCATCGGCACCATCATAAAATAATTAAGCTTTCAATTTTCAACTAACGAAACATGGATAAGATTACCGAACTCGCCAAAATGATTGACCACTCGTTGTTACACCCCACTATGACCGACCAGGACTTAACCGAGGGTTGCGAATTAGCTAAAAAATACAACGCCGCTTCGGTCTGTATCAAGCCTTACGCCGTGCCAATGGCAGTAAAGTTACTACAAGGTTCTGATGTAGCCGTAGGAACCGTAGTGGGTTTTCCGCAGGGAAGTTCAACCACTGAAATAAAAGTTCAAGAAACGAAGCAGGCTTGCCGAGCGGGAGCCACTGAAATCGATATGGTAGTTAATATCGGGAAAGTACTGAGTGAAGAATGGGAGTACGTAACTAATGAAATAAAAGCAGTAACAGACGAATCTCATAAACATGGAGCTATTGTAAAGGTGATTTTTGAAAATGATTTTTTGGATAACGATCAGCATAAAATCAAGCTATGCGAAATTTGCAGTGAGCTAAACGCTGATTTTGTGAAGACCTCCACTGGCTACGGTTTTGTGAAGGGCAGCGACGGAAAATACTCCTACCAAGGAGCTACCCATCCCGACCTCAAACTAATGCGAGAACACAGTGCCCCCCAAGTACAGGTGAAAGCAGCCGGAGGAGTGCGCACTTTGGATGATCTTTTAAAAGTGAAAGAGTTAGGCGTTACTCGCATTGGAGCTACGGCTACCGCTACCATTTTGAACGAAGCTCAGAAGCGCTTTGGCGATGGCAGCGTAGCTGTAGAAGAAAATCCTAAAGAAGATCCTAGCGGGTATTAGTCTTTCCGTACAACAACCTAACCAATGGATTTATCAGCAAGGCTAGATGATTTAAGTAGTCATCTGGAGACGTTTGATCCAAACCCGGAAGAGGTACCAGTATTTATCGGGTTAGATGGCTACATCGACAAGATTCAGAAAGTGGTTCAGGCACAGGATGGGCAATCGCGTTTGTACTATCCAACAATCGATACTTTTGCCAAGCGTATTGAGCGGGCAGCAGGATTAAGTGCTCAACTAGAACTAGTTTCTCAGGAGGTAAAGTTAGGCGGTAATGCCCCGATTATGGCGCACGCGCTGGCTTCCCTAGGAGTTTTAAATTATTGTCTGGGTAACTTTGGCTCTCCGGTAATTGATCCCTTGTTCGAGCAAATCCATTCGCAGAGTAAGCTGATTTCGTTAGGAGCACCCGCTGAAACCAATGCTTTAGAATTTGACGATGGTAAGCTCATCTTATCCGAAGTAAGTCCTTTTCAGACGATTGACTGGAATTTTGTGAAGGAGACGGTCGGTATGGCTAATCTAACGCGGTACTGCAACTCGACTAAATTTATCGCTCTGGTAGACTGGTGTAATCTACCGTTGGCTACTGACGTCTGGCGAGGAATCAGTCAGGAACTTATTCCTCAATTGACGAATTCCCCTCGTCACTTCTTTTTTGATTTGGCTGACCCTACTAAAAAGTCGCAGACCGCTATTGAGGAGGTGCTAGAAGTGATCGGTAGCTTTAGCAAGTACGGAACAGTTACGCTCGGACTAAACGAAAACGAAGCTCGCCGACTTGCAAAAACTATTGAAATTCAAACCGGGAAATCTGCCGGAGATGAGTTAAACGAGGTTTGCTTATTCATCTACGAACACACGAATTTGACAAATTTGTTGGTACATCCGCTAAACCGTTCTATTATTGTAAGTCCCCAGGGTATACAGGCAATTCCCGGGCAGGTAGTCGCTAAACCGCGTATTTCTACAGGGGGTGGTGATAACCTAAACGCTGGATTTTGTTTTGGACAATTAGCCGGATATTCGCTGGAAGACTCTGCTTTGCTGGGGATGGCTACTTCCGGGGCTTACGTGCAAAATGGCAAAAGCCCCAGCCGATCTGAATTAATTTTTTACCTACAAAACTGGAAAAACAACCTATGAAAACCTTACAAATTGGCGTAGCTGGACTTGGTTTTATCGGACCCGCCCACATTGAGGCTCTACGTCGTATCCCTAATCTTCACGTAGCAGCGATCAGCGATATGAACAAGGAGATTGCTCAGGAAAAAGCGGATCAACTCGGCGTTTCAGCAGCTTATGGTAGTTACGAAGAATTGTTGGCTCACGATGGTCTAGATTGTATTCATATCTGTACACCCAATCATTTACATTACCCAATGGCGAAGGCGGCTTTGGAAGCGGGTATTAATGTGGTTTGTGAAAAGCCACTATCCATGACTATTGCCGAAGCCGAAGAATTGGTGGAGCTAGCTAAAAAAACTGGTTTAGTGAATGCCGTTCACTTCAACATTCGTTACTATCCGCTAGTACGGCAGATGAAAGCGATGCGGGAGAATGGTGATCTGGGAGATATTTACTCTGTAATCGGTACGTATCTGCAAGATTGGCTATTTTACGCTACCGATTACAACTGGCGATTGGAGCCTCAGTACTCCGGCGATTCCCGAGCTATTGCCGACATAGGTTCTCACCTGATGGACTTGATTGAGCACGTAACAGGTCTGCAAATTAAGGAAGTGATGGCAGACTTTTCTACCGTTCATCCCACCCGGAAGAAGCCACTGAAGCCGGTAGAAACCTACTCTGGTAAAATGCTGAAACCAGAAGATTACGCTGATGTACCCATAGAAACAGAGGATTTTGCTACCGTATTACTTCGCTTCAGTAATGGTAACAAAGGAGTTCTGACTGTCAGTCAGGTTTCCGCCGGACGTAAAAACCGTATCAACGTGGAGATTGCTGGCTCCAAGAAAACCGTAGCCTGGTGCTCGGAGTCGCCTAATGAAATCTGGATTGGTGAACGGGATGTACCGAATGGACAGCTATTGCGTGACCCGGCTTTAGTAGATGGGGCAGCTTCTAAGCTAATTTCTTTCCCCGGTGGTCACAACGAAGGGTTCCCTGATACATCTAAGCAATTGTTCAAGCAGGTATACGGAGCCATCCGTGGCGGTAAGCATGAAACTAATATGTACCCAACTTTCGCTGACGGATTGCGAGAACTTTATTTAGGCGAAGCCATCGTAGAGAGTAATAGAAAGCAGGCTTGGGTAACGATCTAGTGTGTAATCGTAGATGCAATCCATTGATCTCATACGAGATAATTTAGAGAAGAGTACTAGTCGGGTGCTGGTGCGTATTGAAGATATGAGTAACTACGGTACAGTGTTTCCGACACCGAATGGAGGATGTCACACTCTTTGGGTACTCGGACACTTAGCATATATTGAGGCGCTGGTTATTAGGGTATTTATGCTCGCTGAACCCAATCCTTTGCAAGACTGGAAAGAAATATTTGATGGGGCAGAAGTAGCTGGTGATGTTAATCAATATCCTTCGTTTAATTTCGTTTTGACCAGATGCCGCGAGATGCGTCAATCAACTATGAGCTTACTTGATTCGCTCACCGAAAACGATCTTGATAAGAAAAGTCAGAACGCACCCGAGGGCTTCGAGGATATGTTTGGTACCTATCGTCATTGTTTTCAGTTTGCCGCTGATCACTGGTATATGCACCGTGGCCAATTGGCTGATGCACGCCGTGCCGCCCGGCTAGAACGAATGTGGTTCTGAACTCATAACTACAGGTCGTGCGGAATACAATAGAAACTTGAAAATTACTAAATACCCGCTATTCCACCAACGTCAAACCATCATGCAACAACTTGGATTTGTGAGTGCCATTCTGGCCGAAAAACCCTTTGAAGAAGTTATCGATTTTGCTTCCGAAAATAAGTTTGCTTGTGTAGAAATCATGTGCTGGCCTGTCGGGAAAGCTGAACGTCGCTACGCTGGGGTCACTCATATTGATGTGGACGAACTGGATGATGAGAAAGTAAACTACATTCAGGGCTATCTAAAACAGAAAAACATCTTTATTTCCGGACTTGGATATTATCCCAATCCGCTAGCGGCAGACGAGGCAAAGGCGGCTCAGGAGATTGAGCATATTAAAAAACTTATTCCGGCGGCGGCTAAACTAGGAATTCCGGTAATCAATACATTTGTGGGGCGAGAACCCAGTCGTAGTGTGGATGATAATTTCGCGGTGTTCAAAGAGCGTTTCCCCGAGATTGTTAAAGTTGCCGAGCAGTATAATGTCAATATCGGTATTGAAAACTGCCCGATGTTCTTCACTCAGGATGAGTGGCCTGGAGGGAAAAATTTAGCCTACAGTCCCGCTCACTGGGATCGAATGTTTGATATTATTCCTAGTCCCCGTTTAGGTTTAAATTATGACCCTTCTCATTTGGTATGGATGCAAATGGACGAAATTCAGCCCATTTATGACTACAAAGATCGCATCCACCATGTACACTTGAAAGATGTGAAGGTCTACCGCGATAAGCTTAATCGGGTAGGGGTACTGGCTACTCCGCTGGAGTATCATTCGCCTAAATTACCTGGTTTGGGGGATGTCCGTTGGCGAGATTTTTTTTCAGCCCTGACCACTATTGGCTACAAAGGGCCAACCTGCATTGAGGTGGAAGACAAAGCCTTTGAAGATTCAGAAGAGGCCATCAAATCTTCCATTCTGATTGCCCGAAATTACGTAAGCCAGTTTTTAGTAACCTAGTAAAAGGAGTGAAGATTCGAGGTTATCTTCCCGGATCTACTGCTTATTATGTAGGAGACCCCGCCCCACGCTGGGCGCGTGCGGTTCCCCGCCGGGACGTCCACCGGAATTCGCCTTGCTCATCCGGGGATATAGCTTTATACAACTTAGGATTACTTGTTCAATACTCAGCTTCTTCGCTGGCGAGAATCCGAACTACCATTCCGTCCATATCATCGGCGAGGCGCATTTGACAAGCCAAGCGACTAGCGTCGGTCACTTCGGGTAATGTATCCAGCATATCCAGTTCTGGGTCAGTGGCTTCTTTGTATGAATCGTCACCTTCTACAACTTCCACGTGACAGGTAGCGCAAAGAGCCATTCCTCCGCAAGTGGCTTGCACTGGATAGTCAGACGCTTTTAGCAACTCCATCAACGATAACTGCACGTCAGTGGGTGCTTCAATCGAGCGTCGCTCACCGTTTTCTTCTTCTACAAAAATTGTGATTAAATCGTCTGCCATAAACTATTAGTCATTTGGGTTTGGGAGTGAGATATTAGGTAATCGCTAAACCCGCGCGGCGGTCGCCTAATCCCTAATCTCCAAAGCCAAGCTTTTACATTGTTGGGGCTCCATTTACCGTTGTATACTTAAAACTAGGCTTCTTACCACCACTTACAATACGGTAGGCTGAGTGCGACATTAGTGCCGCTTCATGAAAGCCGCAGAGAATTAGTTTTAGTTTACCAGGGTAGGTGTTTATATCGCCAATGGCATAAATACCGGGCACATTGGTGGAATAATCTTCGGTATTTACCACAATGGCATTGCGGTCTAGATTCAAGTTCCAATTAGCAATCGGTCCGAGTTTTGGGCTTAGACCAAATAAAGGAATGAAATAGTCAGTGTCAACGATCACTGAATTTTTTGCTTTATCAGTAATGACACAGGCATTGAGTTTACCATTTCCTTGAATGGCGGTGACATTAGCGTTGAGCTGTAGATTGATCTTTCTCTGATCAGCCAAACTCATCACTTTCTCGGCTGAATCAGGTGCACCCCGAAAAGTACTACCTCGGTGCACTAACGTTACTTCCTCAGCTAGCTCAGAAAGATACAGTGTCCAGTCCAGGGCGGAGTCGCCACCTCCGGCGAGTACTAGCTTTTTACCTCGGAACTTCTCTGGGTTTTTAATGATGTAAGCGATGCCTTTGCCTTCGTATTGTTCCAGATTTTCAACGGCGGGTTTGCGAGGTTCGAAGCAACCTAAACCACCGGCAATGACGACCACTTTACAGAATACTTCGGTACCTTCATTAGTTTGTAATCGAAACGAATCATCTTCTTGTCGCTCCAATTCTTCAACTCGTTCGCCCAACGTAGCGGTAGGGTGGAAGGGGGCGATTTGTTGTTCTAGATTATTTACTAAATCCTGAGCAAGAATATCAGGGTAGCCCGGAATATCATAAATAGGTTTCTTGGGATAAATTTCGGATAACTGACCACCAATCTGCGGTAGAGCATCAATTAGGTGGCAGCGCATTTTTAGCAAACCTGCTTCAAATACGGCAAATAATCCTACTGGACCAGCACCAATAATGCATATGTCAGTTTCTACTCGCTTATCGTCAATACTTTGTACCATAATCAATTACGCGTTTTAAATCCCCCTTCACCCCCTTTGGGAAAGGGGGAAGAGAACGGCTTTTTAGTTACAATACGCTAAGCTAGTGAAATTGTTTGCTATACGAAATGTTATTATGGCAAATAAATTGAGAAAAATTTTTACACTTCTAGGTTTTGATAAATCTTATTGAGGGTGTGTTGAAAGTGCTCAAAATCTTTGGGCTGCAATCCCTGCCAGGCAGCCTTACGGATTTGACTTACTTTAGGCTTCATTTCTTCTACTTTCGCTCTACCGGCATCGGTAAGATGCACTTGACACTTTCGGCGATCCTGAGGGTCGGCAATACGTTCGGTAAGTCCTTTAGTGCAGAGTAAGTCTACAATGCGAGTCAGCGTGGGCATTCCTTTGTAGATGGCTTCGGCTAGTTCGCTTTGGCTTAAATCCGAGCGGATGTATAGTTGCTTCAGCACCATCCACTGGTCTACCGTTACGCCAAAATCAAATTCAGTAAATTTCTTCTGGGCGTACTGTTTAATCCGGCGTTGGGTTTTTTCTAATAAAAACGAATATTCGCTATACGGGTCGTAGTTAGGCATGAGTTGATTTTCGTAGGCATGTAATACTACCAAATATAGTCATCTTCGTAAAACTACCTCAGCGAATCAAACACTAGGCTACATTCACCAGTTTTATTGAAAATCACCCCGAGCCCACTTTTTCTGAAGAGCTAGGTATTTCTCCCGAGGCTGACAATTGCGCCAGTCAATATTGTGCTTTTTACAAACTCGGATATGGAAAATTAATCCGATGAGCGGGTGACCGACGATGAAGAATAAACTATACCAACCAATCCAGTAAATCAGCAGAGCGGAGACACCTAAGTAAAAAACTAACTTTCCTGGCTGCTTCCAGCGAGGGCGAACAAACCGTCCGGTATGCAGGTAGCCGGCACTCCAAAGAACCACGGCGGTTAGGAAGTAAAGTATATCGGAGGTCATTTTCGCTAAATTTGGTAAATCAAATTGTTATCTTTCTGCGTTCTTTGACGAAGAAGAGAAGCAAAAACTTAAAGCGGTAAACTAGAAGACCGCTTATTTACAATCAAAATAGCTAAAATGATTCATTACTTACTAGTAACCATTGGTCTATTAACTTTTCCAACACTGCTTCCTCAGAGCCAGTGGCAGATTGGAGATGACTATACCATTGAGTTTTCAGGTTCGGGGGCTGATGGTATATTTAGAGGATTATCCGGTACCATTGTGTTTGACCCCGATGCCCTGGGGCAAGCCCGGTTTGATGTGACCGTAGATGCTAGTACTATTGATACGGGTAATAACACTCAAAACAAACACGCCCGGGGCGATAGCTGGTTTGATGTGGAAAAATACCCAAACATTCAATTTCGCTCTTCTAAAGTGACCGCATCCGGCAATCAGTACCAAATGACGGGCACGCTTACCTTACACGGTACCGAAAAAGAAATCAGTTTTCCTTTTACCTTCTCCCAAAGCGGTGACTCTGGGGTATTTGAAGGAAGCTTTACGGTAGACCGAGAAGAATATGGCATTGAAGGCCCCTTCGTTAGCTTCATGGTCGGTGATGACTTCACCGTAAGTTTGAAAGTTCCGGTGAAGAGGTGACGCCTAGGCTAGCCATCATACCGGGTCTTGTGGGCGTTTTCCTTTCAATTTACAATTTTCGTGCTTGGAGCAATAAATATTCGTTCTCGTTTTTATGCCCGGTTGGGGCTAGGTGATGTTGTGGGCAGTCATTTGTTCATTTTAGTTCTGTAAATCCATATTGGTGCAATTGAGAAAATAAGTCCGACACCATAAAGAATGAAGCCCACTTTTCTATCAGTCCTGGTTCTTTGTTTATGATCTAACATTATTTGCCCGTTATGTTCTAATTGATATACATGCAGGTTTATTGTGTCGGCTTTCCCACCGTTTTCGTTAAAATAAACCTCAACCATATCTCCCTTTTTCAATTGATTCAAATAATAATCATAATCCTTTTTTGTACTATGATAGATGCCGAGAGTTTGAGTTAGATCGCCTACATTAAAGTACAGAATTTCTTTTTGCCGACCTCTTAAGTCTGTCGTTATGGTTGTTCCAATCTGTTGTAATTTTCCTTTATAATATGCGAGTTCATTGAGTTCAAATGAGCCTCTAAATATTAGCATAGAACCGAAGACGAACCAAACCAGTGATAGTACAACTAAGGCGTAAAATCGTAATTTCATTTTTTGATTACCCACAATTGATAATGGCAATATCTTCGTTATCCGACTGATACTGACGGGTAACGGAGACAAGTTACCGCTATTTTTTATATCATGTGCTAAATGTAGCTGGAGCAAATGAAGTATAAAAACTGGTAATGACACCAAACAAGCTACTCATTCCGGGCTTTCTGCTCTACAAAATAGGGCTGAAAGGTGTAGGATGAATGCGTGTTCCAGGGAACGTTATTCTCTGGTAAATACTTTCGGAGCATTTCTTTCTGCGACTGATATTCGCCTTGATTCGCTAAGTTATACCACTCCTGTGGGTCAGTAGTATGATCGTACAGTTCTTCACCGCCATCTTCGTAGCGGATGTAGCGAAAGTCATTGGTGCGAACTGCATGATTATTTCGTCCAAAGGTGGTAATGGCGTACCAATCTTTTTCTTGGGTTTGCTCGTTCATCAAAGGGACTAAGCTATGGCCTTCGTTACGGTCGTAGGCGGGTAGTCCGGTTAACTCTAGCAGAGTAGGGTAGAGGGAAAGAAGCTCCACGGGTTCATTGACTATCTTTCCAGCCGGAACACCTGAGCCAGCGAAGATTAGTGGTACCTGAGTAGCTGGTTCCCAGAGAGCGTGCTTGGCAAAGGTGCCTTTCTCTCCCAGTCGGTAGCCATGATCCGACCACAGTACAATAATGGTATTATCTGCGTAAGTGCTGCTCTCCAAAGCTTCTAGTAATTGCCCAACCTGATGATCTACAAAGCTCACACAAGCCAGATAAGCTTGGATAATATCATCCCAGTTACCTGATTTAATCGCCCACTCGGTACTGGGCATCATCGGCAGATCATTAATTTTGTGGGCTACCGGAGGAACATCTTCTAAATCATCAGCTTTATACGATGGCCAAGCGAGTTCCTCGGTCGGATAAAGATCAAACCAGGGCTGAGGAACGTAGAGCGGGACGTGCGGACGCAGAAATCCCACCGCCAGAAAAAATGGCTGATCGTATTCTCGCTGCAATCGTTCGGCAGCCCACTGAACGGACTGATAATCCGGCATTAATGAATCGTTAGCTGGAAAAGCACCCCAGTCGGTGCTGGTGCGTCCGTAATTCTCGCCACCAAAACCATCCCACACAAATCGTTCTTCCGGCAGTGGCCCAAACCCCTTGTACCGACCGCCCGATTCGTCAAACAATCCTTCAGGAGCGTGGCGGTGAAATAGCTTACCGATACCCATTGTATGATAGCCCTGCTGTTTAAAGTATTCGGGTAAAAAGATAATATCGGAAGTAGCCGGATTGTCCGATTTAATTTTGTTGTCGTCAATCATTCCGTAAATACCAGTAGTAGAAGGTCGTAAACCAGTCATGATGGATGCCCGGGAGGGACCGCATAAGGGAGCCTGGCAATGAGCATTCTGGAACAGTACTCCGCGAGCCGCTAACGCATCCATATTGGGAGTTTTCGCATCAGGATGCCCATTCATAACTCCTAGCCAGTCGTTCAGATCATCGATGGCGATAAAAAGCACATTGGGAGAGGTATTTTGCCCAACTGATTCTTTAGGAAAAACAAGTGGTGAAAATAGCAGCAGAAAAATGAAGAGAATACTTTGGCCTGAGAAATGACTCATATACGGTTAGGTTGTTAGTAGTTGTGGTATAGAAACAGTCATTCTTAATCTAAGCGGTTTTTTTCTACTTGCCAAATCACTCGCACTCGCTATTTTTGTTAGAACCCCAAACACGACCTAATGATTACACCTGAGCAACGCCAATTCTTTGAAGAAAACGGTTACCTAAAAATCTCAAACCTCCTTACTTCTGAAGAGGTGACTTACTACCAAAACCTTTACGAAGATTTTTTATCTAATCGAATCGATGCCAGTCGCTATCGTTCGGATCTAGGTGGTCATATCGATGATAACATATCCTCGGTTACTGAGCGTATTACCCAGATTATGGTGCCCTCCCGCATAGTGCCTGATTTGTTGGGTAAGTCGTTGCATATCAAAACCAACGCCTTAGCTAAACAATTGATGGGAGACGATATGGCTCTGGACTTTGATATGCTGATCGATAAAGTGCCCTTTTCTGACACTCCCACTCCCTGGCATCAGGACTGTGCCTACTGGATCGATATGCCCGATAAGCGAGCGGTGAGCTGTTGGGTGTCGTTAGACGAAGCTAAACTAGATAATGGTTGTATGTGGTACGTGTCGGGCTCTCATCTTCAGCCAATGCGTCCTCATCAACCAGCGGGCAAAGGGGGAGGTGCCTTGGAGTGTCAAGCTACTGAGGAAGAAGGTGTAGCGGTTGGGCTTCAGCCGGGTGAGTGCGTGCTGCACCACGGTGGCACCCTCCACTATAGCCGGGGTAATAGTACTGATCTGCGCCGTCGGGCATTTATTACCAACTTCCGTCCCGCGGCTATGATTGCCCTGGAGCGAGAACAGGGTTACGATCATACGGGTGATCGAGAGGTACGCAACCAAGGTGGCACGCCCGCTACCAACTGAGATATTGGTAAAATTTTAAGCTATATTGAAAGAAAGTGCTAATTTGAGTAGCTAACTAGTGTAAAAACTATGACAAAGCGATTCTTCATTATAGCTATTGGCCTAATTGCGCTAGTTTTTACCTCCACCATTTCGGATGTAAAAGACGAAGATCCTTCGCCAGTGCTGACCCCCGCTGAGGAAATGGCTACTTTCCAGGTAGAACCCGGGATGGAGATTCAACTGGTGGCGGCTGAGCCTATGGTACAGGAGCCAGTGGTAATTACCTTTGATGAAGATGGTCGGCTGTGGGTAGTAGAAATGCGGGGTTTTATGCCAACTATTAGTGGTGACGGGGAAGAGCAACCAGTGGGTAGAGTATCGGTGCTGGAAGATCAAGATGGCGATGGGCAAATGGATACCAGTACTGTTTATCTAGATAGTCTGGTAATGCCTCGGGCACTCGCAGTCGTTCAGGGTGGCGCGTTGATTGCTGAACGTAATTCGCTGTGGATGACGCAGGATTTGGATGGCGACTTACAAGCTGATACTAAAACACTGATAGATGCTGACTATGCCTCCAATGGTTTACCCGAACATTCCGACAATGGACTTTGGCGAGGAGTAGATAACTGGTATTACAATGCGAAATCACACTTTCGTTATAAGTTAGTTGATGGAGAATGGCAGCGTGACAACACTGAGTTTCGAGGTCAGTGGGGACTAAGCCATGATGATGAAGGGCGATTATACTACAACTATAACTGGTCGCAACTACACGCCGACCTAGTTCCACCCAACTATTTTTCCCGAAACGTAAATCATACCCCCACTTCAGGTATTGACGAAGGGTTGACCTTAGATCGGAGGATTTACCCCATTCGTGATAACCCAGCCGTAAATCGGGGCTATATTCCGGGTACTTTAGACGAAGAAGGTAAACTTCTAGAATTCACTGCAGCCTGTTCACCATTAGTGTATCGGGGAGCTGCTTTTCCTGCTGAATTTCAGGGAAACGCTTTTGTCTGTGAACCTGCCGGAAATCTGATTAAGCGCAATGTGGTGAAAGAGGATGGCTTACAATTGTTGGCTAACGATCCTCATCCGGGCCAAGAATTTCTGGCGTCAACCGACGAGCGGTTTCGTCCCGTACACCTAGCTACCGGGCCAGATGGTGCATTGTACATTGCTGATATGTACCGAGGCATCATTCAACATGGCGCATATATGACGCCTTACCTGAAGGAGCAAACTGTACACCGTAAGCTAGATCAGTTTATTAACCGAGGACGCATATGGCGAATAGTTCCGAATAACTGGCAGAAAACAACTCCGGCTAAGCTCTCCAAACTGCCTTCTGAAGAACTGGTAGTGTATCTGTCTTACGCCAACGGCTGGTACCGCGATATGGCGCAGCGTCTGCTGGTAGAACGTCGGGACGTTAGCGTTATTCCAATGCTGGAAGATTTGGCAAGAAACGGTGAGAATTATTTAGGGCAGTTTCATGCACTCTGGACACTGGAGGGTATGAATATTGATAATCCAGAAATGCTGTTGACACTTTTAACTGACGACAACTCTTTGGTTCGTGGTACTGCTCTTCGATTATTAGAACCGCTAGCGGAGACAAATCCGAAGATTCGGCCACAGCTTGCCAGTAAACTATTAGATCAATCGAAAACTTCTCCAATTAAATTAAGCCTACAGATGGCTTTAGTAGCCAATAGAATAGAAGCCCAGGCTTCTTACCAGCTTTTGTCCGATCTATTAATCCGATACGATACATCGGCCTTGATTCGAGATGCAGCATTGAGCAGTTTGCAAGATCAGGAGTATGCCTTTTTGCAGCATCTTCGTCATCACCCTCAGTGGCAAGCTGCTTCTCCCGCCCGGGAGATTTTGTGGGAGACACTTACCGTTGCTATTGTGAATAAAGGTGACTCGGAGGAATTAACGGCTCTTCTTTCAAGCTTAGATGCTAATCAAGCGTTTAGCTGGCAAGAAAAAGCCATCGTCAATGGATTGGCGGTACAAGGTTTTCAGGAATCAGAAAAATTGGTGGCATTGGCAGAAATCCCAACGGCACTGATTCAGCCTCACCCCAATATTACTTCTGCTCAGCAGCAGGCGATTGCCTCATTGCTCTCCTGGCCTGGTCATACTGCTCAATTAAATAATGCGACTGATAAAAATCGCCTAGATGAAAAAGCGCAACAACAGTTTGCTCTGGGGCGCCAGCACTATCTGACTACTTGTGCGGGTTGTCATGGCACCGAAGGCGAAGGAGTAAGTAGATTTGCCCCGCCGCTAATCGCATCAGAATGGGTGTTGGGTAACCAAAAGCGGTTAGCACTATTGCTACTACATGGATTAGAAGGACCTATTCAGGTGAATGGTAAAACATATGATGCTCCAGATATTCTGCCCGTTATGCCTGCTCACTCTACGATGGATGATACTGAAATAACCGCTATCATGAATTATATTCGAAATGCTTGGGGTAATCAAGCTGAGCCAGTAAGTCGCCGGTTGGTAGGGACTACCCGCCATACTTCCCAGGGGCGAGTTGTACCCTGGACGGCTGAAGAATTGAATCAGCATATTCAGGAGCGACAAACGGTAGCTAATCAATAAATACGAGTTCAACTATCTATGAAAGCTTCAACCAACCTTTCGTTTCAAGATGTTGCCTGTAAAAAAATAGGCCGCCGATCTTTTTTACAATGTAGCACACTGGCAGCAGCTACCGCGTTTACCTCCCCAGCAATTGCTCAGATTTTTAAAGATGCGCCAATGGGAATAGTGGTTCATACCTATTCCCACCGTTGGCACTCTGAAGTAAATGATGAAAAATATCCGGGTTTTCAGAACGCACTGGATTTATTGGAGCACTGTCACCAGGTTGGTGGGGGAGGTGTTCAAGTTGGCATGCGCGACTGGACGCAGGACTTTGCAGGAAAGGTGCGAAGTAGGCGGGAGAAGCTAGGGCTGTATCTGGAAGGATCGATTCGGTTGCCAAAAACACCGGAAGAAGTAGTTACTTTTGAACAGGAGCTAAAATGGGCGAAGGAAGCCGGGGCGCAGGTAGTACGGACGGTATGCCTGAGTGGAAGGCGCTACGAAACGTTTGATTCGCTGGCAGCTTTTCAAGGCTTTAAGCAACAATCCATCAAGTCACTAGAGCTAGTCGAACCCATCGTGCGAAAACACCATATGCGGCTGGCAGTAGAAAATCATAAAGATTGGCGGGCTCCTGAATTAATAGATATGCTTAAGCACCTGGATAGTGAGTGGGTGGGAGTAACGCTCGATTTTGGCAATAGCATTTCGTTGATGGAAAACCCAATGGATGTGGTGGAAGCCTTAGTGCCCTACGTATTCTCTACCCACGTAAAAGACATGGCGTTTGAAGAGTACGAAGATGGCTTCTTAATGTCGGAAGTTCAGCTAGGCAAAGGTGTCTTGGATCTCCCCCGGATTGTTTCGCTTTGCCGAAAACATAATCCTGACATCGTTTTTAATCTGGAAATGATCACTCGCGACCCGTTAAAAATTCCTTGTCTGACCCAAGCTTATTGGGCTACCTTTCCTGAGGTAAACGGTAAAGAGCTAGCTCGCACTTTGCAGATGGTACGAGAGAATCGATACTCTACTGACTTACCACTTATTTCAAATCTTGATTCTGTTGAGAAATTGGCAGCCGAAGAGAAAAATGTTAGAAACTCCCTAGCTTACAGCCGAAACAGTTTGCCAATCACCTAAAATATTAATCAATCATTTATGAGTAAAGAAAAACTTCCTGGAATTAATCAATTCGACTTAGCTGGAAAAGCCGCTATTATTACCGGAGGCTCAAAAGGATTGGGTCTAGCGATGGCGGCTGGACTAGCCTCCGCCGGAGCCAACGTTATGTTGATAAATCGTAATGCTGAAGAAGGTAAGCAGGCTGCTGAGCAGCTTAGCGATACTTACGAAACCAAAGTAGCCTCTTTCTCGGCTGATGTAACGGTTAAAGGTCAAACCGAAGCGATGGCGCAGGCTACGTTGGATGCCTTTGGGCGGATAGATATTCTGATTAACAGTGCTGGAATTAACATCCGAGGAGCTATTGATGAGGTAACGGAAGAGGAATTTAAGCAAGTGATGGATGTAAACGTCACGGGCACCTGGCTATGTTCCCGTGCGGTAACTCCCCAAATGAAAAAGCAGCAACGGGGTAGCATTATCAATCTGGCTAGCACCCTCGGTCTAGTGGGTTTAGCTAACCGAACGCCCTATACCGCGAGTAAAGGAGCAGTAGTACAAATGACCCGGGCTTTGGCTCTGGAACTGGCGCCGTTCAACATTAATGTGAATGCTATTTGTCCTGGCCCATTTCTTACCGAAATGAATATTCCCATTGCCGAAACCGAAGAAGCTAAGAAGTTCATTGTGGGTGCTACTGCCTTGGCTCGTTGGGGAGAACTCAAGGAGATTCAGGGGGCAGCCATCTTTCTAGCTAGCGATGCAGCTAGTTATGTGGTTGGCTCAATGCTAACGGTAGACGGTGGTTGGACGGCTAAATGAATGAAAGACAGTTAGTAGTATTCGTGTACAAACGACTGTAAACGCTACAGGTATTTAATTAAATGAAAACAGTGGTTAAGGTTTTACTAAAAAATAAAATTATAAATTAATATAGTTATATATTAAGTTGTTAATAAGTCCTGATACCACATGTACAATAGAAATAGCCGCAATTGCGTCTATACAGATGTTAGCTGCAATTTGAATGGTGAATCCTAATATTGATTACATAGAAAGTTTCAAAAAGGCATATCCAGATAGTAATATCATACTGCCTGAACAGAATGATAAACCTGAAAATGTATTCATCTTTGGGGCAGGCACATCTTATCCAGATGGTATACCCATTCAATCGGAAATTATTCCGCTACTGTTTCAAAGAGGTGATTTGCAAATATTGAAATCTGAGATTGGAAAGAAAATAAGAGAATTTCTAGGAGAAAATTTCTCGATAAATTCTCAATTTCCAACTTTAGAAGAAGTATTTGGATTTATTGACTTCCATATAAATAATGACTACAGCCTCTCAAGAAAATGGGCAGTCACGGAATTAATAAAATTAAAAACTGACCTCACTAAAATTCTGCATTACATAATCAGTAGCAAAACAGAAAAAAGTGTATGCTTTAGAGAATTTTGGCAATCAATAAAGGATAACAATCAGAAAATTGGAGTCATTACAACAAATTATGATACTCTTATAGATGAAGCTTTTGATTTAATTTATGACGATTACCTCATTGACTACTGTATTGACCTTATAAATTTTAGATACTCAAAAGATATAGAAGCTTTTGATTGGTGGATAGTGTAAGCTTCCCTTAGTTAGGAACATTAGTAATTAGAGATTTCCAGTTGTAGTT
>ERZ1740060.211-NODE-211-length-44506-cov-5.230861_pt1 | contig 44506 bp, 45 predicted proteins | sample MGYA00581743_ERZ1740060 | MGnify/ENA primary metagenome ERZ1740060 (study PRJEB43018, sample SAMN04849235) | marine metagenome | isolation source: floating plastic debris | place: Pacific Ocean | collected 2008-08-27 | study: EMG produced TPA metagenomics assembly... | reverse complement strand
AGAAGTGAACCCGGCACTAAGCAAGAAAACGTCGAATTCCTGCGATCGATCACGCGAGTTTAAACTTTTGATCGTGTAGACCCGGGAATGTATGCCTTTTTTCCCGTTGGGCCATGAAACGCGGCCAGTGCGATCGACGCGTGGCCATGTCGGCTCGACATTTGGCAGGGGCAGAAGCAGCCGAAAATGCAAAAAACTCTCGTCCAGAGAAGCGACATCGTCCACAAGGACGCTGAGGCGCATAAAGTTGGGAGAGACCTTGTGCGCCTTGCTCACCGTTCCAAAAAAAAGCACTTTGGGTTTTTTCATATTCTCCGTTTTGTTGTTGAACCTAGGACGCTTGAAACAGCTTGACCGGTCGACCTAGCCCCCCTTAATGCAGCCTTTCCATCAAATCTGACAGGACACATGAATGGCGAGACGTTCTAGAAAGATACATGGTCAATCACCTTTCACGTTCAGAATGTCGCCGTATAGAAAAGCGATAATGCGCGCCCCTGCCCGGCTGTACGCCGATCACTGGTGATTCCAGTCCGGCTCTGGCTTTCCGGCGGAAGGTAGAATTCATCGAACAGATTGGTTACCTGAACAGAAAGCGTACCAGGCCCTACATCATACTGAAGCCCGACATCCACCGTGACAAATCCGTCTAGCTCGTATGAGTCTACACCGTCGTCAAAAGCTCTGTCCCGATCACTCAGGTAATATACATTTCCATTGAAACGCAGGCGGTCATTGTATTCCCAAAGCGCACCGAGACTGATGCTCAGAGATAAAACCAGAAAACTAGGTAACGCCTCATAACTGCCATCGTCGTTCACATCATTTTCGCCATCGTTGTATGCTACACCAAGCGACAGCCCCAAATCAGCTGTGACTTGAGCTTTAGCAGCCAGTTCGAACCCGTAGTTGCGCTGAGGTGCGCGCACAAGTTCAGCCGTGCCGTTTGAATTCAATCGAATACTGGAGCCAAAATCTGACTCTGCATAGAAAACGGCGAATGCATAATCAAAGATCCCCCGACTGCCCCGAATACCCAGTTCATAGCTGTCCACCAGTATCGGTTCGACAAGCGCCGTATCGTTCACGCCGACCCCAGGTGGAACAGTTGTGACCGCAAAATCGATGAATGGAAGCGAAAAGCCTTGAGCAAAACTGGCAAAGAGCGTCGTTTCATCATTTATGTCAAACGTGGCACCAAGGTTGAACGTGAACTCATCCGCATCCCCGGAACCACCCGGACGCACTCCAGGCGGAAGCGCAAAGGCAGGTGAAGATGACGCAATATCATAGTCAAATCGATCGTACCGAACTCCCCCCTCCACAGTCAGCCGGTCGGAAACATCAAAAGCGGTCTGCAGGAAAACACCGTAGGATTCTATATCAATGTCAGGAAACTGCTCTGCTGTGATAGCAGCATTGTAGAAGTTCAGAGGGTCAAATGTTGCTTCACTTGAAATCAGAAGCGGTGCGGACCTCTCTTCCTTTCTGTAATCAGCTCCGATATTGAAACGCAGCTGATCTGAGACATCAAAGGCATAGTCGGTTCTTAATCCATACGCCTGAAGGTCCGTGCCGGTTTGAAAAATTGTGGGAAAACTGGGAGGTAACGCAGCGCCTCTGATATCGATACCCACATCCGTTGTAGAATCATCAGAGAAATAAGCCTGTAGACTGAAATCTCCTCCGAAAAGATTCGAATTGACATATTTCAGGCTATAGTAATCTCCCGACTGTTCAGGAGGTTGATCATACACAGAGGGTTGAAAAACCGCAATTGTCTCAAATGGATCGGTCGGTTGGGCCTCGCCGATGAAGTCAGTATCCCGAGCCTCTCTTCGAGTGATGCTGGTAAACGCCTCAATTCTTTGGTCCGCGTCTATATCAAACGTAAGTTTGCCAAAGAGGTTTGCACTGTCGAAGTCATCCAGTCCACCTGGTCCAAGCCGTTCGCCACCCGGTTGAAAAAATCCATTGGTTCGTTCAAGTGCCACGCCACCGACGAAACCAAGCTGTTCCCAGCTTCCTGATACGCGCCCACGCAACTGGTAGCTGAAACTGTCGTCGTCAAAGGCACTCCCGTCAGAGATGGACGACCGCAGCCCAAAACTCAGCGTCGTTTCCAGTGGTGCGGCTGATGGTTCAACCGTAAAGAACTGAATAACGCCACCGGACGCACCATTGCCATACAATGCAGTTGGGCCATAAAGAACCTCGACACTGTCGACTGCAGATTGATCAATGAATCCAAGTGTCTGAATAGTCTGGGTTGAAATCGGAATTCCATCCAGCAAGTAAAGCGGCGCCCTTCCGCGTAACGTAACTCCGCGGGTAGAATTACGAAACTGTGGAGGACCAAACGAAGGAATTACTTTGGGCAAGGTCTCGGCCAAATTGCCACTCTGCTCATTCAGTTGCCGCAGTTGCTCCTCTTCAATCACAGCAACATTTCTTGGCACCTCATTGATCGGCACGCGCCCACGCGACGAGCGAAAAATGATTTCACCAAGGTCGAAAGGTTCATCCGTCAGGTTTTGCGATACTTCGCCATAGTGTTCTGCTTTTCCGATCACCAACGTCCCGCTGGAAAGCTCGGTCACACTGAGGGTGTTATCGTTGAGCATAGTGACCAATGCCTGTCTGGGCGTCATCGAGCCCTTGACCGATGCGCTTTTCCGGTCGGCCAACAGCTCATCAGCACCCAATATCTGCAAGCCCGTTTCTGCGCCAAGAGCTGCAATCGCAGTCACCATGTCTTGTGACGGTATGTCCAATGAAGATGTTTCTTCGGCCAACCCGTCACTTGGCAGGGCAAATGCAACGATAGCGGCCAAGGCCGTGCTGCGCCTGAGTTTATTTATGGTCATTCAACGTCCCCATATCCCACTGCGATTTTTCGCGCTTCATTAGGGTGACGATTGAGACTTCAGTATTTTCCGTCTGAAGCAAAAAATAGGATCATGGCAGGATAAGATAGCCTATCGGCGACACCGAAATGAGACGAGCCCCGCGTGTTGCGGCCAACGCTTCCAGGGCTTCTTCTGGATTTGCAAGACTGATTGTGCCTGACACGCGCGATGTGGCCAAAGACGAACGGCCAATAATGACGCGCCCCGGCAGCCGACGATCAATCACATCGGCGACCTGTTCAAACGTCAAGCCATCCGCAACAAAGCGGTCCTGCTGCCAGGATGCGACAGCGGTTGGTTCAATCTGCTGTATCTCTCCCACGCCGTCATCCCCGGAGTAGACAAGGTGATCTCCTTCCCCGAGGTTCCAAACGGTCGCACCGCTTCGCACGCGAACAGATCCCTCTTCGACCGAAACAGAAACGGAATCTTGCAAGCGAGCAACCTCAAAGACAGTTCCGGTAACTTCGACCTCAACGCCATCAGCGGTTACAACGAAGGCACTCTCGTCGGCATTGACATCAAACAGCGCCGCGCCCCTTAACAAGTTCACGTGCCGTTCATCGCCTTCGGTGTCATCTTCCAAAGCCGTGCCGGCATCGAGCACCACCGCATCGCCGGATGCGAGCTCAAAATCACGCATCTCGAAACGCGTCACTACGTCAGCGGATAAACGGGTGCCCAGAGGTTCAGCACCCAGATAGAGCGACGCGGCCACCGATGCGACGACAGCGAGGACAAGGGCCTTGTTCGGACCGGGTTTTCTGCTGGCACCCGCCCAGGCTTTCGCGACATGCGCATATACGTCCTGTTCTGCCTTGCCCCTTTCAAGGAACGCATCCCGCTCTGCGAGCACCGCCTGATCAGACGGGGATTCTCGCAGACGAACAAAAATGTCCGCTGCTTCAGCAATCAATTGCTTCCGGTCTTGGTCAGGCACGTGACGCCAATCCCTCGAGTGCTCAGTCTCTATATAAAAACAACGAATAGCTGCGCAGAAATTTCCGGCCCGTCATTCCATCAATCGGAAAGTGAGATGGGTGAGCGCCTTTACGACATAGCTATGAATACGGGAAGGCACCGTGTCGAGTTCCTTGGCGATCTGGCTGAGGGTCCTGCCTTCAAAACGATGCAGACGAAACGCCAGTACCACCCGAGGATCGAGTTCCTCCAGGGCCGAAACAATTCTCATTACTTCTTGCCGCGCGATCACGATGCGCTCTGCGTCCCGGGGGTCGTCAAACGTTGCGGTCAGCGAACTGATAAAGGAGGCTTCGACTTTGCTTCGCCGTCGCCAGTCGCGCGCAAGGTTCATGACAATGCTGCGAAACACAGGCGTCGCTTTCTCAGTCGGATAGGATCGGGAGTGCCACCTAATCCAGCTTTCCTGCACGAGCTCTTCGGCGACAGCGCGGCTATCAACGATACGACAGGCAATCGCGATAAGCCTATCGCGTTCGCTCATGAAATCAGAAAGTCCTCTATCGCAGGGCTGCTCGGTCAAGCCATATGTTCCAGTCAACACCAATCCAGTTGGCTGGCACAAGGAAGTGCTGGCTCGCAAAGGAGATATAGCCCGAAGCTGAAAAGATAAAGAAAATGATCGATCAGATCCTTGAGCCTGATGATTACGTGTTGAAACAGAGGTTTCTGACCAATTTTCGCGCGACTTCGTCTGCAGTTATTCGGCAGCAGACACCTACTCCAGTCTCTCACAGGCTTCTGAGCTTGCATCCAACAGCTGTTCTGTGTGATCGCGGATGAGCTTTCGGATGCCTTCGTGCTGTCAGGTTTCCAGATCCTTGCGCAACTCGATGAGCTCTCCGGAAAATGGGTCGCGTTTCGTCAGGACCTCGTCGAGCTGAGCCTTCTCTTCATTGGTGAAGGGTCCGGCGACCCAAGCCTGGCCGGTGTTCAGATTGATCCGGACAGGATCGGGATGCGGAACGGGTTCAGGTAAATCAGTGATCCCGAACCGGGCACGCCGATCGATCTCGCGATCCCACTCGATCTTCTAATCGATCGCCATCTGCAGCCACCGATTGCAGCATGTGGTCGGCCTCCTCGTCTCAGTATCGTGTGCGGTACATCCCGCGCCGCGCGTACAGCTCAGCAGCTTGCAGAACGAACGACGCGAGCCGGGGTGCCTCGAAGTCATGACGTAGACGTTCGGCGGCCTCTTCAAGTTCGGCCAAGGCGCGGGCACGTCCTGGCCGAAGCAATTCATAGATCTTCATAACCTCTTCTTGCGGCAGCCGAGTCATTTCTGCGGCGCGTTCGAAATTCATCGCCAGAGCGCTGCGGCCCACAGAGCGGGCAATCTCCGCCTGACGCAGAAGCGCATCGGGTGTTATACGCAGATCCTCCATCTCCAGTTCGCCCGAAAGCGCGGAGTCCAGCGTCAGAGTATCAAGGGATTTGCCTCGCAGGCCCGTGACTTTCCCGGGCATCGTCTCAGCGGTTGGAAAATCATTGGCGGAGAGTGTTTTGGGTGTCATTGGGTCTGCTCCTGAAACTCGAGCGCCAGCTCTTCCGGGGCGGCATTATCCGTCGTCATGGCGGTTTCAATCGCGTAGATCAGAGCGACGCGGGCATGAAACCGCGCCCCGAGTGCTTCGCCCCGCGTTTGCACCACAACCGGTTCGGGCAAGTCACCCGCGGCGTAGGCTGTCGCATTCAGGCCCATTGCTTCGTAGTGCTCGAGTGTGGTGATCGGCGCGTTTGAGAACAGCTCAAGGTTCATATGGGGCAGACGATCCTTTTGGTGAATCACAGCCGTGCCTTTGGATTGGAGACCAATTCCAACCCCCGATCCCGAAAGCCGCGCAGCGCTCAGCCCTAAAAACGACGTGTCTGCCGTATGGTTGAGCCGTACGACGCGCATGATGCCCCCACCCTGCCGGATGCCATCCTGCAATGCCCGCAAGACGTCGCTCAGCCGGTGACCGGCCAGCGTGCGGAAGATCTTGTTTCCAAAACCCGGGCTTAGGCCAACCACGACTTCCCCTTTGTCCGTGCCGGGTGTCGCCTCGCCCATCGTTCGATAGTTGATTGCGCGGGCCTCAATTGATTGGTTGACTGCCTCAGAGCGGAGAACCTCGTCGCGGTTCAGCACATCGCGGATCGCAGCCAGTTCCCTTCGGCGCGCTTCGCTCAGGCGGTAGCCGGTGCCTGGCCCCGTATAGTCGTTTGGATCGTTGATCGCACTCAGCACGCGACCGTCACGGACCACAGCGGACGTCTGCAGATAGTCCCCGGAGACCCGCAACTTGACCAGAAAAAGAAGGTTCTGTGCTTCCTGCACAAAGCCGCCCCCATGCAGAGATCGGATAACGTCCAGAACGGTGATGTTCCGTTCCTGGATCGCTTCGCTCATCAACGCAACTTGTCGCGCTGAGAATGTCTGTGTCTCGTTAGAGCCCGAGGCCACGGCGACAGACCGTTTCATTGTCTCCGTTATCTCGGCCAGATCCAGGTCTTTCAGAACGTATGCCAGTGCATCGATGGCACGACGGCGCAGGTCGAGTGCCGTGGCGTCCTCGACCGAAGTCAGGCCCCCATCGGCCTCGAAGTCGCGTTGCAATACCAGAAACTCTTCCAGTTCCTCGCCGTTGAAAGAAGACGGATTGAAGGAATTGTCGTATTTCAGGATGCTGCCGAAGCCCGAGCAGATCAGATCGGACCCACCGATGAGAAAGGGCAGCACCTTGGCGGCCACGCGCATCTCGGATTCCGAGTGACGCGCGTCATTGCCTGAAGCGCATTCGAGATCAAGCCAGACCGCAAGAAGGTTCTCGGCCATAATCTCGCGTACGCCGCCCGGAATGGACGCGGCAAGCGGGGCGCCGTCGATCCCGCCGTTTTGAGTGCCTTGCGATCCCATGCCGCGCTGCAGACACAGGCAACGGGATTCAAGATAAAGTAGCGATTTGGCTTCGTGAAACCCCATGAGAAGTTCCGCCGCCGCACCGGATGTGCAGCGCATTTTGATACCCCGCGAGGCATAGGCTGCCGCCAGCCAGGCTTTGGACCAGGGTGTGTCATCGCCATCAATGAATGCGCTTTCTGTACCATACACCGAGACCGTCTCGGCGTAGGATGTGAACCCTGCCATGCCGATTTCCAGCTCCTCGGCTTCTTCACTGGAGCATTGAAACAACGTGCCTGCGCGCCCGACGGCCGAACCCACGCAACAGGCCAGCGCGTTCGACCACGAATTGCGCGCCACCCGCATCGTGGTTTCGATCTCGTCAAAGCCGAGTGCCACGGCGATCGCTGCATCGGCCGCCAACTGCAGCGGGTCATCTTTGGCATTCGTCACATGAGCCTGATTGCCGGGTGTCTTGCGCGCGCGCATTTTGGAATAGGCGAAGGCAATTTCCATGGCGTTGAGCTGCGCCACGGTTTCAGCAAGTTTTGCGGGGGTAAGGCCGCGCGCAAGCCGAGTGAGTTCGCTACGGGGGACGTTCATGTCGACCAGCATCCGCGCCAGATCGGATGATGGGATCGCCATGGCCTCTTCAGCGATGTCGGCCTCAATGTGATAGGTGGCGATGAAGGCATCGATAAGATCGAAGTCTTCCGCCGCGACCCCGTCCATCGAAATGACTTTGCCTTCCGAGATCTTGAGAGCTGGTTTTGGGTCCTTTTTGCCAGAAAAGGCTGAAAACCCATTCTCGGGGTCCTCGATGGCGAATTGATCCAGCCTTAGGGAACGTTCGTCCCATTCATCGAAGCGCTTCCAGCGGTTGGCATCGTAGTTTGCACTCTCTGTCATGGTGCGCGCCTCCTTCTGCGGGAACCACTGTACAACACAGGATAGACGCGATGCGCGATCTTGGGAACGGACAAGCAACTTCGAACGCGCCGGGTCGTGTGGGATCGGGGTGAATCCGAGAAGACGCTCAATGCTGAGGGAGTTCTTCGGGTCAATTTGTGATGATCTCGGCGCCGCCCTGTTGGATCGCGTTGGAGAGAGCGCGGGCGGGCGCTTTTTCCGAGATCAGGCAGACATTTCTGCGCCAGTCGAGGATTTGTTGCAGCGACCGCCGTCCGAATTTGGAAGCATCTGCAAGCACCAGTGTTTCGTCGGCGGCCTCAATCATTGCCGAGTAAACCTGAGCGGCATGCAGCAAGGCCTCACTCACACCGGACTCGTCGAGGCCCGAGGCTCCAACAACGGCGAGCGGCGTGCGAAACTGCCCGATGCACCTGATCGTTTCAGCGCCATATACAAGTCCTTCCTTTGGCTCGACGATGCCTGGAAGGGACATGACCTGAATGCGAGGATTAGTCGAAAGCTCCGTTGCAATACTGAAGGCGGGGGTCAGTACCGTTAGCGGACGGTCGATCGTACGAAGAGCCCGCGCAAAGTGCAATGTCGTCGCGCCCCCTCCTATAAAAAGGTTCTCTGCTTGGCCGACCCGGTCCACCGCGAGCTGTGCAATGGTCTCGCGCTCACGGATATGCAGTTGTGAGCGTTCGGCAAGTGCCGGTTCAAACGTTCTGGTGCGCAGTGCTCCGCCATAGGTGCGGCGGATGCGACCGATCTCGTCGAGTTCCGTTAAATCGCGCCGCACGGTCTCTGCAGATACATCGAGACGGGACGCAAGCTCTGAAACGCGCAGTGAGGGGTTGGCCTCCAAAGCGCTGAGTATTTGTTCCTGCCTGTTTTGTTTCTTTGACATGCGACGTCCCGGTTGCCCGAAATCCAGCTTATTCTTGAGGAATGCCACCGTACAATACTCAAAAATGACCGACTCGCATCAAAAAATGTTGTAAGTCAAAAAATAATTGCTACGCTCCGCGCTATTCGCAACGGGAGAATCGCGTGTTCAATTACGGATACTTTTCCTTCGAGTCGAAGGAAGACCTGCTGCAAAAGGCTGCCGAGTACTGGAACCCCGGCAAGGTGAACTTCTGGACGGAAGCTGGCACGCCGATGGTGATCGACCGGCGCGAGGGCTATCTGCTTTATGACATGTCGGGCAAACGCCTGATCGATCTTCACTTGAATGGCGGCACTTACAATTTCGGGCATCGTCACCCCGAGCTTGTTGCGGTGCTCAAATCCGGTCTCGACTATTTCGACATGGGCAACCACTGGTTTCCTTCCGTCGCAAGAGCTGCGTTCTCGGAACAACTGGTGAAAACGGCACCGCATATGAAGTATGCGATTTTTGGCGCCGGGGGTGCGGAGGCCGTGGAGATCGCGCTGAAGACAGCGCGCTACGCCACGAAGCGCAAAAAGATCGTGTCGATTATCAAGGGATATCATGGGCATTCAGGCCTGTCGGTGGCCACAGGCGACGAACGGTTTTCCAAGATCTTTCTGGCGGATCGCCCGGACGAGTTCATTCAGGTGCCGTTCAATGACGCGGACGCTGTCGAGGGGGCCCTGAAGAACGGCGATGTGGCCGCGCTCATCATCGAGACGATACCGGCCACCTATGGTTTCCCGATGCCAAAAGATGGGTATCTGAAAGCCTGTCAGGATCTGTGCCGCAAATACGGAACCAAGTTCATTGCCGACGAGGTGCAGACCGGCCTCATGCGAACCGGGGTCATGTGGGGATGGCAGGGCTACGGCCTGACGCCGGATATGTTTGTCTGCGGCAAAGGCCTTGGCGGTGGCATCTATCCAATCAGCGCCTGCCTCGTCACCGAGGAATGTGGACGGTGGCAGGTCGAAGATGGTGCAGCGCATATTTCCACCGCAGGCGGCGCCGAATTGGGCTGCATCGTGGGGCATCATGTGATCGAGATGCTGCAGCGTCCCGAGGTGATTTCCAACGTCAATTTCGTGGCCGAGTTCTTCGCAAAGGGCATGGCCGAGATGATGAACCGGCACAGCGATTTTTTTGTGGGCGTTCGACAGCGCGGCGTCGTTATGGGGTTGGAATTTGATCACCCGGAAGGCGCTGTCGCCGTGTCCAGGGCGCTTTATGAAAATGGTGTCTGGGCGATCTTTTCTTCGCTGGACAAACGCGTGCTGCAATTCAAGCCGGGCGTGGTTCTGGATGTGGATCTTTGTCAGGAGATCCTTGATCGCTTTGACGCGGCGATGCCGCGCGCGCGGCAATTGCTCAAATATTCAAGGCGGGCCGCATGACAGAGCACGCATCTTTTGCCGCGCCACGCCTCGCGGTGCCGGACCGGGACCTGTCCGCCGCACGCATGAAAGTGGAGCGCGGGGCATGGGCATCGGGGTTCTTCCTAAATTTCAGCCGGGATGCCGTTCTTGCCATTGCGGAGGCTGTTGCCCGAGCAGGGCATGATAAGGCCGGGTATTTCGCAGATCTCGCCGTGACAGAAACGGGTTATGGCGTCGTCGAACACAAAGCCATTAAAAATAGGCTGTGTACGCATGAGTTGCTGGATCATTATCGCGATCTGGACCTTGTGACGCCCCGCATTGATGCCGAGAGAAAGATCGTTGAACTGCCAAAGCCAGCCGGGGTTGTGTTTGCGCTCGCTCCGGCGACCAATCCAGTGGCGACTGTCTACTACAAGGTGATGCTGGCGATCCTCAGTCGCAATGCGATCCTGCTCAGCCCGCATCCTGCAGCCAAGCGCGTCTCGGCTGAGGCGGCGCAGCACCTCGCGCCAGCCGCTGCGGCCGCCGGCGCACCGTCAGGTCTCATTCAATGCGTTGAAGAGCCGTCGATACCGCTGGTTCAGGACATCATGTCGTCAGATCGGATCAACGTGATTATCGCGACCGGCGGAACGGCTATGGTGCGCGCGGCCTATTCGTCCGGCAACCCTGCGCTTGGCGTGGGGCCCGGAAATGCGGTGGCTTATGTCGACCCGTCCGCGCGCGTCGATGAGGCGGCGCGTTGCCTTGTGGAGAGCAAGAGCTTCGACAACTCGATTCTGTGCACGAATGAAAGTGTCGTTGTGACGCTGGAGGCCAATCGCGGCAATATGGAACGTGCCCTGCGATCGGCGGGCGCTCATGTCTGCAACGAAGCCGATACCGATAAGCTGCGTGATTATCTTTTCAGCGATGAAGGGTTCAACACAGAGGCTATTGGCAAGTCTGCAACATGGATTGCAGAACACGCGGGCCTGAGGGTCAATCCATCGGTCAAAGTGCTTGTACCCGTAGTGGCGACGCCCGGACAAGACGATCACCTGTTTCGGGAAAAACTCTGCCCGGTGCTGACCTTGACGGCGGCCGTGGATTTTCAGCAGGCGCTCACCTTCGCCAAGCATACAGCGGGCCGTGGCGCGGGACATTCCGCGGCGTTTCATGGCGAGGAACAATCGCGGTTGCTCGCCTTTTCGCAAGAGATGCCAGTCTACCGCGTGGTGGTGAATGCCCCCTGCTCGCAGGGCGCCGCCGGATTTGAGACGCACCTGCCGCCATCTTTCACCATCGGTACGGGATTCGCAGGACGATCTTCTGTCGGAGAGAATGTCGGCCCTCAGCATCTCGTCCATTGGACCAGGATTGCCTATGGCAAAACGGTGCCAGCCAATCTGGACGGTTTCGACCTCCACACGGTTTCGAGTGATGGCCCGGGCCCTATGCCCGCCCATACAGTTCAAACGCCGGTGCCTTCAAAGACTGAAGGCTTGGACCGTGATGTCCTGCGACGTCTTATCCTCGAAGAATTGCGCGATTTGCGGAACGGTGAACAATGACGGATTTGCGCGCGTCAATCTTCATCGATCAACTGCAACCGCAGACGCTGGCCTATATCTCGACGTGGATGCGAGGGACCTTGCCCCGTTCCCGGATGGCCGCGCAGATCGTTGAAATTGCACCCGGCCTTGACGTTGAGGCCCTGGCCGACACGGTCCTGAAAAGCGCGGACGTGCATGCGGGTCTGCTGGTCGTCGAGCGACAGTTCGGCACGCTTGAGTTTCATTCGCGCTCCACCGCCGAAGTGCATGCCGGTGCTGCGGCTGTCATGGCGGCACTTGGCAAAACCGCAGGCGATGCGGTGCCGCCAAAAATCCTCGCATCGAAACTGGTGACGAATGTCAGCGACCAGCATGCTTTTTTGATGAACAGGAACAAGCTGGGCTCGATGGTACTGGGTGGAGACAGTATCTACCTGCTGGAATGTCAGTCCGCAGCCTACGCCATCCTTGCCTGCAATGAGGCGGAGAAAGAGGCCGATATCAAATTGATCGACATGCGCATGATCGGGGCCAATGGACGGCTTTATCTGGCCGGATCAGAAGCGGACGTGCGCAATGCAAAACATGCGGCGGAAAGCGCCTTGCATGATGCAGGAGCGTCGTGATGTCAGGCATTCGCGAAGAGATACGTGCGATCCTGCGCGAAGAGATATCTGCGCTTCGCTCAGAACACGGCCCGGCACCTGTAGTGCGGACAGAACGCGTGCGCATCGCCTCCGATGCGGAGGTGAACCGCTTTGCCCTCGATGTGGCGCGCCGCGCCTCCGATCCCGATTTTGTCGCGCAGCTGACGCGCGGCGAGATGCGCTTCGAGCTGATGCACGATGCCCCTTCGGTGGCCGCACCGATCGTTTCCGGGGCGCCGCGCGCAGAGCCGGAAATGCTCGACAAGGCTCTGATCACGGAGCGCGATATTGCAACTCTCAACGGCGCGCGCGGCATCCGCATTGGGCCGAACAGCCGCCTGACGCCGCTGGCGCGCGACGAGGCGCAGCGCAAAGGCATCCGGATCGAAAGGACTGAAAGATGATACAGGGCCGCGTCATAGGAAAGGTCTGGGCGTCGCGCCGCGTCGACTCGATGCCCTCGGGCGCGCTTCTGGAAGTAGAGACCGAAGGCGGGACAAAGCTGATCGCCTTCGAGCCGCTTGGATGCAATTCGGGCGAGGCTGTGCTGATCACCCAAGGCTCTGTCGCCGCAGGATATTTCACAGGCAAAACCGTGCCGATCGATGCCCTGATCATAGGATCGATCGATGAAGACAACACCAGTAAATCATGAAGGAACCCAGTTATGGCTAATCATGCAATCGGAATGATCGAAACCAAGGGCTACGTACCCGCGCGCTCCGCGGCGGATGCGATGGTGAAAGCGGCAAATGTCGAGATTGTCGCGCGAAACGAAGTCGGCGGCGGCCTCGTCTCTGTCATCGTACGCGGTGATGTGGGCGCGGTGAAAGCCGCGACAGAGGCCGGTGCTGAAGCTGCCTCTCTTGTAGGCGATGTTACGGCAGTTCACGTGATTCCGCGTCCGCACGCGGATTTGGGCAAGCATTTTGCAGCGGCGGCTGTAAAGTGAGTGAGCGCATGGCGCTGGGGGAGTGAAAGCGGGCATGACAGAGCTTCGTGTCTATCTGCCGATTGAAGACCTGCAATCGCAGTTCGCGGCCTACTTGTCCTCGCCTCTGCGCGCGCGAGCCTACCCACCCATGCGCGGGCAAAGTTCGCTGATCATCGAGGTCGCGCCCGCGCTCAGTATTCATCGCATCACCGATCTGGCCCTAAAAGCATCGCCGGATATGGAGCCGGGAATACTCTTCACGGAACGGCAGTTCGGTCTGTTGGAATTGCATTCGGATGAGACGTCCGAACTGGACGCAGCCGGTGCCGCGATACTGAAGGGAATTGGCGCCAAAGCCACCGATCAGCTGGCTCCCAGACTTCTCTATAGCGACATCATCGAAGACCTGTCTGATCAGCACGCCATGATCCTCAACAGATCGCGCGACGGCTCGATCCTGGTGCCGGGCGTGGCGCTTTTGATTTGTGAAATGGCGCCTGCTCTGTTCGCTTGCGTGGCCGCGAACGAGGCCGAGAAGGCCGCGCCGGGCGCTATACTGAATGATGTTCAGATGATGGGCGCGACGGGCCGTGTTTTCATGTCCGGCACGCCCGAACAAATGAAACAGGCCCGTGACAGAATTACAGAGGTTTTGAGCCGTATTAAGGGTCGTCCCGATTAATCTGGGACGGAAAATAAGGGGAAACACCCTGAATGAGACGACAAGGAGGTACTACACATGTCAAATAATTTTTCCAGACGGCAGTTTGTCGGCACGGCCGCGATGGCCGCCGGTCTCGCAGCCGGCGGTCCGCTCAGCCCGGCCTTCGCGGCGCGCTCTGACCGTATGAATATCTTGTGCTGGGAAGGGTACAATTCAGACGAAGTCCTGGGTCCGTTCCGCGACGCCAACCCGGATGCGACGGTGCGTGCCGAAAGCGGGACGTCCGACCCGGACATGATCAACAAGCTGCGCGCCGGTGAGACGTCGGTCTGGGATCTGATCAACGTCAACCAGCCCTGGGCAAGAGATCAGCTTTACCCGGAAAACCTCATCAAGCCGCTGAGCAAAGACCGGTTCATGCCGTTCTTTGACAAGATGCTGCCTGAGTTCAAGGATTACGAACTGGCTTTCGCCGAAGATGGTGAGCTGATCGGTATGCCGCAGCGCTATGGTCCGTTCAGCTTTGTGGTGAACACGGACAAGATCAGCCGGGAGATGGCAGAAGATCAGGGATGGAACCTGTTCCTTGATTCCGCCATGCAGGACCGCTTCGGCGTTCTGACGTATGACAACTGGAATGTGATGCATATGTGCCTGACGGCCGGCTTGAACCCGTTTGCGCCGATTGAGGGTGACGATGTGGAGAAATTCCGCGGTGTCGCAAAGAGCATCTTTGCGGGCTCCAAGCTTCTGACCGATGATCTCGTGGCGATGAACACGGCGCTGATCAACGGCGAGATCGATGCCTACTTTACCGGCGGCACGTATACGGCCTCTCCTGCGCGGTATGACGGGGCCACCAATGTGCGGGGCATAACGCCGAATTCCGGTCCGGTCGACGGCAAAGGCGGCGTGGTCTGGGTGGAATTGACGTCCGCTGTGAACAACCCAGATCCCAGCAGTCTGTCCGAGGACTTCCTTGAATTCGTGCAAGGAGCGGAAATTTCCAAGGCGGTGGCGTTCACGGAAGGCACCTACAACCCGGTCAGCCAGATGGGTGACGATGCGGTCATGTCGCTCTTTGACGAGGAAGAACTCGATGCGATCCAGATGGACAGTCTGGAAGAGGAAATGGCGCGGTCACTGGATTATCAGGTCGTGGCCTCCTACGACACGTTGATCGACGTCTACACGCAAGAACGGCGCTCGTAAGTGCGGGGGCTCCGGGGCGGGAGCGTCCCGGAGCCATTTGATCATCTGAGTAGTAATGTTGGGCAAGGTCAACGCATGGACTCGTCGGCACTTCTTCGCTTGCGCGGCGTCGTAAAAAAATTCGGGGAATTCACAGCTCTGAAGCAGGTAGACCTCGACATAGTCGAGGGTGAATTTTTCACAATTGTTGGCCCATCCGGTAGTGGCAAATCCACACTTATCCGCCTGCTCGTGGGTATGGACGAGTTGACGGAAGGTTCGATCTGGCTTCGCGAAAAGCGTATCGATGAAACACCGGCGAACCTGCGGCCCACTTGCATGGTGTTTCAGTCGCTCGCGTTGTTTCCGCACATGACAGTGGGGCAGAACATCGAATTTCCGTTGAAGTTGCGGAGCGTGTCAGCGGCGGAACGGCGGGCTCGCGCTGAGGAATTGCTCGATCTGTTGCGCCTTCCACGCTCTTACTATGGCAAGAGAATTTCACAGTGTTCCGGCGGCGAACGGCAGCGTGTTGCGCTTGCGCGGGCGCTGGCTTTTGATCCCGAGATCCTGTTTTTCGACGAACCTCTTTCGGCGCTGGATTACCGATTGCGCAAAACTCTGGAAAAAGAGCTGAAGGATCTGCATGCCCGTACGGGCAAGACGTTCGTCTACATCACGCATTCGCTCGAAGAGGCGATGGTGATGTCTGATCGTATCGCGATTATGAAGGAAGGGCAGTTTGAACAGATCGCTGTCGCGGACGAAATCTACAGCGCTCCGGTCAGCCGTTTCGTGGCCGAGTTCATGGGCGAGGTGAACCTCTTTACGCTGAAGGCGGACGACGCCGGAGCATTATCGAGCGAAACACTGAACATCCGCTCTGGCGTCAGCATTGCGCAACTCGAGAGAGGCGCATCGGGGCTTTTGATGGCGCGGCCGGAATACGTGCGGTTTGTCGATGGCGAACAGTCTTTTGACTTCACATTGTCCGGTATTCTCCACGGGGAATACGCGCTTGGCTCACGCATCCAATATGAAATTGAAACACCGGTGGGCATGGTGACCGTCGAAAAGTTGCGCGAGGACCGCATGAACGCGTCCGAGGGCCAGCAGGTTACAGTGGGTTTCGATGCCGCCAACACCCATTTTATTCCCGAGGAAACATGAAATCGCTCGACAACAAGCTTGGCCTGCTTTCGTCGCTTCCACTGACGGTCGTGCTTCTACTGTCTTTTCTCGCGCCGATGATGGTCGTAGCGCTTTTCTCCGTGATGCCACAGAAGGTGTTTTCGCTGGGCAACACGCCCGATTTCTCAAGCTATGCCGTGTTCTTCCAGCAAGGATATTACAAGTCGCTGCTGTGGTCATTGGGCATGGCGCTGGCATCCACAATTATTCTGCTGATCGTGTGCTGGCCTTTGTCCTACGCGATGGCGAAGGTCTTTGGCCGGTTTTCAATCGTCCTCACGATTGCTGTAGTCATGAGCCTCTTCGTATCAGAGAACATCCGCCTTTTCGGTTGGGTGCTGACGCTTATGAAAGGTGGTCTGATCGAGGGCCATTTCCGTGCCCTTACGGGCGTGGGCTTCGACAGTCCGCTTTATGGTGTGCCAATCATCGTTTTCGGTCTTGTGTACGTCTATCTGCCATTCATGCTGTTTCCGCTGGCGCAGGGCATCGCGATGGTGCCCGATGACACGCGGCAGGCGGCCTACGATCTGGGCGCAACACGCTGGCAGGTGCTGTGGCAGATCGAGGTCCCGCTGGCCGCGCCGGGGATTGTTGTCGGCTCACTTCTGAGTTTCGTGCTGGCGGCCGGCGCACTGGCGGAGTCCAAAATTCTGGGCGGGTCCGCGATCATTGCTATCGCTGACGATATCGAAACAGCGTTCACCTTCGGGCAGAACTGGCCACTTGGCTCTGCCCTGTCGATGATCCTGATCTTCATCATTGGCGGTCTGGCGTTGTTCGGCGTTTCAAAAGTGGATCTGGATGCCATCATGGGAAGGAAGCGCTGATGCCCACCAGTCGCTCCACCCGGATCGCGCTTTATGTTTATGGCGTTTTTGTCATAGCGTTTTTGTATCTGCCTCTCGTCTCGGTGGCGTTCGCATCGGTGTCCCGGGCGCGCTATCTCAGCTTTCCGATCAAGCGCTATTCCACGAAATGGTATGGTGAAGCGCTGGAAAGCAGCACCGTCAGCGAGTTGTTGATCACCTCGCTTTCGGTGGCGGTGTTGGTGACGGTGATTTCGGTGGTGGTTGCGTTTTTTGGCGCGCTGGCTTTTGCCCGGTATCAATGGCGCTACCGCACGACATTCCAGAAACTGATATTGCTGCCAATTTTCTTTCCCCAGACAGTTCTGGGACTGGCACTTTTGATGTGGTTCAACTCGGTTGGGATCATTCCGACGTGGAAAACCGCTGTGGTGGCGCATCTGGTCTGGATCGCGCCGAGCGCCACCCTGATCGTTGCCATCCGTGCCTATAGCTTTGATCCGGCGCTTGAGGAGGCGGCGCGAGATATGGGCGCGGGCACATGGACAATCCTGCGTGAAATCACGCTGCCGCTTTTGATGCCGGGTCTCATCTCGGCCGGGCTGTTCGCTTTTCTGCTGAGTTGGGGGAACTTTCCGCTCTCGCTTTTCACAACCGGTGCGGATTCCACCTTGCCGGAATGGCTCTATGCCAAGATGGTGTCGGGTTATTCGCCATTGGTGCCCACGCTTGGGATCATGTCCGTTGTTGGGGCGTTTCTGCTGATCCTGTCAGCGATATCGTTACCGGCGGTTCAAAGAGCATCGGAAGGGGCATCGCCACCGTCTATGAGCGCCAGGGCGCGAAGGTCACGATCGCGGCGCGCAACGAGGATGATCTGAAAAAGGCCGCCGGTGAGATCGAAGGCAGTGTCCGCTACGAGGTGTGCGATGTCTCCGATTGGGCATCGGTTCAGGCGATGGTGGACAGTACCGCATCGGCACAAGGCGGACTTGATGTCGTGTGCGCCAATGCCGGCGCGTTTCCCCAAACCAAGATGGTCGATATGGACCCGTCCGAGTGGGATCAGGTTATGGCCACCAACCTGCGCTCATCCTTTTTGTGCGTAAAGGCATCGATCCCGCACTTCGAGAAAGCCGGAAAGGGCCGCGTTGTCCTGACATCATCGATCACCGGGCCGATCACAGGCTTCCCCGGCTGGTCGCATTACGGCGCATCGAAAGCCGGACAGCTTGGTTTTCTGAAGACGGCCGCAATGGAGTTGTCGCGCTACAACACGACCATCACCGCGGTGAAGCCGGGCAACATCTGCACCGAAGGCCTGCAGGATCTTGGCCAGGACAATCGAGAAACGATCGCGGCTTCGATCCCGCTCAAACGCCTCGGCGATGTCGAGGATATCGGGAATGCAGCGCTGTTTTTTGCATCGGATGAGGCGGGCTATATCACCGGTCAGCAAGTTGTGGTCGATGGCGGTCAGATCATTCCGGAATCGCTGGAAGCGATGGAAGAAATCTGAACGGGCCGGAGAACGCACATGTCCGGATCCGATGTACCGCTCGAGGACCTTCTGCGCCATTTGGAAGAGCTGGCGCAGAATTCACTGTCCCTTTGGGACATGCCGGATGGCGCTCAGGCCCGCCTGATCAACGTGTCTGAAAACGCCACCTATCTGGTGGAAGCACCGGGCGGCTACAAATCCATTCTGAGAGTACATCGCGAGAATTATCACACGCGGCGCGCCATTGAATGCGAGCTTGACTGGCTCGAAGCACTTGATGCCGAAGGCGTTGTGACAACGCCGGGGGTCTACAAGGGTCGCGATGGCGAAGAAATCCAGGAGGCGCGCGCTGACGGCCTCCCCGATCCTCGTTTCCTCGTGCTGTTTCATTTCGTGGAAGGCAACGCGCCGGACGAAAGCGGGGACATGGCCCCCGGGTTCGAAGAACTGGGTCAGATCGCGGCACGGTGTCATGAGCATGTGTTGCGCTGGCAAAAGCCCGATGATTTTCAGCGACTGACCTGGGACGAAGACGCGGTCTTCGGCGCAACGCCAACCTGGGGCAACTGGCGGGATGCGCCCGAGGTCACACCCGAGGTCAAAGCCGTTCTGGAAGAGGTCGAAAAAACCGTCCGCGCTCGGCTATCCGCCTTTGGAAAAGCGCATGACCGCTTCAATCTGATCCACGCTGACATGCGGCTCGCAAACCTCCTGGAGGACGACACCGGCACGCGACTGATCGATTTTGATGACAGTGGCTGGGGCTGGTTTCTTTATGACTTCGCCGCGGCCATCAGTTTCATCGAGGATGACCCGCGTATTCCGTCGCTGAAGGATGCATGGGTGCGCGGATACCGATCTGTACGCCCCATGAGCGCCGAAGAAGAGGTGGAAATCGACACCTTTGTAATGCTGCGACGGATGGCGCTTCTGGCATGGATCGGCAGCCATATCGAAGCGCCCGAACCCCAGGAACTCGCCCCCGGATTTGCAGCAACCACGGCGAGGCTTGGGCAGGATTACATGAACAGGATCGGACGGTAGACGTGACGGAAGGAACATACGATGAGTGACTGGAAAAAGGCCTTCCGCAGCTTTTATTATGAAACGGCGGAAGATCCGGAAGATATCGCGCTCGACCGGAGCAAGACAGCCGATTTGATCATCGACATCCAGCACACGTATCTGGAACCCAAAGACACGCCGGAGGAAAACGCCCGCTGGCAGCCGTTTTATGAGCGGATGAACAAGACGGTCATTCCCAATTCAGCAAAGCTCATCGAGTGGGCGCGCAGCGAAGGGATCGAGGTGATGTTCGCCCGTATCGCCTGCCAGACGCACGATGGTCGTGACAGATCGCTCAGCCAGAAAAAGCCGGGTTTCAATTACCTCCTCCTGCCCCAGGACCGTGAGGATAGCCAGATCGTGGATGCACTCGCTCCGCAAGGCGACGAAATCGTGGTCACCAAGACAACTGACAGCGCGCTGACAGGTACAAATCTACGGCTGATGCTGCGCAACATCGGGATCAGCCATGTGGTCGTTGCAGGCATTTTCACGGATCAATGCGTCAGCTCCACCGTGCGCTCCTTAGCCGATGAGAGTTTTGACGTTTTAGTGGTTCATGACGCCTGCGCCGCGGCCACGGATGAGCTGCATGAGCGCGAGCTTGAAATCATCAACATGATTTACTGTCACGTTGTAGGGTTGGAAGACTTGCCCTTATTTCTGTCCTGAGACGCATAGAGTGTTCTGATGAAAGAAGATCCAAAAGGCAGGCTTTCGAACCCGGTTGCTGTGATCATTCAGTCTCGCCAACTTGAACAAATGATGCCGTGATCACCTCGTGCCGCATCGGGATTGTTGCGTTGAAAAAAAACCATTCTTGATCGCGCTTCAAGTTGCTGCTTGAAGTCTCTCTGCAGCGAAAGACTATAAAGACTAACTGGGAGACGTCGTGCTCCAAAGCGTTTTCATCCAATGAAAAGCGGTAAGTCGTCTCCGCTGGAGGTCCTCGTTCTTTGTCTCAGTCGATGGTTTCTGCGACCGCGAAGCGCCGGAAAGCAAATTGCAGTGCGACCACTGTCAGCAATCCGATCAACGTCAGGGTTAGCCAGCTGGCCAATCCAGGCAAAACCCATGTGGGTCCCATCGTTTTGAATGTTAATAGCCCGACGGCACCCGATGCCCCCATGGCAGTGAAAACGAAAAGTGTTTTCGCGATAAACTCGACAATTGATCGACCAAGAAATTCGAAATCTGCCCGCCCCATTGCAACAAGCTTAGTCGGAAACAGAAGATGTACCGTGTTCTCGACTGCATAGATAAGCAACGTCAACGGAAGCGCGAAAGCCGCGAGTACCAGTGCAACCTGTGTCGAGACACTATCCTCAAAGACAAGGGCGCTGATTATGACTGTCAAAGCGATAACGTAGGCCAAAAGCACCTGAACCACGAGTTGGCCCGCGCAAATGCGCCATGGTGCAATGGGCAGTGTCTTGTAAATTTCCATCCGGCTCAGGTCACCGCGAAAATCACAGACCAGATTGCGAGGTAGGATGAATGCGATGAAGACATAGATAATCATCAAGGTATGCGGTTGCGTGACCGGCGCACCGAGCGCCGAAGCCATCGGCGCAATGCCGGCGGCAAGACCAACAAATATGATCATGAGTCTGGATGAATTCCGCAAAGCGTTGAGGGCCTGCCGCCAGGCAATGGGCCCCAACCCGGCAACATGTGGTGCACGACGGATCGAGCGCATCTCGGTCCGTTCTGTCGCCCAGAAAGATCCACCTTGTTTGATACGCTCCCATCGGTTGCTGAGCCGGGCGTTTTCCGCCAGGGAGCGGTCGGTCGTGCGCTCATCAAGGACGATGGCCGCGCGCAACAACGCCGCATTGATGGCGATGGCGACGAGAGCCCAAAGGGCAAGTTGTGAAACGGATGCCGCCACGAAAAGTTCGGCAAACACGATGTAGGGGATCAGGATTATGGTCCCGATCCAAGAGTGTCGAAACTCAAACAGAAGGTCGAAAATACCGCGGTCGGGCGTCACCCAAGCGTGGACCATTGCGACCGCTGCAATTGCAAAAAGCACGGCAATGGCGGGCCATTTTATCTTTGCCAGCCTGCTACCGTCGAGCGCATGCCCCGTCATGCTGATAACAGCGCTGTTCAACTGAACGAACACAAGCGTCAAGAGCGAGGCGATAAAGACAGACAGGGCCGATCCCGTTTGCGGCGGCGCAATCAGCGTGATGAACACGCTCGTATAGGTAACGCCAGCGACATAGGCGCCGAACTTATAGACGATCAGATCCCGTCGGCGGAACGGCCCGGTAAAAAGAAAATTGATCTCATTGGGCGAAAAATGAAACGTGGGACCGGTTGTCATCACCACTGTCAGCAGCGACAGACCCAGCATGCTGAGCGGCATAAAAGTGATAATCTGATCGCTGAATGCCTGCCGGTCCAGAGATGATAATCCAAAAGCGCTCGCGCCTGAGGAACTGCTCGATGTGATCAGAAGCCAAATGATCACCCCGAAAGCGAGAGAGAACAGCAGGCCACGCACGCTTGCCATTTGATGCAAGCGCTGGCGCAGACCGCCACGCAGTCGCAGTATAAGAAGTTGCCGAAGTGCAGGATCCATCTCTCAGGCCGCCGCCGTCTCTGAGGTCTGTTCCTGAGCTTGCGTTATTGAGAAATATACTTCTTCAAGGGCGGACGTGCTGTCCGTATGACCGACCTCGCTCAGCAGATCTTCCATCGTGCCAAATCGGCGGCACTCGCCAAGATTCAGAACCATGATATGCGTGCAAAGGTTCTCGAAAAGGCTCAAAAGGTGCGAACTGATGATAATTGCCGCACCAGCTTGCGCGCGGTCGCGGATGGCTTGTTGAATTCCCCGGATACCCTGGGGATCCAGTCCCGTCAGGGGTTCATCGAACAAGATCACTTTGGGGTCGTGCAGAAAGGCACAGGCGATGGCCACCTTTTGCCGCATACCGCGCGACAGGTTATGGACCAGCGTGTCGCGTTTATGTGTGAGTTCGAACGACGCAAGGAGCGCTTCGGCATCCTCTTCGAAGTCGGCTAACCTGTAAGCCGCAGCCGTGAAAGCCAAATGTTCCCAAACCGTCATGGTATCAAAAAGCCGCGGATCGTCAGGGATATAGCCGAGGTTCGCTTTGGCCGAGATGGGTGCCTGGACAACGTCATGGCCAGCAACCAACAGATTCCCCGTACTTGGTGGTATGATCCCGCACAATGTACGCAATGTCGTTGTTTTGCCCGCCCCATTCGGCCCGAGCAATCCAAGGATTTGACCTGGTTCGACCGAAAAGCTGAGGTTCTTCACCGCTGTGAAGCCTTTGTACTGCTTGCTGAAGTTCGTGACTGTGATCATGTGCTCTTTGCTCAACACTTTTCTGCGCGCCGACACCTTACCGGGCTGCCATGCCCATCAATGCCGCTCAAGTGAGCGATAGGTTGCACCAGATCATGTCAAATCTAAGTTCAAAACCGTTACTCCAGACGGTTTTTGTGTCCGGATCAAAACGAAACAGATGGAATTTGTTTTTGGTGGCCAGAATGCACTGGTCGACCTGCACCTTTAGAGCGCGGCCGACAGATGCGACGCTTGCTATTGAAACTGCTTTCAATTCGGCAAGGCAGCCACAATTCCTCAATGCGCATGATCAGCCAGCTTTCTGCAAACAAGTGGGTGACACTCAGAGCAAGGGCCGTTGACTCCCCGAAGCAAGGCCTTTTAGGGTACAGGTATGAACAGGTTTGCACATGAGGATACAGGCGAACACCTGATTGGCGCGACCAAATCCGCGAAGATCGCGAATGTGCTTGAGGTCGAGATCCGCTCGGGGTCTCTGGGCAAAGGCGCTGCGCTGGAGAGTGAAAGCGCTTTGGTCAAACGCTTCTCGGTGAGCCGCAACACGGTTCGGAAAAGTCTTGAAATCCTGACCGAGAAGGGCCTGATCACCACGAAAAACGGCATTGGCTCCTTCGTGACCTATGGCGGTCAGACGATTGACGATCGCCGTGGCTGGAGTGTTGCGCTTTCCAAAAGCGAAGATGCACTTGGAACGCGGGTGTTGCGTATCGCCAGAGCCGAGATGGATTTTGCCGATGCTCCGGCGGAGGCGCAGACCGATTGCCTGTTTGTGGACAGGCTGCGCTTTCACGCGGGCACCGGGCTTGCGGTTTCACTTGAACGAAGCCGGGTTATCTGGCGAGCCGGGTTTGATGGCATTTTGCAAGACGGGCTGATGAACGGGTCGCTGACCGACACGCTGAGGTCCAAGGGGCTGATCGTGGCAAGCGGCGATGAATGGGCAAATGTCTTGCCGTCCCTCGCGCCGGATGAGGCCGCGCTTCTGGGGCGGGGCGAGGCTGAGCCGATGCTGCTCTTGCGGCGAATGACGCGGGCGGCTGACGGAACCGTCATCGAATATGTCCAGAGTATTCTGGACCCACGTCGCTTCGGTCTGCACATGAGGTTTTGAGGCGATATGCGACCTGATCCTGCTATAGTCGACCGGGCACACGGCGCTTTGATGGGGATGGCGATTGGCGATGCGCTGGGGATGCCGGCGCAAACGCTGACGGTCGATCAGATCCAGGCGCATTACGGCCAGATTACTGACTTTGTGGCGCCATTTGACGATCATCCGGTGTCGCATGGGCTGCTGGCCGGTCAGGTGACCGACGATACCGAGCAGACCTTGCTGCTGGCGCGGCGCCTGATTTCGGGCCACGGGCGCATTGACGAAGCGGACTTGGCCCGAGACCTTCTGGATTGGGAAGCTGACGTCAAAGCGCGCGGGCTTCGCGATCTGCTGGGTCCCTCTTCCAAGGCGGCGTTGGATGCGATGTTGTCCGGGGTTTCGATCACTCAGACAGGACGGAACGGCACGACCAATGGGGCGGCGATGCGGATCGCACCGGTCGGGATTGCCTTTGGGGTCGAAGACATTTCCCATTTTGTCGATCAGGTCGAACTGGCCTGCCGCCTAACCCATAACACAGGTGAGGCGATTGCGGCAGCTTCGGCGGTCGCGGCAGTGATCAGTTGCGGCCTTGAAGGGCGGAGTTTTGAGGCGGCCTTGCCGGTGGCGTTGTGCTGTGCCGAAGAGGGCCAGCTGCGCGGATATGCGGTGGGCGAAGCGGGTATGGCGGCTCGGATTGCCGACGCCTTGTCCGCCGCAAAGCACTGTGAGAGTGCGGCCGAGCTGGCGGCCAGGACAGGCACCTCGGTCGCCTCGCATGAATCGGTTGCCGCCGCCTTCGGGCTTGTTCGTCTTGCCGAGGGCAACCCGTGGAAGGCGGCGTTGATGGCCGCAAATATCGGCGACGACACCGACACGATTGGCGCGATTTCCTGCGCCATGGCAGGGGCTTGCGCGGGTCTTGCCGCCTTTCCGTCCCATGCCATCGAGACGATCAACACTGCCAATACGCTGGGCTTGGAGGCCGTTGCCAGAGGGCTGCTGGAGTTGCGCGATGCCGTCGATTTGGCGCCCGAGTTGAAGGAGGCCAGCCGATGAGCGCGCGACTGTTGCAGTTATCTGGCGTCGTTGTCGATCTTCTTTACGAGGTGGAGATGGTTCCCGCACCCGGTGACGAAGCCATCGTCACTGGCTTCTCGATCAAGCCTGGCGGTGGGTTCAACGCCATGGTTGCCGCAAAGCGCGCCGGGATGGACGTGAGCTATGGCGGCGCTCTCGGGACAGGTCCGTTTGCACGCATGGTGCGCGAGGGGCTGAACCGAGAGGCAATCCCGTTCCTGAGGCCACAGGATACCGAGCGCGATCAGGGCTGCTGCACGGTGATGATTGATCGCTCCGGCGAGCGCACCTTTGTAGCCAGCGACGGGGCCGAGGGGCATGCGAATGTCGAAGCGCTCTCAATGCTTGCGGCCTCAAATTTCGACTGGACGCTCCTTTCGGGCTACGCGCTGCACTATCCAGGGTCGCGGTCCGCGATGCACGAGTGGCTGAAGGGCGATGCGCCAATCACGAATCTTGTCTTCGACCCCTCGCCCGTCGTCGCCGAATTGCCTTCCAACGCTCTGGGTGCCGCCTGTGAAAGGGCAACGTGGATCAGCGCCAATGCCCGCGAGGCGGCGGTCCTGTCCGGCATGACGGACGCGGTTCAGGCGGCCCAATCGTTGGCCGCGAGGACGCCCGCGCAGGGCGGCGTCGTTGTGCGCGACGGCGCGCAGGGCTGCATTGTTGCGACCAGAGACATATGCCAGCGGGTCGAACCGTTTGACGTCACCCCTGTCGATACCAACGGCGCGGGTGACACGCATCTGGGCAGTTTCATCGCCCGGCTGGCCGCGGGCGACATGCCGACCGACGCCGCGCGATACGCAAATGTCGCGGCTGCACTTTCGACCACAAGGCGCGGCCCGGCGACGGCCCCTTTCGCTGACGAGGTTGTCGCGGCGCTCAAGCGGAAAGAAGCCGTCTAACAAGCTCAATCACACATCAATCCAATGGGAGAATGACATGAAAACGAAGTTTCACTTTGCAACGGCAATTGCGGTGCTGACCGCAGTTCCCGCAGCATCGGCGGACGAAATCCGCGTTCTCAACTGGCAAGGCTACGGCACCGACCTGGATTGGGCAGTGGCCGAGTTTTCCGAGGCGACGGGACACACCGTGGTCCATGAGTATTTCAACTCGGAACAAGAGATGCTGACCAAATTGCGCACCAACCCGGGCGCTTACGACGTGGTGTTGATCAACGCGGCCTTTACGCCTCAGGCGCAAAGCGAAGGGCTGATCGGGCCGATTGACGGCTCGAAGATCGCCAACCTCGCGGATGTGCCCGCCGATCTGAGCGGCAATCAGGACCTGAACGCAGGCGGTGCCCTGCACGGGGTGCCGTGGACTTGGGGTCTGACGTCTTTTGCGGTGAACACCAATGACTTCTCCGAAGCGCCAACCTCGATCCAGGTGTTCTGGGATGGCGACTTCGCTGGCAAGGTTTCGATCCGCGATGATGCGCTGGAAGCGGTGCAATTCGCGGCCATCGCGACAGGACAGGATATCAACGACATTGGCGACCTTGATGCGATCGAAGCAAAACTTGCTGCCTTGATGCCGCAAATCAGGACCTATTGGGGTTCTGAGAACGACTGGAATCAGTTCATGGCGGCGGGCGATCTTTCTGTCGCCACCTTCTGGTCAGGCTCGGCCAGCCGGTCGATGTCTGCCGGATTACCTGTGCAGTTCGTTGTGCCGGAAGAAGGCGCGATTGGCTGGCTTGATGGCCTGTCGATCCCAAGCTCGTCCACCAAGCAGGATGCGGCCCATGCCTTCATCAACTGGATGATTGACCCCGATTTCTATGTCCGATGGGCCGAAGAAGGCGCGCCGGCATCGGCCAACGCAAAGGCCGCCGCCGCCTTGCCCGAAGATGCGTTCAACAAGCGCATCCTTGGCGATCCGGCGGTTGTTGCACGGGTTCAGTTCCAGCGCCCCGTCTCTGCGGAGAACCGCGAGACCTATCTGGAGCTTTGGCAAGGTTTGAAAGCGGCCCAGTAATCGTGGGCCAAAAAAGAGGGGGAACAAATGTCGACAATCCTTGCCAATCAGGACCGGCTTAGGATTTTTGGTCTGCTTTCCCCCGCCTATCTTTGGCTGACGGTGGCCATCTTCCTGCCGCTGTCAGCCATGTTCTATTTCAGTTTCCTTTCGGACGTGCCCTTTGGCGATACAGAATGGACGTACACCACCGAAAACTATGCGGCGTTCTTCCAGACCTCGACCTATGCCACGCTTCTTTGGAAATCTGTCAAACTTGGGCTGACCGTCACCGCGATTGCGGTTCTGATCGGCTTTCCATGCGCGTATGTTCTGGCAAAGGTCATCAAGGGCCGCTCGCGCGAAGCGCTGTTTTTGCTTGTGATCCTGCCATTCTGGTCAAATTCACTGGTGCGGATCTTTTCCTGGGCCATTGTGCTCCGAGGAAACGGGGTACTGGAACTCGGATTGAACTTCATCCTGCCGTTCGAGGTTGACGTGAACCTGATGTTCTCGACGCCGGCTATCGTGATCGGGTTGGTGCATTCCTATCTGCCGTATGTCATCCTGACCTCCTACCTTGCGCTCCAGGCCATCGACGACAACCTGATCGACGCCGCGCGCTCGATGGGGGCAAACAAGCTGACAATCCTCTGGCGGATCATCCTGCCCTTGTCGCTTCCGGGGCTGCTGGCGGGCGCGGTGCTGATCTTTGTCCCGGTTGTGGGCTCGTTCATGGAACCACGCATCCTCGGCGGTCGCGTCGGCACCTACTATGGCACGGTGATTGAGGACCAGTTTGTCGCTGTATTCAACTGGCCGCTTGGCGCAGCGCTGTCTTTTATCCTGCTGGCCGTCGTTCTTCTGATCCTCGCCGTCGCCAGCCCCGTCTTGAAGAAGGCCCAGACATGAGCGGTACTTTCCTTTCACGCCTTGGCAAGCTCTGGTTGGCCTGCATTCTGTTCTTTCTTTATGCACCGATTGTGGTGATGGCAGTCATGTCGTTCAACAGCTCGCAGTACTACCAACTGCCGTTCGAATTCTCGCTCGAATGGTACGAAAAACTGGCCAGCAACACCGAGATCATTGATGCCGCCACCCGTTCGGTTGGCATTGCAATGGTCACGACGGTGATCGCGACAATCCTCGGAACCGCCGCCTCGATCGCGCTTTTCCGGTTCGAGTTCCGCGGCAAGCGGTTCTTGCAAGTCATGCTGTTCCCGCCCATCGCCATCCCCTGGCTGATAACTGGTACGGCGATGCTGATCTTCTTCTTTGGTGTCGGTCTTGGGCGTGGCACACCGTCCGTCATCATCGGCCATGTGGCTTTGGCACTGCCTTACGTAATCGTGGTGGTCAGCGCGCGCTTGGCCACCTTCGACGCGACGCTTGAAGAAGCCGCGCGCTCCATGGGTGCAGACAGTTGGACGGTAACACGGCGCGTGACATTGCCGTGGATTTCGTCCGGTATCATTGCGGGCGCGCTTTTCGCCTTCGCTGTCAGCTTTGACCAATTCGTCGTGTCATACTTCTTGTCAGAACCTGGCGACAGCACGTTGCCGGTCCTGATCTATACCTCGATCCGCAAGGGCTTCACGCCCGAGATTAATGCGATCTCGACCATCATCATCGTTATCTCAATGGCTGTGATGCTGTTCGCGGCACGGTTCTCCAAATTCGGAGGGGAGCGCTGATGGCCGAAGTATCCGTTCAAAACATCACCAAATCCTTCGGGAGGCTGAAAGCGCTGAACGACGTCACGATGGACTTTCCCGATGGCGGTTTCTTCGCGCTCCTCGGGCCCTCTTGCTGCGTCTAGTCGACGCTTTTGTGCGCCATCGCAGTGTTCATCTTCATGGACAGCGGTACCATTCGAATTGGTGAGGAATCGGTCGAGAATGTTCCGGTCGAGAAACGCGACATCGGCATGATGTTCCAGAACTACGCGCTTTTCCCCAACATGACCGTGGCCGATAATGTGGGTTTTGGGCTTCGCGTGCGCAGGGTTGGCGCTGCAGAGGAAAGGCGCCGGATTGGCGAGGCGCTGGACCTCGTGCAACTCGGCCAGCATGGAGACCGCACGCCGCATCAACTTTCAGGCGGCCAGCGGCAACGTGTGGCTTTGGCGCGTGCCATCGTGACCAATCCTCGCGTGCTGTTGCTGGACGAACCTCTCTCGGCGCTCGACAAGGCGTTGCGCGTGGACATGCAGTTCGAGTTGAAGCGCATTCAACGCGAAATCGGTATCACGACAATCTTTGTCACTCATGATCAGGAAGAGGCGCTGACGCTGTCCGACAAGATTGGTATCTTAAAGGATGGCAAGATGGTGCAGGCTGGCCCCCCGCGCGAGGTCTATAACAACCCGGCTGATCTTTTCGCCGCCGAGTTTCTGGGTGAGGCCAATATCGTGACCGGGATCGCTGGCGACGGCGCCGACATCAGGGCGCCTGACGCCGCCGCTTCGGGCGCGATCCTTGCAGTGCGACCCGAAAACATAACGATTTCCAAGGACGAACCGCAAGCGGACGCAATCTCGAAATGCCAGGCCTTACTGGAACGCCGCGTCTTTGCGGGTGCCATGGCGACCTGTATTTTGCAAAGCAACGGCAAGACCATAAAGGTCATCTCGCGCGATCAGGACATTCCACAAGACATCGCGGAAGGCGATAAACTCTGGCTGAATTGGCCTGTTGAAAAAACCCTGCTCGTCCCTGAGTGATCAACTCACAGGTTTGTACCTGGGGACGGCTGCGATCCGGAAAAGCTGGTCGCGGAGGGCAGCAGAATGTTGCCCTGATCATCCGATACCATTTCAACGTCACCATCATCCGTAAAGACCGCCGCAAGTGAATCTGTCGTTCCAAGGTCAATCCCGACTGCCAGACCTTTGTCGAAATACCGGCTCCCTGGGCGCAAAATGTGGGCGTCGCCGGGCTCGTGGCAAGCGTGTTTGGTTAGGACCCTTCGGCAGGACGCCTTCACCACAGAAGTTTCCGGGACGCCGCTGCGCGATTGTCGCGCTAAAACGCCTCCTGCAAGATGTCTTGAAAATCCACGACTGTCAGGGGAACCGCATTTTTCCGGCTCGACGACGCCGCGGCCGAAGCTTCTGCAAGAGCTGGAAAATCCTCGGTTCGAATACCGAATTCACGCAAGCGGGGCAGCGCGTGCCGATCCTGCCATGCTTCGAGACCCGAGAACGGATCCTTGTGCGACGTGTCGGAAAACGCGGCGGCACATTGCACCGCGCAGTCGCGCAACCTGCTCGCGGTCAGCGTACCCGGACCAGCCATCTCGGTATTCTTGCGCAGCACAGGCACAAGCAACCGACCGCATAGCGCACCGTGCGGCGCGCCGTAACGACCACCGAGAACTGATGCGATCCCGTGCGCCGCTCCCAGACCACCATTCGCCAGTGCCACTCCGCTACTCAGACTGACCCAGGCGAGGTCTTCCCAGACCGGATCTGCGGGTTCGCCCTCCATGACTGCCTGTAGGGCTGTAAGGCCCCGCGCGATATTGGGGGCAGAAAACATGTCGGAAAAAGGTGTTGCTGCGCATGAGGTATAGGCCTCGATGATTTGCACCACGGCATCCAGCCCAGAAGATAACAAAACAGAGGCCGGGGCCGAGCGGAGCAGGCCAGGATCCACAAAGGCCGCCGCCGGACAGCGCGCCCTGCCCCGCAACGAGATCTTTGCTCGCTGCGATGGGATGTCCAGTACGGCATTGGCTGTGACTTCGGCCCCGGTTCCGGCTGTGCTGGGAACCGCGATGCAGGGAACGGGACCCGGGTGAGCGAGACGCGATGCGGGAAGTTGAGAAAAGTCCGCATTCAGGGTCAAACCATGTCCCAGGCAGAAAGCCACTGCCTTGCCCGCATCGATGACAGACCCGCCTCCGACGGCTATGACACCCTCAATGCCGTGGTCCACGAGCTGATCCACCGCCGCACTAACGCTGCTCAGCGAAGGTTCGCCGGAACAGATGACCTCGGCCCTTGACACATTCACCCGCTCAAGAGCCGCGCGGACACGATCGGCAGTGACCCCTCGACTGCCCCGCAGAAGGGCCACACGGCGCGTCCCTTCCGGCAGGGCCGATGCAATATCATCGACCACATTCCAGCCAAAGCGCACCGCTGTCGGCACGCTGAAGGAAAAGGAACTGACCATGTCCAGATCGCTCAAAAGGCCATCGTCGCCGCCACTGCCCGTTTCCAGGCGCTGTACTTCGCGTCTCGCGTCTCCTCCGGCATTTGCGGAGTAAACTGGCGGTCCAGCGCCCAGGTCTTGGCAAACTCGTCTTGTCCAGGGAGCACATCCACCTGCATCCCGGCCAGCCACGCCGCGCCCAGAGCCGTCGTTTCAAGCACTCTGGGCCGATCCACCGGCGCACCCAGGATATCCGCGAGAAACTGCATCGTCCAATCGGACGCGCTCATCCCGCCATCGACCCGTAGCACGGGAGACGCGTCATTCCCGGTCCAGTCCGCGCGCATGGCGTCGAGCAGATCACGGGTCTGATACCCCACGCTTTCAAGCGCCGCGCGCGCCATCTCTGCGGGACCGGAATTGCGGGTCAATCCAAAGACCGCGCCCCGGCAGGGAGGGTTCCAGTAGGGTGCACCAAGCCCCGTAAAAGCGGGAACCAGAACAAGAGACTGGCTGGTATCCGCAGTTTCAGCCAGAGCTTGGGTTTCAGGCGCGGCGCGGATGACGTTCAACCCGTCACGCAGCCATTGCACAACCGCACCGGCAATGAAAATCGACCCCTCCAGCGCATAGGTGGGGGTGCCATTCAGTTGATAGGCGATCGTGGTCAGCAGATTGTGTCGCGATCGCACGGGCGTGTCGCCGGTGTTCAGGAGCGCAAAACACCCGGTTCCATAGGTCGACTTGAGCATACCCGGGCTGAAGCAGGCCTGCCCTAGCGTTGCCGCCTGCTGGTCTCCGGCGACGCCGCGAATGGGGATCGCACGGCCAAAGAGATCGGACCGGCTCATCCCGAAATCATCGGCACTGTCCTTGACGTCCGGGAGCATGGACATCGGAACCCCCAGAAGATCGCAGATCGTTTTGCTCCAACGTCCCTTGCGAATGTCGTAGAGCATGGTCCGCGCGGCGTTGGTGGCATCCGTGGCATGCACGGCGCCATTGGTCAGCTTCCAGATCAGATAAGTATCAACGGTTCCGAAAAGCAGAGCGCCGCGTTCCGCATCCGCGCGCGCGCCCTCGACATTATCCAGGATCCACTTGAGTTTGGTGCCGGAGAAATACGGATCGAGCAAAAGCCCGGTCCGATCTGTCACCATGTCCCCGTGACCGGCCTCTTTCAGAGCCGCGCAGAGCCCGGCGGTGCGGCGATCCTGCCAGACAATTGCGTTATAGACGGGGGCACCAGTCTCGCGATGCCAGACCAGCGTGGTTTCGCGCTGATTGGTGATGCCAATAGAGGCAATCTGATCCGCATCGACAGATGCCCGTTCTATGGCGGCGCGACACGTGGCGGCAGTGGTGGCCCACAGATCCGTCGGATCATGTTCTACCCAGCCGGATTGCGGAAAGATCTGCGGAAACTCTTCCTGAGCGCTGGCGACCGGATTGAGGGCCGTATCGAAAAGAATGGCGCGGGAGGACGTCGTGCCCTGGTCAATCGACAGAACGTAAGTCATGGCATGGTCTTCAAACACTCACGGGCGCGAGGCGCGCCGGGGGCAGGATGGCGGAGGGGGCGCCTGAAGCGCCCCACCCCAAAGAGCTCATCCCGGCTTACTGCCAGGACTTGATCAGCTCGTCATAGGACACGGTCTGAGGCTCTTCGTCCTCGTTCTCCAGCTTGGCAAACGGAGCCCCCGGCTGAGCAAGCCAATGCTCGGCGCCAAGTTCTTCGTTCATCACCGGACCCAGGTCACCCTGCACGCCCGCGCGTTCAAGACGCTCCAGGACGGATTCCTGAGCTTCGCAGAGCGCGTCCAGTGCTTCCTGTGCGGTCTTCTGACCCGACATCGCGTCACCGATATTCTGCCACCAGAGTTGCGCAAGACGCGGATAATCCGGGACATTGGTGCCGGTCGGCGACCAAGCCACGCGCGCTGGCGAACGATAGAACTCGATCAGCCCGCCCAGTTTGTCGGCACGCTCGGTGAAGTGATCGCTATCGATAGTGCTTTCGCGAATGAAGGTCAGACCCACGTCGGACTTCTTCAGATCCACCGTCTTGGATGTCACGAATTGCGCATAGAGCCAGGCGGCTTTGGCGCGATCAACCGGTGTGGACTGCATCAGAGTCCAGGACCCGGCATCCTGATATCCAATCTTCTGACCTTCCTTCCAGTAGACCCCGTGCGGCGAGGGTGCCATGCGCCACTTGGGTGTGCCATCCTCGTTCAGCACAGCCTCGGCGCCGTCACCGACCATCGAGGCGGTAAAGGCGGTGTACCAGAACATCTGCTGGGCAATCTGGCCCTGCGCGGGGATCGGTCCGGCCTCGGAGAAAGTCATGCCCTGTGCGGCAGGCGGCGAATAGTTCTGCAGCCATTCGATCGCCTTGTTGACAGCATAAACCGCCGCGGGTGAGTTCGTGGCCCCGCCGCGCGCGACACAGCTACCGACCGGCTGGCTGTTCTCGTTGACGCGGATGCCCCATTCGTCCACGGGCAGGCCATTGGGTTCGCCCACATCGCCCATACCGGCCATGGACATCCACGCATCGGTATAGCGCCAGCCCAGCGAAGGGTCCTTCTTGCCATAGTCCATATTGCCAAAGACTTCGCCTTCGACGCCCATATGGCTCATGTCCCGACCGGTGAAGAATTCCGCAATGTCCTCATAGGCGGACCAGTTGACCGGGACGCCAAGCTCATAGCCGTAGGCGGCTTCAAAATCAGCCTTGTTCTTTTCGTCGTTAAACCAGTCGTACCGGAACCAGTATAGGTTCGCGAATTGTTGGCTGGGCAACTGATACAGCTTGCCATCCGGCCCGGTGGTAAAGCTGGTCCCGATGAAATCATCAACATCGAGCGTCGGCAGGGTGACATCCGCGCCTTCACCCGACATCCAGTCGGTCAGGTTGCGCACCTGCTGATAGCGCCAGTGGGTGCCGATCAGATCGGAATCGTTGATGTAGCCGTCATAGATGTTCTCACCCGACTGCATCTGCGTTTGCAGTTTTTCAACGACGTCGCCTTCGCCGATCAGGTCATGGGTAACCTGAATGCCGGTAATGGCGGAGAAAGCAGGGGCAAGCACCTGGCTTTCATACTCGTGGGTCGCGATCGTTTCCGATACGACCTTGATCTCCATCCCTTGAAACGGCGTGGCCGCATCGACGAAGAACTGCATCTCCGCTTCCTGTTCTTCCCGGCTCAGAACCGACAGGCCATCGATCTCATTGTCGAGAAACTCCATCGCCGCGTCCATATCGGCGAAGCTCGGTGACGCCGTGAGCGTCAGCGCAAGCGCCACCGCTGTTGACGTTCGAAGTGACAAGTTCATGAAAATCCTCCCTTTCGAACTTGAGTCGTCTGTTGACCGGGCGTTGATTGTAACGCCCGGTATGTGTTGAACGCCGCTACACGTATCTGAAAACCAGAACAGCATAGACAGCGCAGATCCCGAGGGCCCAGTATTGAGCCAGATCGGTCAGTCCCAGCCAGGCCAGATTGATAAAGGCCGAACCAAGAAGGGTAATGAAAAGTCTGTCCCCACGGGTCGTCTCAATGCGCAGAACGCCGACGCGCGGGGTTTCGGGAAACTTGATCGCAAGGATCGTGAAGGTGATGAGCAACGAGGCGATCACCATGAAAAAGATCGCCGTCGGCCAGGTCCATGCCATCCAGTCCATCAGTTTGATCCCTCAAGGGTTTCCAGCCATTTCTGCAAAGTGCCGCCAGCACTCGGGCCTTGGCTTTCTAGCGTAAGCTCATTGTCGCCATCCCCGGCAAACTTGATCATGAGTTCGTTTCCGTTTGCGACAGCGAATTGCACTTGGTCGGTATTCACGACGGCTACGACTTTTCCAGTGGGTCCGACTAAGGATACGATGTCTGCATGGGCTTTCTGCGAGGCAAACAAGATCAGCATGACAAGCAGCGCTGCCCGTTTTGACGTCAGATAATCCATCACACCCTCCCCAGGGCGAAGCCCTTGGCGATGTAGTTTCGGACGAAGTAGATCACGAGCGCACCGGGCACGATGGTGAGCGCCCCCGCCGCCGCCAATACGCCCCAGTCGATGCCCGCCGCGCCTTGAGTCCGCGTCATAATCGCGGCGATAGGCTTGGCATCCACTGTGGTCAGCGTCCGGCTGAGCAGCAACTCAACCCAGGAAAACATGAAGCAGAAGAAGGCCGCAACGCCGATGCCGGATGCGATGAGCGGCATGAAGATCTTCACAAAGAACGTGCCAAACGAATAGCCGTCGATATAGGCCGTCTCATCAATCTCCTTGGGCACCCCTCGCATGAAGCCTTCGAGAATCCAGACCGCGAGCGGCACGTTGAACAGACAATGCGCCAGCGCCACAGCGATATGCGTGTCGAAAAGCCCCACCGAGGAATAAAGCTGAAAGAAGGGCAGCGCAAAGACCGCAGGCGGGGCCATGCGGTTGGTCAGCAGCCAGAAGAACAGATGCTTGTCGCCCATGAAATGATAGCGACTGAACGCATAGGCCGCTGGCAGCGCCACGGCGAGGCTGATCACCGTGTTCATCACCACGTAGATGAGCGAGTTGATATAGCCCGTGTACCACGCCGGGTCAGTCAGGATCGTGCGGTAATTGTCGAGCGTGGGCTCAGCAGGAAAGAGCGTGAAGGAGCTGAGGATCTCGCTGTTGGTTTTGAAGCTCATGTTGATGAGCCAATAGATCGGCAACATCAGAAAGATCAGGTAGAGCGCCATGACCACGGTGCTGGATCTAACCTTTGGGAGGGCAAATCCACGGCGTTGCGTCTGGCTGGATGAAATCTCTGCCATTGCTCAGCCCTCCTGCCTGTCGAGATTGGTCATCACGGTATAGAACACCCATGAAATCAGAAGGATCACCAGAAAATACATGATCGAGAAGGCCGCCGCCGGGCCAAGGTCGAATTGCCCAAGGGCCATTTTCACCAGATCGATCGAGAGCATGGTCGTCGTCGAGCCCGGCCCTCCGCCTGTGACCACGAACGGTTCTGTATAGATCATGAAACTGTCCATGAAGCGCAGCAGGACCGCGATCATCAGCACGCCCATCATCTTGGGCAGTTCAATGTAGCGGAACACGTTCCAGCGGCTCGCCTGGTCGATTTTGGCGGCCTGATAATAGGCGTCCGGGATCGACTTCAGACCGGCATAGGCCAGGAGTGCCACCAGCGAGGTCCAATGCCAGACATCCATCACGATGATGGTGATCCATGCCGCAACGGGATCACTGGTGTAGTTGTAATCGATCCCAATGGCGGCGAGCGTGTAGCCCAGAAGGCCGATATCCACGCGACCGAAAATCTGCCAGATCGTGCCCACCACGTTCCACGGGATCAAAAGCGGAAGGGACATGACCACAAGGCAGAAGCTCACCCAAAAGCCCTTCTTGGGCATGTTGAGCGCGATGAAGACACCAAGCGGGATCTGAATCAAAAGAATGATGGCCGAAAACATCAATTGCCGTCCGAGCGCGTCCCACATCCGGTCGTCACGCAGCATGTCGCGAAACCATTCGGTCCCCGCCCAGAAAAATTCGTTGTTCCCGAACGTGTCCTGGACGGAGTAATTCACCACCGTCATCAGTGGGATCACCGCCGAGAACGCGACAAGAACCAGAACCGGCAGCACAAGAAACCAGGCTTTGTGGTTGACCGTCTTGTCCATCACGCGGCCTTTCCCGCTTGACGCCAATCATCCACATAGACGTTGACATGTGTGGGATCGAATGTGACGCGTGTCATTTCGGGTGAGATATGGGTGTCTTCGCTCGCCACGATATTGATTTCATTCCCAAAAAGATCGGCCCGCACGATCCGGTGACGGCCGACGTCTTCGACGCGGCGCACATTGACGGGCAACCCGTTGCCGTCGGTCAGGGTCACGAATTCGGGGCGGACACCGATCTCGACCTTGCCTCTCAGCGGCTCAAACGCCTCCCGGAGGGCGATCTCTGCGCCATGCACACTTGCCGTCATGCCCTCCACGGCGGCCGGGATGACATTCATGCCGGGGGAGCCGATGAAATAGCCGACGAAGGTATGCTCGGGGCGCTCGAATAATTCCTGGGGCGTCCCGATCTGAACCACACGCCCGTCATACATCACCACCACCTTATCCGCGAAGGTCAAAGCCTCGGTCTGGTCGTGGGTGACATAGATCATGGTGTGACCGAATTCGTTATGCAGGGATTTCAGCTGAGTTCGCAGTTCCCATTTCATATGTGGGTCGATGACGGTCAGCGGTTCGTCAAAAAGCAGCGCGTTGACGTCTTCGCGCACCATGCCGCGTCCTAGGGAAATCTTCTGTTTGGCATCCGCCGTCAGACCGCGCGCCCGCTTGTCCAACTGGGCTTCCATGCCAATCATTTTCCCGATCTGCTGCACGCGCTCGGCGATGTATTGCGGGCTTTCCCCCCGGTTTTTGAGCGGAAAGGCAAGGTTGTCGCGTACCGTCATCGTGTCATAGACAACCGGAAACTGAAAAACCTGCGCGATGTTTCGGTCTGCGGTGCTGGCCTCGGTCATATCGACATCGTCGAACAGGATACGCCCCTTGCTGGGATGCAGCAGCCCCGAGATGATGTTGAGCAAGGTGGATTTGCCGCAGCCCGACGCCCCGAGAAGCGCATAGGCCTCGCCATCGGACCACACATGGTTCAGTTCCTTGAGCGCATAATCCGCCTCGCCCGACGGGTTGGTCAGGTAGGAATGGGCGAGATTGTCGAGGGTGATCTTGGCCATCTTGCTCCCCTCAGGCTGCCAAAGCGTAGGACGCCGGTGCGACCAGCTTGCCGTCTTCGCCGAAGATGTAGACGTGACGGGGGTCGAGATAGACCTTGAGCGGCGCGCCAAGCTCCAGATCATGCACGCCGTGGATCAGACCCACCCAACGCTCGCCATGATGATCCAGGTGAACAAAAGTTTCGGACCCGTTGAGTTCTGTCACCATCAGTGTTGTGTCAAAGACCATGGCCCCGGCGCTGTGAGAGATGATCTCTACGTGGTTGGGACGGAAGCCGGCGAGGTAACGGCCATCTGGCAGCGGCTCCAGCGGCCCTACGGCCGGAACACTCTGGCCATCGCCAAACATCACCTTGGCGCCCATCTTGCTGACCGACAGAAAGTTCATCGGCGGATCACTGAAAACCCGTGCCGTCGTCGCGTCAACCGGCTGGCGGTAGACGGTGGGCGTGGCTCCGAACTGCGTGACACGCCCCTCCCAAAGGGTGGCTGTCGCGCCGCCAAGCAGCAACGCTTCTTCGGGTTCCGTCGTGGCATAGACAAAGATCGATCCCGCTTCCTCGAAGATCTTGGGGATCTCGACCCGCAATTCTTCACGAAGTTTATAGTCAAGGTTCGCCAGCGGTTCATCAAGCAGGACAAGCCCCGCATCCTTCACCAGAGCGCGTGCCAGGGCACATCTCTGCTGCTGTCCGCCCGAAAGCTCGAGGGGTTTGCGGTCGAGCATCGGACCAAGCTGCATCAGGTCGGCGGCCTTGCGCACCGCGGCATCAATCTCCTGCCTGGACTTGCCGAGAATGCGCAGGGGCGACGCAATGTTGTCGTAGACCGTCATGGTCGGGTAGTTGATGAATTGCTGATAGACCATCGCGACTTCGCGATCCTGGACGCGCGTGCCCGTCACGTCCTCGCCATTCCAGAAGATCTGTCCGGTGGTCGGCTTGTCCAACCCCGCCATCAGGCGCATGAGCGAGGTTTTTCCCGATAGTGTCGGCCCCAACAGGACGTTCATCGTCCCCTTGCTGAGCGTGAGGTCGGTCGGATGAATATGGGTCTGACCGCCGACGACCTTGGACACATTTTTCAGTTCTAGCGCCATGTCCTCTCCGCCTACTCCGCCGCCGCCCTGTGCGATGCGCCCTTTGTTCCGCACATCCATTGATCCAGATACGCAATCTGCTCTGCATTCATGCGCAACCCAAGCTTGCTGCGCCTCCAGACGACGTCCTCTGCCCTGCGGGCGTATTCCTTTTCCATCAGCCAGACGACCTCTCGTTCCGTAAGAGTCGCGCCAAATTCTTCACCCAGGTCGGCAACAGATGTCGCGCCCGCCATCAGCGCCTTTGCCTCCGAGCCGTAAGCGCGCACCAGACGCAGCGCCCAACGGTCGGTCAGAAAAGGATGATCCTTTTGCAGTTGCGCCACAAGCATGTTCGCGCCATCCACGGGAAAATCACCTCCGGGCAAGGCGACGCCAGCCGTCCATGGCTCCGATAGCTCAGGAAACACCTTGCCGATCTCTTGCAGAGCGCTTTCTGCCAAACGGCGATAGGTTGTGATTTTACCGCCAAAGACATTCAATGCGGGCGCCCCTCGGCTTTTGTCGACTTCCAAAACGTAATCGCGGGTGGCTGCCGTCGCGCTGGTGGCCCCGTCATCATAGAGAGGCCGCACGCCTGAATAAGTCCAGACTACATCGTTTTCAGATATCGGTTGGGCGAGATATTCATTTATGAAGTCGATCAGATAGCTTTGCTCTTCGGGCGTGCAGTACGGCTCTGTCGATGCATCCTCATGATCGGCATCCGTGGTTCCGATCAGCGTGAAGTCTGTCTCATAGGGGATCGCGAATATGATGCGCCCGTCAGTGCCCTGGAAAAAGTAACACTTGTCATGCTCAAAGAGCCGCTTTGTGACGATATGACTGCCCCGGACCAAACGAACGTCACTCTGGTGATTGCTTTTCAGGGTGCCGCGCAACACATCTCCGACCCATGGCCCGGCGGCATTGACAACCATACGCGCAGACACGGTCCGGGTCTCACCGCTCTCAGTATTCTCCAAAGTGACATGCCAAAGGCCGTCTACGACACTTGCGGCGACTGCCCTGTGGCGCGTGAGTATCGCGGCGCCGCGCATCTCGGCGTCGCGCGCGTTTAAGACCACAAGCCGGGAAGCCTCGATCCAGCAATCGGAATACTCAAAAGCGTTTTCGAATTTGGGTTTGAGCGCAGCGCCCTCGCGCGTGCCTTTCAATGACAGGCGCGCCGTCCCGGGCAGGAGCTTTCGCCCGCCGAGATTATCATACAGGAAGAGGCCCAGCCGGATAAGCCAGGACGGGCGGCGTCCTTTCATCCAGGGCATCACCGTATTGAGCAGCTTTGACGTTGGCGTTGTGGCGTCAAACCGCATGCTCTGGTGATAGGGTAAGACAAAACGCATGGGCCACGAAATGTGCGGCATCGCCCTGAGCAAGGTCTCACGCTCCAGAAGAGATTCGCGCACCAGACGGAATTCAAAGTATTCCAGATAGCGCAAGCCGCCGTGAAACAGCTTTGTCGAAGCCGAAGAGGTTGCCGACGCAAGATCGTTCATCTCTGCCACAGCGACGGTCAATCCCCGGCCTGCGGCGTCGCGTGCAATCCCGCACCCGTTTATGCCTCCTCCGATTACCAGAAGGTCATATGTTGGCGCCATGGAAACGCCCCCTCCCAGATGGCTCCCGTGGTGGGACACTCGCAACAAACGCGCATAAAGGGAAGAAATTTTTTTCGTTTATGATCTTTTCAGAACAAGTATATGATTACATTTCACAAAAAAGATCAAAACAACACATCGGCCGACCCAAAAAACCAGAGCGCGCACCACCCTCCGCAGAAATACTTGAAGGAATCGTGTGCGATCGCGCAATAATGAAGGTCAAACGAACTCTGGACAGACCTATGGCGCAAACTGTTCGAAAACCGGAAATCGTCAGCATCGCCCGGCGTGACGGTATGGTCACCGTCGAAAACCTCGTGACGCGCTTTGGCGTGACGCCTCAGACGATCAGACGAGATCTGGCGGAACTGGCAGACGAAGGCCAGTTGGAGCGCATTCACGGCGGCGCGCTTCTGCCCTCGAAGACAACGAATATCGGCTATAGCGAACGTCGCGAGATGAATCAGGCCGCGAAAGTCGACATCGCGCGCGCCTGCGCAGCGGAGATCCCAAACGACTGCTGTGTTTTTCTCAACATCGGCACCACAACAGAGGCCGTGGCCACCGAGTTGCTGCACCATGAAGGCCTTCTTGTGGTGACCAACAACATCAATATCGCCACGAAACTATCTGAATCCAAAGAAATTGAGGTTGTTGTCACCGGGGGAAACCTGCGACGATCCGACGGCGGGCTGATTGGCGATCTTGCAAAGCAGACGATCAGCCAGTTTCGCTTTGACTACGCTGTGATCGGGTGTTCTGCCCTGCATGAGGATGGCGATATCCTCGATTACGATTTCCTGGAGGTCGGTGTCAGCAAAGAAATAATCAGCCGCAGCGAGCATGTCTTTCTTGTGGCAGACGCCGCGAAGTTTGAGCGCAAAGCGCCTGCAAGGATCGCATCGCTGTCTTCTGTCGAGGCGCTGTTTACAGATAAACAACCGCCCTACCGGACGACAGATATGTGCCGGGCTGCCGATACCCGCATCGTGATCGCACCAAACAGCGGCTGATCGTAACAGCACAGTCTGCGCGCGCATGGCAGGATGTCGTAAAACTGCGCAGGCGCTAGGCTGCGTTGGATTTCAGACTTGTCATCAGGTGATGAAATTTTTCACCCTGCACGGCCACATGACCCCGAATAGCTTCTGCGGCAGCCGGACCATCCCCCGCCTCAAGAGCGGCAACGACGGTTTCATGCTCCGACATGGATTGCCTCAAACGCCCACGCAAACGCAGCTGTATCCTGCGAAAGGGTTGCAGGCGTCGATGTAGCCTGAGACATTCCTGTTCCAGAAAGGCATTGCCGGACTGCCGGTAAAGGATGGAATGGAACCGTTCGTTTTCACGGTAATAGCCATCCGCATCTTCGGCCTCGACCGCCGCATTGCATTTCTGGTTGGCGTCATTGAGGTCGCGCAGCGCCTCATCGGAAATCCGGCTTGCCGCAAACCGGGCGCAGGTGGCCTCGAGCTCCGCCATGACCTCGAACATTTCAATCAGTTCAACCGGGCCCGGCTGTCTTACAAAGACGCCTCTGCGCGGCATCTGCTCCACCAGACCTGATTGCGCAAGTCGTTGTAATGCCTCCCTTATCGGGGTTCGGGAAACATGAAACCGATCGGCCAACTGGACCTCGTCCAGCCGTTCGCCATCGGCAAAAGTGCCGTCAAAGATCAGCCCTTCAAGTTCATCGGCTATCACATCTGACCGTTTGCGCTCCATTCCGAAGTATTATCAAAACTAGGTTTAGGACGCAAGAATTGTGTTTTTGTATACAATATTGTTGACTTCGCACGCATGCAGGTTACTCTGCGCCATGACCCGACTACGCGTCGGGACCGTTAAGGGAGGAAACCTATGAACCTGAAATTGACCGCCACGGTGGCGGCTACGGCCCTGTTTGCCGGGTCTCTCGCCGCCGACGCGACCGAACTGCGCCTGTCTCACCAATGGTCTACCGCCGACATCCGCCATCAAGTCGCTCAGATGGTCGCCGATGATGTGGCCGCTGCCGATGTCGATCTCGACATCAAGATTTTCCCATCGAAATCGCTCTTCAAGCCCCGCGAGCAGTACAAACCCCTGAGCCGGGGTCAGCTTGATATGACGGTGTTTCCGCTCAGCTACGCAGGCGGCCAGCAACCCGCCTACAATCTCACGCTGATGCCCGGGCTGGTGAAAAACCACGACCATGCTGCACGCCTCAACGAGAGCGAATTCATGAGCAAGATCGAGGAGATCATGGCCGGTGATGACGTCATGGTTCTTGTTCACGGTTATCTGGCCGGTGGTTTCGTGGGCAAAGAAACATGCATCACGGCCCCCGAAGACGTGCAGGGCTTACAGACCCGTGCCGCAGGCAAGGCATTCGAACAGATGCTCGCCGGGGCCGGGGCCTCCATCGCCTCCATGGCCTCATCAGATATCTACAATGCGATGCAGACCGGTGTTCTGACAGCAGCAAACACCTCGTCGTCTTCATTTGTCAGCTACCGGATTTACGAACAGGTGGCGTGCTACACACCGGCGAGCGATTTTGCGCTCTGGTTCATGTATCAGCCACTTTTGATGAACAAGTCGACTTTCGATGGACTGACCGAAGAGCAGCAGGCCGCCTTGCTGGCGGCAGCTGAGAAAGCAGAGGCGTTTTACCTCGAAGAGGCAAAGGCACAGGACGCGAACTCTGCCAAGGTCTTTGAGGAGAACGGCGTTGAAATCGCCAACATGACGCTTGAAGAGTTTGATGCCTGGCGCGCGCTGGCGCAAGAGACATCCTACAAAGCGTTCGTCGACGACACGCCCGGCGGTCAGGCACTGCTGGATCTCGCCTTGTCTGTCGAGTGATTTGACACAAGGGGTGGCACCGCGTCGTGCCACCCCACCCTACCCTTAAGACTGGAGGGCCCAATGGCCGGCCAAAGCTCCGCCGCCGCCGCGCGGACCGGTGGAAACCCCTTTTTGCGCGCTGTTGCAGCCATTTCCACGCTTGCGGGATGGTGCTCCGCCGGAATGCTCGTGGCCGCGGTGGCGATCACCTGCCAGATGATCTTCATCAGGTTCGTTCTGAACGGTTCGACAGTCTGGCAAACAGAGGCTGTGGTCTATCTCGTCATCGCCGCGACTTTGGTCGGGCTGCCCTACGTGCAGCGCTTGCGCGGTCATGTGAATGTCGACCTGATCCCGCTCTCGCTTGGGCGCAGTGCACGTTTTGTACTGTGCATGGTCACACTCTCGATCTCGATCGTGATTGTCGCGATCATGGTCTACTACGGCTACGATTACTGGCATATCGCCTGGGAACGGGGCTGGCGGTCCGACACCGTCTGGGGCGTGCGGCTCTGGATCCCCTATTTGTCACTCCCGATCGGGTTTGGCCTGCTGCTCTTGCAGCTTGTCGCGGATCTCGTGGCTGTTCTGACCGGCATTGAAAAGCCTTTCGGATTGGAGGACAGCTGATGGATCCTCTTCTGCTAGGGGCCTTCGTTGCCTTCGCCACCATATTCGTCCTGTTTTCCGGCGTGTCTGTGGCTCTCGGTCTGCTGATCGTCTCCGCGGGTTTCTTGTTGGTCTTCGACGGCATGCGCTCGCTCGAACTGATGCCCGAAATCCTGTTCGGAAAACTTGATAATTTCGCCCTTCTCTCGATTCCGATGTTCATCATCATGGGCGCGTCGATTGCGTCCACAAGAGCCGGCGCGGATCTATACGAAGCGCTGGAGCGTTGGCTGACGCGCGTCCCCGGAGGCCTCGTTGTCTCAAACCTCGGAGCCTGCGCCCTCTTCTCGGCAATGTCAGGCTCGTCGCCCGCAACCTGCGCCGCAATCGGAAAAATGGGCATCCCGGAGCTG
>ERZ1740060.210-NODE-210-length-44661-cov-5.380420_pt1 | contig 44661 bp, 37 predicted proteins | sample MGYA00581743_ERZ1740060 | MGnify/ENA primary metagenome ERZ1740060 (study PRJEB43018, sample SAMN04849235) | marine metagenome | isolation source: floating plastic debris | place: Pacific Ocean | collected 2008-08-27 | study: EMG produced TPA metagenomics assembly... | reverse complement strand
GTAGGCCACACCATTCGACACAAGAAAATCCCGGGCGCGGGCCAAGCTGGAATATGCGGCGCCCGCGTCTCCAAACCCGAAATGTCTATGCTCATTGCTTTCAAGATCGATGAGCACCAGATCAGCATTCAAGTCCTGGGCCGCAAACAAATCAAAAAATCCATATCCGCAACCGATATCTGCAAGTCGAGCGGGCGCAAGCTCTTGCAAAAGTGGCCTCAACGCAAGGTATTCGGCTCGGATCACAGCGGCTGCGCGTCGAACGATTTCAGTGCCCAATCGGTCAACTTCAGCTTCGATCGGGCCGCTGTCTCCATTGGTCCAACTCCGGATGACCTGGCCGTATTTGGGACGATCAAAAAGCACTTCCGAACGCTGCAGGATGATGTTGACCTAATCGGCACGATCAAAGTCTGACACTGCAAGCGTTCGAATGTCGGACGCCTCAGATTCTTTTTCAATATCAATGGCTAAAGCCAATTGTCCCCCGAAACCTGCCTAGCGTCTTTCGTACTATCCTAGTTCGCCAACGGGGGGTGCACAAGCCGCGTCTCCGTACCGCGTCACCGGCGAAATGTGCGGCCTCCCAAGCAGCGCCCGTGCAGGCACGCGGTTCGTTGCAACTTGCGCGACTCAGGTTTTCTGATTGCCCGGGTATTGCGTTTTCTTTGTGTGATACCCTGGATTGCGCTTGTGATTGACATGGACGATCCGCTAGATTTCCGATGCCTTGCCCCCGTTCAGGAAAGAAGCGGCTCGGGTGCGCCAAGTGATTGGGGATTTTATGAAAACCGCCATACTACTCTCGACACTTACCTTTGCAAGCATCGCTCTGGCGACCTCTGCCTTGGCCATTTCCGCTCCGGAATTTGTGCCTTTGGAGGGTGGGACCTTTCAAATGGGCTCGGAAGAGCATTACCGCGAGGAAGGGCCGGTGCGTCAGGTCACGGTCGGGGCGTTCGAAATTTCGCGCACGGAAGTCACCAATGATCAGTTCGCGGCCTTCGTCGCGGCCACGGGGTATGTCACCACGGCGGAACTCGGGCTTAGCGCAGAGGATTACCCGGATATGCCAGAGGACCTTCTCGCGCCGGGATCCATGGTATTCGCGCAACCCGCGGACCCGGCAAACCTCGCCAATCCGATGGCGTGGTGGCGCTATGTGGCGGGCGCAAACTGGCGCCATCCCCAGGGTCCTGGCAGTTCGATTGAGGGGCTCGGCGCACATCCTGTTGTTCAGGTATCGCCGGAGGATGCAAATGCCTATGCGCAATGGGCGGGAGGTCGGCTCCCAACGGAAGCGGAGTGGGAATACGCGGCCCTCGGCGGAGCGGATGAGACGGTCCGCTGGGATGAGCCCTTCGATCCGGTCGGCGGATGGAAGGCCAATACCTGGCAGGGTCGGTTTCCCGATACCGACATGGAACATGACGGCTACCATGGCACCGCTCCGGCAGGCTCTTTTGAAGCCAACGGATACGGATTGTCCGATATGCTGGGCAATGTATGGGAACATGTGGGCGACTGGTGGGCGCCCGGCCACCTGCCCAACGCAGAGGCCGATCCCACAGGCCCGAGCGAGACCTTTTCCGCACAATTCTCCCACCCGTCCGTGGGCGCACAGCGCGTCGTCAAAGGCGGCTCCTGGCTCTGCGCTCCCTCCTATTGCCTGCGCTACAGACCATCTGCGCGCCAACCCTCAGAACGCGGGCTGGGCTCAAACCATATCGGTTTCCGCGTCGCGCGAGATGTGAGATTTTAGGAACCTAGCCAGAAGGACAGGCCGCTTCGAGCGCCGACTCTGTCAAATCGAAAGATCGGGTTTCCATGAAGGCGCGCGGATACCTGCGCGTTCTCCCGCGATTGTGTCAAGAACAGGCACTGCTCCGATCACATCGCTTCTCAATTTAGATCGGAATCAGCCCAGTATCTTGTGCCCGCGACCGTTGCGGACACCCTCCAACCCCGTTTGGTGAGAACAAATACAGCCCGACCGTCCGCGAAACGCATCTCTGCCTGCTCCCCCTCGTCGCCAAACATTGTGCCTGCCTCGGCAGTGGCATCATATCCATTGACAGCAAAGCGCTCGAAACCGTCTTCATCCTCGAAGAAGATCACGACCTGAGTCTCAAAACCTCCGATCCCGAAGGCCAGACCAACGCCGGCCGTACCCATGTTCATGTAGGTTCGGTCATTTTGCGGAGAAATGGCAACGCCTCGGCCTGCTCCTCCGGTAAAGCCCAAAAGCGTCACCTTGCGGGTATCGAAAACGGCATGCCCCTGACTGGCTTCGAACAACTCTTGCGCATCCGGTTGCTCTGTCATGAGCCTGTTGAGGGTTTCCTCCGCCATGGCGTCCAGCTTGGCGCGGGTTTCTTCAACCGTCGGCTCATTTGTCATGGCGTCGACGGCTGAATCCAGCGTGTTGCCAACGGAATCCGCGCCGCCTGCCGCGCTGTCCCCGACCTTGCCCACGCCGGTCTTTACGCCAGACCAACCTTTTTCAATGCCGTCTTTGAGAGACTGGGTCGAGCCCATTGTCGACCAGGCAGCGGCGCACGCAAAAACCAAGGCAGTAAGACCGAATTTCAAGAAAACCCTCCCATCACATCCCCCAACACCATAACGGCGAAGGGCAAGGTTCAGAAGTTGTATTTTGCCCCGACGAATGGGCCGGAGAACGAAAGGTCGGAAATGGTATCGGCATTGCCGAGGTCCCATGCCAGATGCCGATACCCAAAACTTGCAGACCACCTGCTGTTGATCTCGTAGTCAAAGGTAACGGCCGCCTGCCAGGTCAGGTCACTATCGCCAGCGCCAATATCCGCGTAGTAAAGCAGTTCCCAGCGATCAGAGAGATCATATGCGCCGCGCAGGCCGACAACAGCATCAAGATTACTGAGACCGTCGCCCAACCGGATCGAACCACCGGGCACTCCAAGATTTACGTCTGTGGACAGATCGACATATCGCAGGCCGCCGAATCCGTTCAGGAGTTCTTTTTCAGCTGACATCATGTCGTATCCGACGCCGGTGGTGAAAACGAAACCTTCAACTTCAACGTCGGCTGAGGCGGGAATACCCGGCCCGACAAGCGCGTTGCCCCCATCCGATATGGCGAGATAGATTGCGTCGCCGAAGACTGCCACCCTGTTCCGGCGGGCCTGCAAGGAGCCCATTATGCCAAAATCCAGGTTTTCGACAATATCGCCAAAGCTGACATCGATGCTCTGACCCTGTGTTGTCTCGCCGCCAATACTTGCGCCCCAGAGATAGAAAAATCCTCTGAAATCCCAGCCGCTTTGCGATTCCTGGGCCTGTAACGGTTTTGCCATTCCAAGTGCGCTGACGAGTGCCGCGGCAGCCAGCAGGAGCGTGCCAGGACTAGGTTTTGTATTGTACTTCATAATGTCTTCCCAAACGGTGTCGAACGCGACGGTAGCTCAGTCTGACCGCTAAGACCACCAATTCTCAGAGCTTTTTGGCGCGCTGTGCCACTTGTTGGTTGCCCTGCATTGCGGTCCGTGACGCGATCCTCATAAACAGACATGAACATGTCGAAAAGGATGGATTTGCCCGTCGATCTGTCACCCTCAAATACGGGTTCGGGGTACCAACCTAAACGCCGGCCGGATTGTCGACATCGCGCCCGAGCAAGGCCAGATCGGAATATCTGTCTCCGATGCGATGGTGCGGGCGTCCTCCGGTTGCCGCGCCGAGTGCGACGACAAGTTCATTGGGACCCGGGGCATCGTGAATAGAGAATTGCACCGTCAGATAATGTGAGCGACGCCCGGTATCATGCTTATCCATTAATGGTATCTGCACTTGAGTGTTCGCCGGGCCGCGTGTGTTGGTGAATCCGAGATAACTTTTGGCACCGACAGCTTCCCGATAGAAGTTTCCGAATTGCAGGGTATGGATCAGGGCGGACGCGAGTTCGATTTCGCAATCCACACCAGCCAGGCACGCTTTGCCATAGGCCTCAATCGCGTCCCCGCCTCCGGCCAAAGCGATCAGGCGATCTGTTAACAGTTTTCCCAGAACCGGCGCCATCCGCTGGATCTCCGGCGACAGGTCGTCGACGTATCCCTGACCGGCCCAGGGGTTGCTAACCACCGCTGCAACACCGATGAGGCGCAGAACCGGATCGGCCTGTCGTCCGCCTTCGCTATGGGTGTCTTCGTCATATGTGACAACCTTGCGCAATTCCGTCAGCATGCAGATTTCCTTTCCCCTAGCAGGACGCGGTCTAGAAAGGCTTTGACCGGTACATTTACGGCGGACGGGTTTTCCGCCAGAGCCATATGGCGCAACCCCGGGAGGATCAGGGTCTCTGCCCCTTCTATTTCCGCTGCGATCGCCTTTGTCATTTCAGGCCCATTGCCAAAATCCTCGTCGCCGGTGAGGACAAGTGTCGGCAATCCGATGCGGGGGGATGGGGCCGTGATCTCGTCAACACCTGCTGCCAGAACCCGGTATATGGTGGGATAGATCGCTTTGTCATTGGCCAGCACCCATTCGCGCACAAGTTCAATTGTTTCAGGATTTGCGTCGCGAAAGGCATCTGTGAACCAACGCTCCATGGCTTCGTCTACTGTGGCAGCCGGTCCATCCCTCCCAGCCTGCTCGACACGTTTCAGAATGGCCGCTTGCGCCTCTGCCGTGCGTTGATGAGCCGAATTCAGAATAACGAGGGCAGAAACCCGATCTGGATGGTCCTGTGCAAAGCGTCTGCAGATCATTCCGCCGAGCGAAAAGCCGATAAGAGCGGCCTTTGTCACACCAGCCGCGTCCAGCAGGCTCGCCAATTGTCGCGAGAACATCGACAGCGACGGCGTGCCTTCGGGTGCACCACTCTTTCCATGTCCATAAAGATCATAGCTTATCACGCTATATTGCGTGACAAGTTCGGGAAGCATCCACTGCCAGACATCACGGTTTAATCCCAACCCATGTATCAGAACGACGACAGGTGCGCCTGTTGCGCCGTACCGACCCCAGCTTGTTCCATCCTTTAGCTGTGCCATGTCCCTCTCGTTTTTCCGGAGATTAGGGTGCATCCGCTCCGCCATGATTGGCATTTTTCGTCACCAGATGACGGAAAATCTTATACCTTTCGGCAGGATCCCACAAAAATGGGAATCATCTCAGTGCGGGGAGGAAACTCGGTGACCGATATTCGGACATATCAGATGCTGATTGGCGGTGAGTGGGTCGACGCCTCGGATGGCGCCCTGTTTGACAGTGTAAATCCAACAACCGGTCAAGTCTGGTCGCGCGTTCCCGAGGCCACAGAGGCCGATGTCGACCGCGCCGTGCGGGCCGCGCATGACGCATTTCAGAACGGGCCGTGGTCAAAGATGACACCAACCGAACGCGGCAGGCATTTGCGACGCTTGGCCGAGCTTTTGTCGGAAAGATCCGAAGACCTTGGTCGCACCGAAACCATAGACACTGGCAAGATGCTGAAGGAAACCAAATGGCAGGCCAAGTATATTGCCGAATTCTTTCAGTTCTACGCCGGATGCGCTGACAAGATCGGCGGTGAAACTCTGCCGATTGATAAACCCGACCTGTTTGTGTTCACCAAACGGGAACCGCTGGGCGTGGTGGCCGCTGTCGTGCCCTGGAACAGTCAGCTTTTCCTGGTCGCGGTAAAGATCGGACCGGCTCTTGCAGCTGGAAACACCGTTGTCCTGAAAGCGTCCGAACACGCCTCGGCCGCCATGCTGGAGTTCGGCAAACTGATCGAAGAGGCGGGATTTCCGCCCGGCGTTGTCAACATTGTAACCGGCCATGGCGACCCCTGCGGTCGGGCCCTGACGGGGCATAAGCTCGTGGCACGTATTTCCTTTACCGGCGGCCCGGGTGCGGCACGCCATGTTCTTGAAAACTCAAAAAACAACTTTGCAGAAGTGAGCCTTGAACTGGGTGGAAAGTCCCCGTTCATAGTCTTTGAGGATGCAAATATCGAAAGCGCGGTGAACGCGTCGATTGCAGGGATCTTCGGGGCAACAGGGCAAAGCTGCGTGGCAGGCTCCCGTCTCTACCTTCAGGACAGCATCGCAGATGAGTTTCTTGAGCGAATGGTGGCGCAGGCAAAACAGATCAAGATCGGCGATCCGCTGCTGGATGAGACCCAGATGGGTCCGCTTTGCACCACAGGTCAGCGCGACACCATAGAACGGGAACTGATCACGGCTCAGCAAGAGGGCGCCGAAATCCTCACCGGGGGCAAGCGTCCTGACGGGATGGACGGGCTGTTCTTTGAACCCACCATACTGGCCTGTCCGCGCCAGGACCTTCGCATCGTCGATACAGAACTTTTCGGTCCTGTTCTGTGTGCCCAGAGGTTCAAGACAGAGGAAGAGGCGATCACGCTTGCCAATGACACCGAACACGGGTTGGCAGCCGGGATCTTCACCCGCGACAGCGCCCGGTCGCTGCGTATGGCAGATGCGGTCCGGGCGTGTATCGTCTGGGTCAACACATACCGCGTCGTATCCCCAATCGCCGAGTTCGGGGGTGTCAAAGGATCCGGCTATGGCCGAGAGAGCGGTTTTCAGGCGATGTACGACTACACACGCCCCAAGACTGTCTGGATGAATACATCGGACGTCCCAATGGCCAATCCATTTGTTATGCGTTGAGAAAGAGATCCACGATGAAATTCCACGTCGCGGTCAATCTGGAACGGATGGGCAACAGCGCCGATATGCGCGCTGTGCGGGACAATGAGGCGGACAGACAACTTGCATTGGACGCCATTCGTCTTTTGCCTCGTCAGTTCGAAAACCTTTTCAGGAACGCCCAAGGTATGACAAACGGGTTTCCGGCCCGGACTCCATTCAGCGAGATGGAGGGGCGTGAGCAGAACGATCCAGCCATGCTGGAAGAAGACCGTCTTTTCGGAACGCCCGATAGGGGGATCGCGAAACTCAGAAAGTATCAAGCTCTGGGTATGGACGAGTTCATAAACTACGCGTCAGTGGATTTGGATCCAGACGCGCAGAAACGCTCGATGCGCCTCTTTTGCGACGAAGTGATCCCAGAATTTCAATAAGGAGACGGCGCTATGTCAGAGGGTGTAAAGGTTGTTCGCGACGGACATGTGCTCGAAGTCACGCTGGACCGCCCGAAGGTGAACGCCATTGATGTCTCGACCTCGCAGGCGCTGGCGGCAGCCTTTCAGCAGCTGCATGAAGATAGAGATTTGCGGTGCGCCATTCTGACCGCGGGCGGAGATAAAATATTCTCCGCTGGATGGGATCTGAAAGCGCTGAATGCAGGGGAAATGCAGCTCGATAACTGGTGGGAGAGCGACGATTATGGTTTCGGCGGCTTTACCGGTCTGACGGAAAACTGGGCGCTGAACAAACCGGTTATTGCAGCCATCAACGGCCTGGCGATCGGCGGCGGGTTCGAGATGGCCATGGCCTGCGATCTGCTTATTGCCGCAGAGCATGTAGAGTTTGGTTTGCCCGAGATGCCACTGGGAATTGTGCCCGATGCCGGGGCGCTGCAACGGTTGCCAAGACGCATTCCCCACAACATTGCGATGGAGATGTTTCTGCTCGGTCGCAGGATGACAGCAGATGAAGCCGCAAGGTACGGACTGGTCAATAAGGTGGTGCCAAAGGAACAGTTGATGGATGCAGCCCGGGAATGGGCCGCAAGCATAGCCTGGTCAGCTCCATTGGCGATGCAATCTGTAAAGGAGGTGCAGCGCGCCATAGAGGGTGTTCCGCTCGAGGACGCTTTTGCAAAAATGCGCGGCGATGGCTTGCCCGTTTATCGACGGATGTTGAAATCCGACGACGCGGCCGAAGGTGTGGCCGCTTTCGTTGAAAAGCGCGAGCCGAATTTCAAGGGTGAGTAAAGGTGTTTTCTGATCCCGCGTCCGTCTCACGTATCTGCAGCATCGGTGCCGGTCCGATCGGCGGTGGGTGGGCTGCGCACTTTCTCGCGAAGGGGTACGACGTAGCGGCCTACATACATGATCCCGGCGAGGAACGTGCCCTTTTGTCCGTCATTGAAACCGCGTGGATCAGTCTGTCAGAACTTGGTCTGTCTGATGGCGCCTCCATGGACCGCCTGACTATTACAGCGGACCTGCAATCGGCTATAGAAGGCTCTGATTTCATTCAGGAAAGTTCCCCCGAAAGGCTCGACGTAAAGCAAACACTTTACAAGCACCTGGGCGCTCTCGTGCCGTCCAACGTGGTCATCAGTTCGTCCACCTCCGGGCTCACCATGACTGAAATCGCGGCACAATGCGAAACACCGCAACGCTGCGTCATCGGGCATCCCTTCAACCCGCCCTACCTGTTGCCGCTGGTTGAAATCGTTGGGGGCAAAAAGACCGACACCGAGGCCGTCGCATGGGTCGCCGATTTTTACAAGATTGCCGGGAAAGCGCCTCTTGTGATGAAAAAGGAAGTACCGGGTTTCGTCGCGACCCGCCTTCAAGAGGCGCTTTGGCGTGAGGCACTTCATATGGTTGCCAATGGGGAGGCAACGCCGGAAGATATTGACATTGCGTTGAAAAATGGCCCCGCGCCGAGAATGGCCGTTCAGGGTCAATGTATGGCGTTCCATGTCGCGTGCGGTGAGGGTGGCATGGCAACGAACCTTGATCAGTTTGGTCCTGCATTGAAATGGCCCTGGACCCGACTGGAGGCGCCGGAATTGACACAAGAGTTGCGCGACAGAATGGTCGATGGATGTAATCAAATGGCAGGAGGCCGTCCCTTCGAAGACATGGCGGCAGAGCGCGACAGAAAGATCGTATCCGTGATCAAAGCACTTCGTGACGGCGATTAGAGCTTACAAACGCAGCCTTCGGGGTCCTTGGAGATCATCGAGAAAATCGGACAATGTTCCCGGCCAGTTTGGCGTTTCTTCCTGTTCGGGCCACGCATTTCGATACTCGCTTGGCCGCCGGCCAAAGATTTTACGAAATGCATAGGCGAAATGCGACAGGGAATTGAAGCCGGATGCCGCCGAGGTTTCGCGCACGCTCAGGCTGGTTGAAACCAAGAGCACACGCGCATGTTGAAGCCGCAACAAAAGCCCGAACTGCACAACGGAGCACCCCAGCGTTTGCTTGAACTGACGTTCCAGCTGCCGCTGCGAGATCCCAACCCGCTCGGCAATATCGGGAACGGCCAAAGGTTCGCTTATATTGGCTTCGATCAGGTCTGTCGCGGCGCGCACGCCGGGTGGCAGGCTGCTTTTCCCGCGGCCGAGCGTCTGACGTTGCGGTGCTCCCGGCGGGCGCACAGGATGATGAATGATGTTGTCGGAAATCTCGCCAATCAATTTCTCGCCATGATCGGTTTCAATCAGGTGGAGCATCAAATCCATGGCGGCCGTCGACCCCGCGCATGTTATGATTTTACCATCGAGCGTAAACAGTTGTTCGGACGCGTTGATACTTGGAAACTTCTCCTGAAAACCGGCAAAATAAGACCAATGTGTTGTGGCCTGCTTTTCATTCAACAACCCGGCACGGGCAAAGATGTAGCTCGCAATTTCCAGTGCACATAATCGGATTCCGTTGCGCGCCTGCCTGCGCAACCAGGACGACAGAGCAGCGTTGTCATAATGCTCGGCGCCCCAGCTACCCGCCACGACGATCAGATCTTTACGTGTCAATTTGGCCGGCAACGCGGTGCAGGTCAAAGACATCCCGTTGCTGGCAGTGACCTCGCCCGCCTCCGTGGCGTGATAAGATTGCTCATACAGAGGAGAGGAAGACAGATAGTTTGCGATCCGCGCAGGCTCGAGCAGACTGACCAGTCCCATCATGTTAAACCGTGGCAGCAGGACGCACGCGATCCGTATCGGTTCAGTTTCTGCGTCTCTCGTCTGTGGCGTTTGGATCAAAGCCGTTCCAGCATATAACATGTGTGTATATTTTCGTCCTCGATACCGGAATGGTGGCGAAAATTCGACACTTTTCGCCTCGATAAGCCCCACACTGACAAAAAAGGAGGGTGAGGATGAATTTCGAGGTCGTGGTCACCTGCGCTGTGACAGGAGCCGGGAATACAACGGACAAAAGCCCGCATGTTCCCGTTTCACCGCAGCAGATCGCGGCAGCCGCTATCGAGGCCGCGCAGGCCGGAGCCGCTATCGCACATGTTCACGTGCGGGATCCGAACACCGGAAAAGGATCGCGCGATGTCGACCTGTTCAGGGAAACCGTCGAACTGATCCGCGCGAGCGACACCGACGTGGTGATAAACCTGACGGCCGGGATGGGCGGCGATTGGGCACCTTCGGCGGACAACCCGGCGATGCCGGGACCCGGCACAGATATGATCGGTCCGGACGAAAGACTTGCGCATGTAAAGGCATGCCTGCCTGAGATTTGCTCGCTCGACTGCGGAACGCTCAATTTCTCTGACACGGACGATATTTATATCTCAACGCCTCCGACGCTTCGACGTATGGCAAAGCTGGTTCAGGACTGGGGCGTCAAGCCGGAGCTGGAAGTGTTCGATCTGGGTCATATCCGGTTTGCCAAGCAGATGGTGGCAGAGGGTTTGATAGATGCACCACCGATGTTTCAGTTATGCCTGGGCATTCCCTGGGGAGCAGACCAGACCGCTGAAACCATGGCCGCCATGACAGCGCAGCTACCGGAAAATGCATGCTGGGCCAGTTTCGGTATCTCACGGATGCAGATGCCCATGGCGGCCGCCGCCGTGACATTGGGTGGCAACGTACGCGTCGGCCTTGAGGATAACATCTATCTTGATCGAGGCGTGCTGGCGACGAACGGCCAGCTTGTGACCCGCGTCATTGAAATCATCGAACGCATGGGAGGACGAGCCGTGACCCCGATGGAAGCGCGTGACAGGTTGTGTTTACGCAGGGCCAAGGCATGACCCTCGTCACAGTTCAAGAGCAATTGAAGACGCCGCAAGCCATTTTGCAACAAGCGGCATTTGGGGAGTTGCCCCGATAGCCGATCAAAGGACCGACACAGGATAGCGGACGAGAGATTTTTTCGCGGGAGTAGAGTGATGAACTTTCAGGTCAGCCATGAAAACGAACTGCTTCTGAACACAGTGCGTGGTTTCCTCGAGACAGAGATTTACCCCTATGAGGAAGATGTCGACCGGCTGGGCGAGGTGCCCGAAGAGCTGGGCCGCCAGATCGAAGCGCGGGCCAAGGAACTGGGTCTTTATGCCTGCATTCTGCCTGAGGATGTGGGCGGCGTGGGTCTGAGCCTCGCAGGGCTACACCTTTTGGAACGGGAATATGGGAAAGCCACGCACGCGCTTCACAGCTGGGCCGCCCGTCCGACAGAGATCCTTTTGGCCTGCGAAGGTGACCAGCGCGCCCGCTACCTGATGCCTTGTGTATCCGGTGAAAAGCGAGAGCTTTTTGCCCTGACCGAACCCGAGGCGGGCTCTGACGCCATGGGAATGAAGTCCAACGCGCGCCGCGACGGCAAGGACTGGATCCTGAACGGATCCAAACACTTCATTTCCGGGCCGTGCATGCCGGACTTTGCTATCGTGTTCGCCTCCACGGGCGAGGACGAAACCCCCAGAGGCCCCAGAAAACGCGTTACGGCCTTTCTGGTGGATGTGGGAACCCCCGGCTTCGACTGCCGGGAGGGAACCAAAAGTGTCAGTTACCGCGGCTACAAAACCTATGCGCTCTCCTTTGAGGATGTGCGACTCGGTCCAGACCAGATTTTAGGTGAAGAAGGACGCGGATTTGAAATTGCCGGAAAGTGGCTGGGCATGGGACGAATCTGGGTCGGGGCGAGCTGTTGCGGCAAAGCAGAGCGAATATTGGATCTTGCGACCCAATGGGCTGCGAACCGAAAGCAGTTTGGCAAACCGATTGGCCAGTTTCAGGCGACCGGTTTCCGACTGGCGGATGGGGCGATGAACCTGCGCGCTGCTGATCTGATGGTGGCGGACGCCGTGACACGCCACGAAGCTGGTGTCATGGCGGATCAGGACGCAGCGATGGTCAAAGTATTCTGCTCTGAAATGCTCTGCCAGATTGCAGATGACGCGGTCCAGATCCATGGCGGCATGGGATTGATGGAAGAACTGCCGATTCAACGGCTGTGGCGGGACAGCAGGCTGGAACGGATCTGGGATGGCACCAGTGAAATCCAGCGTCACATCATCACCCGCTCGATCTTGCGGCCTCTGGGTGCCTGACACATGACGCCTGCCAAGCGTCGGAACTTTGAACGCCTGCTCAATCCGCGCCACATTGCTTTTATTGGCGGCGCCGACGCCGCCGTAGCCAGCGGCGAAGCCCGCCGGGCGGGCTTTGAAGGCCAGATGTGGGTGGTCAATCCCAAGCGGGACAGGCTGGGCGGGCTGAGTTGTGTTCCGACGATATCTGACCTGCCCGAAGCACCGGATGCCGTTTTCATGGCCATTCCCGCACCAGCGGTTCCGGATGCGGCACGCGAACTTGCATCCATGGGTGCAGGCGGCCTTGTCTGCTATTCCGCTGGCTTCGGCGAGGCGCATGCTGAGGGTCAAGCGCTGGAGAACGCGCTTCGGTCCTCCATTGGTGACACGGTTCTGATCGGACCCAACTGCTATGGATTGATTAACTACATCGGCAAATCCGCTCTGTGGCCATTTGCGCACGGCGGCGTCTGCCCCGGTTACGGCGCGGCGATCATCACGCAATCCGGTATGTTTTCCTCGGACATCACGATGAGCCAGCGCTCCCTTCCCATGGCGTACATGGCGTCAGCCGGCAATCAGGCAGACCTTGGAATAACGGAACTGGTGGACCTGTTATGCGATCGCCCAGAGGTGCGGGCGATCGGCCTGCATATTGAAGGCTTGTCAGACATATCAGCCTTTGAACGCGTCGCTTTGAAGGCAATCAGAGCTGAAACGCCCATTGTAGCGCTCAAATCTGGAAGCTCTGTGATCGGGGAAAGCCTGACACTCAGCCATACCGGTTCCCTGGCCGGGTCCAAAACGCTGTACGAGGCGCTTTTCTCCCGGATCGGTGTGATTGGCGTGACAAATCCCTCGCAATTCCTCGAAACGCTGAAGTTTCTCTGTGTGGCGGGCGCGCCAAAGGGATCCGATGTTCTGGGTTTTACGTGCTCTGGCGGGGGCGCGACGATGCTGGCCGACCATGGTGAACGGATCGGCCTGAGCTTTCCAACACCGGATGGCACCGCACGCCGTGTCCTCTCGACGCTATTGCCCCCCATCGCGACGGTCAGCAATCCTTTGGATTACACAACACCTATATGGGGCCAGCCCGAACACACCGAACCCGTGTTTACGACAGCCATGCAACATAGCTCTGCACAGACGACCGTTTTGGTGCAGGACTATCCCGCGTCTGGCCTTGATGAGACCGAGCCACTTTACCTCAACGACGGCCTTGCATTCGCCAGGGCCGCGCGGGCCACCGGTCTGCCCGCCGCAATTTGTGCAACACTTCCAGAGAACATGGGCGCGCATGTGCGTGAGGCACTTATCGCTCAGGGGGTCGCTCCGATGCAGGGTCTTCATGAAACTCTCAATGCAATCCGCGATGCGGCGGCATGGCAAGAGGCGCGCCGGCGCATCATCGACGCACCCCCTGCCCCTCTGATCCCGGCTCGACCTGCGACCTCACTTTATGTGCTGAACGAGGCGGACGGCAAAGTAAGACTGAACCGCGCAGGCATTACGGTGCCGTCTGGTCAGCAGGCAACGGGCGAAGAGATCTGTGCGTTGGCGGACTCGCTGCCATATCCTGTCGCCCTGAAGATGATGGGAGAGAAACTACTGCACAAAACCGAAGCGGGCGCCGTCGCTCTGGCACTGGACACACCCGAGGCACTCAGATCAGCCGTAAAGGACATGCCCCGGAGCGTCGCTCACTACGCGGCAGAGGCCGTCACCGACTGCTTTCTCGTGGAACAGATGGCCCCGCCGCCACTTGCGGAGTTGATTGTTGGCCTCCGGCGCGATCCGCAATTCGGGTTGGCCATGACCCTTGGAAGCGGCGGCGTTCTCGTCGAGCTGGTGGGCGATACGGTGTCCTTGCTTTTGCCGGCCAGTCGCGACGACATCGCCCGGGCGCTGGACCGGCTCCGCGTGTCCGCACTTCTGCGGGGCTTTCGCGGCAAACCGGCAGTCGATACATCCGCACTGATCGATGCGCTGATCCGCTTGGCAGAGTTTTCGATAGCCCAGGCGGACACAATCGCGGAGATCGAAATCAACCCACTCTTCGTGTATCAGAACGAGGTTCTGGCAATAGACGTGCTGATGCATGTCGACAGAGACTAGAATGCCCTGACAGACCCCTCTCCAAGGCAGCGATCTCGTCTGAGCCTATGACCGGGAGCGAACTTTGCGCGCCGTTCGCGCATGCCAGATGACCAATCCAACGGCACCAAGACATACTGCATGAAAGAGAAGCAAACCGTCCAGGTAAGCCGCATCCGACGGATCGACCTCAAAGGCCGGTGGCACATCTAGAACCCAGGCGCGGAACAAGGTGTATAGAAGTATCTGGCTGCTTGCCGCGACGATGAGCAGCACAGTGCCCCACACCTTACGTGTCAGCAGTCCCGCGACGACGGCTAAGTCCAGAAAGAGATAGCCAACGTCGAGAAACTGCCATTTTTCGGGCGCTGATTGCCAGTCAAAGCCGGTCCACCCAGCCATGTTTGCCAGATGGACCATTGCGCCATAGACGTAGAACGCGATCAACGTGTAGCGGAGTGCCTTGGGGAGAACAAAGCTCATCATCGAAGCTCAGACGCCGCTTCCAAGGCTGACCTCGTGCCTTTGACATCACAAGACGTTGCCGTGGCCTGCACCCCAAAAATATCCGCCGTTACATTGCGGCCCGGATTGATAACAAATCCTGCTTCTCCTGAAAGACCCGAAAGGACTTCAATACCCTCGGCCTCGTCACTGACAATATCGGCCCCAGCCAGGAGCGCTTCTACGGTTTGGGGATCGCTTATCTCGACGACAATGGGCGCGGATCGGCTTATATGAACGCTTTCGCCCGAAAAATCTCCAGCGACCAAGCGCACTGGCAGTCTGTGGCAGGTTTGACCAATCCGGATATGCGCCGCACCCCGTCCGCCGAAGCCTCGCAACCGCAAGAGGTTGGCCGATTTGGGGTTTGGAATCGTAATCACCGCGCGATGCGTACCTGCTTCTTGCGCGATAAGGGGAGCCGAAAGGTTCGCGAGGGCAAATGAGGCGACCCATGCTATGTGCCTGGCCGCGCGGCGGGAACTCTTTGAGATTTGGATCATTGGTATCGAGTCCTTGGCTTTGTCTTCGCCCGTGGCATTGAGGGCGCGACACAAGACAAAGGTCATCGACGGGCGCGACGCGCCCGAGATCATGACTTCGAACGTACGGATACCTGTTTTCGAACTTCTTTCGCATCAGACCTGTGCGCCTTTCGGTGATCCGATGGCGTTGTGCCGGTAATCCGGCGAAACTCGGTATTGAAACTCGATTTGCTTATGAAGCCTGATTCCAGCATGATATCTGTTACTGGAAGGTTTGAGCCTTCCAGAAGACGGACAGCATGCTGCACTCGCAATCCGTTGATGTAACGGGTCGTGCTTTCTCCTGTGACGCGATTTACGGCGGTGGACACGGCTCGCGCAGGTACGCCCAAACGCCGACCCAGACGGGCAACCGTGAGTTCTGGATCTCGGAACAGGGCAGCGTCTTCCATCAAGGCGTTGAGCCGAAAGAAAACCGCCCGGTCTTCCTCAAGGGGCGGAACCTTTTCTCGCAACTCGTCTCCAGTTGGTTGGAGGGCACGCATGCCAAACGACAGCGCTGCCACGACACCAAGCAAAACTGTCATAGCCACGATCACGGCCGCATAGGACAGAAGCGCCATCGCCCGTGCTTCACCCGCTGTGAAGCCTGTGCCAAGGACACTGACGTCGATTGTGACGACCAGCATAAGGAACGCCACGCATCCAATAAGCGTGATACGCAGAGTTGGATATGACTTTGCTGCGATGTGAATAAATCTCTCGGCCGGCAGACGTAGAAAACTGAGCAGGCGCAACGCGTAAAAGATGTTGATGAGAATGACGGCCACGGTAGCTGTCCAAGGGTACGGCAAGGCGATCAGGATCCATGCTGCGATCAAGGTGGCGATCATGGCGCGTAACGCGCCATTCGTAGGAAACCCGTCTTGCGTCGTAAGCGTGTGAAAACCCAGCCAGAAGGCGGGCGCCGTGATCGCGGCAACATAGGGTTGCAGGACAATGAAGGCCGGATCATTGAACTGAAACCGAACGCCGACGAAAGTCGCAACAACTGCGATTGAGATGAATCCGATGCAAAAGCAAAATCTTGCAAACAGGGGCATTCGAACCAGGCGTGAAACGAAAGCGGTCAGCAGCAAAGCAAAGATTGAGATGACCCATGCCACAGGAATAGACGTCACGCCGTTTGCCTCTTTGCCATGAGCGGTACGCTGGTTTGGTCCACAGTTTTTCCCGTATGGCCTCAGAACCTCTAGTCAACGAAGTACTACGGGGTTTGTATCCCAATGACGACAGAAAGGGCTGTCAAAACGTTCTGAATCCCGCTTCCGAACCTTTTCAATGAGCCGGTCACGCCCAATTCACGAAACTGATGTTCTGCGGTGCGGTAGCCTCACCGGCACACCCGAATCCCTGATTAAAGGCGCGAGGTTCGTGCCGTATCGGTGGTTTGGGGTGCTCTGAGACCGCTTGGTCCGGATGCGGAACACGATGTACTAAAGGACTTCCAGACGATGGCTTTTGTCCCCCTAGTGCTGTCTGAAATCAGAAGTTGTAGTGCTCTCGGCGAGACCGGGTGTTTCTATTGCAACTCAAAGCGCATCAGCTCTTAATCTTGGATGGCAACAATTTAGATTTTTCTGGTCCTTTGCGAAGAACGACCTGGGTAAAACAAGAAAAAATCAAGGCTGTCACGTCGTTGAGCAACCTTGGTTTTAGTTGTGCCCACAGGGAGATAAAAGCGGCGGCGCTGGTGCTTCATGTCACCTGGTTCGCGCAGCCAGTTGGGCACTATGCTAGAGTTTTAGGCGTCAAACCACCAACGTTCAGCACAACGGTTACCGTCCAGCGACCAGTTCGCCGAAAGCGATCCACCGTGTGCGACATTGTTGCGTCGCATGAACACATGGTTCATGAACATCGGAATGATCGCCGAACCTTCGTTGGTCACGATGCTTTGCATCTCTGCGTACATTTCAGCGCGTTTCGCTTGGTCGAGTTCGCCTCTTGCAGCAACCAGAAGTTCGTTGAACCGATCGTGTGACATGTGGGAATCGTTCCAGGGTGCGCCTTCGGCATAGGCTGTTGTAAACATCACATCCGCGGTTGGCCGGCCGCCCCAGAACACGGCACACCACGGTTTTTTCAACCAGACATCGGACCAATATCCATGACTTGGTTCTCTCACGACCGTCAGATCAATGCCCACTGGCTCCAAGTGCTCACGGTACAAGACAGCGGCATCAACAGCACCGACACCGGCTGCATCCGATGTGCTCAGAGACAGGGAGAGATTGTCCAGCCCGGCTTGCTTGAGGTGGAACTTGGCCTTATCCGGGTCGTACGGGCGCTGGCCAACATCGGCGTAGTACTCGATCGCAGTCGAAATCGGGTTGTCGTTGCCGATAGAGCCAAAGCCGAAGAGGATTTTCTCGACGAGCTCTTCCCGGTTGATCCCGTATTTCAGCGCAAGACGCACATCATTGTTGGTGAACGGATCCACATCCATATGCGCCGGGAAACTCAGATGTGCCCAGCTTGGCACGTTTTCAACCTCCAGGTCCGGGTTACGGCTGATGAGATCAAGGGTCTTCAAATCAGCACGATCCATGGCGTGAATTTCGCCTGTAATGAGCGCCGTCTGACGCGCGTTTACATCTGCCAGAGCCAGCATTTCAACGGAGTCGAAATTGCCTTTTCCCTCTTTGAAGAAGTTAGGGTTTTTCCGGTACGACGCGCTGATACCGGGCTTGTAGTCTTCGAGGATATACGCGCCGGTTCCGACGCCGCTTTGCCAATCAATACTGTCACCGTCTTTCGGCAGAATGTTCAGGTGATAGTCCGTCAAAACAGCAGGGAAATCGGCATTCGGGGCTTCGAGCGCGATCGACACGGTGTCCTTGCCGTCAGTGGAGATATCCGTGATTGCAGCCAAAAGAGCTTTGGCGGCTGAAGAAGAGCCCTCCCCGCGATGGTGGTTGAGGGACACGATCACATCCTCGACATCCATTGTCTTGCCGTTATGGAATTCCACGCCCTTGCGAATTTTGAAATGCCATTCACTACCGTCAGAGTTCGGCTCCCAGCTTTCAGCCAATTCCCCCGCGACGGTATTGTCCGGTGCGATCTCCGTCAGAAAGTTACGGCATGTATGCGCCAGGTTGATGGAAAACAGATTGCCCGTCAAAGCGGGGTCGAGCGTATCGGAGCTTGACGCCTCGGATATGCCGAACTTGAATTGCCCCCCTGATTTGGGTGTGGCGGCCATTGCCTTTTCGGCAAGCGATAGCGCGGTGGTCGTGGCAAGACCCGCCGCAATAGCCGACGTCATGAACTGCCTTCTGTCGATGGTCTTTTCCGTAAGTCTGGTTTGCAGGTCTTGCAGGTGTTTCTCTCTTGTATCGGTCATCAGTTTATCCAGGCTCCCTGTTTGTGCGGTTTGAAACCGATCGGGCTGGCGCAATCGCATTACGTCTTGGGCATCAACAACGCATCAGATCGGTTCTTTCGGATCGGCGTGATTGCGGAAAAGACGTTTGCGTCCTCTTTTTGTCGTCAAAATCACGAACGTACTTTTCGCTCCAGTCGCGAAAGAGGCTGGCAAACAAAGCGGGCCGGACACAAACAGTGATTTCTTTCGAACTGCCAAAGAATTACTTTGCCAGATATTGGCGATTCTGAAACCAATCATCGCGTCAGGGTTCCGCCCAGACAGCGCAGCCCCTTTTTGATCTGCATGCAGGCTCACTGCTGCGCGTGTCACATCGGGATATCCCCGGTCTGACGCCCGTTTGCTCTTATGTGAAGGTCGGGTCGATCTCTTCCTTGCGTCGGGCCACAAAAGCGTCCAGCTCTTCGCGCACCGCCTCATCCATGTAGGGCGGTTTGAACTCTTCAAGCATTGTCTTCGCCTTCACGCGGCAACGCGCGGCCATGTCATGGCTTCCCGCCGCACTCCACTGCTCAAAGCTCGAAAAATCCATCACCTCGGGCATGGAAAACGCACTGCGGAAATGGTCGAGGGTGAAACTGTCACCAAGATAATGACCCCCAGGTCCGATCCGCCGAACCGCTTCAAGGGCTTCGTCGAAGCGGTCCAGCGAGATGCCGCCCGCATACCGCGACATCAGCTGGTTCTGCTCGTCATCGGCGACGAACTTTACATAGCAGATCGCAAGACCGCCTTCATCCCAGCCCGCCGAATGCAGCATCAGATTGGCGCCTGCGTTAAACGCGGTCATCAGCGTCGTGGCCCCTTCATAACCTGATTGTGCATCGAAGGATTTGGAGGAGGCATGGTTGGCCGAGGTGCGCCAGGGCACGCCGTAATGCCTCGCCAGTTGCCCGATCGCGGTGGTGATCAGCGCCACTTCGGGGGTGCCTGCCATCGGAGCACCGGATTGCATCGAGATAGACACGGTATACTGCCCGTAAATCACCGGTGTGCCCGGGCGATAGAGCTGCATATAGGCAATGGCGGCCAGCGCTTCGGCATTGACCTGCGCGATGGTAGCCGCAATATCGGCCGGGGTGTTGGCTGCGGCCAGTACGAAGGGAGAGCACAGCACCGCCTGCCCCGCATCGGCAAAGACCCGGGCCCCGTCCAGCATCGCTTCGTCCCAGACCAGCGGAGAGTTGCCCGAAGCATGCATGAAAATGGAAGTTGCTTTGTCCATGGTATCGCCAGCCGCAATGCGCGACATCGCAACGCAATCCTCGGCCCGTTCACGCGACGTGCCGATGCCGAAAAGAGGCAGTTCGGTTTCAACCATGTGATGGCGCATCATCGCAAGGTGACGGTGCGCGACGGGGATATCCATTGGCTCACAGGTAAAGCCGCCTGCCATATGAAAACTTGGGCAGGCCTGGGTCAGACGGGCGAAGTTGATCACATCGGCTTCTGTGGTCGAACGGCGCACGCCATCCAGATCGCGGGTGAAAGGGGCACCCTTCATTGTGCAGAAAACGCTGGTGTCGCCGCCCATCATGAACCCGGTTGAGGCCCCGCGCCCCTGCACCTTGAATTCTGACGGGGCTTTGTTCACCAGCTCCATCAGCAACGCACGGTCGATCCGTACTCTTTGGTCCGTTACATCCGCCCCGGCCGCACGCCAGTGTTCAATCGCAGTGGCGTCGCGGAATTCGATGCCGACGTCTTCGAGGATCGCGGCGGAGGCCTTGTGGATGCGCTCGATCGCGTCCTGATCCAGCACATCGAGCGGCCGCATACGGCGCTGCACCGGTGCCACGCGGGTTTGTACCGATTTTTGATTTTGCATGCGGGCAGCACGGCCCGACCTTGTTCTTACACGCGACATGAGACCCCCCCGTCCACTGTGATTTCTGTTCCGGTGATGTAGGCGGCTTCGTCGCTGGCCAGGAACACGGCGGCATTGGCCACGTCCCAGGGTGTTCCGACGCGACCCAGGGGAATACGTTCGGCGCGTTGCCGGTCCAGCGCATCCCAGTCGATGGCGTCCGGATCATCAGATTTCTGTTCGGTGATGTCCCGCGCCATAGGCGTGTCGATGAACCCGGGCAGGATCGCGTTTGCTCGAATGCCAAATGGTGCCATTTCCGCCGCCAGATTGCGGGTGAAGGAAATGATCGACCCTTTGGTCGCATTGTAACCGATATAGGGTGTACCGAGATACCGCAGCCCGGCGATGGAGGAGATATTGGTCACGACCCCCGCCTTGCGCTCCACGAAATGCGGCAGCGCGTGTTTGGTGGGCAGGAAAACCGCCTTCATATTCACATGCACGAGCAGATCCCAATCCTCAACCGTGCTATCCATAGCGCCGCCTGTTTTCAGAATGCCGACATTATTTTGCAAAATGTCGATCTGACCGAACTCTGACAGGCATAGAGCAATCGCGGCCTGAACATGATCTTCCTGCGTGACATCGGCGGCCAGAGCAAAGGCCCGGCCCCCTTCCTTTCGGATCAGATCGCAGGTGTCTTCGGCGGCGGACAGGTGCAAATCCAGCGCGGCGATGGTCGCACCTTCCTGCGCCAAACGAATGGCCGTTGCCTTGCCATTGCCCAGGCCGCCATTCATGGAGCCGGCTCCCGTGACCAGAGCGAATTTTCCTGCAAGCCGCGTCATGCGTTACCCTTCATTAGACTGTAAAAAGGCATTCATTCCGCCGTCGATGGCCAGCAATTGGCCATTGATGTAAGAGGCCGCCTCGGACATCAGAAACGCCACTGGGGCCGCGATTTCCTCCGGTTCGGCCCATCGGGCCGCCGGGGTGCGATTTTCGATACGACGCACGAAGTCTTCGTCGCTCAGGATTTTGTGATTCATTTCGGTCAGGACATATCCCGGCGCAATTGCATTGACGCAGATCCCACCCGGGCCAAAATCCGCCGCCAGTGATCGCGTCAAGCCCGCAACAGCCGCCTTTGAGTACGCATAGTTGCCTATGCCCGGTCGCGGGTGGGTGGCCGCGATGGACGAAACCGACACAATGCGCCCACGCTGTGGTCCCGGGTTGGCCTGCATCACACGGCCCGCCTCGCGCGCCAGCACGAAGGGCGCAAAGACATGCAGATTGTAGATCGACTGATAATCCTCAACCGTCTGATCCAGAGCGTGCCCGTGATTGGTGATCCCGGCATTGTTGACCAGGCCCCAAATCGGCCCGGCGTTCTGTATCCATTGCTGGCAGGCGTCGAAATCCGTCAGATCGAACGCGGTCCACCGGACAATGACCCCTTGCGATGCCAAATCCGATGCCGCGGCCTCAACAGCCTCCGCATTGATATCCTGAAGCAACAGGTCAGCCCCCTGAGCCGCACAGGCCCTGGACATGGCGGCGCCCAATCCGCGCGCCGCCCCGGAGATCAGAATGCACATTCCCGCAAGCGAGAAATTGGGGCCGTTCATGAAGCGAGAGTTGCCTTATCGGCCTCCAGTGCGGCGTTGACCGCCGGCATGACCCGATCACAGAAAAGCTCAAGAGAGCGCAGAGTATTGGCGAAGGGGATCGAGGCGATCTGCATGAAAACGCTGAGATGCGTGATACCAAACTCGCGCGCCTCGGCCACGATGCGGCGGGTCACCTCGTCCACATCGCCGATGATCGCACGTTCCAGAACCGTATTCACGTCCGGTTCGTTGTCGAAGGGAACAATCTTCAGATCGGCACCATCCATCAACGGCTCGGGGCGACGCATGTTGTTGGCCATCCGCGCATGGATCAAGACTTGTTCGGCGGCGGCGCGGGCATCGTCCTTGTCCTTGGCAATATAGACGTAGCGCTGAACGGCGAAAGGGAAGGCATCCCCGGCCAGCCCATTCTCAATGCGTGTCTCTTTGAAGAGACGCCGCGCCGTGCCGACAATGGAGTTTGGCCCAATGGCGGGTGTGGTCAGGGTCTCAGCCCCATAATCCATCATCTTCTGACGCATTTCGGGCGCGTTACCCACCGCAAAGGTACGGATTCGGCTCTGAACGGGTTCGATTGAGAGGGCCGCGTCGTGGATCTGAATGTGATCGCCCTGATAGTCGATAACGCCGCCGTAAACACCTTGTTCAATGCAATCCCAGATTTCCAAACCGCGCATCAGGCGATCATTAATCTCAAACCCGAATTTCCTGAATTCTCGCGGTTGGTAGCCAGTGCCCAGCCCCAGCACCAGGCGGCCTTCGGTCAACTGGTCAACAAGGCAGATATCTTCCACCAGTCGCAGAGGTTCGTAAAACGGCATCACCACGACGGCAGGGCCCACATTGATCCGCTTGGTATGGGCCGCCATATTGGCTGCCGTGGTCAGAGGGGAGGGTGAGATACAGTAATTTGACAGATGATGCTCGGCAAACCACGCAACATCGAATCCCGCGTCATCGACCATCTTCGTCATGGTTCGCATCTGGTTGAACACATCGGCATGTGATGACCCGTCAACAGGCTTAGTCATCAAATTGAACAACGAAAATTCCATGTCTTTCAGGCTCCCTGGCGTAGATGCGGTGCATTTCACTCCAATCTGTACGAAACCTGACAAAGCAACAAATGGTGAATCCTTAATCAGAGACAAAGAAATTCTTATGCAGAGTCGGCCTCTCGTCGCAGCCAGGCCAAGAAAGCTTGAACGCGGGGCTGATCTACGCGTCGTTCCGGACAAATAAAGTAGTAAGAAAACGGCCCTTTCACCGGTTTGAAAGGGAGTTGGACCAAGTCGCCAGTTGATAACAGATGCTGTGCGATAACATCACGAACAACTCCGATAACATTGCCATGCAAAACTGCATTCACGGTGGCACTCGTATCCCCGAAATAAGCACCGTCTTCAAAGTCAACAGGATCACCGTCGTTTAACTCGATGACTGAACGCCATTCGCTGTAGTTGGTGTCATGTATGAATGGCAGACCTACAAGATCCTGAATGTCCCTGACGTCACCAATTGCTTTCGATGTCCGGGCTGACGCCATGAGCATATGCTGTTCGCCAAAGAGATACTCTTCATAAACGTCCGTGTATCCGCCCGGCCCCCAACGAATGGCGACATCGGCATCTTCCTGGCCAAAGCCTGTCTTTGCCACGGTTGAGAGTGTGATCAAATCAATGGACGGATTGGCCTCAAGAAACCGATGTGATCTCGATGCGAACCATGTGGACGCAAAGGACGGCAGCAAGCTCACTGTGAGCGTGGAACGCCCCTCTTCCGGGGCCAGGTTTTGCACGCTTTCGCCAAGTGTGTTGAGCAACTCTCCCACATCTTCGGCGAATTGTTCCCCCTGCTCTGTCAAGAGGATCATGTTGTTGCGACGGCGGAAGAGTTTCACCCCCAACCGATGTTCCAGCAGCTTAACTTGTTGACTAACGGCCGGTTGTGTCAGGTTCAGCTCGGACGCAGCAAGCGTAAAACTCTGAAGCCTGGCAGCCGTTTCAAATGCGACCAGCGTCTGAAGAGGCGGCAAAGATCGGCGCATCCGGTTGCTGTCAAAGCCGACAGGTTCAAGCTTGGAAAGCGCTCCAGGACGAAACTGGTCCAGTTTGTTTCTCAGAGTTCGTCTCATTTCCCCTGCAATCTGCATAAGTTTTAGTTGGTCAAACCGTAAGCAATTCGATCTTGCAGTCAACACGCCCAAGCCGTCAGGTCACTCGCAAAGAAGAAGGAGCTCGTCGTGCTGGAACCCACGGAATTCACCTCAGCGATGAGAAAAGCGGCGACGCCTGTGTCTATCGTGACCACGGCCGGCGAACACGGCCCGCACGGTGCAACAGTCAGTGCGGTTTGCTCCCTGACGGCGGCGCCGCCAGCGGTGCTTATCTGTATCAACAAGCAAAGCCGCATTCTTGGAATGATTGAAGAACACGGTGTTTACTGTGTGAACTACGCGGCAAAACAGCATGGAAACCTGGCCCTTGCCTTTGCAGGCGCACCTGATTACGCCGACCAGCGCACCTTTTCACCTGAGCACTGGACGGTTGATCAACAGACCAGCCTCCCAATACTGTCCAACGCCACCGCGATGTTCACGTGCCTGCATATCCAAACCGTTTCTTTTGGAACACATCGAATTCTGATCGGAAAGGTGGAGCGCGCCGAGGGATCTGACGCTGAACCGCTGGCCTATTGGGATGGCGATTTCCGCGCTCTTGCCGATCTCGTCCGGAACACGCAGGCGTAAATGGCTTGGAGGAGTCAAACGGGGTCTTTTGTGGCGGGGGTGCGGACCGAAGGAAAGGAGCTTCTGCTCACCCCCAAACCGATCCTTAAGGCGCCATGGCTTTGATCCTGTGGGGTTCACCAACAGGCGCAGACCTCCTGCATCGGAAAACTTGTAGGGTTTTCCGCGACTTCGCGCATTTCTGATGCTCGTGTCAGTCAGAGGCATAAAATCGGAAACGCATCGATGTGGTTTATGTCTGCACCCCCGAACACACATCCAGGCGAGCTAGCTGCCCGCGGAGGCGCCGGACAACCGCGGACCTTAAATGCAGCAAAATCACGGCGTTACAGGAATTTCCGGATGCCGCTGCACGCTGCTGGATGAGGTAATGGTGCCGGGGGCGGCTTCACACTGATCCAGTAAACGATTGTTATCGCGCTGAATTCTCATAACCAACGCTCTGACTCTACCCCCAGACGCACCCCCTTGGGGGTATCCATTTGATTCCAACCACTTGAAAGATCAGTATGATTCCGTGTTTGGGAATCGAATTGACCGTCCGTTTAGGTCCAAGATGGTCCACCGTCGCCCATTGTAGTTCGTGCAATCTGTCGCGTCTACGAGACCGCGATTTGGCGCTTCAAGTTCGTACTGCTTTCGACCAAGGAACTACCGCTAGACGCAGGCGCTACGTTCAGTGTCACCTGTCGGTAGCCCAATCCACAAGATCGTCATAAGAAGAAAAAGAATTCAACCCGAATGGCTTTGTCCGCCCGCTGCCCGGAAATCTATCTCTGTAAGGCTTCGCAAAACAGGCCTCGTTGCTCCAACCACTAGACGAAACACATCTTAAGCCGCCATATTGAAGTCAAAAGAACCTGTATTCTTCAGGGTTTAAGGCAGAATTCTCTTTGTGCTGTGGCGATGAACAAGATTGCGGATGTCTCTCAGTCGGAACTCTTGAATCGATCAATTTCGATCGACCTCGAAGTGGACCCTGAAAAGGCCCACATCTTTGCGCTTGCGGCGGTCACGCAGGACATCGACGGACCCAAACTTGTCGCAAAAGATAACGTTCCCAATGCCCTAGCAAACCTTGATACTTTTTGCGCGGATTTCGATCACGTCATTGGGCACAATATTCTGCGCCATGATCTGCCCCATCTTGCCGCAGCTTCCCCGAAGTTCGCAGCATTGGCTCGAGCGCCCATCGATACGCTATGGCTGAACCCTCTCGCTTTTCCGCGCAATCCCTACCATCACCTTGTAAAGCACTATCAGGACGGGCGACTTCAAACGGGTCAAGTCAATGATCCGGAGTTTGATGCGCGACTTGTTTTCGAAGTTTTGCGAAATCAGATTGATGCTTTTGCCGAGCTGAATCAGAAGTCTCCGGACGCAATTGCAGCATACCACTATCTATGTTGCCAGTCGCCGGGAAGCGGCGGCTTTGACCGCCTCTTTTCCAGCGTCAGAGACATGGGTATGCCCGGGGAAGAGGATGCAAGCAACGCCATCCGGCGCTTGTTGGACGGCGCCGCCTGCCTTCCAGCGCTAGAAGCAACCCTCGATCGCTTGAGTGATGCAAATGTCGGCTGGCCCATGGCCTATGCGCTGTCCTGGATCTCAGTTGCAGGTGGAGATTCAGTCATGCCACCCTGGGTGCGCGCTCAGTTTCACGAGGCCGCCCGTATCGTTCGAAGGCTAAGAGACACCGATTGTGGTGACACATCCTGCGAATATTGCCGCGCCAACAAGGATCCAAAGCGCGCGCTCAAACGCTGGTTTGACTTCGATGCGTTTCGTCCAGAACCAGCAGATGAATCAGGTCGCCCCTTGCAAGAGGTCATCGTCGCAAGTGCGATGAGGAGAGAGAGCCTGCTTGGCATCTTGCCTACGGGTACCGGAAAGTCAGTCTGCTACCAGATCCCCGCGCTCTCTCGGTTTGACAAAACCGGCGCGTTGACAGTGGTGATCTCGCCATTGGTGGCCCTCATGGCCGACCAGGTCCAAGGCATGGCCCGTGCGGGTATTGCCTCGGCAGTTACCGTCAACGGAATGCTGTCGCTCCCTGAGCGTAGTGATGCCCTCGACAAAGTACGATTGGGCGACGCGGCAATCTTGATTATTTCGCCAGAGCAACTTCGGAGCGTTTCAGTGCGCTCCGTCCTAGCGCAACGCGAGATCGGACTCTGGGTGCTCGACGAGGCTCACTGTGTCTCGAAATGGGGTCACGACTTCCGGCCAGACTATCGCTACATCGGCCGCTTCATAAAAGAGACCTCAGGCGATGAGATTGCGCCTGTTCTCTGCCTCACTGCTACCGCCAAGCCCGACGTCGTTGACGACATCTGCAACCATTTCAACGCGCGCTTGGGGCTCGAGCTCATACGGATTGATGGTGGCGCCAGCAGATCGAACCTTAGCTTCGAAGTGTCTCCTACCCAACGCGCGACCAAGCATGCGGATATTCTGGAGGCAATCGAAGCGCATCTGCCTGAGAGTGGTGTATCAGGCGCCGTCGTCTACTGCGCAACCCGTAGCAATGCGGAAAGAGTGGCCGAGTTCCTGCAGGCTCAAGGCCTTGCTGCGGACTACTATCACGCAAAACGTACAGCTGAAGAGAAAACGGAGATCCAAGAGGCATTTCGGGTTGGAGAGCTTCGCATCATCGCAGCGACAAATGCCTTTGGAATGGGCATCGACAAGCCTGATGTCCGACTAGTTGTGCACGGCGACGTGCCGGGCTCTCTTGAGAACTACCTTCAAGAAGCAGGAAGAGCGGGCCGTGATCGGGCGCCTGCACGCTGCGTCCTATTATTCAGTGAGGAAGACGTAGACAGACAATTTAGCCTGAGTGCGCGGTCGAGGCTGGCACGTCACGAAATCAGCGCCATCCTAAAGGCCGTTCGCCGTTTGGATAGTCGAACACGCAAAACTGGCGAAGTCGTCGCAACATCAGGCGAGATCGTTAAAGAGGAGCGTGACTACGAGTTCCAAAGAGACGATGCGACCGATGACACGCGCATCAAGACAGCTGTGGCCTGGTTGGAAGAAGCGTAATTGCTTCGAGAAGAGGCAAAGGCAAAACTCGAATGCGCTGAAATATCTGAGGCGAGGCGCGGAGAACTACTTAGAGTCGTTCGGCATATCATTAATGCCCCAAAGGAAGAGGGCATTTCGACCGATGAGTTGAGCGGAGCGAGCGGATTGTCAGCGCCGGCGCTGCGTAAAGCCCTTACTGATCTTGAAGCGCTGGGCATTTCAACCGACGACACAAACATCACGATCTTCGTTCACGTTGGTGTGGAGGACCGGTCGAGTGTGCGCCTAGAAGCGGCATCCAATCTAGAAAAAGACTTGATAGCGCTGCTCCGAGAGGAGGCACCAGACGCCGAAAATGGCGAACCTTCACCATTTAACTTAGCGGCGACCTGCCAAGTTCTACGCGAGAGTGGTCACGCTGCCGTACGTCCTGACATCGTCGCAGGTTTGCTCTACGGCATGGCGCAGGACGGGCGTGACATGGACGGTGGACGTGGGAACATCCATGTGCGTCGCGCATCACATGGGAGTCTCTTTGTCCGCCTGCAACGTACCTGGGGCGTAGTCGAAAAAACCGCTGAGCTAAGGCGACAAGCGGCCACAAGACTTCTGGCACATCTGGCCGAGAAGGTTCCGAAGGGCGTTCGCGGCAAGGACATTGCGGTGGAAACCACCTTGGGTGATCTCCTAGCTGGTATCAACGGCGACGCAATCTTGCGCGCGTCTGTAAATGACACCAATAGACTCATGGACCGGGCACTGCTCTGGCTACACGAACAACATGTTGTGACCCTCGGCAGAGGCTTGTCGGTTTTTCGACCCGCCATCACGCTGCATTTGAATCCAAAGGGCGGCCCGTTCACTGTCGATGACTTCACACCGTTAGACGAACACTACACCGAGCAAACGATCCAAACCCATGTGATGGCCACCTATGCGCAAAAGGGTTTGGAAAGCATGCAAGACGCCGAAAGGCTGGCACTCGACTATTTTGATCTCGATCGAGACCGCTTTATGCAACGCTGGATGCCAGGTCGCGGAGTGGAATTCCGACGGCAGGCGACCGGCGAAACCTGGTCCCGCATCGTCGATGCATTGGGCAATTCAACGCAAGAGCAGATTGTTCGGGACAACCGGGAACAAACAAACGTTCTCGTTTTGGCTGGACCGGGCTCTGGCAAGACCCGCGTGCTCGTCCATCGCATCGCATACCTCGTAAAGATCAAGCGGGAAGATCCAAGGGGCATCTTGGTTCTTGCCTACAATCGGCATGCTGTTGCGGAGATCCGGGAAAGACTTCGTCAGCTCATTGGGGATGAGGCACGCTTTGTAGCCATTTCAACGATCCATTCTCTGGCCATGAGACTCGTCGGAGCCAGCTTCGCCGGCCGCGATAGTGCAGATCGCCAGGACTTCGACACTCTCCTTCTTGATGCCGTCAAACTCGTCCGTGGAGATGGATTGGACAAGACTGCGGCAGAAGCTCTGCGCGAGACGCTGGTGCAGGGGTACCGCTGGCTCTTGGTCGATGAGTATCAGGATGTAGGACCGGAGGAGTATGCGCTCATTGCCGCCGTTGCCGGACGCAGTCTAGACGATCCGGATCTGAGGATAAGCCTATTTGCCGTCGGCGACGACGATCAAAACATCTACTCGTTCTCCGGTGCATCGGTCCGTCACATTCGGCAATTCGAAGAAGATTATTCCGCGAAACCAGTCTACCTCACAGATAACTATCGTTCCTCGCAACATATAATCACAGCGGCAAATGCTGTGATCGAACGGTCCGGCGATCGAATGAAAATGGATCATCCAATAATCATCGACGAAGCCCGCCGAAAGGACCCGGCGGGCGGCGCAATGTCTGACCTCGATCCCGTGGCTCAAGGCCGGGTGCAGATTCTGGAATGTCCAACCGGAAATGACGCTCAAGCGATGGCTGCGCTGGACGAATTGCAGCGGCTGTCTCGTCTGATTCCTGATTGGAGTTGGTCGCGAACGGCGATCATCTCGCGGGATTGGCAAAAACTCTCACCAGTGCGGGATTACGCTGAGGCGTTGGGTATTCCAGTAGAGGTTGCCAACGAGCGGTTGCCTGGCATTTGGCGTATGCGCGAGATGCAGGACTTCATCGCAGGGCTGCGCGACGTACGAGGCGACCTCCTCAGGATTACTGATCTAACTGAAGAGCTTAATCGGATCCCTTCTTCGCGATGGACAAACCGGATTGGGGAAGGTCTTGGCCTTCTCGCAAGGGAAATCGACAACCGCGCGCTTCCCGCTGAGGACATCATCGAATGGCTTGCAGAGTGGGCAGACGAGGCTTGGGGTGAGCAGCGTGGCCTTAAGCTCGTGACCGCGCACAGTGCAAAGGGCCTAGAATTCGATGATGTGATTATTCTCGACGGAGGCTGGGAACGGCCAGGTAAGAACGAGGATCAAGATGCGCCCCGTCGACTCTTTTACGTTGCGATGACGCGCGCTCGCCGAAATCTGATCGTTATGAGCAACGATAACCACGAGTATCTCCCAACGCGATCGCCATCGATTGTCAATCGGACTGTTGCCCCGGATGTCGGTGCATTCCCGAAACCGAGACGCTTCTTTCAGTCAGCTGAAGCGCGTATGGTCGACTTATCGTTCGCTGGTCGCCTACATGAGACCAACCCTTCACTACGGGCGATTTCCGAAGCACGGATAGGTGACCCGCTCACACTGAAGTTTCAGGAGAACGGAGTGTGGGCTCTAGCAGATGCCAAAGGTCGCGTTCTGGGACGCATGGCAAAGAAGAACTATTCGGCGCCCGACAATGCAAAATTTGCCCGTGGTGAAGTTGCGGCTGTCCTGCGTCGATATCGCAATGACAACGAGGAAGCCTTCCAACATCTGCTGAAGCGAGACGATTGGGTTGGCATTGTCACGCAATTAGTCTTAGAAGAGTCCATATGAGTTTCGGGAGCTTCATACATCGTACGGACTCTATCTACGACGACGTGCCGTCGGAGAGATACCAGTTTCCGAAGCAATACCTATCGCGAGCGCAGCAGTGCGAGGGCGATTGGGTCGTCTATCTTGAACCCAGCAAAGTGAAGGACACCAAAGGCTATTTCGCCGTAGCCAAAGTGCAAGAGATAATCCCCGCCCCTCGAAGCGAGGACATGTACTTGGCGATTATTGAGCCCGGAACTTACCTCGATTTCGGCGATCCGGTGCCATTCCGAAGCGAAGAAGGCTTGGCTGAACGTGGGCTCCTCAATGATCGAGGGGGGATTTCTGGCCGTGCGCAAGCTGCAGTACGGGTACTGTCGCCAGACGACTTCTCAAGAATCGTAACGCTTGGACTGGGACAAGAAGTGGATACCTTGCCAAGAACCGATCTGAACGTTGCGCCGGATGGGTTCCGCGAGCCGGAGGCGACTTACCGACACTTTTCGGCAAGAGAACGTGTCGAACAACTGAGCAACCGAGCGGTTCGCGACCGGAACTTTAGAAGAAACGTCCTCCGCGCATATGGAGAACGCTGCGCTGTGACTGGACTGCGTCTTATCAACGGTGGCGGACGGGCGGAGGTTGAAGCAGCGCACATAAGACCCGTCGAACGTGACGGTCCAGATATTCTAGGCAACGGAATCGCGCTAACCGGCACAGTGCATTGGATGTTTGACCGCGGTCTTGTCGGGCTTTCGGACGATCTGACAGTAATGATCTCTCGACAAAGCAATGACCCAGAAGCTGTCGGGTCGATGATCAACAGTACCGGAAAACTCTTAGCTCCGGCTCGAGCGGCTGACCGGCCTCGAAGTGAGTTTCTGGCTTGGCATCGAGCGAACATTTTCAAGCAATGAATGCTCCGTGCGGGCAGCAAGGAGATCGCTGTGAACGGCCCATAGCTGCCGCTGAAGTTGAAGCCAAATGCTGCGACGCAGCTTCTCCAAAGCAGACGTTGATCACCTGAGCCCAGTCGCATTGGCTCCAGGCAACGATAGCAGGTCTCAATACTGTTTCCACGACCTCCCGCCCAAAAATACGACAGCAATCATTGTGGACGTAACTTCTCCACTATGCGATGAAAAGGCCGATGGTGGTCGGCTCAACGTGAGCCGACTGAAAAGGGAATGCGGTGAGGGTCACGGCCCAAATCCGCAACTGCCCCCGCAACTGTGAGCGGCGAGCGACCCCGAGGTAAACCACTGGACCGGATGGGTTCGGGAAGGTTCGGGCGAGCGGCGACCCGCGAGTCAGGAGACCTGCCATCTCCGGTGCGAGATCTTGCGCACCGCAGTCACCTTAACCCGGGCGGGGCGCTCTGGGACCGGAGAGACGATAGATGGACCAGACAGGCCACTGGATATCGCCGACCGCCACACGGCCCTGCTTTTTGCGCGGAGGGCGCGATGCTGCTGGAACGCACGATTATTCAACTTGATACCGGCGACATGCCGTCTGACGAAGCGCGGCAAATGGGCCAACTTGGCTATATGCAATGGATTGCAGGCTTGCCTGGGGATGAAGACTATTTGCAGGCCGCGCTAAACGCGTATGACAAAGCCGCACCCTTCATGGTCCATTCACCAGCCGTGGCGGAGTTTTGCGAACTGCTTCTGAGTTCACTCGAACAGCCGCTCGCGCCGTTGCCTCTTGCAATGCCGAAACGGCAGCGACGCGGTGGTGCCCAAGCCCGAAGATCATCTCGTTCGCCGCTATAGCACTGCGCGATGACTTCTCGCCGGGCCGCCTGCAACAGTCCCGTTCAGAAGCAGTTTGGTATGGTGGCCCAATCGCAAGCCGTCACACGCCGAATAGTTACGCAGCAGGTTGACCCGAAAGCGAACGTGCGACGCCGATCCGAGCGCCAACGATCTGAAGGCTGAGCAAAACCAAGAACGCTAGCGCGTTTGTCCAAAAGATGAACCAGACGACCGATGCGGCGAAGGCACCTGTCGTGCCGCCAAGCACGAGGCTTGCCAGGAATACGGTGCCCTGTTGTGCCACCCAGGCAGCAACAAAGGCCATGCCGAGCTGCGCGGGCAGCGTGCCGCGAGGCGTCTGACGCAGAACAAAAAGCGCGCCGATGACAGCGGCGAGAGCGGAAAACCCAAGGGCCGCGCCCCAGGCCAGGGTCATGGCGTCGAGCGGATACCCAAGAAAGCCGAACCCAATCACCTGATTGGCAAGCCAGCCGAGGATTGCCAAAACCAGTGCGTCCCGAGCGGGCAGTGTGAGAGCGGCTAAAGCGCCCACGGCCGCGAACGGCATGCCGCAAGCGAGCGCAAAGCTGAACAGGATGGCGGCGGCGACAAGAACAACCATAAAAAGTGGAGATTGAATTGGCGCTCGGTCAGGCATGAGGGCACTCCATTGTCATCAAGTCACATTCTCACACATCGACCGACACCTTGCCAATGGGGTTGGAACAGCAGGCGAGGATGTACCCCTCGGCGATGTCGTCTTCCGAGATGCCGCCATTGTGCACCATGTGGACCTCGCCATGTGTCTTGCGGATCTTGCATGTCCCGCAAACGCCAAATGTGCATCCCGAGGGGATGTTGAGCCCATTGGCCTTGGCCGCAGCCAAAATGGTTTCTGTCTCTGCGACCTTTGCGGTCAAGCCTGAGGCGGAGAATGTAACCTCTGCCCGCGTGTCTTCATCCGGGACCACATCATCCAGCGCCGGGGCATCTGCTTCTGTTTCCACCGGGGCGTGGAAGCTCTCCTGATGGTATCGGTCCATGTCGTAGCCCAAGCCCTGGAGGGCATCGCGGACAGCCTGCATGAAGGGTTCAGGCCCACAGCAGAACACCTCTCGCTCAAGGTAATCCGGGGCCATTAGCCCTAACATGAGCTGATTAAACTGGCCCTGGTACCCCGTCCAAGGCGCGTAGCGTTCCGGCGTCTCGACCACCCATTTCAGGTCGATGCCCGGGACACGGGACGCCATGTGTTCGAGCCGTTCACGGAAGATGATCTCGCCTGGCCTGCGCGCGCAATTGACGAAGACGATATCGGGCTCGCTGCCGAGATCGAACATGAAGGTGGTCATCGACATCATGGGCGTGATGCCGGACCCGGCGGAGATAAAGAGGTATTTCTCGGCCGCGTGGTTCAGATGGGAAAACAGCCCGGCCGGCCCGAGCGCCTTGATTTGCACACCGGGCGCCAGATTTTCGAGCATCCAGCGCGTCCCGATACTGTCGTCCTGCGCCTTGGCCGTGATGGAGATCGACCGGGGCCGCGAGGGTGAGGAGGAGATCGTGTAGGTGCGAAGCACGGTCCCGCCGGGCGCAGGGATCTCCAGCGTCAGAAACTGCCCGGGCAAGAAATCGAAAAGCGCACCGGACGGGGCTCGGAACGTGAAGGTCGCTGTATTCGGCACCTCTGGAATGACCGAGACGCATTCAAGCATCTCGTCATCCGACCAGATGGCGCGGACTGGAACGCCGGACATGTCATTCATGGGACTACTCCGCCGCAACGGCAACGGGGTCGAGCCGCTTGGTCATCGTGTTGTAATACCAATCGACGAAACCCATAACGCCGGTCTCGTGGATCGGCGAATAAGGGCCCGGCTCGTAGGCGGGCGAATTGATCCCTTTCTGATTGTCCTCGACCACTTGGCGGTCTTCGTCATTGGTCGCGATCCACACCTCGGTCAGGCGCTTGAGGTCATAGTCCACGCCTTCGACCGCGTCTTTGTGCACCAGCCATTTCGTCGTGACTTCTGTGGTCGTCGGCGTCAGTGGCGTTACCCGGAAGACGATCGAATGATCCGGCAGGAAGTGGTTCCAGGTCGTCGGGTAGTGGTACTTGAGAAGTGTCCCGGCGGTGTCGTCTTGAACCCGGCCTAGGATCTTTGCCGTCGCAGGCTTGAGGTCCATCGTGAAACTCTTCGCCCCCGGCAGAAGCGGCATCCGTGCAAGGCGGTATTGCAAATCCTCCGACATGCGGAACTGCGACGGATATCCCTGCGCCTCCATCTTGTCGAAATGCGCCTGCAGATGCGGTGGGCTCACCCCTTCCTCAATGCCCGTGATGGTCGGATCATCGGTGAAAGACCGGCAAAGGCCAGGGTGGTTGCCGCCGCAATGGTAGCATTCACGGTTGTTCTCCCACACGAGCTTCCAGTTGCCGTTCTCGATAATGGTTGTTTCATGTGCGACTTTGGCGTCGCTCAGGTCGTGCACCGCCAGGTACGGTGCGGCCATGTCCGCGAAGGCGTCGAAATCCGGCGCAACAGAGGCCAGACAAATGTAGACGAGCCCCGCGAGTTCGCGGCAATGCACCGGTTTCAGTCCATGTTGGCTCGCGTCGAAGTCTTCGCCCATGTCGCGCGCCCAGAGGAGCCGCCCATCAAGTTCATAAGTCCACTGGTGGTAGGGGCAGACGATCTTGGGGTTCGTGCCCTTCGCAGCCTTGCACAGAACCGACCCACGGTGGCGGCATGAATTGTGAAAAGCACGGATGGCGCCATCCTGACCACGCACGACGATCACGCCGTAATCGCCGACCTGGTGGGTGATGTAACTTCCGGGTTTCGGAAGATCACAGGTCGGCGCGACAAAGAGCCAGTCCCGGTAGAATATCGTCTCCATATCCGTCCGGAACACGTCCGGGTCGGTGTAGAATGCCTGTTCAAGCGCATAGCCCGGCTTGCGCCGCACCAGCAATTCGCTGATCGGAATGGTGTGCATATCTTGGCCTCCTGCCGCGCCCCGCGGCATGCTGGAGCGAGAGGACAGCACGAACGACAGACCAAGGCCGACAAAAGAGAGGAGCCGGCCCATACCTTCGCCCGCACCGCCGCCCGCGGTTTGACGTTGTGCGAAGGCTGGTTTCCGGACTCTGGCGCGACCCAAGCGGGACGAGGCGCAACACCTTCCCGGGGCTCCTCCACCCCAGTGGTCTTCGTTGCGCCCCTTACAACGCCATTACCGTTGCGGGGGCAGTGCCGGATTTTCACCGGCTTCCCAATTCTCCGCTTCCTTCGGCTCGCTCGACGCGAATCTCAGCAGGCGGCACCTTGCCCCATCTGAGTAGGTGACGGATCGCTGTACGACTGCCCGGAAAACGACACCGGTTGATACAATCGCGAATTCCGCATTCTGCCAGTCAGACAAATCCTGACATGAACCAGCCTCATAATAATCCCGCCTAACTATCGTTTTACCTCAAGTCTTGCCGGGACTATTTTATCTGTCGATCAATCCAATGGATTTGCTGTCTCATGTTGAATTTTGCCCTGCCCGAAACTTCTGCGCTTGCCGCGCTCCGCAAACTCGCCGCGGAACGGATCCTGATCCTCGATGGGGCCATGGGCACGATGATCCAGACGCTCGGGATGACCGAGGATGACTTCAAGGCCCATGGCCACATTCACGGGCCCGGTTGCCGTCATCACTACCATCCCGATCACCCGCAGCAGGGCAATAACGACTTGCTGGTGCTGACGCAGCCTAAAGCGGTCGAAGATATTCAGTACACCTTTGCCATGGCGGGCGCGGATATCCTTGAGACCAACACGTTTTCCGCCACCACGATCGCCCAGGCTGACTACGGCATGGAGGATGCAGTCCATGATCTGAACGTCGCCGGTGCGCAGGTGGCCCGTCGCGCTGCGGACCGTGCAACGGCAGAGGACGGGAAACAGCGTTTTGTCGCCGGTGCTGTTGGACCAACCAACCGAACCGCAAGCATCAGCCCGGATGTGAACGATCCGGGCTACCGCGCCGTCAGCTTCGATGATCTTCGCATCGCGTATGGTCAGCAGATCGACGGGCTGATCGAAGGTGGGTCTGACCTCATCCTGATCGAGACGATCTTTGACACGCTGAATGCCAAGGCCGCGATCTTCGCCGCGTTTGAAGCCTTTACGCGGGCGGGCAAGCGCCTGCCCATCATGATTTCGGGAACCATCACCGACGCGTCCGGCCGGACGCTCTCTGGCCAGACGCCGACCGCGTTCTGGCATTCTGTTGCCCACGCCCGTCCCTTCACGGTCGGCCTGAACTGCGCGCTTGGGGCGGAGGCGATGCGCCCGCATATGGCCGAGATCGCGGGTGTCGCGACGTCATTGACCTGTGCCTATCCCAACGCCGGCCTGCCAAATGCCTTTGGCACCTATGATGAGACGCCCGAACAAACCGCCGCGCAGGTCGAGGATTTCGCCCGCGACGGGATCGTCAACGTCGTTGGCGGCTGCTGTGGCACAACGCCCGACCATATCCGCGCGATTGCCGAGGCTGTGGCCCCGTTCGACCCGCGATCCGTTGCGGGCAAGGTCGCCGCATGACGGAAAGATACCTGCGCCTTTCGGGCCTGGAGCCCTTTGTGCTGACCCCGGACATCCCCTTCGTGAACGTGGGCGAGCGGACGAATGTCACGGGCTCCGCCCGGTTCCGCAAACTGATCGTGAACCGAGACTACGCCGCCGCGCTGGATGTGGCGCGTGACCAGGTCGAGAACGGTGCGCAGATCATCGATGTGAACATGGACGAGGGGCTGATCGACAGCAGACAGGCGATGATCGAGTTCCTGAACCTGATTGCGTCAGAACCCGACATCGCCCGCGTCCCGATCATGATCGACAGCTCCAAATGGGAGGTAATCGAGGCGGGCCTGCAATGCGTTCAGGGCAAACCGGTCGTGAATTCGATCAGCCTGAAGGAGGGCGAAGACGCCTTCCGCCATCACGCAGCGCTCTGCTTCGCCTATGGCGCGGCAGTCGTCGTGATGGCCTTTGACGAGGACGGCCAGGCTGACACCTGCGCGCGCAAGACAGAGATTTGTGCCCGCGCCTATCGCATCCTCGTCGAGGAAATGAGTTTCCCGCCCGAGGACATCATCTTTGACCCAAATATCTTCGCCGTCGCGACCGGTATCGAAGAGCATGACAATTACGGCGTCGACTTCATCGAGGCGACGCGTTGGATCCGCCAAAACCTGCCCCATGCCCATGTGTCGGGCGGTGTGTCGAACCTGTCCTTCAGCTTCCGTGGCAATGAGCCTGTGCGCGAGGCGATGCATGCTGTTTTCCTCTACCACGCCATCCAGGCGGGCATGGATATGGGCATCGTCAATGCCGGCCAGCTCGCGGTATACGATCAGATCGACCCGGAGCTGCGTGAGGCCTGCGAGGATGTGGTCCTGAACCGCACCCCCAAAACCGGCACGGCGACCGAGAACCTGCTTGAGCTCGCGGAGCGCTTCAAAGGCGACAAGCGTGAAGAGAAGGTCCGCGATCTGACCTGGCGCACGTGGACTGTGGAAAAGCGGCTTGAGCATGCGCTCGTGAATGGCATCACCGAGTTCATCGAGGACGATACAGAGGAGGCGCGCCAAGCCGCCGAGCGCCCCCTGCACGTCATCGAAGGCCCACTCATGGCTGGGATGAACGTGGTGGGCGATCTGTTTGGTGCGGGCAAGATGTTCCTGCCGCAGGTGGTCAAGTCTGCTCGCGTGATGAAACAGGCCGTCGCCGTATTGCTCCCTTATATGGAAGAGGAGAAGCGCCAGAACGGCGGCGATGGCCGTGAAGCTGCGGGCAAGATCCTGATGGCCACCGTCAAGGGCGACGTGCATGACATCGGCAAGAACATCGTTGGTGTCGTTCTGGCGTGCAACAATTACGAGATCGTGGACCTTGGCGTGATGGTTCCGCCGCAGAAAATCCTAGAGGTGGCGCGGGAAGAAAACGTCGACGTCGTAGGGCTCTCAGGGCTTATCACGCCGTCGCTCGACGAGATGGTGCATCTCGCCTCTGAAATGGAGCGGGAGGGGTTCGACATCCCGTTGCTGATTGGCGGTGCGACCACGTCCAAGGTCCACACCGCAGTCAAGATCGCGCCGCGCTACACCAAGGGCCAAACGATCTATGTCACGGATGCGAGCCGCGCCGTGGGCGTTGTGGGTAGCCTGCTCAGCCCGACGCAAAAGCCTGACTATGTTGCGGGTATTCGCACAGAATATGCAGAGGTTGCCGAAAAGCACGAACGCGGTGAGCGCGCCAAGAACCGGCTGCCTTTGGCCGCCGCCCGCGCAAACGCATTGACGCTGGATTGGGATGCCTACAATCCCCCTGCCCCGACCTTTACAGGCACGCGCATCATCGAGGAGTGGGACCTCGCCGAGATCGCGCGTTACATCGACTGGACGCCCTTCTTCCAGACGTGGGAGATGCGCGGTGTCTATCCCAAGATCCTCGATGATGAGCGGCAGGGTGAAGCTGCCCGCGCGCTCTTTGCCGACGCCCAAGAAATGCTTGAGCAGATCATCTCAGAACGCTGGTTCACGCCGCGCGCGGTGGTCGGCTTCTGGCTCGCAAACGCGGTGGGCGACGACATTCGCCTGTTCACAGGCGATGATCGGTCCGAGACCGTCGCCACTCTACACACCTTGCGCCAACAAACGTCCAAACGCCGGGATCGTCCCAATCTCGCCCTGTCGGACTTCGTCGCACCTCAGGGCCGCGGCGCGGATCACGTGGGCGGCTTTGTCGTGACCGCGGGCCCGGAAGAGATCGAGATCGCCGAGCGCCTCGACAGGGCCAACGACAACTACGGGTCGATCCTCGTCAAGGCGCTGGCGGATCGCTTTGCCGAGGCCATGGCCGAGATGCTGCACGAGCGAGTCCGGCGGGAGTTCTGGGGCTATGCGACGGACGAGGCGTTCGACCCGCAGGCCCTGATCGGCGAGCCCTACGACGGGATCCGACCTGCCCCGGGATACCCCGCGCAGCCGGATCATACCGAGAAGCGCACGTTGTTCTCTTTGCTGGACGCCGAAGCTGCTACTGGCGTGACCCTGACGGAGAGCATGGCGATGTGGCCCGGCTCCTCCGTGTCCGGCCTCTATATCGGACATCCAGAGAGCTATTACTTCGGTGTCGGCAAGGTCGAACGAGATCAGGTCGCCGATTACGCGGAGCGTAAGGGCACGGATGTGGAGGAAGCCGAACGCTGGTTGGCACCAGTGCTGAACTACATCCCGACCGCAACACCTCGTAAAGCTGCTGCCTAAGCATACTACATATTGACAGCTTCCGTGATTCGAGGCTTAGTGAGCTGGTCATGGTTTCCCGGGGAGACTCGGGAAGGCAACAGGGAAGCCGGTGCGGACAAAGCTCCAAATCCGGCGCTGCCCCCGCAACTGTGAGCGGTAAGCAAAGCTGAAGATGTCACTGGGGTTACACCCGGGAAGGCCAGCTGAGCCACGACCCGCGAGCCAGGAGACCTGCCGTGACGGACAACGACAACCAGAGGCGGTGGGCCTTGGGGTGCGTATGCGATCCGTCGCCCGTATTGCGCGCGGTTCCTTCGTGTCCCCTTGCCCGCAACGAAACGGCAGAAAGAGGGACCTACAATGAGCATCACCGTTTACTCCAAACCAGCCTGCGTACAATGCACGGCCACAACCCGCGCGCTTGAAGCCCGCGGCCTCGATTACGAGGTCATCGACTTGACCGAGGACGACGACGCAATGACCCAAGTGTCGGAGCTCGGCTATCGTCAGGTCCCTGTCGTGATCGCGGGCGAGGAGCATTGGGCTGGCTTCCGGCCAGACCTGATCGGCCGGCTGGCCTGATCCAGTGGCGGGGCCCGAGGCAAAACTCATCTACTTTTCCTCTCGTTCGGGCAACACAGGGCGGTTCGTGGCGGGCCTTGGCGTGCCCGCGCTGCGCATCCCGATTGCGGGAGACGACGTGCCGTGCCCCGAAGACCCCTTCGTGCTGGTCTGCCCGACCTATGCGGATGGCGACGGACGCGGTGCGGTTCCCAAACAGGTGATCCGCTTTCTCAACGATCCGCAACGCCGAGCATTGCTGCGCGGCGTGATTGCCGGAGGCAACCGCAACTTCGGCCCGACCTTCGCCCTCGCGGGCGACGTGATTTCGAAAAAATGCAACGTGCCCGTGCTCTACCGATTTGAGCTGGCTGGCACCGACACGGATATCGCCCGCGTGCGCGCCGGGCTCGACACATTTTGGAGGCAGACATGCTCGATTCCGGCCTGAAGGCGGACATGCTCGACGAAAAGCTCGACTACCACGCGCTCAACGCTATGCTGAACTTCTATGACGAGGACGGTAACATCCGGTTCGACGCGGATCGCATGGCAGCGCGTCAATACTTTCTGCAGCACGTAAACCAGAACACAGTCTTCTTTCACAGCTTGGACGAAAAGCTCGGCTATCTGGTTGACGAGGGGTACTATGAGCCCGAAGTGCTGGACCAGTATTCAAAGAACTTCCAGCGCAACATCTGGGACGCGGCCTATGCCAAGAAATTCCGCTTCCCGACATTCCTTGGCGCGTTCAAATACTACACCTCTTACACGCTCAAAACGCGTGACGGTCAGCGCTATCTGGAGCGGTACGAGGACCGGGTCGTTATGGTGGCGCTCGCCCTGGCGCGCGGGAATGAGGCGCTGGCGATGTCCTTTATGGACGAGATCATCTCGGGCCGGTTCCAGCCTGCGACGCCGACCTTCCTGAACGCAGGCAAGAAGTCGCGCGGCGAACTCATCTCCTGCTTCCTCCTCCGCGTCGAGGACAACATGGAAAGCATCGGGCGCGCCATCAATTCGTCGCTGCAGCTCTCCAAGCGCGGCGGGGGGGTTGCGCTGATGCTAACAAACCTGCGGGAGCATGGCGCGCCGATCAAGGGGATCGAGAACCAGTCGTCTGGCGTCATCCCCGTGATGAAGCTCTTGGAGGACAGCTTCTCCTACGCCAACCAGCTTGGCGCGCGGCAAGGCGCGGGCGCGGTGTACCTCAACGCCCACCACCCCGACATCTTCCGCTTCCTCGACACCAAGCGCGAGAACGCTGACGAGAAGATCCGCATAAAGACGCTCTCGCTCGGGGTCGTGATCCCGGACATCACATTTGAATTGGCCAAGCGGAACGAGGAGATGTACCTCTTTTCCCCCCACGACGTCGAGAAGGTCTACGGTGTGCCTTTCTCGGACATCTCTGTGACCGAGAAGTACGACGAGATGGTCGACGACAAGCGCATCCGCAAGTCCAAGATCAACGCGCGCGAATTCTTCCAGACGCTGGCCGAAATCCAGTTCGAAAGCGGCTACCCCTACATCATGTTCGAAGACACGGTGAACGCCGCGAACCCGATTTCGGGGCGCATAGCGATGTCGAACCTTTGTTCCGAAATCCTGCAGGTGAACGAGGCATCCGAGTTCAATGACGACCTAGGCTACAAGCACCTCGGCACCGATATCTCGTGCAACCTCGGGTCTATGAACATCGCCAAGACGATGGACGGTCCGGACCTCGGTGCAACGGTTGAGAGCGCCATTCGCGCACTAACCGCCGTGTCCGAGATGTCGGCTATCGATAGTGTACCGTCGATCCGCCGCGGTAACGACGAGGCGCACGCTGTGGGTCTAGGCCAGATGAATCTGCACGGGTTCTTGGCGCGCGAACGCATCCACTACGGCTCGCCCGAAGGCATCGATTTCACCCGCGTCTACTTTGCCGCAGTGGCCTATCATGCGATCCGCGCATCCAACGCGATAGCGCGGGAAAAGGGCGAGACCTTCAAGGATTTCGAGACGTCGAAATACTCAGATGGCAGTTTCTTCGACAAATACACGGACCACGATTGGCTGCCGGAGACGGCCACCGTCACCACACTCATGGAACGGTTTGGCGTGGTACTGCCAACCAGAAATGACTGGGCCGCGCTCAAGACAGCGGTGATGAAAGACGGCCTCTACAATAGGAACCTTCAAGCAGTCCCACCCACCGGGTCGATCAGCTATATCAACAACTCTACTTCTTCGATCCATCCGATCGTCTCAAAGATCGAAATCCGCAAAGAGGGTAAGATCGGCCGCGTCTACTACCCCGCCGCCTTCATGGACAACGACAACCTCGAATACTACCGCGACGCCTATGAGATTGGGCCAGAAGCGCTGATTGAGACCTATGCCGCGGCCTCTGAACACGTGGATCAAGGCCTCTCGCTCACACTCTTCTTCCCGGCCGAGGCCACCACGCGGGACATCAACCGTGCCCAGATCCTCGCTTGGAAAAAAGGCATCAAAACCATTTACTACGTCCGCCTGCGCCAATCCGCGCTCGAGGGAACGGAAGTGCAAGGCTGCGTATCCTGCTCGCTGTAAAACGGAGGAATTGCGATGAAAGACCTGATCACTGAGACCCGCGCCATTCCCCGCGCGATAAACTGGAACCGCCTGCAGGATGACAAGGACCTTGAGGTCTGGAACCGTCTCACGGTCAATTTCTGGCTGCCGGAAAAGGTGCCGCTGTCAAATGACGTGCAAAGTTGGGGAACGCTGACGCCAGAGGAGCAACAACTCACCATACGTGTCTTCACGGGTCTGACCCTGCTCGACACGATTCAGGGCGCAGTCGGCGCACCCGCGATGATGAAGGACGTCCAGACCCCGCACGAAGAAGCGGTACTGACCAACATCGCCTTCATGGAATCCGTCCATGCGCGCAGCTACTCCTCTGTTTTCTCGACCCTCTGCCAAACGAAGGAAGTCGATGAAGCCTTCCGCTGGTCCGAAGAAAACCCGCATCTCCGGGAAAAGGCGCGCCTGATCCTCGACAAATACGATGCAAGCGGCGACCCGCTGAAGCGCAAGATTGCGAGCGTGTTCCTTGAGTCGTTCCTGTTCTATTCGGGCTTCTACCTGCCTATGTACTGGTCAAGCCGCGCCAAGCTAACCAATACCGCAGATCTCATCCGCCTCATCATTCGAGATGAAGCAATCCACGGCTACTATATCGGCTACAAGTTCCAGCGCGCGCAGGAGCGCCTGCCCCAAGCAGACCGCGATGCACTCAAGGAGTTCGCCTTCGCGCTGATGTTCGACCTATATGAGATTGAGGCGCGCTATACCGAGGAGCTTTATGACGGGCTCGGCCTGACCGAAGACGTCAAAGCCTTCCTGCACTACAACGCCAACAAAGCGCTGCAGAACCTCGGCTACGAGGCACTGTTCCCGGATGCCGCCTGCGAAGTAAACCCTGCCATCCTCGCCGCACTCAGCCCCGATAGTGAGAACCACGACTTCTTCTCCGGTTCGGGATCGTCCTATGTGATCGGCAAGGCTGTCGCCACCGAAGACGAGGATTGGGATTTCTGATGGTGCGCGATACCCTTGCGATTGTCCGCGAATGGCATGAGGCGTTTGACGTGCCGGTCGAGAACGCTCCAACAATCCCAAAGCACCGGGCGCAGATGCGGCTCGATATCCTGGAAGAGGAAGTTGCTGAACTGCGGGCAGCAGTCGAAGCGGATGATCTAGTCGAAGCTCTCGATGCCCTCTGCGACATCCAGTATGTCCTCGACGGCACGTTTCTCGAGTTCGGCCTGCACCAGCTTAAGCAAGATGCAATGGCGGAGGTGCATTCCTCCAACATGTCCAAGCTGGGGGCCAATGGCCGTCCCGTTCTGCGGGATGATGGCAAAGTCCTGAAGGGGCCGGGGTTTCGGCAGCCTGACCTTGCGCGCTTACTCGAGCCGAAAGTTGCAAGTTGACATGCAGTCTGTAAGTCTTCCTTTACACATCTGAGTTCTGGTTCATACTGGCCATGATGGTGTGCAGGCTTCGAGTCGCGAGGTCTGCCTGAAAAGGGAACGCGGTGCGCCTATGTGGCAAATCCGCGGCTGCCCCCGCAACTGTAAGCGGCGAGTGACACCGGTAGAGCCACTGGGCGGGATGCCCGGGAAGGTCCGGAGG
>ERZ1740060.209-NODE-209-length-44922-cov-5.670158_pt1 | contig 44922 bp, 41 predicted proteins | sample MGYA00581743_ERZ1740060 | MGnify/ENA primary metagenome ERZ1740060 (study PRJEB43018, sample SAMN04849235) | marine metagenome | isolation source: floating plastic debris | place: Pacific Ocean | collected 2008-08-27 | study: EMG produced TPA metagenomics assembly... | reverse complement strand
CGTTAGCTCAGTTGGTAGAGCAACTGACTTTTAATCAGTGGGTCGCAGGTTCGAATCCTGCACGGCTCACCATTCTTTTCAAAGACTTAGCCGGAAATAGCACAGCTTTGAAGCTGGAACCTTGCCGCCCGGGGAAAATGTAGGGGACAAGCGCCGTCGTTTCGGGTCCTTTGAGTGCCTTGTGTTCCGAATCTGGACAAAGCTATCTCAAATCACCGCAAACCACCGATACGGCACGCATCTACGACATCTCTGTCCGCACAGAGGCCCCAAATCACATGGGCTGGGTCACCCAAAATCTGACAACATCGAAACAACCTTCAATTTTTCGGCGTCGACCTCACCGCACAGGGAAACGTCGGGCGTCTGCTCCATTCTGCCTGTTGGGCTGCAGCCGTCCAGCGGCTCGAAACGCTTTTGCAAGGAGCAATGTTGGGCAGGCTTACCAGGGCAATCAGGTCGCAATGCAATCTCTGCCAATGAGTAGCGGGCTGCTTCTCTTTGCTATGGGGGTCTCAGGTCATGAGCAGGGCGCCAGCGGCAAAAAGCAGAAGGCCCAAGATCATCCGAATGATCCTTTGTCACCACTCCCAATCGAGCGCTTGCCCGTGACGACATCGCTCAACACCATTCCGAACAGAACCGCGACCAGAAAGACAGGCGCACCTGGAGACAGCGCGCCAGCCGAGACGAGAGCCGATAGCGGGACGTAGCCTGCGAGCCCCCAGCCCAGACCAAACACCAGAGCACTTGCTATTGGTTTCCAGCCCGTCCAATCCGGTAACGGCTCGTCTTGACCGCCAAGATAGGGCGCATCACGCTCGTAAGACATCGAGACAATAATGCTTGCGACAAAGATGATGGCGAACAGGGCCATGCCAAAGGCGAGTGGCCCGTTTTCCCGTTCCGGCAGGTCGTAAACCAGCGCCGGATCGTACAGCCCGGATATCAATAACCCAGCACCGCATAAAAGACCGCAGGCCAAGGCGGCAAGCCGGATCATTGTGCGTTTGCCCCACCGAAAGAGACCTGCAGGATACCTCCGATTGTCGCACCTGCAAGAATGGTGACGAGCATCACGAGGGAGCTTGGCCCACGTCTTGTCAATCCGGTCAGCACCCCGCCCAGCGAGGCACCGCTCATTCGTGCGCTTATGCCAACCAGAAGCCCGCCAATGATGAGCAATGGCAAGTTTGTTTCGGCAACTTGTTGCGGGGCAAAGCCGATGCTCTTCATTGTCAGTGCTGCCATAACGAGACCAGCCATAAAGCTTATACTGGTTGCAGCGACACCTTCTGCACCGCCTAGCAGGCTTCCAATCATACCTGACCCGCTCATTGTCCTGCCTGTGAGAAAGGTCAATGCGCCGAGGGCGACCCCGATCAACACGCCACCCAGAACAGTCACGACTACGATGTTATCGAATAGATCCATATGAGCGGGCTCCACTTTGCCACAAACAGCTTGCCTGACCAGTCTGTGGTTTCAAGACCCAACCTATCGCTCCCGCCTGTTCTGGTATCTGGTGGGCGGTCTGTCTGCGGTTGGGGGGCGTGAGGCACGGTGTGCCCATGCTCATCAAACGTACTGCAAACAAAGAAGATAACGCCTTGTACGACGCAACTTTCAAGCGAACACGAATAAGGAGTGAACTATTTTCAAGGTCACCCTTAAATTATTTTTCTTGATCCCGATCAAGGCATGATGCGGCTTATCCGAGAGAATGCGTGTCTTAAGTGCGGTTGGCTTGTGGAGACCCCAGGTATGAGGAACCTCTTGACTGGATTGGCAACACTGCTGACCCTCTTCTTCGCAGGGCATCAGGCAGAGGCCGAAGAGCACCAAGAGGATGTTTGGGCGGAATGCCGAGCCGACAACAGCTGCACAATCGCGTATGACTACCTGTCAGATCAGGAAAATTACCCATTCCTCTTTCTGGGCCTCGAGGTCAATTCGTCTCATCCAAGATGGCGAGATTACAAAAACACTCTGCCCCTCTATCCGCATGTCAAAGACTGCTTGATTGAGAGTGAACAATCTGTTTCGGAACCCAACCTGCTGCGCATTGACTGGCCTCGAACAGGAACTGGTCCCGCCGCTGAAATCTGTGTTTTTCGCATCGCCCGCAGCTTGGGAAGCGTTGAGCGTATTTTACAATGGCTTGAGTTTCACGGCTTCGAGCATCGAGGGCAGAACAGGATCATATCTGAAGAGCGTGCCGCTAACAGTAGTTTGCGAGTTGTCGCGCAGATAACCGCTCGCTGGAGCATTGAACAGTATCGTCAGCTTAACCCTTCGTTTCTCGCAAGACTGACCGGATACGATTTGCTCCAAGAATACAATCTAGTGCTCGGCTTTGATAAAGACGGGTTCCTAGCAGAAGTCAGGGCGGGAACACCTACAAATCTAAACTGATCAAATTCAAGTAGTACGGACTATGGGAACGCTACGTCCTGCTACTAACTGAACACGCGACCGGCGTTTCAATACGACGTGTCAACGAAGCCGTATCCCGCGCTGAAGGCGTCACACAAGTAGCCAGGGACCCTAACGCGGCACTGATAGGGGTACGGTCGTGGTGCTTGATGATCTGCATCAGGTGCCGCCGAGCGTCATGAAGGCGAAAAGGACGCTGCTTCTCAAAAACGGGTCTGAAAGGGAGCAAGGCTTTGGACGTCTACAACGTAGACCAACATGGTGTGCACGCCGCTTGTGGCAATGACAGGTTTAAAAGGCGCAGCGCTACGACTCTCCTGGCCCAACGCCCTGATACGCGGTGCGGCCACCCACCCAGGTGTGCGTGACCGACGGTGTACCTCCCTCGGGCCAATCCAGTAAAAGCAGGTCCGCTCTTTGACCGACCCGGACCTCGCCGCGATCATTTAGCTTCATTGCGCGAGCCGGTCCCGACGAAACAAGCGACCAAAGGGCAGGCAAAGGCGCTCGTTTTTCGCTGTGAAGCCGAGACACAGCCGCTAGCATCGACGGGTAGAAGTAATCAGAGGCCAGCGCGTCGCAAAGCCCGGCCTCGATCATCTCTGCCGCCGAAAGAGACCCAATATGACTGCCTCCACGGGCGGCATTCGGGGCGCCAAACACGATGGGGTCACCATGGGCGCGCGCCGCCTCTGCTGCCTCAAGCACCATGGGAAATTCAGCCACATTCGCCCCCACGTCACGGAAATAGGCGCGGGTTTCGGCGCGGGTATCATCATGGCTCAACATCGGGACACCCGCTGCCTGGCCCCGTTTGGCCACCTTGGCGATCATGTCCGGCACATCCCCGCGGCGATCCCAGACCTCGCCCAAAAGCGCGACGTAGTCATCAGTGTTTAGCCCGGCGCGCTCTGCCTTGGATTTGGTGCGCTGCTTCATGCGGGCATCATCAAGGGCCGCGACGGAAAAGTCGGGACTCAACTCAAACCCGCGATCCTGGATCGGTACGTCATAGGCTCGCATCGTCATCGAGGTGTGGTCATTAAAGGCGATAGATGGCAATAGCGGCCCTGAAAGCGCCCATTCGATTGTATCCAAAGCCTCGAAGGCGAAGGTTTCCCACCGCAACTGCACCCGGTTTTGCACGGTCAGTCGCGGGGCCAGACGTCGCATCGCTTCCATCAGATCCCGCCCACGCGCGATGTCCCGCAGACCCGGCTCCCAACTCAGGGTTATAGCATGATAGGCCGTGGCGATCCCGTTGGAAGCGAGCTGTCGGTCCGTGTCGATCACCGCAGCCTCTGTCGGGAAAAACACACCCGAACGCGGCATCAACTGGCGTTCGAATGCATCACCATGCACGTCGATCATGGCAGGGGCCAGGATGTGATCGCGCGCGTCGATCACCTGCCCCTGCACTGGGCCGCCGATCTCTGCAATCAGGCCATCCGCGACGGTGACGGTGGCCTCCACCACTTCATCCGCCAGGATGACCTGCGCGCCTTCAACTGTGAATGTCATGGGCAGCCTTGTTATTCGGTCCTGTGCACCGGTCCTAGGCACGGTTTGTGACGTTTTGGTGACTACCCAAAAGATCGTGTTGTCATAGCGCTGTTACGCAATTGTCACGCCCACGTCACGGGAATCGCTGCATCTCCCGCTCAGACGCTTTTGCACATCGAGGAGAGCCGCATGTTTAGAGCATTTGTCACAGCCCTGTCACTGACAGTGGCAAGCCCGCTTCTGGCAGATTCAGTAAAGTTTGCCGTTACAGACGTTGAAGGTCTCGAAGCGCTGCAACAGGAATTTGCAGGCTTTGAAGCGGCATTGGAAGAGGTGACTGGTCTCGATGTAGAGCTTTTCCCCGTCTCCTCGCGGACCTCGGCTGTTGAAGCGATCAATCAAGGACAGGTGGATCTGGTGCTGACCGGACCGGCCGAATATGTTGTGATCAAGGAACTGACAGACGCTCAGATCGTTGTCGCCTGGCAGCGTCCGAACTATTTCGCCCAGATTGTAACCATGTCGGAAGGTGACATCGGGTCTGTGTCAGACCTCAAAGGCAAGACAGTCACCTTTGGCTCCGTCGGTTCCACCTCGCAGCATCTCGGGCCAGCGCAGGTTCTGGCCGATTTCGGCATGGCTTACGGCGTTGATTACCAGCCGCAGATCATTTCCCGCAACGTGGCTGTTGAGGCACTCATCCGCGGCGATGTGGAGGCTGTGGGCATGAATGAGGGTCATCTGCGCCGGATCCGCGCGGCCTTCCCGGATCAGGCATTCACCGTCGTGGCGCGTGGCCGCGACCTGCCCAACGATATCCTCGTTGCGCGGCAGGGCATTGATACCGATGTGCTGGAGAAGGTCGCCAACGCTTTTCTCAATGATGCGGATACACTGATGGCCGCCGTGCTGACCGGCGAAGACAATCAGAAGTACGACGGCGGTTTCTTCCTGACGGAAGTGGATGACGCGGATTATAACTATGTCCGCGACATGTACAAAACCATCGGCGTCGATACGTCGTCTTTTGTTGGTGAGTAACTCTCTTCCCGACCATAGAGCGGCGGCGTTCGCGCCGTCGGTCTTTGCTTTTGGCGCGTGTTGAATGGCAGATGTTCTTGATCTCGAAACGACGCAAAAACGCGCGGCTGCCATTCGCCAGGGTCTTGGCGATCTGGTGCTCAGCGCAAGCGATCTCGGCAAGTCCTATCATGGCGGTTCGCGGATCCTGGACGGTGTGAACCTGAACATCCGCCAAGGGGAGAAAGTAGCGCTGATCGGATCCAACGGATCGGGAAAATCGACACTCTTGAAGTGTCTGATCGGCTTGCATCCCATCTCTTGCGGAAAGGTGGAGATCATGGGGGATGCGTTCACCGACACAGCGCCTGCGCGCGTGTTTCACCGCATCCGACGCAAAGCAGGGTTTGTCTTTCAAAATCACTGCCTGGTAAGGCGTCGCTCTGTCTTGTCCAATGTGGTCCATGGCATGCTGGGTCAGCGTGGCAGTTGGCGGGGATTTTCACAAACGCTGGCTCCGCAAGGCTGGCGCGATGCAGCCATGGAAGCGCTAGCAGACGTGAACCTCGCCTCCTATGCAGATGCCCGTGCAGATTCGCTCTCGGGCGGGCAACAACAGCGCGTTGCCATTGCCCGCGCATTGGTACGGCGACCGCAATTTCTTATCGCCGATGAACCCGCCGCGAGCCTTGATCCGGTATCCGGGCACGATGTGATGGCTCTGTTCGCCACGCTTTGTCGCGACCGTGGGATCACGCTACTTTACACGACGCACGACATGGATCATGCCCGCGATTTCTCGGACCGGACGCTGGCGCTCAGACGCGGGCGGATCTTCATCGACCGGCCAAGTGCCGAGATCACCAAGCGCGATCTGCAGGAGACCTTTGATGGCTGAGACGCGCCTGCACGCAGCGCCGGAACGGTGGTCGGGCCTTTCGCCCATCAAATTCGTGCTGCTGGTGGCCGTGCTGGCGTTGATCGTCGCGTCGATGACCCAAGTTGCGCCGACACCTAAACAACTGGCCGACGGCGTGCCCGGCATGATCCGCCTGGCGGACAGGATGATGCCGCCCAATCTTGATCCGGTGTTCCTGACCCGCATTTTCTGGCGCATTGTAGAGACGTTTCAGATCGCGCTGGTTGGCGCGGCCATCGGGATCTTGCTGAGCCTGCCCATTGGCTGGCTGGCTGCGCGCGGCGTGACGCCACTGGGGCGCGGCGGGTATCTGGTGAAAGCCTTCGTGTCGTTGTTGCGGACGATCCCTGATCTGGTTTGGGCCCTGTTGTTCGTGGCCACGGTGGGCTTGGGCGCTGTGGCGGGCACGATGACGATCGTTGTGGACACAATCGGCTTCTGCGGCCGCTTTTTTGCCGAGGCCATTGAAGACGCCGAAAAGGAACCGCAAGAGGCGCTGTCGGTCATTGGCGCGGGCAAGGTTTCCATCTTTTTCGGGGCGATCCTTCCCGACACAGCGCCTTCGATGATCAACACGTCGCTCTTCGCCCTGGAAAAGGCGGTGCGGTCATCTGTCGTGCTGGGCCTTGTTGGCGCGGGCGGGATTGGGCAGGAGTTGAAAGTGGCCTTTGATCTTTTCCAGTATCAGAACGCGTCCACCATCATTCTGGCGATCTTCGTGGTGGTTTTGCTGATGGAATGGGCCACGGATCGCCTTCGGGCCAGCCTGCAATAGCGCTCTTATAGAATCCTGAGAAAGCTCTGCGTCAGTCTGAGGTCAAGTTTGTAGTTCGGAACGACCAGGCTTGTTTCATGCTCTCTGGTCAATTCTTCAATGCGCACCTCTCGCAACTTGGTTTCCTTCTGAGCGCTGTTTTCAAGAAAAATACCAACGCCCAACCCTTCGAGGATCGCCTCTTTCATCACGGGAAAACTCGTCACTTTGACAATTCGCCTGATGGTCAGTCCGTTGCTTTTCAGTGCGCCCGTAACGATCCGTTGGGTAAGTGATCCGGTTTCCGGCAACAGCAGGGTTTCTGGCATGAGATCATTTAAGCAAACGGCGTTGCGCGACGCCAATGGGTGATCTTTTCGCAAATAGAGAACATAGCGCGCGCGGCAGATGGGAACGTAATGCCAATCGTCCTGCTTGCTAGGATCGGTGACAATCGCAATGTCTGTTTGTTGATTCTGCAACAGCTCCATCGCCCTCGTCCAATCGCACAGCGCGAAGTCGATATTCACATCCGGGTAGAGGGCTGCGTATTTCGAGATCAGGCGCAAGGCGGGCTGCGGCGCGTTGGCAATGATGCGCAGATGGCCTTCGGAAAATTCTGAATAGCCGCGCAGTTTTTCGTCGATAACGGCATCGAGCACGGCAAACCGATCCGCCAAATCAAAGAACTCCTGCCCGGTGGACGTCAATTGCACCCCGTCGCGGGCGCGGATCAACAGACGCACCCCCACCGTTTTTTCCAGGTTCGCGACATGCTGCGTCACCGCGGATTGCGACACGCCCATGACGCGGGCTGCTGCCGAGAAACTACCCTCGCGCACAACCTTTGAAAACGCCTTGAACTGATACGGGTTGAACATCTGCCACGCTCCTGTCGAGCACTGGTTTAGCAGGCATAAGTGACACTTATTTGTCGTCACAGAATCGAGACTTGCGCTCTCTACCCTTTGCCCAGATCGCAAAGCGAACGAGGGTGGGATGTCGAAAATAGTGCTGTCAGGCATTGGCAAGTCCTTTGGGGAGACCCCCGTTCTGCGCGGGATCGATCTGACGGTTGAGGCCGGTCAGTTCGTGACGCTGGTGGGGCCGTCTGGCTGCGGAAAATCCACGCTGCTGCGCATCCTGGCGGGGCTTGAGGCTGCGGATACGGGCACCGTGACAATCGGTGACCGGGATGTGACCCGGACGCGTCCGTCAGATCGCAACCTTGCCATGGTGTTTCAATCCTATGCGCTCTATCCGCACCTGACTGTGGCCGAGAACATGATGACGCCGCTCAAGCTGCGGGATCTGGGGCCTGCCGGTCGCTTGCCTATTGTTGGACCGATGCTTGCGCGATCTGAGTATCTGAGGTTGCGCCAGCAAGTGCAGACCACCGCAGAGGCACTCCGGATCGAGGCGCTCTTGCATCGCAAGCCGGGGCAGTTGTCCGGTGGTCAACGGCAACGCGCCGCCCTTGGTCGGGCAATGGTGCGCAACCCTGTCGCTTTCCTGATGGATGAGCCCCTCAGCAATCTTGATGCCGCGTTGCGCGTTCATATGCGCGCGGAGCTGTCGGAGCTGCATCGGCGTTTGGAGACCACCTTCGTCTATGTGACCCATGATCAGGCCGAGGCGTTGACCATGTCGGATCAGATGGCGGTGATGATGAATGGAGAAATCCTGCAATATGGCCGCCCTGCGCATGTCTATGGTGCGCCCGCCTCGCTTGAGGTCGCCAAATTCATCGGATCACCCGCTATCAATGTTCTGCCGGGAGAGATTGACAGCACGGGCGGGCTGTCCGTGATGGGAAAATTGCTCCTTCCCGACACGCGGCTTGCGCGGCAACCGGTCTCCGTAGGGGTTCGGCCAGAGCACCTTACCCTCGATCCAAATGGCTCTTTCAGAGGCGTGATCCGGCATCGGGAGAACCTTGGCTCAGACCTGTTTCTCCATGTTCAGCTGGACGGGGTGGAAAAGGCTGTAATCTTGCGCAGCCATCCGCGGATCTTGGCAGGCACGGGCCTCGAAGAAGAGGTGACGTTCTCCGCTACTGCCGATGAGGTGCATGTCTTTGGCGCAGATGGGCTAAGGCTTCATATGGCACGGCCGAGCTTGGTCGAGGTCGCCTGATGCCCGGCTCACGCGCGTATCTCTGGTTTATCGGACCCGCCCTCATTTTGATGTTTCTGATCCTGCTTTTGCCCATCGGCATCGCGGGCGCGCTCAGCGTTACGGATTATTCGCTGGGCAATACGAGCGCGAACTTCGTCGGCGCCGAGAATTACGAGCGCATCTTCACACGCACAACGTATGAAAAAATGTTCGGGGCAACCTTCCGCTATGTGTTTGTAGTGGTGCCGCTGACTGTGTTTCTGGGCCTCGGGGCCGCGCTACTTATTCATTCCCTGACGCGTTTCGGGGATCTCTATAAGACAATCTACTTCCTGCCTGTTATGGCCGCGCTGATCGCTATGGCCATCGTGTGGGAGTTTGCCTTCCACCCCACGATCGGGATCATCAACGCCACGTTGGAGCGCGGCTGTGGCACATGGCTTGAGGCGTGGAACTGGTACGCCGCCGGATGCGAACGCACGTTCCCGCTTTGGCTCACCGACCGGGATTATGCCATATGGACAGTAGCGTTCATCGGCGTCTGGCAGGGCTTTGGCTTCAACATGGTGCTCTACCTCGCCGGGCTGACCTCGATCCCCCGCTCTCTTTATGATGCCGCCGGTATGGATGGCGCGCAATCGGGGTGGGACCGGTTTCGGCTGGTGACATGGCCGATGCTGGGACCAACAACGGTGTTTGTGGTGACCATCAGCTTCATCCGGTCTTTTCAGGTCTTTGACACGGTAGAGGCGTTCTATCCGCAGGGCGGGGGGCCTTCGAAATCCGTCTACGTGATGATGTTTGCCATATATGAAAAAGCCATTCAGCAGAACCTGATGGGCATCGGGGCCGCGATTACAGTCGTGTTCCTGGGCTTCGTGATGTTCCTGACCATCCTGCAACGCTGGCTGGTGGAGCGGAGGACGCATTATGTCTGATTTGACACGTTCGACAGATCGCTCATACGCCCCGACGGACGGCCTCGTTTTGCGTTTTTCGACGCGAGAAGCGATGAAGCACGCCGTATTGATCCTGGGCGCGATGGTGGTGTTGCTGCCCTTCTACGTGATGGTCAGTTACTCGCTGAAGGCGCCCGCAGAGATCATGCAGCAGACAGGCGGATTTCTGGGATCGCAGGAACCGTTCCGCGATGATTTCTGCATCAAGCTCGGCAACGCGGTGGAAGACTGCATGGTCAACCCCATCGTCTACAACTACACGACCGCGTTCGAGAAAGCGCCTTTGGTGCGATACCTGCTCAATGGCGTGATCGTAACCGTCTCGATTTTCCTCATTCAGGTGATCGTCGCGCTGCCCTGTGCCTATGCGCTGGCCAAGCTGAAATTCTGGGGGCGCGAAGCGGTTTTTGGGCTGGTGCTCTTTTGTCTGTTGATCCCGGTGCATGCCATTGCGTTGCCGCTCTACATCATGCTGGCCAAGCTTGGGCTTACGAACTCCTACGCGGCGTTGATCATCCCCTGGACGATTTCCGTATTCGGGATTTTCCTGATGCGGCAATTCTTCATGACAGTGCCGGATGACCTGATTGACGCTGCGCGTATGGATGGGATGTCGGAGTATTCCATCGTCTGGAACGTGATGTTGCCCACGGCGATCCCTGCGCTGATGGCCTTTGGTATCTTCAGCGTGGTGGCCCATTGGAATGACTATTTCTGGCCGCGCATAGTGATCACCGGCAACCGCGATCTCTTCACCCCGCCCTTGGGCCTGCGTGAGTTCAAAGGTGATGCGGATGGGGACAATTTCGGGCCGATGATGGCCACCGCCTGCATCATCGTGACCCCGCTCATCGTGGCCTTCCTTCTGGCGCAACGCCGTTTCATCGAAGGGATCACATTGTCCGGAATGAAGTAGGGCGGGCCAAGGCCCACCCCACACCGAAATCCCAAACGGGATACCAACCGGGGCGCTGCCAATCGCCAAACCGTCAGGCCCCTAGCATATGGAGAGAGTAATGAAAAAACTCACAACCGCAATGGCGCTTGCACTGCTCGCAGGCCCCGCCTTGGCAGAAGACAAGATCGTCATCGAATTTGCCTACCCCTATAGCCACCTCTTTGACGTGACCTATGAAAAGATCCTACCGAAATTCTATGAGGCGCATCCCAACATCGAAGTGAAGATGCGCGCGACCTATGAGAGCTATGAGGATGGCACCAACACCATCCTGCGGGAGGCCGTTGCCGGCACCCTACCGGATGTGACCATGCAGGGTTTGAATCGTCAGGCGATCCTGGTTGAAAAAGGCATTGCCAAGTCGCTGGAGCCGTTCATCGCCGAAGAGGCCGATTTTGCCAAGGACGGGTATCACAAGGCGATGCTCGATCTGGGCACGTTTGATGGCGATGTCCATGGTCTGCCGTTCTCCATCTCTTTGCCGGTGGGCTATTACAACATGGAGACGATGGCCAAGGCGGGCTACACCACCGAGAACCTGCCGACGACGTGGGAAGACGTCATTCAAGCCTGTGTTGAACTTAAAGAAGCGGGCGTGGACAACCCCGTGTTCTGGGGCTGGAACATCACCGGCAACTGGTTTTTGCAAGCGCTCATGTGGAGCCAGGACAAACCCACCGTCATGGGCACGGATTTCACGCTGGATGAACCCGAAGGCCTGACCGCTCTGAACACCATGCATGACATCTTCCGTGGCTGCGACATGCAGAACCTGGAGTGGAAGGCGGCACTGGCCTCATTTGCGGCGGGTGACGTTGGTATGATGTTCTGGTCCACCTCTGCCGTGGGCGCCGTGGAGCGATCCATGGGGGATTTCACGCTGGTGACCAATGAATTCCCGGGTCTGACGAATAATGGCCCGATGGGCCTCCCTGCGGGTGGTAATTCAGCCATGCTCGTCTCCACGTCTGAGGACCCAGCAGAGCTGGATGCGGCGTGGAAATGGCTGAAGTTCATCACCTCTGGTGAAGGAGCGGCCGATGTGGCGCGGACGACAGGCTACATGCCACCCAACCAGGCCGCGAATGAAATCATCCTGGCGGATTTCTATGCCGAGAACCCGACCAAGGCCACCGCTGTGCGTCAGTTGCCCTTGTTGCGCGAATGGCAGGCCTATCCTGGCGACAATGGCCTTGCCGCAACCCAGGTGATCTATGACGCGCTCGAAGGCATCGTGACGGGTGAGTTCGATGACATGGAAGAGCTTCAGCAAGAGCTGAGTGAAGAGGTTCAGGACCTGCTTCCAACAGGCTCCTAAGCCACCAATCTGGGGGAGCTTTGCTCCCCCAGACCCTGCAGGAAATCATCAGCCAGAAGAAGACCATGAAACTCCTCCACTTCACCGACATCCATCTGACCACGCCGGGCCAAACCATCGGCGGGCGCGATCCCAATGCCAATTTTCAACGCGGATTGGCCCATGCGATGGAGTTGCATTCAGATGCAGAGGCCCTGTTCATCACCGGCGACCTGTCCGATTGGGGGGATCTGGAGGATTATCAGCGCCTCAAGGACAGTATGGCGAAGCTTCCGATGCCGGTCCACCTGCTGCTCGGAAATCACGATGCCCGGGCGACGATGCTCAAGGTGTTTCCCGAGCTAAAGGGGGATGGGGGCTTTGTGCATCACGTGATCCCGCTATCCCTGGGGCACGCGATCACGCTGGACACCTGGGGGCCAGAGACTCATGCTGGACGTTTCTGTGCAGACCGGGCGGCTTGGTTGGATGCCCAACTCAGGCATCTGCCGGGACCTGTCTGGATCTTCATGCACCACAACCCGGTGCCCACCCGGGTTGCGCCCATGGACAAAATCATGCTGCTGGATGCCGACCGTTTCACGCAAACAATTGCGCCGCATCGCGACAAGATCCGCCATATATGTCATGGCCATTGCCACCTGACGCTATCAGGTTCGCTTTTGGGTATCCCGTTTTCCGCACCGCGCGGCACAAACCACGCGGGCTGGCCCGATTTCGCCGCCAAAAGACTGCTATCGGCCGCGAACCTGCTTGAGGCTTATTCTGTTGTCTTTTCGGATTTGGATACATCCTTCATCCATCAGGTTGAGTTCGGATACGAGGGTGAGGTCAAAACCGAGGGATCGCCCGAATACGCAGACTGGGATCGCTTAACAATGGTCCGGTGAGGACCTTAGCCAAGCGCGACCAAATCACAACACGTTGGTTCTTCGGACGCGGCAAAGAGTTGTTTCAGCCCCAACCTGGTTGCATTGCGCTAGAGTGCAGTACGGTTTCGTCCGCATCGCGCATGGTTTGCATCTTTGGAGAGAGACAACATGGTCACCCGACGGAGCGCTCTGGCGGCTATCGGTAGCAGCACCATGACCGCGCTACTGGGATGTGCAGGCGGTGTACCAGGCGCGAGCGATGCCAGGAACGAGATCAATCGCTCCGGGCTAAGAGTGGCAGCAAGGTCGACGGTGGATCGACTTCATTCCTCTCAGCCAGAGACAACGGACCTTATCGAGTCAGCCGAGGCGCTTCTGGTGTTCCCCGAAATACTCAAGGGTAGCTTCTTCCTTGGAGCATCGAATGGTGACGGCGTTTGGTTCGCGAATAATGAAGTGGAGAGCTATTACCGCGCGACGGCCGTATCCTATGGCTTTCAGGCCGGTATCAAGACATTTGGCTACGTGATGGCCTTTATGGACCAAGCCTCGGTTGCCTACGTTAAGGACGCCGGTGGCTGGGAGGTCGGCGTCGGGCCGGCTATCACAGTGGCCGATGACGGGTTTGCCAGACGCCTTTCAACGACAACGCTCAACGAAGGCGTTGTTGTGTTTTTCGTTGATCACGTCGGTTTCTTTGCGGGCTCCGGGATTGAAGGCACAAAGATCACACAGCTCTGATTGCAACCCTAAGGTTTTTTGCTTTCAAACCAAGATACCGGATAAAGGCGAAAGACCGTCCATCATTTTGCGCCTGCTTGGCGGTGAAAGACACCAACGCTATAGCTTTGGTCAGAAAAATGCCGACGCAATCGCGCCGGCCAGTCTTTAGGGAGAATTCGGATCAATATCCGCCCTTGAACTGTAGCAGAATTTCCCATCGAAGACTTGATCTGCGTCACATGTGGCGCGCAGATGTGGAGCTTTGGCAACACATGGAGTGTACTTCAACGTTCGGCCGGTCATTCACAGGTATCACGAAAAGGTTCGGAATGCTGATCCGGATCGTTTCATTTAACAAAGCAGTACCCGCCAGCGTTATATGCAGCGGCGCGTGCCTCGGCCGAGTGCTTTCGTTCAAATTCTGACACATTTTTGTTCCAGAGACCCATGTGACACTGTACTGTTGGCTCGTTCAGGAAATGGTGAAAGCACAAGGCAATGCAGGACGAGCATAGTCTTCAACAGGAAACGCCGGTTCGGCGCATTCCGCGCCTGGCGGACCTCGCTCGTGGACTAGAGGCTAGACCCAAAACCATGCGCTGGATTCTGGGCGGTCCGGTGGCGCTGATCGTCACGCTGCTTATCATGATGGGCATGGCGCATTGGTGGCCGCGCGGCGTAGCCCAGATAAACAATATCGCGATGCCCGTTGTTCTTTTCCCGCTTATCTGGGCGGGGGTCTTCTTCTACCTTCTGGCAGAGGACAAGCTTGCACGCGCAACGCTCGTCATGGTGGCTCTGGCGCTTGGAAATCTCGGCTTTCTCCTGGTAAGCATTTAAGGCCCGGCTGCTGATGAGTTTTCTGTCCCAAGCCAAGACGAAAAGGTTTCTCGCCGTTCATGGATGGTCCGGCACGGTGCTGGGCCTGCTTTTGTACGTTTGTATTTTTACCGGCTCAATCGTCGTGTTTGATACCGAAATAGACGCGTGGAGCCAGGGTCTGGTAACAGAAGAACGCGTTCTTGGTCCTCGCATTGACCATCATTTCCGCACCGCCGCGCGCGACGTTGACCGGTCCTACTACGATGAAGTGCAGATCGCCCGTACCGCCGAGGGTGATTTGCGCTACACTTTTCATACTCATGACACAGACCCCGAAACAGGCCAGCTGACAGAGCCAACTGTGATCATGACGTTAGATCCTGATACGGGCGAGGTGCTGGAACGGTGGGAAGGTCTGAGTTCAGATCGACCACGAGAGCCCGGTAGTGCGCTGGCGGACTTCTGGGTGGATCTTCATGTCCAACTCTATTTACCGAATCCTTTCGGTCTGATCCTCGTCGGCGTGCTCGGCATGATGATGATGGCCGCAGCCATTTCCGGCATCATTATCCACAGCCATGTGTTTCGCGATGCCTTCGTTGCCGGACGAAGCGCAACCCGGCTTGTGGGCGCGCGTGACTTGCATGTTCTGGCGGGGACATGGGGACTGCCCTTTGCTTTCATTCTCGCATTTACAGGCGCATTTTTTGGTTTTGCCACGAGCGTCGGAATACCCGTTATGGCCACAGCGGCGTTCGGTGGGGACCAGGAGGCCCTGATAGAAACGGTGATTGGCACACCCGAAGAGGTGGATCTGTCTCAGGCGCCAATGGCCAGTCTGGACTACGTGATCATGGAAGCCACAGAACGGTCCGGAGGAACGATCGGCTCGATTGAGATACGCAACTATGACAGCGCTGGCGCGCAGATCATCGTTCGCGCCGCGGCAGCCGAGGGAAACCTGTCCGGTACGCTCCTGGCCTTTGACGGTGTGACCCGCAGCTTCGATGGGGAACGTCCGTTCTTAGGTCAGGTGCCCTCCCTGGGATCAAGCGTGATTGAACTGATGGTTCCGTTGCATTTTGGGAATTTTGCCGGTTTGGCATCGAAAACGGTGTGGCTCGGTATGGGGCTTGCCATGGCCTATGTGACGGCGACCGGTATGCTTCTTTGGACCAAACGCCGCGAGGACGTGCCGCTCTGGCAGGGTTTCCGCCGCTGGATTGTCGTGACGATCTGGGGACTGCCTGTCGCGATGCTGACCTCCGCAGTGACTTATTTTCTCAGCCTGCCTGCTGGCGATCCGCACTGGTGGACACCCGTTGGTTTCCTGCTGGGGGCTGGTTTTGCAATCTTCATCGGCTCGCGCAGGCCGGATGGACCGGAAACGCTGCGGCTCACCAACGCGGCGCTATGTCTGTCGCTGCCCCTGCTTCGGCATCTCACAGGGGGCACAAGCTGGAGCGAAGCGTTGATTGGCGGCGGGGCGGACATTCTTGTCATTGACCTCATCTTACTCGTCATGGGTCTGGCGTTGCTGCGAAAGTCCCGACAAGTCAGGCACGAACGTCTCATGACTCAGGAGCCTGCGGAATGAACGGGCTCTCGATTGTCACCTTGGTTCTTCTGAGTCTGACGGGGTTGGGATATCTGGCTGCAACGGATCCGAAACGCCGTCGCATCTTCAAGCAGAGCAAACTCGAAGAGCGACCGCTTGCCTGGCCTGCCCGTTTGGCAACCTTTGGTCCCGGTATCTACTTCATCAGTATCGGGCACTGGTCCGGTCTCAGCATCTGGGCCGGTGCAGTGACGACTTTGGGTTGGGCCATGGTGGCTGTTCCGCCCGACCGCTATGCCGAGGGGCGCGCGGCCATGGCTACGGCCCGTGAGCGAGTATTGACGCAAGGGGGACCGGTCTTGTCCCGCTGGCTTTGGGGCATGGGCAGACTAGCAGGCGCCATCCTGACACCCCTCAAAGCGGCGATCGCGCGTTTACTTAATGCGCTTGACACGCACCGGACAAATTCCACGGCCGTTGGAACAGAAACGATTGCGAAGCTGGAAGCGCGCATTGCCGAACTGGAAGCCCGGCTTATGGCGCTTGAAACCAAGTCACCGGCGGAGCCATTACCTGACGCTGAGGCGGCCCGAACTGGTCCGAAACCTCGCGCCGTCGATAATCTCGACGCTGCCGAATAGCTCCCTGTGACTGGACTAAGCGTTCCGTCTCAGACCGCCTGGACACGTCCATCACGCGGACCCATTTGTAAATCCAAATTCATGTTTGGGCCAATTTGCAACAATCCCTAGCAAGATTTAAGCGCGTGTTTTCCCCATTGTTGCGTAAGTTGGAACTGCGTGGCAGCGTCTTAGCGCTGCAGCTACGACTCCCTTTTCGACGCCACGGCATTCGGGAAAAACGGGGGAGGCGTGGCCATGCGGCGCTCTATATTACTGACAAGTGTATCACTGGCGAGCCTTTCGTCTGGTTTGGCGTTTTCGCAGGAGGCCACGGGCGAGGAACCGATTGATCTCGGTCGTATCGTCGTCGAGGGGGAGCTTCAGCCGCGCGAACTCTTTGACACTTCTACGTCCGTGGTTGTCATTCCCGGGGAAACGCTGGAAAGGCGCGGGGACCGCGACCTGTTCACCACGATCGAACGCATTCCGAACGTCACGTCGACATTCGGTGAAAAAGGCTTTGCAATTCGCGGCATTGACCAGCGCGGCGTCGGAGCCGCCGGAACTGGACTTCTGGTTTCCACACAGATCGACGGGGTCGCCCTCCCCAGCAATCAGGCCACGTTTTTCGGACCGTATTCGGTCTGGGATCTGGAACAGGTCGAGGTTTTGCGTGGACCACAATCAACTCAACAGGGCCGAAACGCGCTCGCCGGGGCCGTAATCGTAAAGAGCAAAGACCCCGAGTTCTTTAACGAATACAAGCTGCGCGGCGAAATCGGAGATCGCAACATTCTGCGCGGCTCCGTCATGCTTAACCAAGCCTTCAATGACAGGTTCGCACTTCGTTTCAGCGCAGATGTCAGACAGGATGACGGATTTGTCGACAATCCGTTCCTTGGAACCGATTACGACGCTCGTGAGGCTCAGACCTATCGCATCAAAGCGGCCTGGAGAGCCAGCGACACGGTTGATGTGAATTTTGGTTATACCTACGCCGAAAACGAGGGCGGCGAGGATTTCGTCGAAAGTACCTTCTTCCCCGGCGAGCGATTCAACTTCTCGAATGTGCCCGCTGATGAAGGGTCTAAGCACAATCTCGTCGAACTTCGCGTGAATTGGGAGATATCCCCCACCCTGACTTTTGAGTCAGAGACGAACTACTATCATCTTGATTACCGGCGACTGGAAGACTTTGACAACAGCCCCTTAAACCTGGGAGTTTTCGACCGGACGGGGGCCTCGGAATCTTTCGAGCAAGACTTTCGTTTACGGTTTCAAAGTGGTAGCTTTTCCGGTGTCGTCGGCGTGTTTTATACCAACTTCGACAACTCAATTCCAGCCGACCTGACAGTTGACGCGTCTGCCTTTGCGCCGGTTCCTCCGGGCTTACAGTTCGTCACACGTTCGACCGATTTTTCGACCGATACAGACAACTTTGCTGTTTACGGTGAGGTGGATATTGATGCCGCTGCGTGGTCGCCCGGTCTTAGCTTCACGCTTGGCGCGCGTTACGATTACGAAGATTTTTCATTTGATGAGTTCACGCGCTTCAGTCAACCTGTGCCGCCGCCTCTCTTTCCTTCCGAAACCTCTGGCAGCACGTCCTTCGACGCATTTCTGCCCAAAGCGGCCGTTAACTATGAGTTTACGCCAGATCAGCGCGTGAGCTTCACCTATCAAAAGGGCTATCGCGCCGGTGGTGCCCAGGTGAACCTGTTCGGCCAGCTGAACGAATTTGATGCAGAGTTCACCGATAATTATGAAATCGCCTATCGCGGCCGTTTTGCGGATGATCTCGTCTTTGTATCGGCCAACGTGTTCTTCACGGATTGGAGCGATCAGCAGGTCAACGTTCAGGTCGGCGACTTTTTCGGCAATCCTGTCGTTGACACCGTCAATGCAGGTGGATCCGAGCTCTGGGGCGGGGAATTCCTGATCGAAGCGCAGGCCACATCCAATCTGTTTCTCTATGGGTCGGTGGGCTACTCGGATACCGAATTCACGGATTTCGTCTCCAACGGTGTTCAACTGGCAGGGAATGCGTTTCCCTTCGCCTCAGAAGTCACCGCGGCGTTCGGCGGACGCTACGAATGGGACAACGGGCTGACCGTAGGTGTGGATGTATCCTACACTGACGGGTCATTCGGCGATGCGCAGAACACCGCAGCGCTCAAGAGCGATGATCGCTGGCTTGTTGACGCAAACGCGAGTTACGAATTTGGCGACGGTTGGCAGTTCGGGGCCTATGTGCGCAACCTCTTTGATGACGACTACGTCACTCAGCGCACACCGAATGGCGCAGGCCAGTTGTTGCGGACCGGCGAGCCACGTACTGCCGGGTTTTTCGTGTCCAAAGTCTTCTGAGCGACGCGGCAGAACCCTCGGTAGTCTCTTGAAACCCAGCGGGGCAGGTCGACGCAGCAATGCGCGTCACTCACCATGTTGCCCGGACACCAAAGCCGAACTCTCGCGGCTCTGTCGTGACACCAGCCACCCTTCCTGAACTGTTGAACAAAAACAGTGGCGAAATCTCATCAAAGATATTGTTGACGTAGAAATACATCTCAGCGTTGTCCGTCAGCGCGTACCTGGCATTGACATCAACTGTCGTACGGTCCGGGACTTTGAACTCTGGCGAGTTATTGATATCCGAGAAATATCCACCTGTGTATCTGACTTGTGCACCCAGCTGGAACTCGTCCGTCACGGCGTAGTTGATTCCCAGAGAGGCGTTTACCTCGGGTGCATCGGGCAGTTCGTTCCCAACCAGGGGCGCGGCTGAGGCGTCAAACGCTGTGACTTCCGTATGCAAGAGCCCTAAGGCGCCTGTGAAAGACAACTGATCGCTGGCTTGAAACTGCGCCTCAACCTCCAGACCGTAGGTTTCAACGCCTTCTGCGTTGCTGATAATGTTGTCTACAAAATTTCCGGGCAGTATGGTCGGAACCGCGAACTGATAATCTTCATAATCGCTGAAAAACAGATTTGCCGATACGAAAAGCCTGTCTTCTAAGAAACGGCCTCGCATGGCGAGTTCATAGTTTGTGACAGTCTCTTCATCGAATTCAAACACCGGGTCCGGAACAGGAATTGCGCCAAGAAGCGCCAACAGGGATGCACCTACGCCGCCCGGGTTAAAACCGCGCGAAACCTGAAAGGAAAACCTCAGGTCATCAGTCGGCTCATACCCGATCGAGAATCGGGGCAGCCATTCATCAAATGTCTCGTCATAGTTGATGTCGGTCGCGATGATTGCGGAAGAAAGAAATCTTCTTTGGCTGCTCTTCTGGTATCTGATGCCTGTTGTGGCATCGAATCCATTGCCAAAATCATACGTCACCTCGGCAAACACCGCTCGGGATTCTCTTTTGTCATCGACAACGATTGCCGCAGAGGAGTCTGCGTCAGTTTCGATATCCTGATAATAGAAACCTAATATGCCGGACAGAGCGCCGTTATCCGGCGCGTATTGAAAGATAAGTTCATTGGCAAGATCATCGGACGGGGCTGAGGCAGCCACTTCACCCGGTGCACCGGTCACACGGGAGATATCCGCGCGACTGAACTGAAACTGATTTCTTACCGACCATCCATTGCCGAAATCATAGGCAATGTCGTGGACCACCGCACGGGTATCGCCCGTAAATGCACCGGGAAACCCGTCGAGGTTGTTGGAATTCTGCGCGCGAAAATCCGGACCTAACACAATTTGTGTCTGGGGGCGGCTGAAATCAGTATAGGAAAAAGTGAGCTGGCTGGTCAGCCCCAGAATTTCCTGAGGTTCCCAAAGCAGTTTCAACCTTGCGGTTTTAAGTTTGCTCGTCTCGGCGTCTGATCCCGGAGGAATACCATTCGGGAAATTAATGTATCCATCCTCCTGCTGGTCTTCATAGGTGAAGCGCAAGGCAACGCTGTCAGACAGGACCCGGTTGAACAATACTGATGCCAGAAAGCGGCTGTCGGAGCCGATCTCGAGACGGGCCGCACTCTCGTTGAAGAATTGTGGATCGCGGGTTCGGATGTTGATCGCGCCCGCAATACTGTTGGCACCCTGACTTGTTGTCTGAGGACCGCGAAAGACTTCAACCGCTTCAACATCCCATACGGATGTCAGGCCGTATTGAAATTCGAACGCGTCAAGCCTGCGGCCGTCAACCGTCACGTTCGCCCTTGGAATCTGGCCAGATATCGCGCCCCCGGCTCCTGCCGTGTTCACACCGCGGATCACCGGAGTATTGTTGCTGATCCCCTGCACGTTTATATTCGCTGCGCTGTCAATCAGGCGTTCGAACTCGCTGCTTTGCACTTCTTGTTCGATTTCTTCACCGCTAAAGACCCGAACTGACGAATTGGTTGAAAACACATCGCGTTCCACCCGTTCGCCGGTGACGGTCAGTGTTCCAAGATCAAAGGTCTCGTCCTCGTCGGAGGGATCGCTGAGGTCATCGCGCGTCACAGCCGTTGATGTTTCGGTGACATCGACCGATTTCAGGCCTGTGTCTTGAAGAAGCAGATCAAGAGCTTCGCGCGGCGACATGCGCCCCTCGATCGCCGGACTTGTACGACCTTCGGTCAACCCCTGCGCGATACCAACATTCAGCCCTGTCTCACGCCCAAGCTCTGCGATCGCGGAACCCAAAGGTTGCGCGGCGATGTCGATCATCATGTCTTCTTCTGCCCAACTGCCGCTCGGCGCGCAACCAAGTGCAAATGTGACCGCAATTGTTCCAGATGTTATGGAATTCCGCATGCTGACCCCTCGCAAAACAGTCTTTCTTTACGGTAACAACGAGGAGCGAGCCGATCCGTCTCAGGATTTTTTCAGTTTTCAGTCTTTCGCCATAAGAACCGACACAAAAGGCATTCCAGAAACGTAGCGAGCGTTGGCTATCAGAGCCAAAGAACGCAAAGCGGCGTGAGGGTCATCGAGATCGAACGTGCCCGAGACCCGGGTTTCACTCAGATCTCTTCCAACAACCATAACACTGCCGGGTAATCGGCGTTCAAGGATATCGACGACGCGATCGATGCTCATATCCTCGGCAACAAGCTGATCGGTTCGCCACGACGCGATGTCTTCGACCGGGATGATGTCGTTCGACACACCGTTTTCCTGTGACCATGTAAGCGACTGACCCGCCTCAAGTTGCCAGGTCATGTCCTCTACGCGCACATACACGATACCTTCGGTGACGCTTACTGAAAGGCCGTCGGGCAGATAGGCCGTCTCGAATGCCGTGCCGCGCACAGATACCTCTGCTTCACCCAAAGCGACAATAAAGGGTCGGCCATCGGAGACGACATCGAAAAACGCGCTTCCGCGAAGCAGTTTGACTTTTCTTGTTCCATCTTCGGTGCCGTCTACGACGGCAGATGACGCATCAAGATGCGCAACATCGCCGGATGCAAGAGTGGTTATTTGCGCCGTCTTGGACGTTGAAAAATCCGCGGTAAGACGAACAAACACAGGTTCCGACGCAAGGTATGTAGCCGCTCCAAGTGCACCCAGAATGGCAAAAACCAAGGGCGTTCGCGACCGTGTTCTGCCACCCGAGACGACCCATCCGGTCTCAATCTTCCTATAGGCGGCGCGCTCGGCCTTGCCACGCGCCAGGAATGCATCACGGTCCTTTGCAAGTTCGGGATTATCGGGATCTTCTGACAATGCCAGAAACAGCATGGCAGCTTCGTCAAGCAAAGCCGTGTCCGATTTATCGCTGGTCATGGCGCTTGAATGGCCTCTCCGAACTCTTCCGTCAGTCTAACAACGAACTCGGGCACCAGTCGTTTCAGTTCATTGCTCTTCCAGATGGACAACAATGCGCACGAGCGCCTGTGCGACGACCCGATGGGCGCTGGCTTTCGAAATCCCGAGCCTGCTTCCGATTTCCTCAAAGGTCAAACCCTCAAGCCTCCGCATTCGAAAGGCCAGTATGGTTTGCTCGGGCAACTCCGCCAGCGCGTTTACCACACGATGGAGTTGTTGACGTGCAATCACAATCCTCTCGCTATCCGGCGTTTCTCCGCGAAGAAAGCGGTATCCGTGGCTATTTTTCAATTCAACAGCGCGCCTTCGGTGCCAATCCGTAGCCAGGTTCTTGATAATCCGGATCAGGATCGGTCGCGCATCTCGGGACGGATAACTCATTGATTGCCAGCGCAACCAGCTTTCCTGAACGAGGTCTTCTGCGACATCGGGTTGACCGACAACAGATCTGGCAAGTGCAAGAAGGTCGTCACGCTCGTGCAAAAAACGCTCAAGCACAACATCGGCAGAGTCTTTCGGCATGAATGCCTTCCCAAAACAGCGAATGCGAGAAAGGCCTGGCGTGTCGAACGAGGTGGCGGGGCCGCTTCGACACCTAGAGAGTTTCAGGTTCAAGGCAAGTCATCCAGATCAATGCGAGTGTGAGCCGTGTCTGAAATGCCGCGTGCAATCGCGCAAGTGGCTTACATTCTCTTCCGCGTTGGTCGCAGGAGTCGCCAAGCATCACACGGGCGAGGTCTGTTTCCATCCATCTTTTTGCCGCCTCAGAAGGACAAAATGGAGATGTGGAACCGCGGCCCATCCAGAAAGCAAAGGCACCAAACGAAGGACGGCCCGCGCCGGTGCAAGGGTACAAAACCCCAGGTTGTTCATTAGAAAACCACATTTTGGCTATTATTGCCCGGCACACTAGTCCGCATCAGGTGCAGAGCTGTGACCGACATGCTGGAGACCCTTACCTCAGAAGCCGTCGCGCCGTTCAGTCTGGCGCTCGCACTGCTGTTCGGACTGATGCTGCTCGAGGTATGTGCCGCCCTTTTGGGGGCAAGCTTGACGGGAACCGGTTCCGATAGTGTCGACATTGATACAGGCATGGGCGCTGAATTGGGCGATGTCGATGGTTTGGACGCTCTCGGCGACCTCAGCGACTTCGGCATTCTGGATCCGCAAACCGACTTTGATACGGATCCTGTGCTTGCCGTTCCAAAACCACTTGCCTGGCTGGGTTTGGGCAAGGTGCCGGTTGTTATCTGGCTGGCGACACTTCTTTTTTCTTTCGGCGTGTCCGGACTGGCCATACAGAGCACGCTAATGTCTGTCTTTGGCGTCGCGCTGCCCGCATGGATCGCGACCGCTCCTGCCGCGTTTCTGGCAGTGTGGTTTGCAAGATCCTTTGGCAACGCGTTCGCGAGGGTACTGCCGAGAGTTGAAACCTCTGCAATAAAGAAAAGTCGTCTTTCCCGCAGAAGAGGCATTGTTTCGCAAGGGACGGCCCGCCGGGGAAAGCCTGCGGAGGTACGTGTCAAAGACTACCACGGAAACACGCATTATGTGCGTGCTGAACCCTTTGCAGACAATGATGAGATCCCGCAGGGCACCGAAGTTCTGGTGTTGAAAAAACCGCGGGAAAACATGTTTCGCATCATAAGCCTTGAGGAACTCACGGCTGACCAAAACTCTAACTGAGGAGTACACCGATGGAACTCATGGCAATCGGTACAATCGTCATTTCGTTTCTAGTTCTGCTCATCCTTATCGGGCTTGTGATTGCAAGACTGTACAAGCGCTCGACCCGGGAAGTCAGCCTCGTTCGCACAGGAGCCGGCGGAAAGAAGGTCATTATGGATGGCGGCACCTTGGTCATCCCGCTCTTTCACGAGGTTATGCCCGTCAACATGAAGACGCTCCGCCTGGAGGTCCGCCGAACGGGTGAGGGTGCCCTTATCACGCAGGACCGCCTGCGCGTGGATGCAGGTGTCGAATTCTATGTCTCGGTAGCACCGGACGCGGATGGAATTGCACGTGCTGCGCAGACGCTTGGGGATCGCACCTTTGACGTGAATGCCCTCAGAGAGATGATTGAAGGTAAACTGGTCGATGCGCTTCGCGCAGTGGCCGCCAAGATGACGATGGATGATCTGCATGAAAACCGTGCGAGTTTTGTCCAAGAGGTGCAGAACACAGTGGCTGAAGAATTGCTGAAGAACGGCCTTGGTCTCGAATCCGTGTCGCTGACAGCGCTTGACCAAACGCCTTTCGAAGATCTTGACGAAAACAATGCGTTCAACGCAGTCGGGATGCGGAAACTTGCAGAGGTCATTGCGAAATCCAAAAAGGAACGCGCAGCGATCCAGGCCGATGCAAATGTCGCGGTCGCGCAGGCGGAAAAGAACGAGCTGAAACAGAAACTCGAAATCGAGAAAGAAGAACGCGCCGCAGCCATCCAGCAAAAGCTTGAGATCGAAACTCTGGAAGCGGCGCAGGCTGCCGAAATTGCGAAACAGAACGAAGCCTCCGAAAAAGAGAAGGAACAGGCCCGTATTGCGCGCGAAGAAGCAATTCGCGCCGCTGAAATCGCATCGGAACGTGACCTTGACGTGGCCGATCAGGAACGAAAAATCGTGGTCAACCGCAAGTCAGAAGAAGAAAGTCACGCCAAGGCATCGGCGGACGCTGCGCGGGCAGAAGCGACCAAAGCTGAAGAAGCCGTTACAACAGCAAGACAGGTTGCCGAGGCGGAGAGAACGGCAAGGATTGAACTGATCGACGCCACCAAAAATGCTGAGAAAGCTGCTGTGGGCATCAAGGTCTCGGCCGAAGCGGAAAAAGCGGCCGCGGAGGATCGCGCGACCGCCGTTCGCGTCGAAGCACAGGCCGATGCTGATGCTCTGACAATCCGCGCTGACGCAAAGAAAGCCGATATGCTGGCGGAGGCGGAAGGTCAGCGCGCCATTGTTGACGCCGAGAATTCGATCTCACCGGATATCATCGGCATGAAAGTCAAGTTGGAGCAGATCAGCGCGATGCCGAATATCATCGCTGAAATGGTGAAACCCGCCGAGAAAATCGACTCCATCCGGATACATCAACTCGGCGGCTCGCAGAGTTTCATGAACCGGGAGCATGACGACGCCGGACGCGCGTCAAATGGAGCCGACAAACCGGTGGTCAATCAGGCGATCGACTCGATCCTTGGCATGTCGTTGCAATTGCCGGCCCTCAAGGAAATTGGTCGCGAGATCGGAGTCTCCATGGGCGAAGGCGTAGAAGGTCTAATGGGAAACATGACCGCTCCTGCGACCCATGAACCGGAATCAAACGGGCATTTGAAACCAAATGATGACATTTCGCCGATTGAGGTGAAACCGATGGCGGATGAGGCAAAGATCAGTCCTGATCCCAAGGCGGTCTAGCTCTCCGGCGAAACTAAGACTCGGTACCGCCAATGGGTACCCGCATGAAAGGAATGGCCTGGGCGGCATGCCTCGGCCGTTTCTTCCATTTGTGTCTCACTTGTTCTGGTGCATCGCAAATCCGGAAGGTCTGCCCGGGGCAACAATGTCGGCAGAGCGTCCCTTGACCGTGCAACAGCCTTCCTGTTCCCAGGTCTTCTGCACGTTGTTGCCTGTCAGGGGCTCAACTCCTTGCAATCGCGCGCCGGAATTCCCACGTCGCACTTGCAATTTCGAAACATGTCCAATGATGCACAGCAAAGGATCACCCATATGCCCTTGATGAGTTCTCCAATTGACGGCTCCCCGATGCGAGAGATCGAGCGCTATGGTGTGAAAATTGATATCTGCCCCACATCGGGCGGTATCTGGCTTGATAAGGGCGAACTGGAAAAGATCATCATGATGATCCGCGAAGAAGCACTGGGAGAAGGCGGAACACCAAGCCGTGCGGAGCCCGCGCCCTATGACGACAGGCCGGCGTACCAAAGTCCGCCTCAGATGCAGGAACGGCACATGCATGAAAGACGCCCTCAGCGACGCAAACGTGAGAGCATCTTTGACAATCTGATGGATATTTTTGACTAACCAGACGCAGCTTTTGGAGAGTAAAGCCCGCTCTTCTGGACAATGGCGCGGCCTCTCCGGCAAGCCATGTGGCCTTCACCACGTTTGTGACTAGGCCTGATGGTCGCACCGCCCCTTGCCTTGTTGCTAGTGTGCGATCATCTTGGGCAAAGACGCTGATAGGACCCGGCATGTATCAGAAAACCGAAGATGCGATCGCTCGACTAACGCCGGAGCAGTATCGCGTGACACAGCAGGACGGCACGGAACGGCCCTTTACCGGAGAATACAATTCCGAGAAACGCGCGGGCATCTATGTAGATGTCGTGTCGGGCGAGCCGCTTTTTGCATCGTCGGATAAATTCGAATCCGGGTGTGGGTGGCCAAGCTTCACCAAGCCGATCGAACCAGCACATGTCGTCGAATACCGCGATACAAGCCACGGGATGATCCGGACCGAAGTACGATCTGCCCATGGTGACAGTCATTTGGGCCATGTTTTTCCGGACGGCCCGCGGGATCGGGGAGGCTTGCGGTATTGCATTAATTCTGCCTCGCTCCGTTTCATCCCGCGTGAGGATATGGATGCCGAAGGATACGCGTCATACTTAGATCAAGTGGAGGATGTCTGATGAGCCAAGATCGCGCCGTTCTGGCAGGAGGCTGCTTTTGGGGGATGCAGGATCTGATCCGCAAATTGCCGGGGGTCGCGCAGACCCGCGTCGGTTACACCGGTGGGGACGTGCCAAACGCCACGTACCGCAATCACGGTTCACATGCGGAAGGGATCGAGATCGTTTTCGACCCGTCCAAGATCAGCTATCGACAGTTGCTAGAGTTCTTCTTTCAGATCCATGATCCGACGACCCCCAATCGGCAAGGCAACGACCGGGGCCCGAGCTACCGTTCCGCGATCTACTATGTGGACGAAGAACAAAAGGCCGTGGCGGAAGACACAATCGCCGACGTGAACGCCAGTGGGCTTTGGCCCGGTCGCGTCGTGACGGAGTTAGAGCCGGTCGGCGACTTCTGGGAGGCCGAGCCCGAGCATCAGGACTATCTCGAGCGCTTCCCAAATGGGTATACCTGCCATTTCGTTCGACCGAACTGGGTTTTGCCCAAACGGGATGCGGCGGAGTAACCGGCGGACCATCCTGACCCTTGGTGCTGCTTCGGTTGCCACGGTTGGTGTTGGTGGACTTCTCTATAGATCCGGACGGTTCAGCGATCCGGTGCGCCGCCGGCCGGATCTGACAGATAGACATCTGATCAAGATCGGATCGCAAGCCATCGATACAGATCGGCGGCGCGTTCTTGTGATTGGCAATTCCGCTACCATTGTCTCTGGGTTTTTCGAGCAATTGCACGCCAAGGCCGATGAGGACGTGTATATGGCGCGAGCCTCTGCGACAGGCGCGCGTCTTGTGCAATCCTTGCGCCTGTCTAACCTAAGAGCGCTTGTTCGCGACGTCCCTTGGGATGCCGTGGTCTTGCAGGATTTCTCTTCGACTCCTCTGCATGCAGCGGATCGTTTGGCGTCGCGTTTCGCGATCAAGCATTTTACACGCCTCGCAGCGCCTGCCCCAATCGTTCTTTTCCCGCATTGGCCGAGCGAGGCGGGGCATCGGGTGTATCGTGCCGCATTAGGGACAGGTTATGCCGTGCCGGATGACCCAGACGATTACGCCAATCGCGCCGAGGCGCATTACCTGCGCTGCGCACAAAGCAGTGGCGGTGTGCTCGCACCAATTCTACCCGTCTGGATCACGGCACTGAACCGGGGAGACTCGCTCTATCAAAAGGACAGACATCACGCCTCGGCGGCAGGCGCCGCGCTGGCGGCAGCGACACTCTGGCCCACAATTCGCAATGTCCTGAGCTAGGACCCGCCACTTGATCCGAGTGTCTGCCAAACCGGTCCTGCAATCCTGTAAGACATCGACGCATTGAATACGGTGTTGCCTGTGACGCGATGCGCTTTATTCTCCCCGCCACAACCTGGGAGGTTATCATGCAAAAATGTCTGGGCGTCAGCGTAACAGCTGCGTTGACTTTTGCCTTCGCCGGAGAGGCGTTGGCCACGGAATGGAACGTGTCACTCTGGGGAAAGCGACGCGCTTTCACCGAGCACGTCGAAAAGCTGGCTGAACTCGTGTCAGAGAAGACGGGCGGCGAATTCACCATGAATATAAGCTATGGGGGACTGTCGAAAAACCGCGAAAACCTTGACGGTATCGAGATCGGGGCATTCGAAATGGCCCAGTTCTGCGCCGGCTATCATCGCGACAAGAACCGCGTGATCACCGTTCTGGAACTACCTTTTCTGGGCGTCAGCAATCTTGAGGAAGAAGTGGCCGTCTCCACAGCGGTCTACAATCATCCGGCTGCAGCAGACGAAATGGCACAGTGGAATGCACGCCTTCTGATGACGTCCCCCATGCCGCAGTACAATATTGTCGGAACGGGCGAGCCGCGCGATACGCTGGCGGCGATGGACGGAATGCGTGTTCGGGCCACCGGAGGCTTGGGTCAGGCGTTTGAGGCTGTCGGTGCCGTGCCGACCTCGGTGACCGCGACCGAAGCGTTTCAGGCCATGGAAGGCGGTGTTGTCGATACCGTCGCCTTCGCTCAGCACGCACATCTGAGCTTTGGCACGATCAATGAGGCGGATTGGTGGACAGCCAACCTCAATCCCGGCACGGTGAACTGCCCGGTGGTGGTGAACATCGATGCCTATGAGGACCTGTCGGCAGAGCACCGCGAGGCGCTCGACAGTTCGGTGCCCGAAGCAATCGATCACTATTTGGCCAACTACGCCGAACTGTTGGAAAAGTGGGACAGCGTTCTGGAAGAGAAGGGCGTACAGAAGGTCGAAATCGCAGACAGCGAAATCGAGGCGTTCCGTGCCAAGGCAGCCGACCCGATCCGCGAAAAGTGGATCGCGGATATGGAGGCGCAGGGCCTGCCGGGTCAGGAGCTCTATGACCTCGTCATCTCGACACTCGAAGAACATCGCGGCGGCAGCTAACCGTTCAATACAGCCCCGGGGGAGTCCTTCCCCGGGGCTTTTCAAAACAAAAAGAATAAGAAGGGGACAAGCATGGCAGGCTCTTCCGCCGTGCTGGAGGACGGCAGCCTTCTGAGCCGTCTGGATCGCAGTCTATTGGTCGTCGAACGCTTTTTTGCTTTGATCGGGGGCCTGGCCGTTTTCAGCCTGATGTTTCTCGCCGTGCGCTCCGTCGGGGGGCGAGAGTTCTTCGAAGCACCCCTTGCCGGTTACACGAACTGGATCGAGGCGATGATGCCGATCATCGCGATACTGGGCGTCTCTTACGTTCAACGCGACGGCACACATATTCGAATGGATATCATCATCGGGCAGCTCAGAGGACGTGCGCTCTGGGCAATCGAGACGCTGATGATTGCACTCATGCTGATCCTGATGATTGCGCTCACGATCGGGGCCTATGATTTCTTTGATCGCGCCTTCGATTGCTCGCGTCCGTTCTGCAGTCGCGACAGTTTCGATGACATTAATATGCCCACATGGCCCTACAAACTGATCGTGCCGATTGCCTTTGGCCTGTTATGCTTGCGGCTCGCCATTCAACTGTTGGGGTATGCGCGCGCCTTCTGGTTAAACCTTGAACGTCCGGTCGCCGTGCCGCTCATGCAATCCGTCGAGGCACAAGCGCGGGCCGAGGCGGATCAGCTCGGAGGCCGGGAGTAATGGACGACATCACCATCGGCCTCTGGGTCACGGGTGGGATGCTCGTGCTGGTCTTTCTCGGCTTGCGTGTGGGTTTCGCTGCCGCACTGGCGGGCTTTGTCGGTCTAGTCTGGTTACGCTGGAACGGCTTTGACTATGATCCTGAACGGTTCTGGCGCGCGGTGCAGGTCAGTCTGCGGATCGCCGGGCAAGAACCCTACTCCAAAGTCTCTGCCCACGCGCTGAGCCTGATCCCGACCTTTATCCTGATCGGGTATCTGGCCTATTACGCGGGTCTGACCAAGGCACTTTTCGAGGCAGCCAAGCGCTGGATAGCTTGGGTGCCTGGGGGCCTGGCCGTGTCGACCGTATTTGCGACCGCAGGCTTCGCTGCCGTGTCCGGGGCAAGTGTGGCGACCGCAGCGGTCTTTGCCCGGATCGCAATCCCTGAGATGCTCAAGATCGGATATAACAAGCCATTTGCCGCTGGGGTCGTGGCGGCCGGCGGGACCTTGGCGAGCCTCATCCCACCGTCAGCCATTCTGGTTAGCTATGCGCTGATCGTAGAACAGGATGGCGGCAAGCTTCTGCGGGCGGGTTTCATTCCCGGTATGTCTTCGGCGGTGGGCTATGGGCTGCTGATCGTGGGTATTGCCGTGATCTTCAAATCTGTCGGCCCGCCCGTCACGGGCTTCACCTGGCGCGAACGATTTGCGTCACTTCCACCGGCCCTTCCGATCGTGGCGGTTGTCGTTGTGATCATCTTCTTTGTCTACAACCCATTTGGCGATGCCTGGGGGACACCCACCGAAGGTGGTGCCGTGGGTGCCTTTATCGTGTTCTGCATGGCGGTCTATCGCGGAATGCGGTGGAATGAGCTGAAATCCGCGCTGCTTGAAACCGCCAAGCTTGCCGTGATGATCTTCACGATCATCTGGGGTGTTCTGATCTATGTCCGGTTTCTTGGATTTGCCGATCTGCCCGGTGCCTTCTCGGACTGGATCACGTCCCTGACGGTCTCACCCATGCTGATCCTTGTCTGCATTCTGCTGGCCTATGCGGTACTGGGCATGTTCATGGATGCGATCGGCATGCTGCTTCTGACACTGCCGGTGGTGTATCCGGCTGTGATGGCGCTTAATGGCGGCGAAGATGTGTCCGCCGCCGACAGCACCTTTGGCATGTCGGGCGAGATGTGCGCGATATGGTTCGGCATTCTCGTGGTCAAGATGGCGGAATTCTGTCTGATTACCCCTCCTATCGGTTTGAATTGCTTTGTGGTCGCCGGTGTGCGGGAGGACCTCACGGTCCAGGACGTGTTCAAGGGCGTCACGCCGTTTTTCATCGCCGATGCCGTCACGATCGCCTTGCTGGTCGCGTTTCCTGTTATCGTGCTTTGGCTACCCGGCCTGGCCTGAGGAGAATGCGATATGAGCAGGGCCCGAGACAATGCAATTGGCCTCTATATGGAAGGGATCCGGGATGGGCGCCCGAGAGAGGCGGTCGCGAAGTACACCGGTGCGCGGTACACGCAGCATTCCACCGGCGTGGCAGATGGCCCGGAGGGCTTCATCGCCTTCTTTGAACCGTTTCTAGAGCGCAACCCCGACCGGGACATTCGCGTCATCCGGGCACTTGAAGACGACGGAAAGGCCTTCGTTCATGTGCACCAGGTGCTGGGCGAGGGAGAGGCAAAGTGGGGCACGATGGATTTTTTCGACAGTGATCGTTCCGGAAAAATCATAGAGCACTGGGACGTCATCGACGCCGATCACGGTTTAAATCCTGCCGGACGAAGTCAGGTTGACGGGGCGACGGACATCACAGATCATGACAGCAAAGGCACGAACAAAACACTGGTGAAAACCTTTATCGAGACCGTTCTTGTCGATCGAGATCTCTCGAAGACCCACGATTTTCTCGCCCCGGACCTCGCAGCGCACGCCCCACAAATGCAAGATGGTCGTGCCGCGTTTGAACATTTCTACGGCGCAACCGATTGTCCGCTAAGCTATCAGGACTGCTATTTGATGGTGGGCGAAGGTAACTTTGTTGCAACGTTGAACCGCGCCCGATGGAATGATCAGGATTTGTGCCGGGCGGATCTGTTCCGGTTGGCGGAGGGGCGGATCGCAGAGCATTGGGTCAACTCGGAGCCCGTGCCGCCCAAAAGCGACTGGGCAAACTCCGGCAAATTCTAGGAGCGGATGATGAAGACGGTGACAGAATTTCCCAATGAGGTGGAAAAGCTGGATCCGGTTTTCATCGAAATGCCGGATGGTGTGCGGTTGGCGGCGACGATCTGGCGGCCGGTTGGGACCGGTCCGGTGCCCGCCATTCTGGAATATCTGCCGTACCGGCGTCGGGACGGCACGACAGCACGAGATGAGCTGACCCATCCTTACTTCGCAGGTCACGGTTACGCCTGCATCCGCGTTGACATTCGTGGCTCCGGTGACAGCGACGGCGTGCTGACGGATGAATACCTCCCGCAGGAGCAAGAGGATGCCGTCGCGGTCATCAACTGGTTGGCGGATCAGGACTGGTGCAGCGGCCAGGTCGGTATGATCGGCATATCCTGGGGCGGTTTCAATGGCCTGCAGGTAGCGGCGCGACGACCCGAACCGTTAAAGGCCATCGTCACGATCTGTTCAACCGATGACCGCTATGCGGACGACATCCACTACATGGGCGGGGCCCTGTTGATGGATAACCCCTGGTGGCACAGCTATATGCTTTCCATCAATACCAGCCCCCCCGATCCGGATGTCGTGGGCCAACGCTGGCGTGACATGTGGCGAGAACGCCTACGCGGATCGGGCTTCTGGCTCGACGCCTGGCTGCGGCATCAAAGGCGGGACGCGTACTGGCAGCAGGGATCGGTTTGCGAAGACTTGGGCGCGATAGAGGCGGCAGTCTATGCTGTGGGTGGTTGGGCAGATGGTTACAGCAACGCGGTCTTTCGGCTTCTGGAAGGTTTGGACTGTCCGAAGAAAGGACTGATCGGACCCTGGGCGCACAAGTATCCTCATTTTGCAAAACCCGGTCCGGCAATCGGCTTCTTGCAGGAATGCCTGAGGTGGTGGGATTACTGGCTCAAGGGGATTGAAACCGGTGTCATGGCCGAGCCGCAGTTGCGGGCCTGGGTGCAGGAGTACGTGCCGCCCGCCCCCTTCTATGAAGAACGTCCCGGCGTCTGGGTCGCCGAGGAATCCTGGCCCTCAAACACCATCAGCTCTCAGGACTTTTTTCTGTCTCCCGAAGGTTTGGCAGGAACCCCCGTTGCCCAATCGGAAATCCAGTTTTCTTCTCCGCAGGATACGGGAACGTATGGTGGTCGGTGGTGCGCCTTCGGGCTGGATCCCGATGGACCGGGCGATCAACGTGGAGAAGAAGGTGGATCGTTGATTTTTGAGGGCAACCCGCTCCCACAGGATATGGTCTGTTTGGGGGCGCCCGAAATCGATCTAGTCGTTTCCAGCGATCAACGGGTTGCAAACCTTGTTGCCGTTCTGAGCGATGTCGCACCTGATGGTACGGCTTTGCGAGTGAGTTATGGCGTCCTGAACCTGACGCACCGGGACAGCCACGCGGAGCCCGAAGCACTTGAACCGGGCACCCCATACCGCGTGCAGCTAAAGCTCAACGATTGCGGTCACAGATTTGCCGCCGGTCATAAAGTGCGGCTTGCCTTGTCGACGGCCTATTGGCCGATTGTCTGGCCCTCTCCCGCCCCAGTGATTTTGACAGTCCACGCCGGCGAAAGCCGTCTTTGCCTGCCGAACCGGGCGGCAAGTCAAACGGATACCGTCTTGGCCGATTTCAAGGCCCCTGAAGCGGCGCAACCCGTGCATGCCGATCGCTTGAAACCCGACCGGTTCGAAAACCGGTTTGAACGCGATGTTGTGACCGGGCGCATCTCGCAGGAGGTTGTCATTGACGAAGGGCAGACGCGCTATCCGGATCTGGATGGATGGATCGTGGCCTCCGGTCGGACCGAACGCTACAGCATCCAGCCGGACGATCCCTTGAGCTGCACCCTCGACATCACCTGGTTTGAAGAATGGTCTCGTGGACCACTTCAGATGCGCAGCGAAACCAGCACGCATATGCACGCCACGGCCACCCATTTCGTGGCGGAAGGCCGTCTGTGCGCTTTCGAGAACGGCGAGGAGATCGAGACCCGGACCTACGATTGTCGCATCAAGCGGGATCTGGTTTAGCCGCGTTTCTTAATTCAAGGCTGGTGTGCCCGCGCCGCCATGTGTCTGCATCCATCCCAGGCTGGCAGCAGTGTCGCCGACCGTCTTGTATTCAGCCCCAAGCGGCCTGTTCCAGCCCAGTTCGGCAATCTGTTCGAAAAGCAAACGGTAATCCAGACCGCCGTGATCCGGTGTTCCCCGATCTGGAATCGACGCGAACTGAATATGGCCAACATACGCCAGTACATTGCGCAGCCGATCAAAAACATGTCCTTCGGTGCGCCCGACATGATAGCAGTCAAACATCAGTTTGAGATTGTCTTCGCCGACCTCATCAATAATGCGGACCGCCTGTTCGGTGGTTCTCAAAAAGTAATCGGGATTGTCATGCGCGTTCAGCGGCTCGATCAGTATCTCGATCCCGCGTTTGGCAGCCACCCGAGCCGCAAAGCGCAAATTCTGCACATAGACGATATGGGCATCCGGACCAAAGGCATTCCCGGCCATCACATGAACCGCCCGGGCGGAAACGAGAGCCGCGTAGTCAATCGCCTCCTTTATCACATATTCAGATTCGCCCTGCCGTCCCGTCAGCGCCGCCAGTCCGAATTCACCTTCGTCCAAACGGCCTGGTTTCGTGTTCAATGACAGAATCGGCATATCCGCCTTTTGCAACGCCTCGCGCAATGCCTCTGCTGGGGTATCGTACGGCCAATGGCACTCCACCGCGGTGAAACCGGCCGCTCGCGCGGCAAACACGGCGTCCGGCAGAGAACGGTCAGACCACAAGAATCCAAGATTTGCCGAAAACGTCGTCATTGCTGTGCGTCTGTGGAAAGAGTTGAGAGCATTTGGCGACCTCGCAAGGGCTAGTGCATATTGGCGGTATATCCCGACAAAATCGAAAGGTCATCAGATTGCGTGTCCTATGCCCCGCGACCGATTTGCACCGAACGTGGACAGGCACTGGCCCTGTGCCATATCCGCACAGAGCACAATGGAGAAGGCCATGGAATTCAGCGATCCAACCCGTGCCAGAGGTCTGCGCATGATCGAAGACTTTCGGCCGCGCATGGGACGCCGCTATGCATCCGGGCGCAACTATGACCGCGGAGCAGGCCAGCACAATGCCGTGTCTTGCCTGTCGCCATGGCTGCGCCGTCGTCTGGTAACAGAAAGAGAAGTCGTTACCGCAGCGCTGGAAGATCACGGATTGGAGGGTGCGGAAAAATTCGTGCAAGAGGTCGTCTGGCGAGGGTATTTCAAAGGCTGGCTGGAACGGCGACCTTCCGTTTGGACGGCCTACCGCACAGGCCTCGCTGCGGATTATGCCGCTCTGGAAAAGGATCGCCGGCTGCGAAAAGACGTGGAAGCCGCAGAGACCGGAACAACCGGGCTCGACTGCTTTGACGCATGGGCGAGAGAGCTCACAGATACCGGCTATCTGCACAATCACGCGCGCATGTGGTTTGCCTCGATCTGGATCTTCACCCTTGAACTGCCGTGGCGTCTGGGGGCTGATTTCTTTTATCGACACCTCCTGGATGGTGATCCGGCGTCCAACACGCTGGGCTGGCGTTGGGTGGCGGGCCTGCACACGCGGGGCAAACCCTATCAGGCTCAGGCGTGGAACATCTCAAAATTCACCAACCAGAGGTTTCAGCCGCGGGATACCGACCTGGCGCCCGTCGCCGCGTCTTTGGACTACACCGAGGCCGAGGGTTTGCCAACCGTGGTGCCGATCCGTGAGGTCACGGCGCCTGATCCCGCACAACCTTCTGTTCTGCTGGTCACCGAAGAAGACTGTCGGCTTGAGGACTACAAACCAGACCGCTTTGACCTTCGCGCGACGGCGACCTTGGCGGCGTCGCATCTGCGCTCTGACCGCGCCGTGAGCCCGAACGTCACTGCTTTTGAAGAGGGCGCTCTGAGGGATGCTACGCAACGCATCGCACCAAACGCTGTAGCTATGCAGGCAGGAGACGCGCGCGATCTCGCCCGCTTGGCATCGCAGGCTGGGGCGCGGCAAATCGTGACAGGATATGTGCCCGAGGGCCCTCTGCGAGACTGGTTGAACGAGGCGTCCCCCGTGCTCAAAGAGCATGAGGTGACACTGGCGGAATGGCGTCGCGATTGGGACGAGGCAATCTGGCCGCATGCCACAGCGGGCTTCTTCAAAGTGAAACAAAAGATCCCTCGGATCATAGATGACTTACAGGTGGCCCGATGACGCCCCGCATCGCCATCATCGGGGCCGGGTTGACGGGGCTGACCTGTGCGGCGGGCTTGTCGAACGCCGGTCTGTCCCCGGTCGTCTTCGACAAAGGACGCGGGGTTGGCGGTCGTCTCGCGACGCGCAGAACTGAGAACGGATTTCAATTCGATCACGGGGCGCAGTACCTTAGCGCGAAATCACATGAGTTTGCAGCATTTTTGAAAGAGCGCGCAACGGCGGGTGCCGCGGCTGTGTGGGACACAGGGTCGGGCCAGGACCATTATGTCGGTGTGCCCGGAATGCGCTCTCTTGCCCAATCCCTCATAGCTGGTTTTGAGGTGCAATCCGCCGTGGAGGTATCCAGCGTCCGCATGGCGGGTGCAGCAGTCGAGGTCACCACACGGGACGCAGTTGCGCGCTTTGATCATGTCGTTCTGACAGTGCCTGCGCCCCAAGTGTCGCGGTTGATTGGCGACGCTCACGCGTTGTCCGAGCGGATCGCAGGTGTCACAATGACACCAAATCTGACGCTGATGGCGGGGTTTGCGACGCCGGTGGCGGCGTCATTCACAACCGCGCGTGACCCGGAGGCTGATCTCGCCTGGATTGCCCGCGATGACAGCAAATCGGGTCGTGGAGAGCACGCCTGTTGGGTCGCGCAGGCCAGTTTGGACTGGAGCCTTGCTCATCTGGAATTGTCGAAAGAGGACATCGCGTCAAGGATGCTCCCCTTGCTGTGCGACCGTATCGGGGCGCTTCCCGAGGATGTCTCCTATCTGGCGGGTCACCGCTGGCGCTATGCGCAAACCAGTCATCCACTCGGTCAGGCGTTTCTCAGGGACGACACGGGCCGGTTGAGAATTGGCGGTGACTGGTGTCTTGGCGCGCGCGCCGAACAGGCGTGGCAAAGCGGGCACGCCATCGCAGAAGACTTGCTTGACGCGCTTTAGGCGTCTTCGAGGATCATGTCAGATGCTTTTTCCCCGATCATGATCGCCGGGGCGTTGGTGTTGCCCGACACGATTTCCGGCATGATGGAACAATCAACCACCCGTAGCCCTGTGACCCCATGCACCCGCAGTCGATCATCAACAACGGCTGTCTTGTCCTGACCCATCTTGCAGGTGCCCGTCGGATGATAAATCGATGCGGTGTTGTTGCGCACCCAGTCCAAAGTCGCCGCGTCATCGTCCATTGGCAAATCGGCGTTCGGGCGAAACTCCTCGCTGATCTTTGAGGTCAGGGGTGCATGCCGGGCAATCTTCCTTGCGATCTTCACACCGTCAACAATGGTACGGCAATCGGTGTCCGCGCTCAGATAGTTGGGGATGATTTTCGGATAGGTTCGTCCATCTGCGCTGGTCAGGCGGATTTCGCCCTTCGATTCGGGCCGCAACTGGCACACCGACATCGTGAAGGCCGAAAAGGGATCAGCGCCCTTACCGGGGTTCTCGGCGGAAAGCGGTTGCACGTGGAACTGGATATCCGGCGTTGCGACATCATCGCGCGTTTTAAGAAAACCGGTGGCAAGGCTTGCGGCCATTGTCATGGGCCCGGCACGAAACATCAGGTACTTCAGGCCGATTTTGGCTTTGCCCGCCATTGACCGGACTTCGTCATTCAGCGTCGGTTCCTTGCATTTGTAGACAAGCCTCGCCTGAAGGTGGTCCTGCATGTTCTTACCCACACCCGGCAAATCGGCCACGATGTCGATTCCGTGATCACCAAGATGCGCCGGATCGCCAATCCCCGACAACATCAGCAGCTGTGGCGAGTTGATCGCTCCGCCGGATAAAACGATTTCTCGGCCGGCGGTGATTGTTTGCATGCCACCACTGCGGTCACGGTAGGAGACGCTTACCGCTTTCTTGCCGTCAAAGTTGATTTTTTCAACCTGAGCGTGGGTGACGATCCGCAGGTTTTCCCGGTTTTTCACAGGGTGCAGAAAGGCCACCGCAGAGGAGCATCTGCGCCCATCCCGCGCGGTGAGCTGAAAGAAGCCAACGCCCTCTTGCGAGGCACCGTTGTAATCCGGATTAAACGGATATCCCGCGTCCTGTGCCGCTGCCACCCAGGCATCGGTGATCGGGCGCTGGATACGCATGTTCGATACTGACAGTTCGCCCTGATCGCCGTGAAAATCATCGGCGCCGCGTTCGTTTTTCTCTGATCTTTTAAAGAGTGGCAGGACATCATCCCAGGCCCAGCCTCGGTTTCCCATTTGCGCCCAACGATCATAATCCTCCGGCTGACCACGAACATAAAGCAGGCCATTCAACGACGAAGAGCCACCGAGCACCTTGCCCCGAGGCCACTCGATAGACCTTCCGTTCAGACCGGGATCCGGTTCGGTCTTGTAGCACCAATCCACTTTCGGATTGTGAATCGTCTTGAAGTAACCCACCGGGATATGAATCCAGGGATTCCAGTCTCGCCCGCCCGCTTCCAGTAAAATGACACGGTGAGACGGATTTGCACTTAGTCGGTTTGCGAGCACGCATCCGGCGGAGCCTGCGCCAATAATCACAAAATCTGCTTGCACGGTTTCCTCCCCTCACAGAAGAATTGTGTAGCCAAGGCGCGATTACTATTCTAGGATTTTTTGAAACAAAATGTCTCACTAATTGCTGATATGGGAGGAAAGCAATGGGCGTGTATGATCGTATTCGTGGTGTATCTCGTAGAGATTTTTTCAAGATAGCAGGGACTTACGGTATGAGTTCGACCCTGCTCGCTGCCGGAACATTCGGCGGGGCAATGACGGCGGCAAACCTCGCGAAGGCTGCAGAGTCGACGTACAACAAGCGTTTTTCCAAGGAGCCAAAGTTCGAGCTTAAGTTCGGCGCGGCCGGTTTCAATCAGCAAAACCTGCTGATCGAGCGGGCCGGATGCTTGGAATTTGCCCGTGATCTTGAAGAACGGACCGATGGTGAAATCCGGATCGAGTTCATCGGAAACAACCAGATTTGTGGCCAGCTCTCTTGCGTGGAGAAGGCGCAGCAGGGAATTGTCGACATCTATGCCGCCTCGACGCAGAACTCCGCTGGCGGCGCACCATTCCTGAACGTGTTGGACTATGCCTACATGTTCCGCACGCGCGCAGATCAGTACTATTTCATGTACCACCCCAAGTCGCAGGAAGTTCTGCGCGACCCGTTCGAAAAAATGCATGGTTTGAAGTTCCTGTTCACGCATGCGGAACTGCGCGGCATTCAGCTGGGCTTGTCCTGGCAGGACAAGGAAACCGTGACCTCGATCGATCAGCTCGCGGGCACGAAGAACCGTGTGACGGGCACGCAGCTTGGCCGGATCGCCATGAACGCGTTGAACCTCAATCCGGTACCGGTGGCCTGGGAAGAAACGCTCGATGGCCTGAAGCAGGGCCTGATCGACGGCGCGGAAACATGGGCGTCGGCCGTGGCCTATGCCAACATGTCGCCGGTGGTCAGCCAGTGTGTCGATCTGCGTTTCTTCTGCGGCACAGAACACACCGCAATGAATGCCACGACGTTCGATAGCCTCGGCGGTGAATTGCAGGATGCGGTGATGGAATCATCTTACCTGACACAGGTTCACGTTCAGGCAGCGAACGAAGCGGCGCTGGTGAACACGGTTGGTTTCTCTCATCCTCACCAGGGTCCGGACACGATCTTTGCCCAAAACAACGTGCGGGTAGCCGCGTTGTCGGATGCAGAGATCAAGAAAGCCGAAGAGATGTGCTCACCAGAGTATCAGCCCCAGCTGTGGGAGCAGTGGCGCGAACGCATCAACGGCTGGGCCGGTGGTATCGACACGTATCAGGAGATCTACGACACCGTCCGCGAACACGACATAACCCTTGCGGAAAATGTCGAACCTCGCCGCTGGTGGAGAGGTTGATCTAAGAGAGACGCGCGACCTGTCGCCATCTGTCATGACCCGGGCGCCTGCCGCCCGGGTTTACTCATTACATTTTAAAAGAATCGAGCCCGTCGATACGGCAAACCATTGGCGCGGGCCTCGGATAAGAGGGAGGTTTCGTCATGGAAGCATTCGCAGGCATGGGGGATCTGTTATCCGCCATTTTCTCCGGTGATCCATTCATGCTCCAAAGCGAAATGCGGAGTAACCCGGCGGTCTGGCCGCTTGGTTTGATTGTGACGCTCTTGGGCGGTGCCTTGGTCACTGTAATCTATCGACTGGTGCCGTTCGTCGAACGCCACCTCGAACCGACGGTGATGGTCGCGGCGTATCTGGCCATTGGCTACATCATCTTCTCCGGCGTCGTTCAGAGGTTTTTTCTGGATGGTCAGCCACCCTGGTCCACCACAATCCCACCTTTTCTGTTCCTGATCATGGCCTGGGTCGGTTGCAGCTATAACGTCAAACTACGTACCCACCTCGCTTTTGCAGAATTCCGCAAAAACATGCCGCGAACCGGGCAGCTCTTTTGCCTTATGCTGGATGCAGCACTCTGGTTGGGGGTGGCTTGGATCGTGGTGGTTACCACAACCAAGGAAACGATCCGCGCAGCCGCGAATTTTTCTATCATGCTAGGCACGGACAACGTCATGCAATGGTGGTTTCTTGTGACGGTTCCTGTTGCATTCGTCCTGCTCACCGCCCGGGTGATGGAGAACCTTCTGCAAGATCTCCGCAAGTACCGCGATGGTGGCGAGATGATCGAAGCTGCCGTGATCGGGGGTGACGCATGAGCGACCCGACCATTATCACGGCAATCTCCATTGCGGTTACAATCCTCTTCATGATGGGCGTGCCGGTCTTCCTTGTGATCGCGTATTGGGTGATCGGCATGTCCTTCGTGCTGGAACTGCCCTTGCTCAACATGGGCGCGGCATTACAGGACGTGTTTACCGACGGCTTTGCTCTTTTGGCGATGCCTCTCTTCATCCTGACGGGTGATCTCATCAATCGCTCCGGGATCGCCCGAAGACTGAGCGACTTCGCCTATGCCTGTCTCGGCTGGGTTCGGGGTGGTCTGGCGATGGCAAGCCTTGGTGCCTGCGGGCTCTTCGCTGCGATCTCAGGCTCGAATTCTGCCACGACGGCGACAATCGGGTCGATGCTTCATCCGGAAATGGTCAAAGGCGGCTATGACGAGCGCTTTTCAGCCGCCACGGCAGCGGCAGGCGGAACGGTCGGAATCATCATTCCGCCCTCAATCATCTTCATCGTCTACGGCTTCCTCATGAACCTTCCGATCTCGGACCTTTTCGTGGCCGGGATCATTCCGGGTGCTATGATGGTTGGCGGTATGATGCTGGCTTGCTTCATCGTCTGCTGGCGCAACGGCTGGGGTTACCTGATCCCGCTGTCGCTCTTGCGGGTCTTCAAGACCTCTATCGGCGCGTGGCTGGGCTTCTTTGCTATTGGTCTCGTGCTCTGGGGCATCTACACCGGAAAGTTCTCGCCAACCGAAGCGGCGGGTGTGACAGTTGGTTTCGGGATCATTGCCGGTCTGGCCAGCTGGGTTGTCAGCAAGACCCTCAGAATGGACCAAACAAAAGACTGGTCTGAAAAATCTGCCGTTTCCATGCTGGTGGTCGAAGGGTTCACCGTACCCCAGATCCCGGGCATCGTGATGCGCTCGGCACAGATCACGGGGATCCTCGCACCTCTGATCGCAGTATCGGTTGTCATGCAACAGATTCTGTCCTTGCTCGGCGCACAGCAGGTGATCGGCGATTTCGTGACGTCCATGGGCGGCTATCACGCAGTGCTCTTCACCGCGATGGCGATTGTGTTCGTGTCGGGTATGATCCTTGAAAGCCTTCCCGTGACAATCATCCTGGCGCCGATCCTCGCGCCGATTGCAGCAAGCGTCGGGGTGGATCCAATCCACTTCTCGGTGATCTTCCTCGTCGGGGCTTCTATCGGTTTCATCACGCCGCCCTATGGACTGAACCTTTACGTGGCGTCCGGGGTCACAGGGGTCCCGTATTTCCGACTGTTGCGGTATACGACCTTCTATCTGGCTGCGCTGATCAGCGTCTGGGTGTTCGTTGCCTTAACCCCGGAACTCGCCTTGGCGCTGTTACCAGAACGATAGGAGGCGGCATGTTGGCGGACGATGAGGTCAGTATAGGAAAGGCACAGATCCCGACCAATCTACGTCTTCTTTTCGTTATCGAAGAAGTGGCCAAGGCCGGTGTGCCGTTGGCCCCTTCGGCCCTCTCAGACAGTCTGGGCTTGCCGAAAGCGACGATCCACAGGCTTCTGACTACGGCGGAAGAAGAGGGCTTTCTTCAACGCGACATCGACGGGCGGTCCTATGGCCCGGGCCGGCGGTTGCGTCGTCTTGCCGGCAATACGCTCAGCTCGGCGCGTCTGCGAACCGAAAGGCTCGCCGTGATGAAGGCTCTGGCCGATGAGGTGGGTGAAACCGTCAATCTCGCCGCGCCGGGCCGATATGGAATGATCTATCTCGACCGGGTCGAAACGCACTGGCCATTGCGGATCCAGTTACCGATCGGCACACAGGTGCCTTTTCATTGCACCGCGAGTGGCAAGATGTATCTGTCGTCTTTGCGCAGTGACAAGTTGGACCGGCTTTTGGGTGTGCTGACGCTCGACAAGCGCACCCAAAATACTCACACGAAGCCAGAGTCGTTACGAACCGAACTGATGCAGGTGCGCGCCTCCGGTTTCGCCACGGATGACGAAGAGTTCATGGAGGGCATGACGGCCGTGGCCGTTGGTATCAACGATAGCGAAGGGCGCCTGCTGACAACACTGTCCATGCATGCACCGATGCTGCGGTCGACGGTGGAGAGCCTGATCGACCGGTTGCCCAAACTGCAGGCTGCCGCGTCCAAACTATCGGTGCTTGGGCAATCCTGATCACAGAAGTCGTCGCGGCCTTCGGCAGTAGGTCAAAGGAACGCTCGCGTGTGGTACGCGTTCTGATCAGGTGTCCGGGCCCGCCTTTGCCGTGAGGCTCTGCGACCTCGGTAACACGTCGGGCCCCGGATTTGACAGGGCTCGCTCGAGCGGGATCATCACGGCAATTACGCCAACCACAATCACAGCGACAGCGGTCCATCCGCCGAGCGTATTGACCCAACCCAACAGAAAAGCACCCGTCAAACCACCCACGTAGTAGCAGGACAGGTACAGCCCGTTGGCGGCAGCCCTGTTCTGCGTCGCGGTCCGTCCGACAAACCCGGTTGCCGCCGCCTGCATGAAGAATGTGCTCGCCCCGATCAATGCCAGCCCTGCGAGGATCAACGTGAGCCTGGGCACAAGCGTCAGCGCGACCCCGCCAATGGCGACCAATGCCGCTATCTGAAAAACCCGTTTCGGTCCAAATCGCGTGACGGCTTGAGCGGCGTAGGGCGTGGTGACCAAAGCAGGCAGGAAAACAACATAGACAACCCCCAGGAGAGACGGGGATATCCCGATATCCGCCGTGAGGTAGAGGTTCACATAAGTAAAGACCCCGACAAAAACGAACAGAATGGCGAAGCCTAGAAAGAAAGACACGCAGAGCGCCTGATGCGAAAGGTGGCGCCGCCACGCCTCAAGCGGTGGGCCGGTCCGTTCAGGCGGTGTCTGGTCTTCCGGGCCAATAAGGAGAAAAGCGAGGCCCGCGCCGAACAGGTTCAGGACCGCGAAGGTCCAGAAAGAGCCTGCGAGACCCAGATAATCGGCCGTCGAGACAGCGAGGAGACGCCCGATAAGGTTCGAGGCGACATTGCCGGTGATATAGGCGGCCATCGCACCACCGGCGGCGGTCACATCGCATTGTTCTGACAGATAGGTCAGCGTGAGTGTGAATGCCGCAGCCATGAAAACCCCTTGCAAAATGCGAAGCGTCATGAAGGCGGAGACGGTATCGACAAGACCCAGAAAAAATGTCGGCACAGACAAAAGCACAAGGCTGACCCAGATACCGCGTTTGCGGTCAATGCGGGCTGCGAACCACGCGACAACCAGGCCCGAGACGGCCATACCGAGAGTAGAGGCATTGACGGCCAGCCCCATCAGCCCTGGGTCGGTCTCGTAGGCCACGATGAGTTGTGGCAGAAGGGCCTGACTGCCGAACAGATCGATCAGCGTGAGAAAGCTGATGAGCCCTACAATCGTTGAACGGCGTATGACATCACGGGGTCGTTCGCCTCGCAGGGCTCCGGCAAAGAGCCGCATCACCGCTCTGGCAGAATGGCGACGGAATCAAACATCCCGTCAATGTTGGCGGAAGATCGCACGCCGAGACTATCAAAATGCTCGTCCAGCCATTCCTGGGCAAACTTGCGACCGGTCTCGCGAAGGTACACCAGAAAATCCCACTCTGCGTTGAGTTTCGAGGAGGCATCGAGATCGGCCACTTCCGGACAGAGATGCAGGATATGGACATTCATCCGTCGATACTTGGCCGCGTCGAGTTGCCCGGCATCCAACAAACGCCGCACGAAATCGATGGCG
>ERZ1740060.208-NODE-208-length-45083-cov-5.510171_pt1 | contig 45083 bp, 46 predicted proteins | sample MGYA00581743_ERZ1740060 | MGnify/ENA primary metagenome ERZ1740060 (study PRJEB43018, sample SAMN04849235) | marine metagenome | isolation source: floating plastic debris | place: Pacific Ocean | collected 2008-08-27 | study: EMG produced TPA metagenomics assembly... | reverse complement strand
ATCACTTATGCCTTGAAGTCTGTCCAAGCGTCGGTCCAGTCTTCGATCTCCTGCTGGACAGGGGTCTTGCGGATGTTGATCTTGCCCTCGGCATAATCATCCATGACGTTGTTGTCCTCGAATGTCATGCGCAGACGCTTCGCGGCATCCGCGTTGTTGGCGTTCAGGAACTCCCACCCGGCTTTAGACGGTACAGAGGCGTTGTAGGCCGGCATGACCGCTGATCGCGCCTGTCCCTCGGGCGAGGTCATGTACTGGATGAATTGCTTGGCTATCTCCTGCTTGCTAGAGCCCTTGCCGATTGACATGGATTCCGTCCATTGAACGCCACCCTCTTTCGGGACCCAGCTATCCACCGGCACACCGTCTGCGGCCAGCAGTTGCGTGATCCAGTCGCCTACACCCGGTATGATCGATGCATCGCCATTGGTCAGCGAGGCGAAGGTATCCGCCATAGAGTAGAAGCCCGTTGTCTGGCCCTTCACCTGCTCCATGAATCCAAGCAGCGCGGCGAATTCGTCTTCATTGATGTCATAAGGGCGCCCGGTATTGCCCGCACCACAGCTCAGACAACCCATGGATGGCAGGTACCAGTCAAAATACCCGACCTTGCCCGCGACTTTGTCGTCGAGAAGGATCTGGTAGGTTTCGACATCTTCCCGGCTTAGCACATCCGTGCGATAGGAGACCCCAAGGAAGCCATACCGTATAATCACCGAATAGAGTTCACCGTCCAGCCAGTGGCCCGGAAATTGTTGAAATTCCGCAAAGAAGTCTTCGAACGGATAATCCTCCGGCGTCATCGGATCGATGAATCCGCCATCGCGCAACGCGATCACAAACTCCGCGTCCGACAGGATCACATCATATGTGCCAACAGGGGATTGATTCACCAGAGCGACCATGTTGTCGCCGCCGACATATTCCTTGGCCACGACCTTGATCCCGGTCGCCTCTTCGAAGGGGCCAATCACCTCTGGGTCCGTGTGGCCAGGCCATGTCAGGAAGTTCAGCGTCATGTCATCGCTTTGCGCCCGTACAATCGATGGCGCAGCAAGCGCTGTTACAGTTGCACCGGCACCGGCGAGCATAGCCCGGCGACCAATCAGGTGCGGCTTGGATGGCAAGATCAGTTTTGACATGGTTTTCCCCTTCTGGTGGACGTTCTGTTGAGTATCGGGATGTGTCAGAAAGTGTCGAAGCCGGGCTGTTTTGACCAAAGGTCGAGTATGCCTCGCCCTTCGTCATGCAGCAACTGGCTGGCGGGTAGCGTGCGATCGTGCAGATCGCTCCGGACCATTGCAGTAAGCGGCTTCAGGTCGAACCCGAGCGCCTCACAGTCATTCAGCGTGGCGGCATAGTACATCCGGTCAATGCGAGCCCAGAACATCGCGGCAACGCACATCTCGCAGGGTTCACACGTTGTGTAGAGCGTGCACCCGGACAGATCCCATGTCCCAAGGTTGCGGCCCGCATCACGGATCGCTTCCACTTCGCCATGACTGGTGGGGTCGTGATTGTTCACGACCTGGTTCACACCCTCGCCCACGATTCTGCCGTCTTTGACCACGACCGCCGCGAATGGAGCAGCGCCATGTTCCAGCATTTCGGACTGCGAAATGTCGAGGGCACGCCGCATGAACTGTTCATGCTCGGTGCCCAAGTCTTTATCCCCACACATCGCAGCAGCACTAGATACACGAGGCGGCAATGCCAGATCAAAGTACCGACACGTCAGCCCACACCCGCTTGAGTGCGTAGTATTTAATCGCTCTCTGTGTGTTTGCCTAAAAAACGCGCATCAGCTCTTTTTGGGTGTCACGATGCTGTGGCTCAGGCGGGCGATCACCGCCGCCTTCCACTCAAGCGATATCGGCTTCCAGAGCCGCATGGGTCTCTTCGTATTCCGTGTCAAGACGATCCTCGGGAATGTCGAACAAGCCGCTCGAGATGGACCAGTTGCTTACCCAAGGGACAGTTGTGATAACCGCGATTGGAATGGCGAGGCTGAGCGCAATCAGCATGGGCGCGCCGAATACAAGCGCCCAGGGCACCAACGCGGCAATCCAGATGGTCAGTGCGATACCTGCCAGGGTTTGTGGCCATAAAACGCGCGCGGCCTCGCCCCATTCCAGCCGTGCGCGACTGCGCTGCTGAGCATCCCAGCCGATACGCTTGTTCAACATCAGCCCGATGAGAAAACGGGTTAGGCCAAAAGCCACGATGGGGGCCATCAGCATTGAAACGAGTGTTTCAGCAATGCCGCTTATGATCACGCGCTTGCGCCCACCATAGGCTGCGGCATGTGAGTCATTTGACAGGACCTGGGCCAGACCCATGAATTTTGGCATCAGATTGAGCGTCAGGATGACCGCGAACAGCGTCAAACCAACCCAGACCGGCGCGCCTTCGTATTGCGCGGGCATCGCGGCGAGACTGGCCCCAAGCGCGACGAAGAGCATCCACGCGGGGGCGGCGAGGTACATCTGGATCGCCAGATAAAGCTGAACCCGACTGACCGGCGCCAATCCTTTCAGGCCGAGAAGCCGCACATATTGCATATTCCCGTTGCACCATCGCAGTTCACGCCGGATGAAATCCGCAAGGCTGGGAGGGTTTTCCTCGTGGCTGTCGCTTTCCTCGGCCAGCACGCGGGTCTCGTATCCCGCCCGCCGCATCAGAGCGGCCTCAAGTTGCTCATGGCTCAGAATATAGCCGGACTAAGGGCCCCGGCCGGGGAGAACCGGCAACATGCAGTTCATCTGAAATGGTGCCGTGCGGATCAGAATGTTATGACCCCAGTTCGGGCCGCAATCGGCAAGCCACCATGCGGACCCCAGCGTGTAAGACCGCATGCCGTGGCGCATGCCGAACTGAAACGCACGCGTGAAAAACGTCTTTGACGGCAGCCCGGTAACCAGGGTCTGGAGCATCCCGATTTCGGGTGAGACCTGCATGACGCGCACGAGGCGCAGAACTGTATCGGCCCCCATCGCGCTATCGGCATCCAGCGGCAGAAAATAGTCATACTCGGTGCCGCAACGGCTCAGAAATTCTGCAACATTGCCGGCTTTGTATCCGCTGTTATCCGTGCGCCGACGGTAGTGGATCGCAATATTCGGCTCGGCCCGGCGCCATTGTGCGACCCCCGCCTCTTCGCGAAGCGCCACCGGCGTGATGTCGGTGTCGCTCAGGACATGATAGTCGAAGCGATCTGCCCATAATGTGCGCGATAACTCAGCCTGCAAGTTCCGCAAGCGGGCCAGGGAGGCTTCCGGATCCTCGTTGCGCAATGGCATGACAATAGCGATCCGCGATGTGATGCGCTCTGTTCCATCTATTCGCCCAAGCGCCGGGGTCACTGCGACAGCAGCGCGCGCGCCATAGCGCCGATCAAGGATCAGCCCGATCACGCTGTTCCACAGCCCGATCGACAGCCAGGGCAGGGTCAGAGCGTAGGTGGCCAGCATCGCCCATTCCACCCAGATCAGTCCGCCGTAGGACAGAAAATAGGCCATCGCGGCAAACAAGAGCCCGACAGTGATCACGTTCAGACCAAGTACGAGACAGCGGCGCTGTGCGATGCCGCGTGTGCCTGGCTCGCGACGGTCGACAAGCACGGGCGGATAGCCGGTCGTCTTCGATGCCGATACGTCTTCGGCATCCGTGGCGATCTCTTTGTGGTCTGTATTCGTGCAACTCACCGTCTTACTCCGTCTTGGACGTCCCGCACCGACATGGCGCATTGACATCTGACGTCCATTAACAATTTCGTTTGAAACCAATGAGCAAGCCTGTGGACGCTTTGTCGGCAAGCATTTGCCGAAATATGAGGCGAATTCACGTTTTCGCGATCATGGTGATCACCATGCAGGTGTATGACGAAAACCGCGACCGAATCCCTGTTAAATTTTCCTCGAAAAGCCGTCGCAGGACATTGAGCACTCGCATAAGGCGGTATGCGCCCCTATCTTGCGAGCACGTGCAGGAGGACGTGGCCATGCGATCGGCGATTTTCGTTTTGCTTTTTCTTCTCGCCTCGCCAGCGGCGGCGGACAAATTGTCATTGGCAGAGATTTCGAGGTATCTGAATTCTTTTGAGACGGCTGAGGGCAGTTTTACGCAGATCAATGAAGACGGCTCGGTGAGCACCGGTCAGATCTACCTTAAAAGGCCCGGGCGCGTGCGTTTCGAATATGATCCACCCGCTGATGTGCTCGTGATCGCGGATGGCACCCGGGTTGGTATTGTCGATGGAAAATCGAATACACGGCCCGAGGCGTATCCTCTGCACCGTACGCCTCTCAAGATCATATTGGCCCGTGATGTCGATCTGACCCGCGCGCGGATGGTGACGGGTCATTCAAGCGATGGCAAGACAACGACCGTGCGCGCCGAAGACCCTGAAAACCCCGACTACGGCAGTATCGAACTGGTTTTTGAAGGACGCCCTGTCGAACTGAAGCAATGGGTGATCAACAACAGTGAAGGCACGCGTACAACCGTCGTGCTTGGTCAATTGAACAAGGGCATCCGTCTAGCCAACGATCGGTTTGAAATCCCCGGCCTGGGTGCTCAGACGCGGGACCGATAGCGGCCCATGCGCTTATACGAAGTTGCTAGACCCGCAGCGGTTGCCCCCGCCCGCATGATCTGAGCTGAGCGGCATAAACATCGGCGCGCTGGTCCACCTCGCCCGCGACCCGAACCAGCCAGGCCTTCGAGTTGTAGCTGCCCCGGGCATAGCCGGCCCGCCCTTCGTGATAAGCAAGATACTGGTTGCGCGCGTCGGTCAGCGGGATACCAAGCCGATCCCGGGTCTCTGCCATGTACCAGCCCATAAAATCCGTGGCGTCTCTTATGTCATTGCGACGGGCGCGTCGGTTTTTCTGATCTGTCTTGTATTCATCCCAAGTCCCGTCGAGGGCCTGACTATAGCCATAGGCCGAGCTCACCCGGCCCATCGGAATGACGCCCAGGGTCCATCGAAAAGGTGTGCGCGCGTCACTGTCGAACTTGCTTTCCTGATAGATGGTTGCCATCAGGACAGGGACGGGAACACCCCAGCGACGTTCACTTGCCTTCAGGGCGCGCAGGTATTGCGGTTTTTCCGCGACGATCGCGCAGGCATTATCCAGATTGTCGGGAGGTGGGCCAGCGTTGCGACTGCCACAGGCCGCAAGAGTCACGGCGCACACCAAAAGGAATACGGTTGTTAAGCCTCTGCTCATAGGCCTCACTCTATGGTTGTTATTTTTTGGCGCTAGTATAGCGATTAAAGCGTGCTGTGGGAATGCCGGATTTGTGCATGACATGTTCCCGCGCCCCTTCCCGCGCTGATCGACTGTTGTATTCGTCCCGACAGTCTGTTTCCTAGAACTGTGGGTGGAGGGATTCGACAAAACTGCGCTGAACGCGGTAGGGTCCGTCCAAGGGGCAAACGTGATGTTGAAGACAAACGCAAAGTATCACTTGGGACAGGTTGTGCGTCATCGCAAACACCCCTTTCGGGGTGTTATTTTCGACGTCGATCCTCAATTTTCCAATACAGAAGAGTGGTATGACGCCATTCCGGAAGAGAGCCGTCCGGTGAAGGATCAGCCCTTCTATCATTTGCTGGCGGAGAACGATCAGACCTATTACGTGGCCTATGTCAGCGAACAGAACCTCGTAGAAGACCAGTCCGGCGAACCGGTCGATCACCCCGATATAGACGACCTGTTTGGGCCGTTCGAGGATGGCGGGTATCCGCTGCATTTTCAGCTAAATTGACAGCGCGCTCATGCGTGTCTGACTAGTATCCCAGAGCGCAACCATCCTTTCTGGGATCGGAGGCGCCTTCGAGCACGCCATCTGGCCGTATTCTGATCGCTTGCGCCCCGCCGATAGGCTCTTCTGGCGTCACAATATCGTGACCAAGATCGGCGAGTGCCTGACATGTCGCGTCTGGAAATCCGGATTCCACACGCAACTCTCCTGCCTCCGGAAAAAGCCGAGGAGCATCCAGCGCGGTTTGAAGGTCCATGCCGAAATCGGTGATATTTGTCACAAACCGGGCGTGACCGCAGGATTGGTACTGCCCACCCATGACGCCGAACGGGACCGTTACGCGTCCATTCTCCGCCAGCATGCCGGGAATAATGGTGTGCATGGGTCGTTTGCCACCGGCGAGTTCGTTCGGATGACCCTCCTGAAGGGTGAAGCCCGCGCCGCGATTGTGCAGCAATATGCCGAATTTTTCCGAGGCGATGCCGGATCCGAAGCCATGGAATATTGAGTAAATCAGCGACACGGCCATTCGGTCGCGATCCACAACAGTAATGTAAATTGTCTCTTTATGCACAGCTTCGCTGATCGGAGCGGGATCTGCGATAACCCGGTCTTTAGATATCAACGCGGCGAGCGATGCCGCGGTCTCTGGTGACAGCAAGTGTGACAGACGTGCCGTGTGATCGGGATCGGCCACGATCCGGTTGCGTGTATCGTAGGCAAGCTTGGTCGCTTCCGCTTCGATATGCGCACGCTCTGCGCCCAGAGGGTCCATATCGGGCAGATCGAAGTGCTTCAGGATGTTGAGCAGCAAAATAGCGGCCGCGCCCTGTCCGTTGGGGGGATGCTCCAGAAGCTCAACCCCGCGGTAATGACCGGAGATCGGGGTTGTGCTGGTACATCTCTCATTTGCAAAATCATCTGCGGTATGCGCGCCTCCGTTCGCATGCAGGGCGGCCAGCATGTCGTCTGCGACCTCGCCTTTGTAAAAGGCGTCTCGTCCGTCCCGGGCGATCCGGCGTAAAACTTCGGCCTGTTCGGGGCTGCGAAACAGATCGCCCGCTTTCAAAGGCTGTCCGGCCTTGCTGTAGCGTGCAACCGCACCGCCTTGCAGGGTCGCGGTGTCGGCTTTCAGATCGAGCGCGACCCGGGGTGCGATGGGGATTCCGGCCTCGGCATAGTGGATGGACGGAGCCAAAAGCGCGTCTAGTCCAAGTTTGCCTTCCGTTTCGCTCAGGTGACAAAAAGCGTCGATTGCCCCAGGAATTGTGACTGCATCGGGTGAGTAGGGCGGGACGACCTCGTGGCCTTTGGCACGCAAAGCGGCTGCGGATGCTGCTTTGGGCGCGCGGCCAGAGCCGTTGAGCGCTTGAACCTTTGTTGCGCCGGGACGGGTGAATAAAACGAAACAATCCCCTCCGATCCCCGTCATTTGCGGCTCACAGAAACCCAGAAGGATTGCGCCGGCGATCGCAGCATCCATCGCGTTGCCACCGTTTTTCAGTGTCTGGATGGCGGTGAACGATGCGAGAGGATGAGACGTCGCGCACATGCCGTCAGTGGCATAAACGATAGACCGGCCCGGACGTTGGAAATCCCGCATGCTAACTCTCCCTTTTGGACGAGATGCGGGTCATACGGTGTCTATTCCGAAAAGCCAATGCGCGGCCGCCCCACAAATCGGTGGCGCATTTTTGGACAGTCTGGCTGCATGATTAAGCCTCGGCGCCGCGCACTGGGTGGGGGCTGAAAAGCGCGACGCCGAGGGAAGCCATATGCAGCTACATGTCGAGCAGTGACATCGAATGCGGGCGGCAATGGGGAGGGTTTGCGGCAAATTCTAGACCAGCGTCATAAAACTTGCGCCTGCGGCCTTCAATGTCGCGTGAAACGCATAAAAACATGGTTCTGATGACAAAGTCGCTGATAATGCACATCCTCACATAGCTGTCTGATGATCGTCCAGCCGAAGCCGCCTTCGGGCAGCTCGCTTATTTCGCTCGGGAGAGGGCCGCCACGCGGCAGAGGCGGTTGTGCATCCGGCATCGGCACGCCTGCATCGACAATCGTCAGGTAGAGAGAGGAAGTGTCGATATGGGCGACCAACTTGATTTCACCCGTCTCTCGATTGCAATAAGCGTGTTCGACAATATTGTTGAGGGCTTCAGCGGCAGCCAGTTCAACATTACCGGTCATGCCATCATCATCACTCCATTTCTGCACGGCCCGGCGCAGGTCAATAAGCGTGTCCCGGACATTCAAACTCTTCGCCTGAAGCTCCGCCTGAAATAAGAGCGAGGCATGCGCAGGGGGTTTTGGCAGGCGCAGGTCGTTGACGGGGTCGGGCGTCATCGCGCTACTTCCAGAGTGCTTTTGGCCAACTTGCCCTTCCCTGTGTTCGAATGATCCTGCCGAGCCGATGCGTAGGTTGAAGATGCCGATTACAGCAATGTGTCCGGCGGGTGAGAAAGCCCGCGCAGATGGTTTCGATCCGTTTATCGCTGGCTTGGCCAATTTTCCGCGCAAAGACCGTTCCCGACGCGGCTATGGGTGGGTCTGGTCCCGAAATGACCAAATCCTCAACCAGACTGCCACCTCATCGAGTCATCGCAACAGACGACAGACCGGATTACGCACTGACTCGCGTGCCCGGCGGTGCCAATGCAGAAGCGACATCCGCGTGGATATCAAAGATTGAATCCATCCGGGTCAGGCGAAACACTTTGGCGACGTCGTGATTCAGGCTCGCCAGTTCCAGACGATGCTTGTCGCCCATTTGTTTCATGGATGCGACAATTGCTCCCAGACCGCTGGAATCGACAAATGCCACATTTGACAGATCCAGAACGACGCGTGCTTGACCGTCTTCGGTCATGGCGCGCATCTCGTCTTTGATCCGTACGGCAGTAGCCGCTTCGATTCGCGTTTCTGCGACCTTGATCACGTTCACGTCGCTTTGAACGGTACTTTCGAGTTGCATTTTTGCCTCCGGCGCTGCGAATGCGCGGAGGTTAGTGCCAAAGTGTTACCAATGCGTTTGTAAGCGATAATCCTCAATCCTCCGCGATACCTCGTCATCTCCGGGGGTTCGCCACATCCCCGAAATCGGAAAAATGAATCGAATTTCGCCATGCCGTGAAATTTTCTTTGATTTTTTCACGAAAGTGTCCCAGCGTATTCGTAGTGCATCAGCGAGCCTTCTCCGTATGGAACAGACACCTGTCATCGATATTCGTAGTCTTGGCGCGGATCTGCGCGCACTCCGCAAGGCACGAGGACTGACACTCAGCACTCTTTCCGAGGACTTGGGCCGGTCAGTCGGGTGGTTGAGCCAGGTAGAGCGCGATAAATCAGAACCTTCGATTTCAGACTTGCGTCAGATTGCTGCCGCGCTGGGCGTGCCAATGTCGCTTTTGTTTGCCCATTCCAGTGCACCTGCTGAGGAGCAGGGCTATGTGGTGCGCGCCGGGGCACGTCGGCCCATGGGGTCTGGTGAAGAGGGGCTGATCGAGGAGCTCCTGAGCCCGGATCTGACAGATGATTTCGAGGTCATCCACTCCACGTTTCAGCCGCGCTCTGCGATGCAACATCCGGCAGATCGCCCCACGCAGGAAGTGGGATACATTGTGTCGGGCCGTCTGGATCTGACGATTGGCGCGCGCAAGTTCACCGTTGGACCCGGCGACAGTTTCCGCTGTCGCGACGAACCCTATCGCTGGGAAAACCCTTACGATGAACCGGCCATAGCGATCTGGGTGATCGCGCCTCCGGTCTATTGAGGCGGCGGGAATGAGTTTCGAGGGTTGGACCATCTTCGCTGTTTTCTGGGTGATCTTTGTCACGTCGCCGGGGCCCAATGCAGTCAATTGTATCTCGAACGGGATGACGCTGGGCTTTTGGCGGTCCTTGCCCGGGATCGCCGCGATCCTGACCCAGGCGCTTCTGTTTCTCATGCTGTCGGCGGCGGGGATTACGGCACTGATTGCCGCGTCTCCCGCGACGTTCAAAATTGCACAGGTTCTGGGGGCTGCCGTTCTGATAGGTTTGGGCATCCGGGGGTGGATCCTGGCGACGCGACCGGTCGCGATGACCGATGTGGATGGGCGGCAGGTTTTCTGGAAGGCCTTTGCCATTGCCACGATCAATCCCAAGAGCGTGGCAGGATACTTCGCCGCGTTCAGTCAGTTCGTGCAGCCCGATGTGCCGATCTGGGATCAGATGTGGCTGATCGTGCCAACCGCGCTGACCATCACAGCCGCAAGCTATTGCACATACACCGCCATCGGGGCGGGTATCGGACGGGCCGCTCTCAATGCTGTATTTCACGTCGCTGTGCGGCGCGTGCTGGCGGCCTGTTTCGTGATCTATGGCGTGGCTCTTGGAAGCGCGTCAGTTCCGGGGAGGGCCTGAAATGACACGGGGGTCCTGTCTGTGCGGAGCCGTCACCTTTCAACTGACCGGAAAGATGCGCGGTATCATCGCCTGCCATTGCGTCGAATGCCGGAAAGTGTCCGGGCATTACTGGGCGGCCACATCGGTTGCAGAGGAAGACTTGAATTTTGAGAGCAACGAGGGCCTGGCCTGGTATCGGTCAAGCGACGCGATCTCGCGCGGTTTCTGCAAGACCTGTGGATCAACCCTGTTTTACAAACCCCTTGCCGAAGACCGCATCGTTGTCTCCGCCGGAGCCTTGGAGCCCGGATCGGGATTGAACATGACCCATCACGCTTTTGCGGCGGAAAAGGGCGACTATTACCAAATTGCAGACGGCTTGCCGCAATATGCAGAATTTACAGGGGGCGAACGTGCTTAGAGGCTCCTGCATGTGCGGAGATATCGCATTTGTCGTCGAGGGAGACGTGAAGGGACCCAGCGTCTGTCATTGCCCTCAATGCCGCAAGCAATCGGGGCATCTGTGGTCATCGGCCTATGCCCCGGAACCTGCAGTCAAGATCGAAGGCCCTGTGAGTTGGTATGAGGCCAGCGCGACGGCCAAGCGCGGTTTTTGCGCGCGCTGCGGATCGTTTCTTTTCTGGAAGGCGCATGACGAAGACACAATGAGTTTTGCGCTTGGCGCCATTGATGGCGACACAGGGATTACACTGGAAAAGCACATCTTTGTCGGCGGCAAAGGTGACTACTACGAGATTGAAGATGGCGTGCCGCAAAAACCCTAGGGGGCGGCGCATGACGGGAACCCCCTGCTTTTGCAGGGACTGAGAAAGGGAGAGTGAGAATGGCGGATTTTCCGACAACAGCGCGGGTGGTCATCATCGGAGGTGGCGCCGTGGGGGCGTCGAGCCTCTATCATCTGGCCAAGGCGGGGTGGACGGATTGCGTCCTGCTGGAAAAAAACGAACTGACCGCAGGCAGCACCTGGCATGCGGCGGGCAATGTGCCCTCGTTTTCGACGAGCTGGGGCATCATGAACATGCAGCGCTATTCGATCGAGCTTTACAAGGGTCTTTCGGATGCGGTCGACTACCCGATGAACTATCACGTCACCGGATCTATCCGGCTGGCGCATTCCAAGGAGCGGATGCAGGAATTCGAGCGTGCCAAGGGCATGGGGCGCTACCAGGGGATGGATATCAACCTGCTGGGTGTGGATGAGATCAAGGACTGGTATCCCTTCATCGAAACACATGATCTTGCCGGGGCTCTCTATGACCCGAAGGACGGCGATATCGATCCCGCGCAGCGCACGCAGGCGTTCGCCAAGGGGGCCCGAGATCTGGGCGCGAAGATCCTGCGCTTTACGCCCGCAACGGGCGTTAGCCGGGATGGCGACGAATGGGTTGTGCATACCGAAAAGGGCGACATTCGTTGCGAATATGTGGTCAATGCGGCTGGGTATTATGCGCAAACCGTGGGGGAGTGGTTCAAGCCCTATGGCGGGCGCACGGTGCCGATGATGGTGATGAGCCATCAATACATGTTGACCGACGAGATCCCGGAGATCGAAGACTGGTCGCGCGAGGCGGGTCACAAGCTGCCACTGCTGCGCGATGTGGACAGTTCTTATTACCTGAGGCAGGAAAAGTACGGTCTGAACCTTGGACCTTATGAGCGCAACTGCAAGGCGCATTGGATCACACCGGACGATCCGTTCCCGGAGGATTTCAGCTTCCAGCTTTATCCCGATGATCTGGAGCGGCTGGAATGGTACATCGAAGATGCCATGGCGCGCGTGCCTCTGCTGGAAACCGGCGGCGTGAACAAGGTCATCAACGGCCCGATCCCCTATGCACCGGATGGCTTACCACTGATCGGGCCCATGCCGGGGGTGAAGAATGCTTTCGAGGCCTGTGTCTTTACCTTCGGGATCGCGCAAGCCGGTGGCGCCGGTAAGGTGCTGGCGGAATGGGTCACCGAGGGCCAGACCGAATGGGATATGTGGGCGGTCGATCCGCGCCGTTACACAGACTATACCGACAACGATTACTGCATCGCCAAGGGCATGGAGGTCTATGGCCACGAATATGCGATGCATTTCCCCTGGCACGAATGGCCTGCCGGGCGAAACAAGAAACTGTCGCCAAATGATGCCAAGGTGCGTGAACTGGGCGGCGTGATGGGTGCCTATAATGGTTGGGAGCGGGCCAACTGGTACGCCAAACCGGGCGACGATACATCCGAGGAAACCACACAAACCTGGGCCCGATCCGGCCCCTGGGAGCCGCGTATCCGCGAGGAATGCGAGGCGGTGCGGGACGGCTGTGGCGTGCTCGACCTGCCGGGCTTTTCGCGCTTCCGCGTGCAGGGCGTTGGCGCGGATGACTGGCTTCGGGGCTTTGTGACCGGCGCTTTGCCAAAAGTGGGACGCATTAATCTGGTCTATGTGTCCGATGGCCGGGGTCGCATCGTGACCGAGTTTTCCTGCATCCGGCTGGGTGAGGACGATTTCGTGCTGATCACGGCCGCAACGGCGCAATTCCATGACGGCGATCTGATCCGTCAGAATGCGCCGGAGAACCTGACCATCACGGAGACAACCAACGACCGTACCGCGCTCCTCGTCGCAGGGCCAAAGTCACGCGAAATGCTGGCACCGCTCACGGATGCCGATCTCGATATGGGCTGGCTCACGCATCAGCACTGCACTTTTTCAGGCAAGCCGGCGTTCCTGATCCGGGTGAGTTTTACCGGCGAGCTTGGATGGGAGGTGCACGCAGAGAACGAGGATATGCCCGCGATCTACGAGGCGATCCTTCACGCCGGGGCGAAACCGTTCGGGATGTATGCTCTCAATTCCCTGCGGATGGAAAAGGGCTACCGCGCGTGGAAGGGCGATCTGTCCACCGATTACTCGCTGCTGGAAGCGGGTCTGGATCGCTTTATCAAGTTCGACAAACCACAGGACTTCACCGGCAAGGCCGCGCTGCTGGCAGAGAAACAGCGGGGCCGGGCCAAGGCCTTTGCACCACTGATCGTCGAGGCCGGAGAGGCGGACGCGCCCTATATGTCAACGATCTGGCACAACGGCGAAGTGGTGGGCGAGACCACATCCGGCGCGTGGGGCTACCGCGTTGGCGCCTCGGTCGCGCTTGGCATGGTGCGGGCCGATCTGGCCGGACCGGGCACAGAGCTTGAGGTCGAGATCTATGGCGAGCGCTGCCGTGCCGTGGTGCAGCCGGACGCGCCGCTCTGGGATCCCGAAAACGAGCGGCTGCGCGCGTGAGCATCGAGACCTATCTGCTCTATCTGGGCGTTCTGGCGGCGTTCTTTGCAACGCCGCCGGACACCAGCCAGTTGCTGATCATCTCCAATGCTCTGCGTCATGGTGTGAAACGGTCTCTGGCGACCATTGCCGGGGATCTGAGCGCAAATGCGATCCAGATGACGCTGGCCGCGTTTGGTTTGACGGCGCTGATCGCGACCAATGCGAATGCGCTCTGGATCGTGAAATGGCTGGGGGTCGTCTATCTGGCGTGGATCGGCGTCAGGCTGTTGATGTCCAAACCGCAGGAGAGCCGGCCCGCCGCTGCGCCCGCCGGGCGGCTGTTTCGGCAAGGTTTCGTGACATCCTCGGCCAATCCCTACGCGGTCGTCTTCTTCGTCGCGCTGTTTCCGCAATTCATCGACGCCTCCGCGCCTGTTCTGCCTCAACTGCTGATACTCGGGGGGACATATCTGGTGGTGGACGGCCTGATCCTGCTGCTTTGGGGCTGGGCCGCGACACGGACGCTGGGCCGGATCAAGGCGCTGAGCGGTGTTTGGCTCAACCGTGTGTCGGGTGCCCTGCTGATCGGAGCGGCCGCGCTTCTGGGTTTCAAGGACATCGATGGTGTCCAGGGTCGGAATTGAGTATTTAAAGCAAGATGAAGCCGTTGTTGGACATCGCACTGACCTGCCGCGCGGGGTGCAGTGGGCAGTTGGCGCATGGTTGAGGCGCTGCCATCCCAGATGTCGGGTATTTATCTCACCCGCCATGGCGGGCCGGAGGCGCTGAAATGGCGCGAGGACATCCCGGTGCCACAGCCAGGGCGTGGAGAGGTTCTGGTGCGCGTGCTGGCGGCGGGTGTCAACAACACAGATATCAACACACGGGTCGGTTGGTATTCTTCGGAGGTGACGGGCGCCACCGAAGAAGGCGGCGATGATGTCGAAGCCGGCGGCTGGGCAGGGGCGCTTCAGTTTCCACGCATTCAGGGGGGTGATCTTTGCGGTCGTGTGGTGGCGCACGGTCCGGGAACTGGACGGCTCGCGATCGGACGGCGCGTGATCTGCCCGATCAATCAGCCGCGTCCCACCGCGGACAACCCCGTGGGATTTGAGGCCTTGGGATCGGAGTTTGACGGGGCCTTCGCTCAATATTGCGTGGTGCGTGAGGAGGATCTTTACGATGTCACGGACGCGCCGCTCACAGATATAGAACTGGCGGCTATCCCCTGCGCTTTCGGCACCGCGGCGGGCCTGCTCCATCGCGCCGGGGTAGAGGCCGACCAGAATGTTCTGATCACCGGGGCTTCTGGGGGCGTTGGTCTGGCCGCGGTTCAACTGGCGGCTCTGAGAGGCGCGCGGGTGACAGGCGTGAGTTCACCCAGCAAGGCGGATATCGTCCTTGAAGAGGGTGCGACGGATATCCTTTCGCGTGACCAGGTGCCGCCTGAAGGTATCTATCACGTTGTCATTGATCTGGTTGCCGGTCCGGCTTGGCCCGCGCTTATCGATGCTCTGCGCCCTGGTGGGCATTACGCGACGGCCGGTGCCATCGCGGGGCCCATCGTAGAAGCGGATCTGCGGCGGATTTACTTGCGTGACATTACGATCCACGGCTGCACATTCCAACCGCCCGATGTTTTCTCTGCTCTTGTGGAAAGAATCCTTGCGGGGCAGGTGCGTCCCAGGGTCTCGCAAACCTATGACTTGCGTGATATTGCCGCCGCTCAGGAGGAATTCGTCGCAAAGCGCGGAGCGGGAAAGATCGTTTTGCTGCCGCCGGATCTTGCGACGGAGTAAGGCGAAACATGTCGGATATAACACTTCTCGATGGCTCGATCGGTCAGGAGATTATGAAGCGTTCGGGCGACAAGCCCACACCGCTATGGTCAACCCGCGTGATGATTGACCACCCGCATCTGGTGGACGAGGTGCATCTCGAATACTTCAATGCCGGGGCAACCGTGGCCACGACAAACACATATGCCGTTCTGCGGGATCGTCTGCGCATGGTCGGTATCGAGGATCAGATGAGCCTCCTGACCCGCAACGCGGTAAGCTCCGCGCGACAGGCACGGGCCGCTCATGGTCGTGGGCGCGTTGCCGGATCGATTGGTCCCATCGGGGCCTCCTACCGCCCGGACCTCTGCCCGCCACCTGAACAGGCGGCTCAGATTTATGCAGAGCATGTCGATCTGATGAAAAACGAGGTCGACCTTTTCTTGCTGGAAACCATGTCCTCGATCGAGCAGGCCGAGGGCGGATTGATGGCCACCACGGGCCACGGAAAACCGGTCTGGGTCGGTGTGACGGTCGACGACGACGATGGCACGAAGCTGCGGTCCGGCGAAGCATTGGACGATCTGCGCCCGGTGATCGAAAGGTATAAGCCGGACGCAGTTCTCATCAATTGTTCTAGACCTGAAGCGGTGACAGTATCGCTGGACATCGTTGCGGGATTTGGTTGTCCGTTTGGGGCTTATGCCAACGGCTTCACTCGGATCAGCGATGGCTTTCTGACAGTTGCGCCAACGGTGGATCATCTGACCGAGCGGACCGATCTGGGTCCCGAAGCCTACGCAACGTTTGCCATGACCTGGGTTGAGAAAGGAGCGTCCATCGTGGGTGGCTGCTGCGAGGTCGGACCGGAGCATATCGAGGAACTGGCGCGCGCCTTGCAGGATGCCGGGCACAGGATTGTCTGATCCATGGCGACGGGGCTCCAGGGCTCTTCTGCCAAGCAGGCTCAGAGGCACATTGCCTTTGACGTGATTGTGGCGCCCGGTTTCGTGCTGACAGAACATGCCGCCGTGGTCGACACATTACGCATTGCAAACAGGGTCAGCGCGCAACCGATCTTCGACTGGACCTTGCGCTCGGCCCGGGGCGGATGGGTCAGTTCGTCCAGCGGTGCGGCTGTCGAAACCCAGCGTTTTGAGGATCGTCCCGGTGCGGATTACCTTTTCGTTGTGGGCAACAGCGATCAGGACACCCCTGATCTGACACTCGGTGCCGTGATTGATCGCTACACGTCGAGAGGCTGCAAGGTGTTTTTGCTGGCTGAAGCGGCCAGTCGTTACATCAAGGATCGTGGCGCATCGGCCGCGCATTTGTCGACGCATTGGGAAAACTCGGCGGTTCTCCGCGAGCGATCCGGGCTTTATGAACTGGATCATGTGATCGCGCGGGAGGACGGACAAGTCGTCACCTGCGCCGGTATGGGGGCCACGATGGATGTTGTCCTCGCCGTGGTGGGACAGCATGTGTCTTCTTCTACGTTAATGACGGTGGCAAACATCTTTTTGCATGAGCGCATACGCGATTTCGGCACGCGGCAACCCTATGGTGGCACCGCTGGCACAGCTACGGGGGATCGCATTCTCGACCGGGCGATCGAGATCATGCAGGACAATATCGAAGAGCCGCTTGCCGTGGCGGAGATCACGCGTCAGCTCGGTGTGTCCTCCCGGTCTCTGGAGCGGCGATTTCAGACCTGGCTCAACACGACGCCCAACACGTATTATCGAGAGATGCGGCTGGCCCGCGCAAACAACCTGTTGCTGAACACAAGAATGTCTGTGCGCGAAATCGGCCTCGCTTGTGGTTTTTCGACGGGCTTTTCTGTTCTCTACAAACGTTTTTTCGGTCTGACGCCGCTGCAAATGCGCCGTCATAAGAAAGAGAGCAAGCCGATGCAGTGAGTCCGACACTCTTGCCCGAATCGATGAGGCGCTCAAACATGCCCGACACCGTGTCGCCCGTCTGGAGAGCGTCCATGTTGAACACCATACCGCTCCACGCCGATTTTGGTGTTGAGATTCGTGACATAGATTTGCGCGATGTCACGACTGACTATCTCTATCCAGAAATACGAGCGGCGTTCGAGGCGCATTCGCTGCTCCTCTTTCGCAATCAATCGTGGGACGACGATCAAATCCTCGCATTTGGCCGTTTGTTTGGCCCGATTGAGAACCGGACCGAGGGTCCCGATCACGTGGCGCTGGTGTCTAATGTTCTCCCGGACGGCAGTGTCATGCCGCCGGATGCGCAACGTCTGAAGGATTTGCGGGCCAACATGCTTTGGCACACCGATTCAACCTTTCTGCCGGTGCCCTCGCTGGCCAACATCATCACAGCAAGGGTTGTGCCCGAAGAGGGAGGCACAACTGAACTTGTGTCCACCCGCGCAGGATTGAAGCGCTTGCCGCCCGATCTCAAGGAGGCAGCGAAGGGCGCATTTCGTCACAGATACGCCCATTCGCGCCAGAAAATTGATGCTGAACTGGCGAAGGCGGATCATATTGCGAAATGGCCTGAACAAGTCTGGCGGGGCGTCTGGCCAAATCCGACCAACGGGGAAGAGGCGGTTTACATCGCCTCGCATGTCTGTGGGATTGTCGGGCTCAGCGATACAGAAGCTCAGTCGCTCGTGGATCGGATGATCACATGTCTGACCGAGCCGGAATGCGTCTATTCGCATCATTGGCAGGTGGGCGATGTGTTGATCTGGGATGAACGCGCCACCCTGCACCGCGGCATGCCCTGGCCATTCGAACAGGCGCGCACGCTTGCCTCCATCTGTGTTTCTGCGCGTGCGTCAGACGGTCTCGACTCGATGCGGGTCGTCGCTTCGTGATGGTTTTGCCCGCCGAGGTTCGGTTGAAAAGTGGTATTTCCGTCTTTGACTGACGTAATCTGAACATAGGGTTGCGGCTCAGTCTGTATGCACACTGCAGCCCTCAAGATGTGGAGATCCGAGAATGAAAACGCTTCCCAAAAAGGCCCAAGCTGTGATCATCGGCGGTGGCGTCGTCGGGTGTTCAGTAGCCTATCACCTGACCAAACTCGGTTGGACAGACGTGGTTTTGCTAGAGCGCAAGGCGCTCACCAGTGGCACGACCTGGCATGCGGCGGGGCTGATTGCCCAGTTACGCGCCACGGCGAACATGACGAAGCTCGCGAAGTATTCCCAGGAACTCTACGGCGGCCTTGAGGAAGAAACCGGTGTGGCCACGGGTTTCAAACGGGTGGGTTCAATCACCGTCGCCCTGACGGAAGAGCGCAAGGAGGAGATCTTTCGCCTGGCAGGTATGGCGCGGTCGTTCGGCGTCGAGATTGAAGAGATCTCTCCTTCAGAGGTCAAGCAGCGGTATTCGCATCTGGAAACGTCTGATGTCCTGGCAGGGGTTTATCTGCCGAAGGACGGGCAGGGCGATCCGGCAAATATCGCGCAGGCGCTGGCCAAGGGCGCCAAAATAAATGGCGGGATCGTCAAAGAGCGCGTGAAGGCGGTAGGCGTCACCCGCGAAGGGCGTCGGATCACAGGCGTGCATTGGGAAGACGAAAGCGGCGAGGCCGGACACATTGCCTGCGATCATGTCGTGAACTGCGGAGGCATGTGGGGCCGCGAAGTCGGGCAGATGCTGGGCACCTCAGTCCCACTTCAGGCCTGCGAGCACTTTTACATTGTGACTGAGGCAATTGAGGGTTTGACCCAACTGCCGGTGCTGCGCGTCCCTGACGAATGCGCGTACTACAAGGAAGACGCGGGTAAAATGCTGCTCGGTGCGTTTGAGCCGAATGCCAAACCCTGGGGGCCGATTCCGAAAGATTTCGAGTTTGATCAGCTGCCCGAGGATTTCGACCATTTTGAACCGATCCTTGGAAAAGCGGTTGAACGGATGCCGATGCTGGCCGAAGCAGGCATTCACACCTTTTTCAATGGGCCAGAAAGCTTCACACCGGACGATGCCTATCACCTTGGGCTTTGCCCGGAGATGGACAATGTCTGGGTTGCCGCCGGGTTCAACTCGGTGGGCATCCAATCCGCCGGTGGCGCAGGCATGGCGCTGGCGCAATGGATGGAGGATGGCGAAAAACCGTTCGATCTGGGTGATGTCGATATCGTACGGATGCAGCCCTTCCAGTCTAACAAAAACTACCTGATGGATCGATCGACCGAGACGCTGGGTCTGCTTTACGCCGATCACTTTCCCTATCGTCAGAAAGACACGGCGCGCGGGGTGCGGCGCACGCCGTTTCACAGCCAGCTTTTGCAGCAAGGCGCGGTGATGGGAGAACTGGCTGGTTGGGAGCGGGCCAATTGGTATGCGCGTGGATCTCAGGAAGCGCAGTACGAATACACCTGGGGTCGGCAGAACTTCTTTGAAAACGTGCGGGAAGAGCATCTCGCCGTGCGCAATAACGTGGGCATGTACGACATGTCATCCTTCGGCAAACTTCGCGTCGAAGGCCCGGACGCCGAGGCGTTTCTGAACTATGTCGGCGGAGGCGATTACTCGGTTCCGGTGGGCAAGATCGTCTACACCCAGTTCCTCAACCAACGTGGTGGCATTGAGGCTGATGTGACCGTGACCCGCCTGAGCGAAACGGCCTATCTGGTCGTCACTCCTGCCGCCACGCGGCAGGCCGATCAGGTCTGGATGCAGCGCCATGTCGGTGATTTCCGAGTGGTGATCACGGATGTCACGGCTGGCGAAGGGGTGCTGGCGGTCATGGGCCCCAATGCGCGACAGCTTCTGCAAGCCGTGTCGCCTGGGGATTTCTCTAACGCGACCAATCCGTTTGGCACGGCGCAGGAGATCGAGATTGGCATGGCCACGGCGCGCGTCCATCGCGTCACCTATGTGGGTGAACTGGGCTGGGAGGTCTATGTCAGCTCGGATATGTGCGGGCATGTGTTCGAGACCCTCTACGAGGCCGGTCAGGAGCACGATCTTCGGCTTTGCGGGATGCACATGATGGATACCTGCCGGATCGAGAAGGGCTTCCGTCATTTCGGCCACGACATCACCTGTGAGGATCACGTACTGGAGGCCGGGCTCGGCTTTGCCGTGAAGACAGCGAAGGCGGATTTCATCGGTCGGGATGCGGTACTGCGCAAGAAAGACGAGGGTCTCCAAAACCGTATGGTGCAGTTCAAACTGACGGACCCGGAACCGCTGCTCTATCACAACGAACCGGTGCTTCGGGACGGTGACATTGTGGGGTATCTCAGTTCCGGGGCGTATGGTCACCATCTGGGCGGGGCCATCGGCATGGGGTATGTGCCCTGCGAGGGAGAGAGCCCGGCGGAGCTTCTGGCCTCGAGCTACGAGATCGATGTGGCCGGTTCCAAGGTGGCCGCAGAAGCGAGCCTGAAGCCCATGTATGATCCGAAGTCAGAGCGCGTAAAGGTATGATTGTCTGAAGCGCTTTCCGCCATTGGGTGCGTTCCCTAAAGGGGGTCAGGGACTGGCTCGCTTCGTTAACTCGGAGTGAATTCCGTGTGTCGCGCCCAGCTGGACCGAGTTAAGGCAGACTTCGCTAGCTGACGCACCACCCTACGCTGGGGATGGATGCCGTGCGTTGGAACCTCTTGGTTGGCCGGATAGGAATTCCGTGAGTGCAAGGGGGCAAACGGAATAGGTGCCATGCACGTCACGCAATTGTATTGGAGCCGAATACACCACATGTCGACGCAAGCCTGCGGATCGATCCAAGGATCGATTATCACCTGCAAACCCTGAAAGGAGGCTTGAGTTATGACGAAACGTGTTTTGCACACTACGGTACTGAGCAATGCTTCCCAATCTCTGCAAGCGTTGCACCACCGGCTTTTGCGGTTTCAAGCAAACCAAATGGGCTTCAACGGAAGTCCGCTTCAGCTCTTTGAACGCGCGACAAAGGACGCCGCGTTTTCTTGGTTGAAACCACTGCGAGAGACCATTGTCGCGCTCGATGAACGCCGTGCGGCGCCAGAACCGATAACGGACGTCGAACAGGACGCACTCACACGTCGCTGTCGCACGTTGCTGGATACGCATTCGGGTCCAATTGCAGGTAAGCTGAAGACTGCCTTTCAATCCGATCCCGAAACGATTTGGGTAACGCATAGTGCACGAAAGGCGGTTGGTGCATTGGGTTAGGCAGAGCCTAAAGGAGGAGCACGGTTGGTCGATGGACTGACCGTGTTCCATCGAAAAGGCGCATTGCCGCAGGATCGCGGTAAGTCAAAAGGGGCGCGTAGCCCGCATTCGCCCATGTTTCCCGTGACCATGTCGCCCGGTTGCCGGCACCAACGTTTTCTCTATGCAAGCGGGCACTATTAAATGCGGACATCAATCCGACTGGACGGACCATCCTTTCGGATCAGTCGCCACGGCCTGATCGCAACAATCCCGTAACCTCTTTGGCGGCGCGGATGCCCTCTTGATGCGCCCCTGCGACGGTGCCGCGATTGGCATGGCTCATTGCCTCGCCCGCAAAAAGCACCCGTTCGGCGTGGGGTGTTTTCAGGCGTGGACGTAAATGGTCGCATCCCGGTTTCGAGCCGGAATATGATCCCCTGGTCCAGGGGTTCTGCGTCCAGGTCGTCATATCGGACCGCGTGAACTTTGCCCGAACTGAGTTGCCGAACATACGAGACAGAACATCCAAAGCGACCTCGGTCGCCGCGTCGACGCCCGCCGTTTCAAGCTCTTGCGAGAACCGACCAGCGGTTTCGAATGCGCAGAGGCCGGTACCACCGATATTGCACAAAAACCCGCCGCCCCGGGCCGAACCGTTACGCGATTCCTCGATTTGGTAGCTCAACCAGCAATCATCCGGCACCGGGATGGTTCCAGGTTCGAACAGCAGCGCGGTATGGTTGTATGTGCCCATGGTGATCCCGTCGATAGCCGCACGGCGTTCGGAGTCGAGCGGTGGATCGAACGCGATCGCGTCGGACGCCAGAACGCCTTGCGATACGGTCACTATGGCGGCCTGCGCGCGGATTGAGCCATCACTTGTTGTGACTTCGACGCCCATACCGTTTGCAGCCACCTTCGTTACGGGTTTGTTCAGCGTCACAGGTGTCTCGGCATGATAGCGTGCCAGCAAGGCGCCAAAGCCTTCTCGGCAAAACCAGTTCTCTTCGATCCAACCCTCGGTCTTGTCCAGAACCGATATCTCATCAAGCTCCCGGCCCATGGGTAACGCTAAAAGAGCAGCCACCGTAAGTTTCCAGGGGCCTTTCACGACGAACAGGTCGGCGGCTGACACATCCTGTCCGGCTTCTGCGGCGGTGTCCATCTTTGCCTCAAAGAGATCGAGGGCTTCGGATAACTCGCGATCCCTTTCTGCGCCGCCCTCGGTCACGTAGGTTTCCGGGGTCGGATAGATGTCGAAGCCAAGCGCATGGCCGATTTCGACAAAGGGGTTCGTTGGACGGTTGTGCAGCCAATGGCCGCCGCGATCGAAAGGCACACCAAAGGTTTGGGTATCCGTGATACACCGCCCACCGGCCCGATCCGCAGCTTCCAGGCATTGCACCGTCAAACCGCTCGCGCGCAATTCCTTGGTTGCGGCGAGCCCTGCCGCGCCCGCGCCGATGACAATGACATCGCAATCCGGTGAGTGTGAGCTCATTCCCGTGGCCTTTCCGTCCAGAGCGTTACCCTACCGCGTTGCAAGGAATGGGCAAGGCATGCTTCAAGGGGTTTCTCACAGTGTCGCCAAAACGTCGTCGGCGGCGCGCAATCCCTCTTTGTGAGCGCCCGAGACACAAACACGTTCCGCCTCGTTCATCGCCTCGCCGGCGAAGTGGATTACCTCTTCATGGGCGGGTCTAAGGTCGCTGTGCAATCCGTCTGCTCCCGGACGCGTGCCGGAATACGCTCCGCGCGTATGGGGGTTCTGGCCCCAGCGGGTGGTGTGGCCTTTCTTGAAGCCTGCCTTGATTCCACTGCCGAAAATCTCCACCAGTCGATCAAGTGCAAACTCTGTTGCTGCATCGCCACCAGCGACTTCCAGCTCTTTGGCGAAGTTGCCGACATGGACCATGCTCGTCAGACCGGACCCTGAGATGTTGCACAGAAACCCGCCGCCCGGCGCCCGGTCACCGCTGATGTCGTCAAGATCGTAGGACAGCCATGTGTCCGGCTCGACAGGCAAGGTGTCCGGCGAAAAGAGCATGCCGGCATGGTTGAAGGTGCCCATTGTGATACCGTCCAGCGCGCGCAAACGCGCGCCCTCCAACGGCGGGTCAAACCGGATGGCCTCTGCCGCCAGAATACCCACCGATACGGTGACGATGACGTGGGCGGCCGAGATCTTACCCTCTGGCGTCTCAATCTCGACACCCCGGGGCGTCCGGGTGATCGCCTTGACGGGAGTGTTGAGTTTGACAGGCAGGCCCTCGGCATGGCGCGCGACAATCGTGCCGAACCCTTGTTTGCAGAACCAGTTGTTCGTTTCCAGCCCGTCATTCCAAGCCTTCACCGAGATCTCGGACAAATCCCGACCGGTTGACAGCGACTTGAACAGAAGAGCCGTCCGCTCTTCGCCCGTTTGCGGCACGAGCGCCTCGGCCATCGAGATATCTGGCTCGCCCTCGGCTGGCTGCTTCAGTTTGGCGTCGATCGCGGCAAACCTTTCCAAGAGATCCGCTCCCGACACGTCCGATCCGGCATGGCGATAGTTCGCCGGCGCGGGATACAGCTCAAACCCCAATTCCTGACCAATCGGAACAAAAGAATTGATATCGGCATAGTGCAGCCAATGTCCGCCCATGTCGAAAGGGACGCCAAAGATATCCGTGTTGGTATGACAGCGCCCGCCGATGCGTTCCGACGATTCCAGACAAAGAACCTGACGTCCCGCGTGATGGAGCCGATGTGTCGCTGCAAGCCCCGCGGCACCTGCGCCTACCACAATGGTTTCGTAGTCATTTACATCTTGCGCCATCGGTCGCTCCTTCATCCTGTCTGGCAACCTAGCCGCGTGCACCCACGTGTAAAGCGCACTGGCTTGCGCGGGGCGGGTCAGGTAAGCGCATCTCTATGTCTGATTACGCGCCGCCCCCCACTCCATTGGAGGTTTTGCACGAGGATCACGAGTTACTTGTCGTGAACAAGCCAGAGGGTCTCCTCTCTGTGCCGGGCAAGGGGCCGGCGCTGGCGGATTGTCTGCTGAGCCGTGTGCAGCAGGCCTTTCCAACGGCTCTGCTGGTGCACCGGCTCGACAGGGATACCTCTGGTGTGATGGTCTTTGGTCTGACGCCTCATGCGCAGCGCCATCTCGGGCTGCAGTTCGAAAAGCGGCGTGTTCGCAAAAGCTATCTCGCACGAGTGGCCGGGGCGTTAACGCCGAAAGAGGGTGAGGTGGATCTGCCGCTTGCCGTCGACTGGCCAAACCGGCCGCGGCAGAAAGTCTGTCACGAGACAGGGCGCGCGGCGCAAACCAACTGGCGCGTGCAGCGTTACGATGATGGGGAAACCCGGGTTCATCTGATGCCATTGACCGGGCGCAGTCATCAGCTTCGCGTGCATATGCTGGCCTTGGGGCATCCCATCCTTGGCGATCCTCTATACAATCCAGACAGCGAAGCAGTACATAATCGTATGATGTTGCACGCGCAGGAACTGCGTCTTCGACATCCTGACGGCGGAACAGGCATGCGGTTTCGCGCCGCAGCATCCTTCTAGCACGCATTGACGGGCGTATTTTGGGCGTCACGACGCCCGTTGTTCAGGGCGGTCGCGATCCGTGAAGTTCAAACGCCCGTCAATGATGGGCGACAAAACGGATGCCAGTTCCGGCGCGTTTTCCTGAAGCTGAACGAGTTCGTCCAACCGGTTGGATGCCACGAGTTGCAGTGCATCAAGTCGTGGTGCGCCCTTCGCGTCCCGGGGCAGCTTGTCCACGCGTTGGATCAATTCCGGACGAGGCGCGGGACAAAGTGCGCTAAGCTCATCTTCCGGTAAAGCGGACTCAACAAAGAGATAGACGCCCGCCCCCTTTGCAGGACGGGCAAAGGTGCAGATCGCCACATCCTTGACGGCGCGATTGGCCAGGAGCGCTGCCCGTATTGCCGGGCCATCGCGTTCTACGCGATCCTCTGTGCCTTCGCCGTCAGACCAGTTCATCAACCGACGCGTGATGAAATTGTACAGGCTTTTCCCCGTCATCATCCAGATCTGCGCGAAAAGAGATTTCTGCGCCAGCATACGATGCTGTGACGGCGTCAGCAGACCGGGAGCGTAGGCCCGCTTTTGCTTGAGCAGGTGACGCAGGTCCTCGCGCGCCATCACGCGAAACAGACGGCCCCGTCGATGATGAACCGTCGCCAATTGAAAATCGATCACCGCCGCATGTCCTGTTGGCGTCATCAGCCAGTTCTGTGGTTTGGCGATATCATTATGGGTCACCCCGGCGCGACGCATCTCTCGCAAAAGCCGACGTGCATCGGTGTAAAATGCCGCGTCTCTGGGTTGTGCCAGTTGCAAAGGTGTTCCCACTGTCCAGTCTCTGAGCAGACCACGACGATCTGCATGTATCAGCGTCGGGCAGCCTTCGATTCCTTTGACAGCGGCAAGCGCCCGCGCCTCGCGTCGGGCCAGCCACCGTGCCAGGGTGCGCGCGTAGAACGGCACATTCTCAAGGCTCCGTCGCACAACAGCATATTCCGGCTGCCCCTCAAGGTGCCCCGAATACGTTTCCGAAAAGATATCCCGTTTTTGCAGTGTCATAGGAACAAAGCGCGTGTTCGCCGATGAAACACTGCCGGATTTTTCTTTGCGGTCCGTTGTATCCATCCTCCGCTTCTCACTCATCGTCAAATTCGTTCGTTGAACGGGATTCTTTTGCGGGCAGTCAAGCAGATAGGAAGATCGCGCAGCATCGGTCGGGTCTAGCTTTTCAAAAGTGAGTTTATCGGTCACTCTATCGCTGAGCTTTCACGTCTTCAAAATGTCCTTGGCTTCCAAACACGCTTGTCGACCCAAAGGGCCTTCCAGGTTCTCTAAGATATCCATCGTGATCGAAGCGGAATCTTCGGAGAGCCAGAGCGGTGATTTTTTTATGAACTGAAACCCACGCGAGTTTATTGTGTAATACGGCAAGACATATCCAATTGCCAGCGACGATACCGACATGAGAATAAAGTTCAATCTGTCAGACATACCTTCCGCAGAATGAAGGTCCGTTTGTGCAACCTCATCTCGTTTCTTGACCAGACGTGGGGATTCAGGCAGCACAAGGTGTTCAAACACCTTTTGTAGATCATCAGGTTCAAGCGCTCGCATTTCCTTGTCGATATTGTGCACGTCAGAGGTTGCGGTGTGGCTGTAGCCCTTTTCCTTCATCCACTTAGAGAGCCCGATTTCCCCGCGCCGAACGGTTCTTTTCTTGCTGTTTGAAAGGCGAAAACGCTTCCAGAAACGCAAGAAATCTCTATCTTGCAAAATTCTGTTTCCAATCGCGAGTGCGTATGATGCGTAGTGGAAGTTCCAGTGATCCGGTGTGTATTCCCAGACCAATTCTCGAAAGTCGAGGTCGGAATATCGCCGGATTCCGTAGTTCGATGTTGCTCCGCAAAAATCCTTGTCCGCTTCGCGGACGGCGTCAAACCAACTCTTCTTGGAGTCTAGCATCCACACGGAATCATTCAGGATAAAGAGTCTATCAAGACTTGAGAGTCTTGGTGCAAGTTCGCGAATTGCATCGCGATATCCGCCAAAATCGTAGCCAACATTCGGCCGCTCGATGATCACCGCGCACAGAGATTTCAAACGATCCAGATCATCACTTGAAAGAGGATAGTTGGAGACAACCACGGGCGCTATATTCTGTTTGTCCAGTTCTGCCAGCATCTGTAAATGTGACTTCAGCAGACCGTCTTTCGGAAAGATCAGATAAACTGCAACCTCGGCCGATAGCTGTTTCGTCCCGCAATAGCGCTTTCTCTTCCTTGAAAGGAGAAAGTCGTACCTGGGAGTAAGTGTAAGGTACTCCCACATGATTGGGAGCGCATGTGATACTTGCGCTACAATTCGGTTGAATTCCCGTTTCAATTTCCAGGCGGGGATTGGTTTCATAACTCGGCTCCTATGGGAGCCGCCGACAGGACACCCTTGAGAAATGCGATCTGTTTCGCTCGTTTGCGGGCAGATAAAACAACGGCAGGATTGAACAGTTGAACACAGGCATCTGCAATAGCGCGTACGCCCGCGAAGGGGAGCTTGTGTTTGCGGGTCGCATATACGCGCGATCTTCCCATGTGATAGGCTTTCAATGCTGCGATTTCAGGACTGCGGGGGGCGGAATGTCCAGATTGATGTATCACTTCTGCTTCCCGTACAAACATCAGATTTCCGACATTTTCCGCCAGACGGATCGATAGATCGTCGTCTTCATGATAGAGGAAAATCCTGTCGTCAAACCCGCTAACCTGATCAAAGGCCGATTTTCGCACAAAAAACGCTGCCCCGTTCAGAACAGGAACGGTCCGTGTCTCCGGCGGCCACCCTCTGGGCAGGTGCCTGTTCCGCGGCAACAGCACACTGCTGCGCTTGAACAAGGGCTTGCCGCGGTCGTTCTTCATGGCCGGGTTGAACGCGACTGCGCCCCTATGCGCGTCTGCCGCGACTTCGAGCGCCTGAATGCAGTCCGGCTCCAGCTGCGCGTCAGGATTGAGAAAGAGCAAGAACTCTGTCCCGGTTTGACCCGCGCCGATGTTGCAAGCCGCCCCGAAACCGGCATTCGTCTGATTGTGAATGAGTGTTCTGTGGTCCCGACCCTCAATTGTGTCGAGGATGTCCAGACTATCCTCGGGATCGTTGTTCACTATCACGGTCGGTGTGCCCGGTGGCAGGGAACCGAGCATGTTTCGCAGTTGTTCCCCGCTTCCAAAAGAAACCGTCACGACGCTCGTGCGGATGTCGGGAGAAGGAGAATCCATGGCCAAAGAGCAAATTGTGTTGCGGGCAGTGAGGGAGCTATGGGCGGGCTATACTTCGCTCGTTCTGCTTTGGAAAGGCCGCGACAGATATGATTTGAGTGTTACGTCGCGGCCCTTTCAGAACTTGTATATTTAGGAGGCTTCTGGTTTCCCAGACCTTTCCTAAATCAGGCGACGTCGGTCCAGCCGGACACCGATTTCACCTCAAGGAAGTCCTCGATGCCCCACTTTCCACCCTCGCGGCCGTTTCCGGACTGCTTCATGCCACCAAAGGGTGCACCTTTGCCGCGGCTTTCTCCATTGACCTCGACCATTCCTGAACGAAGCGCCAGAGCGCACCGTTTGGCGCGTGCCAGATCCTGGGTCTGAACATAGTTGGTCAGTCCGTAGGTGGTATCGTTTGCCATTTCCAACCCGTCCTCTTCGCTATCGAACGGGATGATCGACAGCACCGGCCCAAAGATCTCTTCGCGGGCAATGGTCATATCGTTGTTCACGTCAGCAAAGACCGTCGGCTTGACATAGAATCCCCGGTTCAGCCCGTCGGGCCGACCTGTGCCACCGGCGACCAGCTTGGCGCCTTCGTCGATGCCTTTCTGGATCAGATCCTGGATCTTGTTGAACTGCACCGCATTCACGACAGGCCCGATGTGCCGCCCTTCTTCCAGAGCCGGGCCGACCTTTACGGCCTGGGCGACCTCTGCGGCTGTTTCCACTGCTGTGTCATACACGTCGCGCTGGACAAACATCCGAGTTGGGGCGTTACAGGACTGACCGGAATTGTTCATGCAGTGCAGAACACCGCGCTTCACTGCGTTGCTGTCGGCATCCGCGAAGATCAGGTTCGCTCCCTTGCCCCCCAGTTCGAGGCTGACCCGCTTGAGCGTATCTGCGGCGTTCTTGGAGATCAGTTTTCCGGCCCGCGAAGACCCGGTGAATGACACCATGTCAACATCAGGGTGTCCCGTCATCGCGGTGCCCGCGCCCACCCCGTCACCATTGACGAGGTTGAAGACACCTTTAGGCAGACCGGCGGCATCAATACACTCGGCAAACAGCATTGCAGAGAGCGGCGATTCTTCCGATGGCTTCAGCACCATCGTGCACCCCGCGACAAGCGCTGCGATCACCTTGAGCGTCACCTGGTTCATCGGCCAGTTCCATGGGGTGATCATGGCGACCACGCCGATGGCTTCGTGCACGATCCGGGCATTCGGCGCATCAGAGCCCATCATTTCAACAAAGTGATAGTTGCGACCCGCGTCTATGATGGCGTCGATATGCCCTGTGCCCGCGCCCACCTGCTGGCTGCGCGACATGTCAATCGGGGCGCCCATCTCCAGGCTCATCACCTGTGCCATTTCTTCAGCGCGTTCTGCATACGCGTCCCGCACTTTTTCCAGATAGCCCAGTCGGGTCTCCAGCGGGGTCATCATCCAGGGCGTGAACGCGGCTTTGGCGGCGGCCACGGCGGCATCCACGTCAGCCTGTCCTGCCAGCGAAATCGTGGCGCAGGGCTCTTCATCTGACGGGTTAATCACATGGAGGTCCTGCCCTTCGCTCGGGACGCCACAGGCGCCGTTGATGTAGAATTGTATCATCTCGATCAACTGTTTCTCCCTTGCTCGAGTATCCGAGTGTCACACCGGAACTGCGGTCGCGTCCGTCGGCGTGTATGAGCCCGAAGCCTAACCATTGCTAGCCCTCAGCCGCAAGACCGTCGCTGGCGTTTTCCGGATTGAGACATATGCTCTCGGCACGGATTCGCAAACGCTGAAGGGAGTGACAGCATGGCTCTGCGCATCAATGATACAATTCCAAATCTCAACGTGACGACAGATCAGGGCAGTTTCAACCTGCACGACTGGATCGGCGACAGTTGGGCAATCCTGTTTTCGCACCCGAAGGATTTCACGCCCGTCTGCACCACTGAATTCGGCGCTGTGGCTCAGCTGGCCGAGGAATGGGAAAAACGCGGTACAAAGGTTCTGGGCGTTAGCGTGGACGGCGTGCAGGATCATGCGCGATGGAAGCAGGATATCGAGAAGGCGAGCGGCGCCGCCCCCGGATTTCCGATCATCGCAGATGATGGTCTGGAAGTGGCGAAGGCCTTCGATATGTTGCCTGCCGAGTATGTGCTACCAGATGGCCGTACTCCGGCGGATAGTGCGACCGTTCGCTCCGTGTTCATTATCGGCCCTGACAAGCAGCTTAAGCTCACAATGACTTACCCCATGACGGTTGGCCGGAATTTCGGCGAGATTGTTCGCGCGCTCGACGCATTGCAGACGACGGCGCGGGCCGGTGTCGCAACACCCGCCGATTGGACGATCGGACAGGATGTTGTTATCCCGCCCGCTGTCAATGACGAGGACGCGAAAGCCAAGTTCGGCGAATTCGAGGCCGTGTTACCGTATCTGCGGATGACGAAATTGCCGCACTAACCGAATCCGGTTGCGCGCAATGAGCAAGCGCCCTCCCTTCCTCATCGGTGGTCAGAGCATCGCGCCCGGGGAACGTCGCAGCGTCGATATTCCGGTGAGCCGTTTGAGTGATCACACTCCGGTGCATCTCACCGTGCATGTTGTGCACGGACGTCGCCCCGGGCCAGTGCTCTTTGTCTCTGCCGCCATTCATGGCGACGAGGTCATTGGTGTGGAAATCGTTCGGCGCCTTTTGCGCGCGTCGCCGGTCACCCGGCTGGCCGGAACGCTGCTGGCAGTGCCAATTGTCAATTCCTTCGGGTTTCACAATCATTCGCGTTACCTGCCGGACCGGCGCGATCTGAACCGTTGCTTCCCCGGGGGTGATCAGGGGTCCATGGCGTCGCGCCTCGCGCACATCTTCATGGAGGAGGTCGTACGGCGGTCTGATGTCGGCATTGATCTGCATTCCGCAGCGGTGCACCGGACGAACCTGCCTCAAATCCGGCTGACGCCCGGCAATTCGCGGTTGCGCGAACTTGGAGAAGCCTTCGGTGCACCCGTGATGATGATGTCAAACCTGCGTGAAGGATCTTTGCGAGAGGCTGCAGAAAAGCTTGGTGTCGATGTTCTTCTCTACGAGGGAGGGGAGGCGTTGCGCTACGACGAGTTGGCCGCCAGGTCGGGCACACGCGGTGTGCTGCGGGTCATGCACGCCTTGGGTATGACGGGGGTCAAGGGTATCCCGAAACGACGCCGTCATCCGGTTCTCGCAAAAAACTCGCAATGGTTTCGTGCGCCGGTCGGTGGGGTTTTCCGTGGGTATGTCGCGATTGGCGACGTCGTTTCCCCGGGAACCATTCTCGGCGTTGTTTCGGACCCTCTGGGAGAAGCAGACAGCGAACTGATCTGCGATCTCGACGGCATCGTGATCGGACGTTCCAATATGCCGGCCGTCTACGAGGGAGAGGCGCTGTTTCATGTGGCTGAAACATCGCGGGCAGAAGCCGCGGCCGAAAGTGTGGCCGCCGAGCTTGAAGCGGCGCCACTCTTTGACGAGGACGAGATTATCTAGAGTAGCCTGCGCGGGGCGTTACCGGGTGTCTTCCCGATTCTGCGGAAACAGGAAAATGGACAGCATCAGCAGACTGAACACCAGTTCATATACTTCCCATTTTCGGTCTGCTGTAATGACAGTCACCAGAAGGCTCGCCGCCACAGCAAGAATTCCGTGCCGCACACCCGGAACGGGAATCGCCAGATGACTGGCGATGGAGCGAATGAAGCCGAGCCGGGAATAAAGCAGCGGCAAGACCACCAGGTAGAGTAGCATCACGCTTGTCAGTATCGGGCCAAACAGCGTTTTCGTGAGCTGCTTCTCGCCGACGATCAGATTGTGAATATTGGTTTCGGCCTGATAATTGCGTTCGACGAAAAACTCGCTGGATTCCCAGCCAAAAATGCGTTGACCCCAAGAGACTTCTTCCCCGGCTGCAAAGAAAAAGAGCAGGGCGTAGAGAAGGGTACAGGCGGCCGCCAACCCACGTCGACCTCTGATTAGGGAGCGGGCGTGCGCTGCGAGCACGAGACTACAGATAAGCAGAAAAACCGCGGTTGCATATTCGACGATGCCATCTTCGGCGGCGTAGACGAGCGCGAAGTACTGTTTGTCGGTCAGATACACCCCGACTGTCACAATCAGCACGGCGAAGATCGCCCCGAGGATAAGCGCGTCCATGCGCTGTAATGCGGGCATTGCGATACCCCCTTTGTCCCAGCTTCGCGGCAGATAAGCGACGCGCGCCGCCGCATCAAGCGCCACAGCGAATTTTGACGTGCCCGGCTGCGCGAAACATTGGCCGAATCGCGGTTTGACATGCTAAGTGTTGTGGCATGAGCTCTTTAAAGCCCAATATAAGCGCAGTTACACCAGTCATACGGCAATTGGACGATGCTGCGATCAATCGCATCGCTGCAGGCGAGGTTGTCGAACGTCCGGCCTCTGCGGTCAAGGAACTGGTGGAAAACGCGCTCGACGCTGGCGCACGTCGGATTGACATAGAGATTGCCGATGGCGGCAAGACGCTGGTCCGCGTCACCGATGACGGGTGCGGTATGACGGCCTCTGATCTGCCGCTTGCGCTCAGCCGCCATGCAACATCGAAAATCGATGGCTCTGATCTGCTGAACATCCGGAGTTTCGGATTTCGCGGAGAGGCGCTTCCGAGCTTGGGGGCTGTCGGCAGGCTGACCCTGACCACCCGGACGGCAACGGATGCCGCTGTTTCCATTGATGTCACGGGAGGCACATCTGGCCCTGTACGACCCGCGGCGCTGAACCCGGGGACGCAAATCACCTTGCGCGATCTTTTCTTCGCCACGCCGGCGCGGTTAAAGTTCCTGCGTACTGATCGCGCCGAGGCCCAGGCGATTGCCGATGTCGTGCGCCGTCTGGCGATGGCGGCGCCCGCAGTGACCTTTTCCCTGCGCGATGTCTCCAGCGAGCGTGCGCCGCGCACAATTTTTCGCGTCGAGGCAGAGCAAAGTGCAGGGCAGGCGGCTCTCACGGCGCGGCTCGGGTGCGTTCTGGGCAAAGACTTCGCAGCCAATTCCATCGAGATTGATGCGCATCGTGACGGGCTGCATATGGCTGGTCTGGCGGGCTTGCCCACCTATTCACGCGGCGCTGCGGTTTCGCAGTATCTGTTTGTGAATGGCAGGCCCGTACGGGACCGTATGCTCACAGGCGCTCTGCGCGCGGCTTATCATGATCTGCTGAGCCGCGACCGCCATCCCGCCGCTGCGTTGTATCTGACCTGCGCGCCGGAACTGGTCGATGTGAATGTGCATCCGGCAAAGACAGAAGTGCGCTTTCGCGACCCCGGCATTGCGCGGGGCTTGATTGTGTCCGGTCTGCGCCACGCTCTGGCTCAGGCGGGACACAGAGCCTCCGGCACCATTTCCGGCGCCGCTCTTGGTGTGATGCAGCCGGAACAGACCGGTGCACGGATCTATCAGATGGACCGCCCTGTGCGCGCCTCCAGCCCGGTGCAGCACACGCCCGTTTTCGCCGAGACGCAAGCCGCATATAGCGGGCGGGTTGAAACCGACACCGGCCATGCGCTTGAACCGGAGACCACCCCGGTAACAGATCACCCTCTTGGCGCCGCTCGGGCGCAACTGCATGAAAACTACATCGTGGCTCAGACGCAAACCGGCGTGATCCTTGTTGACCAGCATGCCGCGCATGAGCGTCTGGTCTACGAAAAGCTCAAGGAGCAACTTGCCAATCGGCGTGTCGCCTCCCAGGCGTTGCTCATTCCCGAAGTGATCGATCTTTCCGCAACCGAATGCGAGGCGCTGCTCGGCTATGCCGAGGATCTTGCACAGCTCGGGCTGATCATCGAGGCGTTCGGTCCCAGCAGTGTTGCGGTGCGTGAAACACCCGCCCTGCTTGGCAATTGTGACGCCAGAGCCATCGTCCGTGACGTCCTCGATGAGCTCGCCGATGCTGGCGAAAGTGAAACCGTCAAAGGACGGCTTGACGCGATCCTCAGTCGGGTTGCCTGTCATGGCTCGATCCGGTCGGGTCGGCGCATGAGCGGCGAGGAAATGAATGCCCTGCTGCGCGAGATGGAGGCCACGCCCCATTCCGGTCAGTGCAACCATGGCCGACCCACCTATGTAGAATTGAAACTGGAAGACATCGAAAAGCTCTTTGGACGAAGATGATCACGATTGGAGAACAGACCTATACGCTAAGTGATCCGGTTTTTCTGGCGGGGCTGGGGGCACTGTTATCCGTGTTGCTTTTGCTGGTGCTTGGCCTGAGTGCGGCGCGGGCAGCAGGGCGGTCGGCAAAGGCACTGGGACCTTTGGCGGAGCAAATGGGCGCGCTCGGTGCACGCGTGCAATCCTTGGGGGAGGGCCAAGAGCGCTTGTCCGGCGGGCTGCACCATGTTTCCGAGGCACAGGCGCAATCGCAAACGGCGATGCTGCAACTCATGGAAAAGCGTCTGGCCGAAGTGTCCCTGCAAATGAATGACAACCTTCAGGGTTCGGCCCGGCGTACAGCGCAAAGCCTGGGAGAGCTGCAGCAACGACTGACGGCCATTGACAAGGCTCAGGAGAACATAACGAAGCTTTCGGGCGACGTTTTGTCCTTGCAGGACATTCTGTCGAACAAGCAGACGCGCGGCGCATTTGGTGAGATACAACTCACGGATATTGTGGGCAAAGCCCTGCCGAGAGACAGCTACGATCTGCAGGCCACACTGTCCAACGGACGACGTGTCGATTGCCTGATCCATCTACCCAATCCGCCGGGGCCGATTTGTATCGACAGCAAATTCCCATTGGAGCCTTACGAGGCGCTGCGCAATGCCGCCACGGACAGGGATCTCAACACTGCGGCGCAAGCCTTGCGCACTGCCCTACGCAAACACATCAAGGATATTGCCGAGCGCTACATCATCGAGGGTGAAACGGCCGACGGTGCTCTGATGTTTCTGCCGTCCGAGGCGGTCTATGCAGAACTGCATGCCAATTTTTCCGAGATCGTGCGAGAAGGTTTTTCGGCGCGGGTCTGGATCGTGTCGCCCACCACCTGCATGGCCACGCTGAACACGATGCGCGCCATTCTCAAGGATGCCCGCATGCGCGAACAGGCGGGTGCAATCCGCCGCGAACTTGGTCTGCTTTTTGCTGATGTTGAGCGTCTCGGCACGCGCGTGGAAAACCTCGGTCGTCATTTCGGTCAAGCGAGCAAGGACATCGCCGATATCAAGATTTCGGCAGATAAGGCCGGTCGACGGGCGAAACGACTTGATAACTTCGATTTCGAAGAGCTGGCTCCTGAGCCGGAGGCGACAGTTGTCTCCATCGGGCGGGAAAGCTGAGCCCCAACGCAGACAGCCGCCATGCAGAGGCGTTGTATCAGGCGCTTCGAACCGATCCGTTCTATGCAACCCTGGGCCAAAGCACGGGGAATGACCGGATCGCAATGATTGATTACATGTCATTTTCGATTGATGAGGCGCGGCGATATGGGCGGGTCTGCGCGCTGCCAGCGGAGTATGCAGGCATTTCTGTCTGGGCCCTGCCATTGAGCCCGAACGCCGCAGAACGGAAAGCCACTGACAAATCAGACTTCATCCGGAAGATGATGGGAGCAGGGGCGCTAAGGACCTATTCCGATATCTGCACCAATATGGCCCAACAGACAAAGACCGTGACCGAGAAAACAGATTGGTACCTGTCCATCGCCGGTGTTCATCCTGCGCATCAGGGTAAGGGGCTCGGACCACAGTTGATCCTTCCGGTCCTGGAGGAAGCTGACGCGACCGGAGTGGCCACGTACCTCGAGACATTCAGCAAGAGAAACATGCCGTTTTATGAGCGTTTGGGCTACCGGACCTTGGCAGCGTTCGAAGAATCCGTAACCGGGGCGACCTATCGGATCATGCGGCGCGCGCCGCGCCGCTGAACCTAAAGCGTCTCCAGACAATGCCGACGGAAGGCACGTTTGAGCATGTCCAACTCTTCGCGCAGCAACGTCACTTCTGCACGGATGTCTTCGCTCAGCGCATCGCCTGCGACGATCGAAAAGCTATCGAGCGTTTCACCGGTTCCTGCGTCGCTGATTACAAATGTCTGAACCCCGTCGGCGATCTTGTCGGCCGGAACCGGGATACGCAACAACCACTCTCCCGGTTCCGACCCTCCGCTCAGCGTGACGTCAGGGACGGCTTCCTGTAAATGCGTGACGGTGATCTTCGGCTCGGTTGACTCGTTGTCATGGGTCGTCAGCACCCCTTCCCAAATCCCTTCGAACAGACGCGTTTTGCTCAAGGTGACAGTCGTCATCGTACCCATCCTCAGAATTCAGCGCGCGGCCGACGGCCAAATGTCAGATCTCTCAGGATGACCTGGCTCATTTGCGGGTTTTCGAAAATGATATCGACCCACGCCCGCTCTATGCGCTTTTCATTCAGGCGCGTGTACGCGAGGTCAAATTCCACCATTCGGTCCTCTTCATGCAACGGTAGCTCTCGCACCAGTTGCTCCGTATTGGGCCCATGCCGCACATTCAGCCGCACGAAAACCTCCAGCGGTTTTTCCATCTCGATGATCGTATCCATGCGAATGAGGTGGCTTTTCTTCAGACCGGTCACAGCGCTCTCCGGCAGGTCCAGAACCAGAGACAGAAAGGAGCCGTCAAAAGAAAAGACGTCCATGCGCAAGCCAAAAGGCGACAGATCAATCTCTCGCGTGTTGCGCAGTTGGCGAAGGGTGAGTTCCGAGCGCTCACAGTCGTGAAAGAGCGTGAGTTCCTGGCCCAGCCTCGTTCTGCTCAGGACCGAAGCGACACACAGTACACGAAGACGGTGGCGCCAGATTTCCGGTCGCCACGCCCAATCCGTTCCATGCGGTTTTGAAAAAGCGTTCGACCCGATCACCGGTCGGGCCAATCGGTCGTCGGCCTTGCAGATGAATTCGTTCAGATGGTGCCGGAGGCGACGCGCCTCGGCGCGTTCCGTGCGCAGGGTCTCAAGCTCCATCTCGCTTGCATCACGCGACGCGTGTCGCCAGCGCCGCAACCCGCGCCTTTGCGCCAGCCAGTCCAGCCCTCGATGTCGTGCCATCATGTCGTCGCCTCAGCTTCGCGTGCGTCTGCTCTGTTTCTACGCGCTTGAACTGTAGCATTAACGCTGAATCGCAAACAATCCTTTCAGAACCCTGACAGAGTTTCCAATCTGCCGATTACAAGGCGCTGTCCGTCTTCATCAGGAGCTCTCAGTCGTGGATCAGATATCGGCGTAGACGTGACGCTCGACTTCGGCGCCCGGATGCGTGACGGCTCCCCGATACGTCTCACCGACGAGTTGCGCGTATTTCCACAACGCCCCTGAAGTATAAATCGTTTCCCGCGGACCGCCCCACGCGTCGCGGCGTGCCGCAAGATCCTCTTCGGTCAGGTCAACGCTGAGCACGCCCTCAATGGCATCGATGGTGATCACGTCGCCATTCTGCAACAAGGCAATCGGGCCGCATTGCGCGGCCTCCGGTCCGACATGGCCGACGCAAAAGCCGCGCGTGGCCCCCGAAAAACGGCCATCGGTGATCAGAGCGACCTTTTTGCCCATACCCTGGCCGGACAGTGCCGCCGTGGTGGCCAGCATTTCGCGCATGCCGGGGCCGCCGGCGGGTCCTTCGTTCCGGATCACGATCACTTCACCTTCTTTATAGGACCGCGCTTTCACCGCTTCGAAAGCATCCTCTTCACATTCGAACACGCGTGCGGGGCCTGTGAACCTCTGGTCTTCCTCGCTCATGCCCGCCACTTTCACGATGGCGCCCTGTGGTGCGAGGTTTCCCTTGAGACCGACGACACCACCTGTGGCCGTGATCGGTGTTTCGATCGGATAGATCACCTGTCCATCGGCCTCGCGTTCGATCAAATCGAGCTCTTCTCCGATGGTCTTGCCGGTTGCGGTCATGCAATCCTCGTGGATCAGACCGGCCTTGCGCAACTCTTTCATGACAACCGGCACACCGCCCACTTCGTAGAGGTCTTTGGCCACATACTGACCGCCGGGCTTCAGGTCGACGAAATAGGGCGTGTCCTTGAAAATCTGGCACACGTCATCAAGCAGAAACTCGATTCCGGCTTCGTGAGCGATGGCCGGCAAATGCAGGCCCGCATTGGTCGATCCGCCGGTGCAGGCCACGACCCGCGCCGCGTTCTCCAATGATTTGAGCGTCACAACATCGCGTGCCCGTATTTTCTTTTCCAGCAGGGCCATGACAGCTTCGCCAGAGGCTGTGCCATAGGCGTCCCGGCTCTCGTAGGGCGCCGGGGCGCCGGACGAGTTGGGAAGTGCCAAGCCCATCGCCTCGGAGACACAGGCCATCGTGTTGGCAGTGAACTGACCACCACAGGCCCCGGCGGAGGGGCAGGCCACCTTTTCCAGCGCACGAAGCTCTTCGTCGGAATTCGCACCGGCCTGATGGCGGCCCACAGCCTCGAAGACGTCCTGAACCGTCACGTCCTTGCCCTGAAACCGGCCGGGCAGGATCGATCCACCATAGATGAAGACGGACGGGACATTTAACCGGACCATGGCCATCATCATGCCGGGCAACGATTTGTCACATCCGGCAAGTCCCACGATCGCGTCATAGCAATGGCCCCGCATCGTCAATTCGACCGTATCGGCAATCGCCTCGCGGCTGGCCAGCGAACTGCGCATGCCCTCATGCCCCATGGCGATCCCGTCTGTGACCGTGATCGTGGTGAATTCGCGTGGGGTGCCACCGGCGTTCTTCACGCCCATCTTGACAGATTGCGCCTGGCGATTGAGCGCGATGTTACAGGGCGCGGCCTCGTTCCAGCAGGTTGCGACACCGATCAGAGGCTGATGGATCTCGTATTCCTGTAGCCCCATGGCATACATGTAGGATCTGTGCGGCGCGCGTTCGGGACCCTCGGTCACGTGACGGCTGGGCAGGAGGCGCTTGTCGAACTTTGTCATCTGGCTTTCCCCAAGGGCGTTTGGTGTGGTCTAGGCCAGCCTTAAGGAATCGGCAACCTAGGTTGTTGAAGAGGGGATTGGCGATGTCCGGATTGAGGACGAAGCTGTCATTGGATCATATCTTTCCAAGGTCTGCCTTTGAAGACTGCAGGTTCCGCCTGGAGATCGCGCAGATCACGATAGGTACGAGCCCAGTTTATCGCTTCAACGACTGACTAGGTCACATAAGTGCGATTTTCTGGCGCTCCACCATTCAAGTCATTTAGCACCTGAAACATGCGCATCATGCCAAAACCGAGGGTGCTAGAGACTAGGCATGCGCCAGGTGTCAATTGCAGTTCTGCGTGCTTAATGCTTGCGCTGACCCATTGCTTTACAGTTGAGGTTGATACGTTCGTGAAGTTGAGCTTGCGAAGGTCGCAGATCGTCGGAGTTTGCTTGTTTATTCCGGAGAAAGTTGAGAGGTTGTCCAGCAGATCATTTATCTCATCGGGTTTGAACTCGGATTTCGTCGCCACCACCCTCAAGCCATGCGATCTCAGGAATGTTGCGTTCGACATCTCCGACAGCAACGTAACGCTTCTGCAGTGAAGCCAATTTTCTAATACATACATCGTATTTTTCTGTTGAAGTGTGATCGCCGAAGATCCCGCGATGATCACAGCGGCCAAAGAAAGGAAGCCACGAAGGCTTCCTTCTTTTGCCATGGGATATTGTATCAATCAGATTGGGCGTCTTCCCGCGTTGTCATGCGCGATATGCCGAAGACCATGGTGGCAGCGCCCGAGAAGATGAAATTGACACCAAGCAGCACACCGAGAAGGGTCAGTGATGCGCCATTTGTCATTCCGGCAAGAACGATCCCGCCCAGCAGCACAGACAGCGAGCCAGACGCCACGAGAACAAACACACGCTTGGAGCGTTCCATCTGCAAAGCCATGACGATGCGCATCACGCCTTCGACGACAAAAACGACGCCAAACATGACAGTCAGGGCGATGATACCGCCCAGTGGATTGGCGAGAAAAGCCACGCCTGCCACGATGTGCAAGAGCCCCATCAGAAGCTCCCACCACATACCCTCGGCCTTGCGTTCCATGACAGCATGCACCGTGGTAAAAAGGCCCAAAGTCAGGAACAGGCTGCCGACCATCACTTCAACCGTCAGGGTCGAGACGAAGGGAAACGCGATGGCCAACAGGCCAGTCAGCGCCGTGATCGCACCAAGCGCGATCATCCAACCCGGTTGAATGCGCTTGAGGGCGACGGGGAAGGCAGCATCGCCGCCTTCCATGGATGTTTGAGATACGGTCATTGTCATGTCTCCCTCTATCCGTCAGTTCGCGTAAGCGAAGGGCGGCATCGCCTTCAGCGCGGATTCACTGGCCTCTGCCAAGATGACCTTGCTGTTTGCATCCGCCTCAAAGAGGTGTGCAGGCACTGCGACCCATTTGGAGCCCAGTCCGAGGAAGCCACCCACCTCGATAATGGCGAGGCTAACTTCCCCTTCGACACCAACGATGAGGTCATGAACGGAGCCAACCACCTGGTCGGTGCCGTTGTAGACGTCGGACCCGATCAACTTGTTGGCTGAATAGCCGGTGGCGTTGATATGCGCGACGCTCACTTCCACCCCCAGCACGGTCTGTCCGGCGACAGGCGTGGTGCTTTCGGCCAAGGCGGGCAGCGCCACCATCAGGGCCAGAGTTGCGATTGAAAAGAGTTTCATGGTCGTTCTCCCTGCTGAGGTGGCTTATGCGTCGACGGATTTGGCGACGTGTTCGCGGTATGTGGCGACAGCGGCGTGCAGCGCGTCCCAGTGACGTTTGGCCTGGTCATGGGCCTCGGTCACGGCCTCTTCGCCTTCACGATCGATGCGATCGGCCAGCGTCATAACCTTGTCTTTGGCCTCGGTCAGGTCGGCCTTCAGCTTTGCGGCCTGGTCCTTGGTCCAAGCGTCGGCGCGCTCGCCTGCGTCTTTGATCTTTTGCTCAGTTTCCTTGAGCTCAGCTTCCACGCGGGCATAGTCATCTTTGGCTTTTTGTACGAATTCCGAAAGAGAGGTCATTACAATGTTCCTTTGTCAGGTTTGAGTTTGGTTTGGTTTTGCGTTTAAGCCCCGTGTTCGAGGGCCATGACGCAAACCTGCCAGATGCCGCCGGGTGACCTAAGTGACTCACCGTTACCTTGCGTTAACCTGCGACAAGGCCCTAACCTTTGACGTGTAGGAGGCACGACATTGCCGACGGTCGTCACATCATCGATTAATTCAAGCGTTGTGGATGAACAGCTCAAGCGCATCCTGTCGAGCCCGCATTTCAGCGATACGACACGGACAAAGCGGTTTTTGTCCCATCTGGTAAATGAAACGCTGGCCGGACGCGGGGAGGCGCTCAAGGGCTATGCACTTGGCATAGACGTGTTTGACAAGCCCGAAGATTTTGACCCGGGCGTCGATACGATCGTGCGCGTGCAGGCGGGCAAACTACGCGATCGACTGGACCTTTACTATGCCCAGGAAGGGCAGGCCGATCCCGTGCGGATCTATGTTCCCAAAGGGTCCTACACACCGGTGTTCGAGATTGCCTTCGATCCGGAGGTGGCGACGGCCAAAGATCGATATGACACACCGCGCGACAAACGAACGTCTCTGGCCGTCATGCCGTTCGACAACTTGAGCGGCGATCCTGGCCAGGAGTATCTGGCAAATGGGCTGACCGAGGAGCTTATCACCGCCATAGCCAGGTTCCGCGAGGTGAGCGTGATGTCCCGCCACGTGACCTACCGTTACACAGATCGACTGCGCGATCCGCGCGATGTCGGACAGGAGCTTGGCGTTCGGTACCTGGTCGAGGGTAGCGTGCGCCACTGGAATGAAAGACTGCGTGTGGTCGCGCAACTCGTGGATGCCGGGTCTGGCGAACAGGTCTTTTCCGAAAGCTATGACCGCGATCTGAGCGTCGAAAACCTCTTCGCCGTGCAAGAAGACGTGGCCGCACGCATCGCAACCGAGATTGCCGATCCACACGGCATCGTCCACCGCACCAGAATGGGACAGCGCAAGGCCGAAACGACCGCTTTTGACGCCTACCAATGCCGACTTCTGGCCAGTGAATACTGGCGCCACCCCACGCCGGAACAGCACGCTCGTGTTCGCGATCTGCTGGAACGCGCGGTTCAGATTGATCCAGACTACGCAGGCGCCTGGGGCATGTTGGCCATCGTCTATGGTGATGAGCTGCGCGGTGGCTTCAATGTGCGGCCCGACCCGCCGCCGCTGTCACGTGCTCTTGAGGCTGCTGAAACGTCCGTTCGTCTGGACTCTTTCAACGCAACTGGCCAGCATGCGCTGTTTCTCACACTCTACCACCTTGGCCGCTTTGACGCGTTTCGTCATGCTGCGGCAAAGGCGCTCAAGGCAAACCCGAACTATGCGGACATGTTGGCAGACATGGCCGCGTGCGAGGCCTTGCGCGGTGATTTGGACCAAGGTTTCAATCTTCATGCGCGCGCGCTGGAACTCTGCCCCGATCCCCCCGGTTGGTATCACGCAGGTGCCTGCCTGCTGCATTTCAGGAAAGGTGATTTTGAAGCCGCCCTCGCTTCTGCACGGCGGGTCGGTCATGGGATGTGGAATGGCTCGGAAATGCTGATTCTGATGTGCCTTGGCCAAATCGCAGAGCGAAAAGACGCGCAAGAGATAAAACAAATCGTAACCAACTTCCACGAGAAGGTGCCGGACCCAAAAGCATATACCGACGCCGTGGTCGATGTCTGGCAGGTCCCCCAAGAAATGAGAGCGCCCATTTATCAAGGCCTGCGCACTACTGGCGCAATCTGACTGCTCTCTTCACCGTGACTCACTGCCATATGCGAAAAACGTCGGATATTGTTGATGCAGATAAACAAGTTGAGTGACGCCATGCTGAGCACTACACACCGCCTAGATCTTTTGAAACTCTCGGCTGACCTGGCTAAGGCGCAGGCCACGACTGCTCAAAACGCATCAAGTTCTTTGGAAACTACGACCATTGAGATTTTCAAGTCGCTAAAGGCCTTGCTCGAGGATGGAACCGTCCTTGAGGATACAAACATGAGCGACGTCAAGTCAGCCGTAGATATTGCAAGCAGTCTTGAAGAGTATTTTGACTAAGTTGCGTAAATCGAAGTTTGTTCGCGACCGTAAGCAGACCTTCGTCTCGCTCGCAGCATTGGTCAAATCAGGCTCGGAGCTGCCCTGCGGCGATGCGACGATATGCTAGATTTCAAGCTGTTCTAAACGTCTGCTTTCTCTTCCCACGCACTATACCCTCGCACTGGGCACGAATATCTGCTTCCCGCCCAAGTTGAAAGCCCGCTCAAGGGTTTCTGTCGCAAAACCATGTTAGAAAATTTCTCGAAAAGTTACTTTTCGCCGAAGTCACGGCAAATTTAGTTTATTGGCGATTGAACGCGGAGCGTTCAGTACGCTGCGCGGCCTCGGACTTAGAACAGTCACAATCGAGAGAGCGATGAACGGCAGGAAGGTCCGCAGAGCGGATGTTAGCCGCATTCTCAGTCAAGGTCTGCCATGCGGACGTTGGTACCCAACGCAGCATTCGGTATTTTGGGCTCAGAGCGGTCATCGAACGTTTGCAACATCATTCTTTCCAAATCTCGTCGGCCAAAACGACAAACCCCCGAAGCGTTAGCCCGGGGGTCGTCAAAAGTGCCGGTTTGGCGGGCTTAAGTCTTACAAAAGACCTTCGCGCTGCGCCTTTTTGCGGGCAAGCTTGCGGGCACGGCGAATGGCCTCGGCCTTTTCGCGGGCACGCTTTTCAGACGGCTTCTCGAAATGCTGCCGAAGCTTCATCTCGCGGAACACGCCCTCGCGCTGCAATTTCTTTTTGAGCGCGCGCAACGCCTGATCGACATTGTTGTCTCGGACACTGACCTGCATGTGGTGTCACCACCTTTCCAAGTTAGAGTTGCAATATCTGCAGGAAGTGGCCTTCTAGCAAAGGCATATTAAGTTGTCTAGTCACCGCAGAGGATCGCATCAGGAGCGACGAATGACCGATGGAAACGTGAAAGCTGCCCTTCTGGACGCTGCCAAGCCGCATGTGCCCTTTGATGGCTGGACGGATGCCACATTCCGCGCGGCCCAGACGGATGCGGGGATCAGCGCAGGTCTGGCCAAGGCCGCGTGCCCGCGCGGTGCGGTGGATCTGGCCGTGGCCTTCCACGAGGAAGGTGACGCCGCCATGGAAAAGCGCCTTTTCGATGAGGATTTGAGCGCCCTGCGCTATTCGGAACGCGTGGCCGCAGCGGTGCGCTTTCGGATCGAAGCCATCGAGGACAGGGAACTGGTGCGCCGCGGGGCCACGCTTTTCGCTCTACCGCAATATGCCGGGGATGGGACGCGTCTGATCTGGGGGACGGCGGACCGGATTTGGATTGCGCTTGGCGACACCTCTCAGGATGTGAACTGGTATTCAAAGCGCGCGATTCTGTCCGGCGTTTACGGATCGACACTCCTGTATTGGCTGGGGGACGAAACGCCTGCTGCAGAGGCAACGTGGGCATTTCTGGATCGACGCATCGCAGGCGTCATGCAGTTCGAAAAGTTCAAGGCGCGCATTAATCAGGCGCCGTTGACAAACCGCCTGATGGATGGGCCGTTATCTTTCCTGCGGCGTATTCAGGCACCGGGTTCAGACCCCGCAGATATGCCAGGTCGCTGGTCCGGCTGAGGTGTTTGACGGCCCCTTCACCTTGCGCCAATATCGGCTCGAAGGGCGGTCCTGCAGGCGGATATGAGCGGATTGGTGATTTTGGGGCTGATAGCGCTCAGCATTATGTTGAGCGTTTGGAAACTGTTCCGCGAAGTAAAGCCTGTCTGGCGCTTCAAGATCCCTGAAGCGCCGAAGGGTGATGCAGCTTTCTTCAAAACGATCTTCGATTACAGCGCGCCGAGCGGACAAGCCCATGCAC